>Ga0209682_10000137_pt1 | contig 23810 bp, 23 predicted proteins | sample DOMMetBare2Fresh_2_FD_187471 | JGI IMG/M metagenome (GOLD analysis project Ga0209682, IMG submission 187471) | Wetland sediment microbial communities from St. Louis River estuary, USA, under dissolved organic matter induced mercury methylation -... | ecosystem: Environmental > Aquatic >... | reverse complement strand
CGTCGTCTCCGGGGGGGGGGCGCCGTGCCGCCTACGGCTGGCCGCGCTTCGCCATGCGGGAGTCGAGGTACCAGATGCCGCCGCCCTGGTCGCCCACGGCGTGGAGGTGGTCCACGATCTGGCTCACGTTGGCCTCCTCCTCCACCTGCTCGGTGACGTACCACTGGAGGGCGATCTCGCTGGCGTGGTCCTTCTCCTGGCGGGCCTGGGCGAAGAGGGCGTTGATGCGGGTGCTGATCCCCTGCTCGTGCGCCAGGGTCTGCTCGAAGATCTGGATGATGCCGCCCAGCTTCCGCGGCGGGGCGGCCACCGGCTTGAGCTGCAGCGTCCCGGCGCGGTCCACCAGGAAGTCGACCAGCTTGAGGGCGTGGGCGGTCTCCTCGCCCGACTGGACCCGCAGCCAGTGGGCGAAGCCGCGGAAGCTGCGCCGCTCGCAGTGGGCGCTCATGGCGAGGTAGAGCTGCGCCGAGTACTGCTCCAGGTTGATCTGCTCGTTCAGGGCGTCCTGCATGGTCTGGCTGATCACGGTGGGACCTTTCGGGCTCGGGTGAGGGAACGGCGCGCCTCCGGTACTGCCTAGCGGCGCCGCGAGGGGCGCGCCCTCTTCGCGGTCGGTTCCATGACGTCCTCCCCGGGCGGGGCGCGGCCCGGGGGATCCCGCGAGGGGGGCGGCTCAGGGTGTCGGTCGGCCTCGCGCGTGGCCCAGCCCGAGGCCGAAGGCGGCCACGCCGGCGGCGGCGTGGAGCCAGCCGGCGGTCGCGTGCCAGGGCTCGGGGAAGACGTACCAGAGCGCCCAGCCGGAGAGGACCAGCGCCGCCGCCAGCAGGAGCAGCGCCAGGCCGCTGGCCCGCCTCGACGCGAGCGCCAAGCCGCGGCCGACGTGGGCGGCCGCCACCAGCCCGAGCGCGAAGGTCCCGGCCAGCGCGGCCAGCCCGTGGGCCCGCAGGAGCCAGGGCTCGAGCGGGTGCGGCAGCTCGCCGGCCCCGGCGCCCCACAGGTGGTGGAGCGGCAGCCAGGCCAGGCCGGTCGCGAGGAGCGCGGCGGCCGAGGCGAGCACGGCGCGGCGCTGCCAGTCCGGCAGCGCGTTGGAGCGGCCGAGGTCGAGGGGGGGCAGGCTCATGCGCGCAGCCAGGCCGTCGCGCCGTGGCGCAGGAGGAGCGGGTGGTCGACGCGGCCCGAGAGGGCCACCACCTTGGTGAGGGCGTCGCTCCAGAGGCAGCGGGGCGAGACCACCACCACGTGGCGCTCGGCGTCCGGTGCGGCGCCGGCCAGGCGGGAGCGGGCCGCCGGGCCGTAATGGCTGGTGGCCAGCGCCCCCTCGCCGAGGTCGAGGAAGGGCGCGGCGCCGCCCGCGGCCTCGTCGCGCAGCCGGACCGGGAGCGCCACCCCGTGCACCCGGAGGTCTCCGCCGGCGTTGACCCAGCAGGCGCCCCGGCCGGCGGCGCGCCGCAGCGCGTGGAAGGCCCGGTCGACGGCGTAGCCCTTGGCGATGCCGCCGAGATCGAGCCGCACCTCCGCGGTGACCTTGCGGAGGCGCCAGGCGCCGGCGCCGCCCGCGCGATCGAGCGACCAGCCGTCCGGGCCGCTGCCGAGCGTGACGTCGAAGAGGCCGCCGCTGCCGCGCGCCAGCGCCGCGGCCACGCGCAGCACCTCGGCGGCGTGGTGGCCGACGGCGAGCTCGGCCCTGGCCGGCGCTGCGTTGAAGCGCGCCACGTCGCTCCCCGGCTGGAAGGCCGAGAGGGCCCGCTCGACCTCGTCGAGCGCCCGCCAGGCCGGTGCCAGGACCGCCTCGGCCCAGCGCAGGGCCCCCTCCTCGTCGAGCCCGGCCGGGAGCGCCACGCCGAGCTCCACCAGGGTGCCGAGCGCTGGACGGGCCCGGCGCAGCCAGGCGGAGTGGGCACCCAGGTCGCTCACTCCAGCCCCCCGCGGCGGCGGACCAGGTCGGCCACCGCCACGATGCGCCGCACGCCCTCGGTGACGTGGCGGCAGGAGAGGGTGGCGCCGCTGATGTTGGCCACGTCCTCGCCCACCTGAAGCGGGGACGACGGCCCCTTGCCGACCAGCTGACGGCGCCAGGCCGGGAGCCGGACCTCGTGGCCGTGGCTCTCGCGGTAGGAGAGGATCTCGACCTGCCGGATGGTGCCGTCCGCCGCCAGCCCGACCGCGAACCCGATCCGCTCGAGCTTGCCGATCACCTCGTCCAGCACCACCAGGCCGAGCGGGGCGGCGCCGCGCCAGGCGACCTGGACCGGCCAGCGCTCCCGCACCGGCAGGCCGAGCCGGGCGGACAGGCCCTCCCGCTCCGCGGCGGTGAGCAACAGCTCGCGCGCCTCGAACCGCTCGGCCTCGGCGAAGAGCGCCGCCCGGGCCTGGTCGGCGGTGAGGTAGTCGACCGCGAAGGCCGGCGCCGGCGCGGTGAGGGCCGCCGCCGGTGCGGCCAGCGCCCAGGCGACCGGGGCGAAGCGGGCGCGCCAGCCCATCAGAAGCTCCAGCCCAGCCCGAGGGCCAGGCGGCTGCGGCTGGAGTCCTCCTCGTGGAGCTGCACGTCGGCCTTCACCACCACCCCGTCGGCGATCCGCCAGTCCAGGCCGGCGGTGAGCACGCCCTCGGTCGGCCGCGCCTCGGGGGTGAGCCCGGCGCCGAGGTCGGCGTAGCTCCGGCCCGAGTTGACGAGCTCGTACCGGACGAAGGGGGTGAGGGCCTGGGTGCCGCTGGACCAGGCGGTGAGGGCGCCCTGGAGGAGCAGGCCGTCGAAGGAGGCCGGGACGAGGCTCGCGCCGCCCACCAGCGGCCCGTTCACGGCGGCGGTGTTGGTGATGGCGCCGCGGGCGTAGAGCGCCAGGAGGTCGAGGCGCCAGGGGGTCCAGCGGGCATGGACGTCCCAGAGCGACACGGTGGCGGCCGGCAGGCCGTCCTGGCCCTGGGAGGCGCGCCCCACGAAGGCCGCGCCGCCCAGGTGGAGCCCGGGGAGGCCTCGCCAGTCGACGGCGCCGAAGGCGGAGAGGTCGCGGGCGCGGGCCTTCATGAGTCCCTGGCGGAGGTCGCGGAGCGGCCGGTCGCGCCCCGAGGTGGAGGTGGCGTCCCAGGCGCCGAGATCGAGGCCGGTGCCGACACCCACCTGGACGGTGAGCCCGTTCTCGAAGGCGCCCACCGCCTGGACGGCCCCCTCCCGCCAGGTGGTGGGGATGATGCGGGACTCGACGAGGTTGCGCTCCACGCCGTGGTAGGCGGTCGGCTCGTGGGACTCGTTGAGGAGGCCGATCGGGATCAGCACCAGGCCGGCCCGGCCGACCCAGCTGGGCGAGAAGCGGTGCTCCACGTAGGCCTGCTCCAGCTTGAGCTCGCCACCGTCCTCGGCGGAGACCATGGCGTGCTCGATCTCCACCTCGCTCACGAGGCGGGTCTGCTCGTCGAAGCGGTAGTGCAGGCCGAAGACGAAGCGGCGCAGGTCGGCGCTGGCCTGGGCCGGGTGCGAGAGCGGCCGGAGGTAGTTGATCTCGCCGTAGCCGGTCAAGGTGACGCGCGGCTCGGCGGGCTGCTCGGCGCTGGCGGCGGTGGCGAGGGAGAGGGCGAGGGCGGCGAGGAGGGCGCGGGGCATTGGGGTCCTGGTCCGGTTGGGGCTGGGTTCGGGTGGAGCTGTGGCGTCCCGGGAGGGGTGGACGCGAGGGTTATTTGTAGTAGTCGAGTCTCATTAGAGCGCCCCTGGTATGGCAGTGTCCGCGATCCGATGCCGTCAAGTGTTTGTAATTACATGGTCAACAAACGACTCTGGGTCGGGCAGAACGGCAACCCGATGCGCTTTATTGCGATGAAGTCGCAACAAGCAATACCGGATCTGGCTGCCGCTCGTCAACACCCGCGTCAGTCCCGGCGGTCCAGTCCCGGGCAGGCCGCCGCCGGGAGCAGGTCGCGGCCCCGGGCCCGCCAACGTAGACTCCGCGTCCAGGAGACCCGACCCCATGCGCCCCAACGCCGCCATCCTCGCCTCCACGCTCACCGCCTGCGCCGGCACGGCCGCCGCGGCGCCACCGCCGCCGGGGGTCGACCCGCACCAGCCGCCGCCGATGGTCGGCGGGCCCGTGACGCCGGCCCCCGCGCGCACGCTCAAGGTGAGCGCCGACGGCCGGGTCACCGTGAGGCCGGACCTGGCCCTGGTGCAGACCGGCGTGCGGCTCACCGCCAAGGACCCGCAGAAGGCGAGCGCCGACGCCAACGCCCGCATGGCGACGCTGCTCGCCGAGCTCAAGCGGCTCGGCGTGGCGGAGCGGGACGTCCAGACCAGCCAGTTCACCCTGACGCCGGAGCGCCCCTGGGAGAACGGCCGGCAGCTCCCGGTGCAGGGCTACACCGCGGCCAGCACCGTGGCGGTGAAGGTGCGGGCGCTCGAGCGGCTCCCCGAGCTCCTGGCCCGGCTGCCGTCGGTGGGGGCCAACGCGGTCGACTCGGTCTCCTTCGCCCGCGAGGAGCTCGGGCCGGCGCGGGACGAGGCACTGGCCCTGGCGGTCGGGGCGGCCCGGGCGCGGGCCCAGGCGGTGGCGAGGGCCGCCGGCGTGGCGCTCGGCGAGGTGCTCACCATCGAGGTGCAGCACGCCGGCTCGCCGATGCCGATGGGGTCCAACGTCATGCTGCGGTCCGCCGCCATGGCCGCGCCGGAGGAGGCGCCGGTGTCGCCGGGCGAGCTCGAGGTGACCGCCGGGGTGGAGCTGGTCTTCGCGATCCGGTAGCCGCCCGGCGCGCGCCACCTCCCCCGGGCCGGCGGCTCAGAAGCGGGCAGCCAGGCCGGCCAGCAGGGCCAGCTCGGTCTCCTGGCCGATGCGGCCGGCCTTCACGCCCAGGTCGAGGTCGAGCCGCTCCTCGACGGCGTAGATGAGGCCGGCCAGCGCGAAGAGCGGCAGCCCGCTCGTGCCGCGGTCGCAGTTGGAGCTGGCGCCCAGGTTGGCCACCAGCGTGAGGCCCGGCAGGACGAGGCCCTCGGCCGCCACCGACGCCTGCCAGAGGTCGAGCCGGTGCTCCAGCCGCTCCTCGGCGCGGGCGAACTGGTTGCGGCCGTAGCCGGCGTTCACGTGGAGGGTGAGCGGCCCGAGCACCTGCGAGGCGGCCACGAGGAGGCTGCCGCAGGGACGGCCGGTCCCCAGGCCGCTCGCCGCGTCGCCGGTCGGGAGCGTGAGGCCGGGCTTCACCGCCAGGCTGAAGCCGGCCGCCTCGAGGAGCCGCCACTTCACCTGGATGGCCAGGTCGCCGCTGCCGGAGGCCGAGGCCTGCAGGACGCCGCCCACCTCGACCCGCTCGTAGCTGGTCGGGAAGGAGACGGCCGCGTCGATCGCGTCGTGGAGGCCGAGGGTGAAGGTGAGGGCGAGCTCGCCGCCCTGCTCCCGGACGGCCAGGCCGCCCGCCACCTCGCGCTCACGGGCCACCTGGCCGGTGACCTCGAGCTGCCCGTGACCGGCGCCCTGGGTGGCAGTGTCGTCGGTGATGAGCGGGTGGGCGGCGCGCGGCGCGCCCGGCCAGGCCAGGGCCAGCGCGATCAGGGTCGCGGCGGCGAGGCCCCTCACGCCGATGGTCGGTCTGGAATGGCCAGGGCTCATCCGTTGGGTATCGCCGGCTCCCGGATGGGCTTCGGCACGGACGGTAACGAGATTAAGTCTCATTAACCAACAGGTACCCGATCGGGCCCGGAGGAGTCAACCACCGGCCCCCGTGCGCCATGTCTGCGCCATGTCCGGCACCATGATTCAGCTTATTGTTACGGCATCATATGCAGGTTCATGTCGGATCCGGGCCTGTCCGGTGGCCTGACCACGACTCCTGACCGAGAGTTCCTGCGCCCGGAATCCGAGCCAGGAATCCGCCGCGTTGAGTGCCAGCAGTCTCAAAAGCGCGGCGGCCGCCCGTCCCCGCACCGGCGAATCGCCCGTTATCGCCCAGCCCAAACGGGCCGAAGTGCTGGTTGGGAGCAACGAAGCCGACCGGCTCCCCGGAGGCCCATCGTGCACGCCACGTCCATCGGGAGCAGCACCGCGAAGCCCACCGCCGACCACGACGAGCGCCAGGCGCTCGAGGAGCACGAGAAGCTCCAGGCGCGCCAGGCCGAGGCCAGGGCCCGCGCCGAGGCGGTGCGCCGGGCCTGGTCGGCGAGGGCAAGAGCCGGCGTGTCCTGGCGGCAGTAGTCGAGGAGCCGCCGCCGTAGGCCGGGTGGTCGACGTGGTCGCGGGCGATGCCTGCGCAGAGGCGCGACCTGGAGAGCGGCATTCGTTCCGCTGTGTCCCCTCCGGATGACGCGGCGCCCGCGCCCGTGGGAACCTTCCGGCCAGCGGGCTCGTCACACCCGTCCACCTCGTCCCCCGGAGGCCTCATGTCCCGCTCGGCTCGCCCCGCTCTCGCCACCCTCGCGATCCTCCTGGCTGCCGCGTGCGGAGGCAGCGACGCCCCCTCCAGCCACACCGTGAGCAAGGACGGCGTCATGCACAAGCCCGGGCTCACCGCGCCGCTGCAGAACTGCACCGGGTGCCACGGCGCCAGCCTGCAGGGTGGCAGCGGCCCTTCCTGCACGCGCTGCCACGGCGTGAAGTGGTGAGGCCGAGGGCGCCTACCCGCGCTCCTCCCGGCCCAGCCCGGCGAGCTCCCTGAGCGCGCAGAGCCCGGGGAGGAGCGCCCCGGTGCGGGCCCGGTAGGCCCGGTAGCCGGGGAAGTGGGCCAGCAGCGTCCGCTCCTCGAGCCGCATCGAGGCGAGGTAGCAGCCGAGCAGGGCGAACCAGTTGAAGGCCAGCACCGCCGAGCCGCTGGCCGCGCAGGCGCCGCCGAGCAGGAGCAGGTTGGCCGCGTAGATGGGGTGGCGCACCAGGCGGTAGGCGCCGAGGCGCACCAGATCCCGGGGGAGCCGCGCGTCGTCGCAGGGGCTGTAGTCGAGCCCGAGCTGCCGCTTGGCCGCCACGAAGAGCCAGAGCCCCGCCGCCGAGCCGGCCACGCCGGCGGCGGTCAGCGCCGGCCCCGGGACGAGGAGGCGCGGCAGCCAGCCGGGCCCGACCAGCGCGTCCACCAGGGCCGCCGCCGAGACCGGCTGGAGCCAGCGGTAGACCCAGGTGAAGGCCTGCAGGCTGGCCCCGGCGCGCGGGCGCTCGAGGTGGGCGGCGTTGCGCGGGTCGCGGTGGTAGTGCCAGACCAGGGCGGCGAAGGCCGCGGCGTAGAGGAGCGCCACCGCGAGCGTCCAGCCCCGGCTCACACCTCCCTCCGCGCCGCGCCCTCGGGCGCCACGGCCCGGCGCCGCAGCGCCCGCTGCAGCGACCGGCCACAGGCGCGCGCCAGGGCGAGCGGGCCGTGCCGGCGGGAGAAGGCGAAGATCCGGTTCCGGTGGCCCGGGTGGTGGCTGCTCGGTGAGTCCCAGACCAGCCGGCCGCCCAGCCCCTGGTAGACGGCGTTGAGCTCGTCCTGCTCGGCCGAGACGAGCAGGCAGCTCCGCCGGGCCAGCGTGGCCCGCAGCACCAGGGTGGCCCAGACCTGCGCGTGGCGGGCGGGGGAGCGGCGGCACGGTTCGTCCATCCAGAGGGTGCAGACCTCGTGGAGCTCCTCGGTCCGGCCGCCGTTGGCCGCCTGGAGGACGCCGAGCCGCTCGACGGGCGAGAGGCCGAGGAGGCTGCGCTCCAGCTCGTCGCTCTCGACGAAGCCGGCCACCAGCTCGCCGCCCAGGAAGAAGCCGAGCACCCGCTGGCGGGCCAGCCAGGCCGGCTCCACGGCGATGCGGCCGCGGGCCTGGTAGCGGGTCCGGAACGCCTCCAGGTCCTTCGACGTCGCGAGGCGACGGCAAGCCAGCATGGGGTCCTCCGCGCGCGCGACGCCCTGCGAGAGCCGCCACCCTACGCGGGCGCCGCCGTCAGGGCAGCGCGCATCGGGTCGCACCGGGACCCGGCGTGTGCGTCAGCCTGTCGCTGCGGCGGCGGTCGGGCGCGGGCGTCGAGGCCCGCGCTCAGCCGCGCTCGCCCTTCGCCGCGGCGCCCGCCAGGAGCAGCCGCTGGGTGCTCGCCTCCACCTCGCCGGCGAACGCCCGGAGTGGCTCGGCCTCCGTGCCCGACGGCGGCCGCACCGGGGCGCCGAACCGGTAGACCAGCTTGACCGGGAGCGGGAGCGGCGGCAGCCAGAGCGAGTGGGAGCCGCTCACCCGGAGGCGCCACGGGTGCTGGCGGTCGGCCCCCTCGATGGCGAGCGGCACCACCGGCACCCCGGCGCGAGCGGCGATGCGCGCGAAGCCGCGGCGGCCGGTCCACTGCAGCGTGTCCGGCGGGCCGAGCAGCTCGCGGGCGCCGCCGGGGAAGATCAGCACCGAGCGGCCGGCCTCCAGCGCCGCCACCGCCGGCTCCTCCGCGGCCGGGATGGTGTTGACGTTGCGCCGCAGCCAGCCGACGAGCGGCGCGCGGTGGAGCGACGTCCCGCGCTTCTCCATGACCTGGATCTCGGGCCAGGTGGGGTCGGTGAAGAAGGTGAAGATCCCGAGCAGCATCGTCTCGGCGTAGAGCCAGGTGCGCGGGTGCTTGGCGACCAGCAGGCACGGGCCGGCCTGGCGCAGGTGCTCCAGGCCGACGGCGCTGGCCCGGAACCAGACCCGCAGCCCCTTCAGGATCGGCAGGATCACCGCGCGCTGGCGCGGGCTGGGGTAGGGGAGGTGGCGGGCGGCGTCCTCGACAGCCTCGATCCGCGCCGGCGAGCCGGGGGGGGCTGCGCCGCTCCGGTCCGCCGCCTCGCCCGGAGCCATCTCAGTCGGGGAGGACGGGCGCTGCGGGAGGGCGCGCCCCGGTGGTGCCGGCCGGCCCGAGCAGCCGCTTGGCGTTGGCCAGCGCGTCCGCCATGGCCACCACCGCGCCGCCGAGACAGGGCGGGGCCAGCTCACCGCGCCGGCCGTCGGTCTGGAGGCACTCGCTGCGCCACCCTTGCGGGCTGGCGCGGACCTCGAGGCGCGGCAGCGCGAAGGTGGCGGCCGCGTCGCTGCCGTCGAGGTTGAGGGCCCAGCCGCCCGAGATGCGCTTCCAGGTGGTCATGCCGCACCGTCCCTGGGACCCGCTCGATCGCTCCACATCCGCCACGCTCACCGTGCCTGGGCCGCCGCGCGCAGGCCCCTCGGCACGAGGAGGCGAGCGCCAGGTCCGAGCCGGACTCGCCTGCTGGCCGAGTGGGGAGGGGACGCCCGGATGATACCAGGGTGCGGGGGCCGGGGCCCCAGGGGGCCTGGGCGCATTGGGGTCGGGCGCGGCGCTCCGGGCCCCATACGCGAAGAAGCCCGGTCCCTCTCGGGCCCGGGCTTCCGCCAACCGCTACGAAGAGCGTTGGATCCGCTTAGATGGGGCGGACGTTGCTCGCCTGCAGGCCCTTCGGGCCCTTGGCAACGTCGAACTGCACCTTCTGGCCCTCGGCCAGGGAGCGGAACCCCTCGGCCTGGATGGCGGTGTGGTGGCAGAAGACATCCTCGCCGCCGCCGTCCTGGGTGATGAAGCCGAAGCCCTTCGCGTCATTGAACCACTTCACGGTACCGGTAGCCATGCGATGTATGGACTCTTTTCTTCTCTGTTCGCGGACGGTGAATGACCGTCCGGTCCCTGCCCGGAGCCGGGTGAGGGAACCGGGTGAGTACGCCATCCAGCGCCAAATGTCGAGATGCCCCCCAATTTATCTGCCAGGACCGTGGCCGGATGGGGCTCTGGTGGCCTGGCCGACAAGGGCGTACAAGTGGAGCACTCCGCTCCAGGTCAGGGACTGGCGTCGCGGCGACGGGAGCGACGGGGCCGAGGTATGTCCGGCCTCCGCGTCTACCCCAAAGGAATGCCCATATGGTCGAGCCGAAGAGCGGAACCCAGGTCCACCACGTCTCCTTGGGTGTCGGCAAGGTCGTGGCGGCCGACGCCGAGGCGCTGCACGTCTTCTTCCCGGCCAGCCACTCCCGCTACGCGGCCAAGCTGCGCCTCCCGGCGGCGCACCGCTTCCTGCGCGCCGACGGCTTCGAGCAGGACGGCTGGCTGGGCGGCCTCTCGGCCTTCGAGTACGACGAGCGGGCCGGGCGCTGGGGGCTCACCGCGAGCTGGATGACCCACGACGAGGCGATCAGCCTCTACCTGGCTCGCAAGCCGCAGGGGTTCCACGCCGCCGCGGCCGGGGAGGCCAAGGCCGGCGCGCCGGACCGGCGGGCCCGCTGGACGGCCGCCACCGCGTACTGGCGCACCCACCTCGGCGAGGGGGAGGGCGAGCGGCTGCTGGAGGAGGGCGAGCTGCCCACGATCATCAAGAAGATCCTGGCGCTGGAGAAGCTGGTGGCGCCGCTGCTCGGCCCCGCCGATCAGGGCGCGCTGGCCGAGACGCTCGTCGATCTCGCCACCGCGGCCCCCTACCTGCGCTCGCTCTTCCAGGCGGTCTCGGCCCCGGCGCCCGGGCGGGCCCGCTTCGAGGCGCTCTTCCGCACCACCCGGGCCCTCCCCGGCGCGCCGGCCCAGCGCTGGCTGGTGGCCACGCTCCTGCCCTTCATCGCCAACCCGGAGCGCCACGTGCTCCTGCGGCCGCGCGCCACCGGCCAGGCGCTGGAGCGGCTCGGCAGTGCGCTCACCACCACCGACGTCCCGGCCTGGGCCCCCTACTCGAGCCTGCGCACCGTCTCGACGCGGCTCCTCGAGGCGCTGGCGCCCCACGGGGCCAAGGACTTCGCCGACGTCGAGTGCTTCCTCCACGCCACCGCCACCGCCAAGCCGCCGGCCAAGGCGGATCCACCCCCCGTCCGCCGGGCGGCCGCCAGCGCCACGGCCAGGAGCAGGTCATGAACGACGACTTCCGCGACTTCAAGGCCCGCATCCGCAAGCTCGACGAGATGCTCAAGGACGGCGGGGTCGGCCACCTGCCCTTCGCCCAGGCCCTGAGCGCGGTGCAGCGCGCCGCCCGCCACGGCGATCGGACCCGCCAGCCCTCGCCGGAGCTCAAGACCCTGCTCGAGAAGGCCGAGAGCCTGAGCCGGACCATCGTCCACACCTGATCGCGCCGCGAGGGCCCGAGCCCGCCCGCTCCCCGCCTGGCCGATTGCGGCTTTGCCTTTGCCCCGGCACCGCTCATAGTGGCGCCGACGGTGCGCGTTGAACCTGGACGCTGAGCGGACCAACGACGCCCCGGCGGGGAAGGGCGGATGGCGAAGGGGAAGGCGACCAGCGCTCGCCTCCAGGCGAGGCCGACTGCACCGAGCCGGACCAAGGCCAAGGCCAAGGCCAAGGCCTCGCCGCCGGTCTGCACCGTGGTCGGCATCGGCGCCTCCGCCGGCGGCCTGGAGGCGCTGGAGCACTTCCTTCGGAACGTGCCGACGGGCAGCGGGCTGGGCCTGGTGGTCCTGCAGCACCTCGACCCGACCCGGCCCGGCCTCCTGCCGGAGATCCTGCAGCGCACCACCGGGATGACGGTGGTCCAGGCGACCGACGGGGCGCGCGTCGAGGCCGACCATGTCTACGTCATCCCTCCCGGCCGGGATCTCAGCATCGCCGGCGGCAAGCTCCAGACGCCCGCACCGACGGCGCCGCGCGGCCTGCGCCTGCCCATAGACCGCTTCTTCCGGGCGCTGGCCGCCGACCAGGGCGCGGCCAGCGTGGCGGTGGTCCTCTCGGGAATGGGTGCCGACGGGACCTTGGGCGTCCGGGCCATCAAGGAGCAGGGCGGGCTGGTCCTGGTGCAGGAGCCGTCCACCGCGGCCTTCGACGCGATGCCGAGGAGCGCCATCGCGACCGGGCTGGCCGACGCGGTGGCGTCGGCCTCCGACCTGCCAGGCCAGCTCGCCGCCCACCTGCGGGCCGGGCCGCGCGCCGGGGCCGACGCGCCGGACGCCGCCGAGGGTTCGCCCGGCGCGCTGGAGCGGATCATCGCGGTGCTGCGGCTGCGCCGGGGTCACGACTTCTCCCAGTACAAGCGGAGCACGCTGCTCCGCCGCATCGAGCGGCGCATGGCGGTGCACCAGCTCAGCGGCATCTCCGGCTACCTCCGGCTGCTCCAGGGGAACGCGCAGGAGCAGGAGCTGCTCTTCGACGAGCTCCTCATCGGGGTGACCAGCTTCTTCCGCGACCCCACCGCCTGGGACGCCCTGCGGGACCGCGTCATCCCCGAGCTCCTGGCGCGCCACCCGGGCGGCGGCCGGCTGCGGGCCTGGTCGGCCGGCTGCTCGACCGGGGAGGAGGCCTACTCGATCGCCATGGTCTTCAAGGAGGCGCTCGAGAAGGTGAAGCCCAAGGCCGCCTTCTCGCTCCAGGTGTTCGCCACCGATCTGAGCCAGGCGGCCATCGACCAGGCCCGCCAGGGGCTCTACCCGCCGGCCATCTCCGCCGACGTCTCGCCCGCCCGGCTGCGCCGCTTCTTCACGAAGGAGGCGGACGGCCGCTGGCGGATCGGAAAGGAGATCCGGGAGCTGGTGATCCTGGCGCCCCAGGACCTCATCCGCGACCCGCCCTTCACCCGGCTCGATCTGCTGGTCTGCCGGAACCTCTTCATCTACCTCGACCCGGAGCTGCAGCGCCGCCTCCTGCCGCTCTTCCACCACGCCCTCGGCCCGGGCGGCGTGCTCTTCCTGGGCACCTCCGAGACCATCGGCGGCCAGACCGAGCTCTTCGCGCCGGTGGAGGCGAGGCTCCGACTCTACCGGCGCAAGCCCTCGGCCGGCCGGCTCGACCCGGTCGTCTTCCCCTCCTCCTTCGCGCCGCGCGAGGCCGGGGCGCCGGCCGCCGCGCCGCCAGGTGAGACCTTGTCGGCGTTGGCCGCGCAGGCGCTCCAGCGCCACTTCGGGCCGCCGGCGGTGCTCATCAACGAGGCGGGCGACGTGGTCTACTTCAGCGGCCGCACCGGGCCCTACCTGGAGCCCCCCTCCGGCAAGGCCGACTGGAACGTCTTCGCCATGGCGCGCGAGGGGCTGCGGCGGGCGCTCTTGACGGCGGTGCGGCAGGCCATGCGCAGCCAGCGGCCGGTCACCGCCGAGGGGCTCAGGGTCCCGGGCCACGCCGCGGGCCGCCTGGTGGACGTCGCCGTCCGGCCGCTCACCGAGCCGGAGGCGCTGCGCGGCATGCTGCTGGTGGTCTTCGCCGAGGTGGTCAAGGGCGCCGGGGCGAGCGCCGCCGCGCGCCGCCCCGCCTCGCCCCGGGTGGAGCGGACCAGGCTGGCGCTGGTGGAGGCCGAGCTCGGGCAGGCCACCGAGGAGCTGCAGAACCTGCGGGAGGAGATGCGGGCCTCCCAGGAGGAGCTCCGCTCGTCGAACGAGGAGCTCCAGTCCACCAACGAGGAGCTCCAGTCGACCAACGAGGAGCTGACCACCTCGAAGGAGGAGCTCCAGTCGATGAACGAGGAGCTCCAGACCGTCAACGGGGAGCTGCTGGCCAAGCTGGACGAGCTGTCGTGCGCCAACAGCGACTTGAAGAACCTGCTGAACGCCACGGAGATCGCCACCATCTTCCTGTCCGGTGACCTCAAGGTGCGCCGCTTCACCGCCACCGCCACGCCGCTCCTCAACCTCATCCCGGGCGACGTCGGGCGGCCCGTCACCGACCTCTCCTCGGAGCTGCTCTACCCGCGGCTCGCCGAGGACGTGGAGGAGGTGCTGCGCACCCTGGCCTTCCGGGAGCGGCAGGTGGCCACCGCCGGTGGGCGCTGGTTCAACGTGCGCGTCATGCCCTACCGCACGCTCGGGAACGTCATCGACGGCGTGGTGATCACCATGGTGGACATCACCCAGGCGAAGGGGCTGGAGGCCGAGCTCCGGCGCAGCAAGGACAACCTGGCTGCGCTGCTGAGCCGGCTGCCGGCGCAGTTCTCCATCCTGGACGGCCGCGGCCAGCCGGTGCCGATCGCCTCGGCGCTGGAGCGCATCGAGGCGGCCGGGCCGGCCGAGGTGGCCACCTGGCGCATCGCCGCGGCAGGTGAGGGAGGGGCCCCTGGTCACTAGGAAGCCATCGGACCCGGCGGAGCTGCGCCGGCGGGCCCAGGCCCGGCTGGACGCGGGGCCGACCGGCCGCGAGCGCCCTCGCGACCTGGCCGAGTCGCTGCGGCTGCTCCACGAGCTCCAGGTCCACCAGGTGGAGCTGCAGATCCAGAACGAGGAGCTCCTCCAGGCCCGCGAGGCGCTGGAGGTGTCGCTGGCCAGGTTCGCCGACCTCTACGACTTCGCGCCGGTCGGGTACCTGACCCTCGACGCCGCCGGGCTGGTCCAGGAGGTCAACCTGGCCGGGGCGGCCCTGCTCGGGGCCGATCGCGACGCGCTGGTCGGCCAGGACTTCGCTGGCCACCTCCAGGCGCCCGGCCGGGACGCCTTCTGCGCCTTCCTGGCCGGCGCGCTGGCCAGCGCTTCCACCCGCGGGCTCGACGCCACGCTCCGTGGGAAGGACGGCGCGGAGGTCCAGGTGCGCCTCGAGGGGCTGGCCGCCGCGGGCGGGGCGGGCCTGCCGGAGCACTACCGCCTCGTCATGGTGGACGTCTCGGAGGTGCGGCGGCTCGAGGAGCGGGCTCGCCAGGCCCAGAAGCTGGAGGCCATCGCCCTCCTGGCCGCGGGCGTGGCGCACGAGATCAACAACCCGCTCGCCTACCTGATGGAGGGGATGCAGACCCTGCGCCGGGAGCTCGAGGCCCCGGCGCCGAGCCTGGCGGCGTTGCGGGAGATCGCCCGGGGCGGCTGCGACGGGCTGGAGCGGATCCGCGACGTGGTCAAGGCCCTCGGGTCCTTCTCCCACCCGCAGGCCGCGGCGCGCGGGGCGGTCGACGCCGGCGAGGAGCTGGCGGCGGCGCTCCGGCTGGCCTCCAACGAGCTGCGCCACCGGGCGCTGGTGGTCACCCACCTGGCGGCGATGCCCCGGGTGGTGGCGCGGCCCCGCGAGCTCGGGCAGGTCTTCCTGAACCTGCTCGTCAACGCGGCGCACGCCTGCCCTGAGGGCGGCGCGGGGAGGGCCACCGTGACCGTCTCCTGTGGCACCGGCGCCGACGGCTGGGCGGTGGTGGAGGTGGCCGACACCGGCTGCGGCATGTCGCCGGAGGTGCTGGAGCGGATCTTCGAGCCCTACTTCACCACCAAGCCGCTCGGGGTCGGCACCGGGCTCGGCTTGGCGCTGGTCCACGGGGTGGTCACCGCGACCGGCGGGCGGGTCGAGGTGCAGAGCCGCCTGGGCGCCGGCAGCACCTTCCGCGTCCTCCTCCCGCCGGCGCCGGCCGCGCTGGAGGCGGTGGCCCCGGTGCGGCCGCTGGCGCCGCTGGAGCCAGCCGTCCCCGGGGAGGCCGTCCCCGAGGAGGCCCGGCCGCGGGTGCTGGTGGTGGACGACGAGCCCCAGGTGGTGAAGTCGATCGCACGGACCCTGGCCTCCCGGTGCGAGGTCACCGTGGCCGGCTCCGGGGCCGAGGCGCTGGAGCGCCTGGCGCGGGGCGAGTGCTTCGACGCGGTGGTCTGCGACCTCATGATGCCGGGGGTGTCCGGGCAGGCGCTCCAGGCGCAGGTGACGGAGCGCTGGCCGGAGCTGGCCCGGCGCTTCGTCTTCCTGACCGGTGGGGCCTTCGGCGCCCAGGCGCAGACCTTCCTCGATCAGACGGCCTGCGCCGTGCTCCAGAAGCCCTTCGAGACCCGCGAGCTCCTGGCGGCGGTCCGCCGGGCCGCGGCGCCCACGCCCGGGGAGGCCTAGGCGATCGCCGCCGCCTCGGGGCGCCCCATGGTCCGCAGCCACCGCAGGTTGGCGCCCAGCGCCGCGGGGAGCGTGTCCCAGGCGCGGTAGGGGATGCCGTGCCGGAGGCAGCAGCGCTCCACGATGGGGGCCAGCGCGGGGTAGTGGACGTGGCTCACCGTCGGGAAGAGGTGGTGGACCACCTGGAAGTTGAGGCCGCCCAGGTACCAGGCGCAGAGCCGGCTGCCGCGGGCGAAGTCCACCGTGCTGGTCACCTGGTGGGTGGCCCAGTCGCTCGGCATGGTCCCCTCGGCGGCGGCGTGGAAGCTGGCCTCCCCCATGGCGTGGGCGAGCTGGAAGACGGTGGCCAGGACCACCCCGAGCGTGCCGATGGCGATCAGGCCGAGCGGCAGCACCGCGGTCCACGGGTGGAGCGCGAGCGGGACGGCGAGCGCCCAGGTCACGAAGAGGAGCTTGCCGAGGAGGAGGAGCGCCACCGCGCCGGGCGACGGCCTCGGCAGCGGACTCGCGCCGACCCTCCTGGTCAGGAGATCGCGGAAGTCGTCCAGGAAGAACCAGCGGATGGGGAACAGCGCGTAGAGCACCCAGACGTAGAGGTGCTGCAGCCGATGGAGCCGCCGGCGCGGCTGGCCCGGCGCCAGGCGCAGGAGGCCGCCCGACTCGAGGTCCTCGTCGAGGCCGAGCACGTTGGTGTAGCCGTGGTGGAGCACGTTGTGCTTCTGCCGCCAGATCACCGAGCTGCCGCCGATGAGGTCGGAGGAGAAGGAGAGCAGCCGGTTCCAGCCGTTGTGCTTGGTGGAGGCGCCGTGGTTGGCGTCGTGCATGACGTCGAAGCCGAGCCCGGCCCAGGCCAGGCCGAGCGAGACGGCCAGCGGCACCGCCAGCCACCAGGGCGGGTGGCCCAGCACCAGGGCGGTCCAGGAGGCGGCGAACCAGGCGAGCAGCACCGCCCCCTTGAGCGCGAGCCGAAAGCCGCCGCGCGGGGAGAGGCCGCTCACCGCGAAGTAGGCCTCCACCCGCGCCTTGAGCTCGGCGTGGAAGGGGCCTGGCGGCAGGAAGGAGACCCGCGCCGCCTTGACGGCGGTGGTGGCTGCGGCGCTCCTGGGTGCGGCGGCGGCGGTGGCCATGGTGCCTCGCTGAAGGACCGGCGGCGGGTCCGGGGCGTCCGGGGCCTGGCGTCGATGCCGGCAGCGTAGGGCGCCGGGGGTCACGGCGAGGTCACGGGGGGCGCCGCGACCCGGAGTGCCGCCCGGCGCGATCCCATCGCGGGCGGGTCGGCCGTCCCGGCCGGGCGGCGGGGCGGGGGTGGCCCCGATGCGCCAGGCGCGCCCTGCGGCGCGGTGGTACAGGACAGGTGACCCCGGAGCACGGGCCAGACGCCGCGGCAGGGCGCGGCTCGCCGGGGGCCACGACACGGCGACCGAGAGGGCACGGCCATGAGGCTGAGCGGGATCTTGCTGACGGCGCTGGACCTCCTGTTCGCGCCGATCTTCCCCGGGCTGGCGCGCGGCGCCTGGTGCCGGTCGCAGCGACGCCTGCTGAAGAGCCCGGGGCGCGGGGTGGTCTGGGTCAAGCAGGAGACGGTGCCCTGGGCCGAGTGGGGCGCCCAGCGCGGCTACTTCGCGCTGGATCGGATGGACGGGATCCCCTACCTCTCGGCCATGGCGGGGGCGGTGGCGCCGGCGTAGCCTCTGGCCGTGCCCGACACCGCCCCGACCGGCGCCGCCCGGACCTTCCACGAGATCGCCGCCTCGCGGCGCAGCGTCCGCGCCTACCTCCCCGACCCGGTGCCGGACGAGGTGCTGCGGCGCTGCCTCGACTCGGCGCTCCAGGCCCCCAGCTCGAGCAACCTGCAGCACTGGGAGTTCGTGGTGGTCCGCAGCCCCGGGGCGCGCGCAGGGGCCGACCGGGTCTGCCTGGACCAGGAGCTCCTGAAGAGCGCGCCGCTGCTGGTCGCGGTGGTGGCCCACACCGGCACCTGGCGGCGCAACGGCCAGCACATCCTGGAGACCCTGGGGGCGCGCGGCGCGCTGCGCCCCAGCCAGGCGCGCTACTGGGGCCGGCTCGTCCCGCTCCTCTACGGGCAGGATCCGCTCGGGCTCCTCGGCGCGCTCAAGCGCGGGGCGGCGCGGGTGGTGTCGCTCTTCCGCCCGTCGCCGAGCTTCATGTCGCGGGGGGACGTCCGGGTGGTGGCCCACAAGTCCACCGCGCTGGCCGCCGCCACCTTCATGCTGGCGCTGCGGGCCGAGGGGTACGACTCCTGCCCCATCGAGGGCTTCGACCCCTGGCGCGCCCGCCGGCTGCTCCGCCTGCCGCGCGAGGCCGAGGTCTGCATGTTCATCGCGGCGGGGAGGCGGGCCGAGAAGGCGATCTGGTGGGAGCGGATGCTGGTGCCGCGCAGCTGGGTGGTGCGGGAGGTGTGAGGGGGAGGTCAGCTCGCCGGGGCGTCGGCCTCGGCGGCGTCACCGGGCCGGGTCTTCCAGCGCTCGTGCATCCAGACCCACTCCTGCGGCCGGGCGCGGATGGCCGCCTCGAGGTGCGCCGTGCAGGCCGCCGTGATGCGCCGCGACTCGGCCTCGCGATCCGGCGGATCCGGGTCGTAGGGCACCAGCTCGATCGAGAGCTCGTGGCCGTCGCCCGGCGCGGGGCCGCGGCGCCGGCTCCAGATGACGGCCACCGGCGCGCCGAAGCGCAGGGCCAGATCGCCGGCGGCCCGCGGCGTCCAGGCGGGCCGCCCGAAGAACGGGACGAACAGGCCCTGGACCCTGGTGTCCTGGTCGATGAGCAGGCCGAGCAGCTTCCCCTGGCGCAGGCAGCGGATGATGGCCCGCGCCGTGCCCCGGTCGTCGCGCAGCAGGACCTCGAACCTCCCGGCGGCCCGGAAGCGCCCCAGCAGCGCGTGCAGGAACGGGCTGGTGCCGCTGCGGGCCACGGTGGCGCAGGGGATGCCGGCCCGGACCAGCCGGCGGGCCAGGAGCTCCCAGTGGCCGATGTGGCCCGAGACCATGATGAGGCCGCGCCCGGGGGCCATGACCTCGCGGAGCCTGGCCTCCGCGCCGGGCGCGAAGCCGACGTAGGCCTCCAGCTCGGCGTCGTAGCTGCGCACCGACAGCATCTCCGCCACCAGCCAGGAGAGGTGGCGCATGCAGTCCCCGCCGAGCGCCTCCCGTCCGGCCGGAGTGAGAGACGGGAAGGCCAGGCCGAGGTGGGTGAGCACGCGCGCCCGCGTCCCCCGGGCCAGCCTCCAGCCGACCCAGGCGATGCCGGTCGCCAGCGTCAGCGAGACCCGCAGCGGCAGGAGCGCGAAGGCCGCCACCAGCCCCCGCAGCGCCACGCCGCGGAGCGCCCGCCTCGCACGTGTGATCAAGGGAACGGACACGCGACGCTCATAGCATCTTCCCTCACCGGGGTGGCCAGAGGGACGCGCCGCCGGGACCGCGCCGCCGGGACCGCGCTGGCGGGCCCCTCGTGTAGGGTGGGGCCGTGCTCGAGGTGCGTGGCTTCATCGTGGCGGCCTGGGAGGAGCGCGGGCGCGGTCCCGCGGCGCGGCGGCTCCTCGCCACCGGGCGGCTGGACGACGGGCGCAGCTTCGCCCTCATGCTGCCCGCGCCCGCGCCGGCGGTGCACGTGGCGGCGGCCGACGGGCCGCGCGCGCTCGACCTGCTCGGCCGCTCGCACGGCGCCGCGCTCGCCCCCGAGGCCTGGACCGATCTCGCCGGGGAGCCGCTGGCGCGGCTCGACCTCCCGCGGGGCTCGCCCGAGGAGGCGGCGCGCCGGCTCGGCCAGGGCGGCGTGGCGGTCCGCGGCCTGGAGCGGGGGCGCGCCTCCGACGCCCTGCTCGCCCTGGGGCTCACCGGCCCGGTCGAGATCCGCGGCCAGCCGACCCCGGGCCGGCGGGTCGACCTGGTCTTCGTCGATCCGCTGCTCACCCCGGCCACCGCGGTGCCTCCGCTCGCCTGGCTCGCCCTCGACATCGAGACCGACCGGGCCAGCGGCGTGGTCGCCGTCTCGCTGGCCGGCGCCGGCGGTCCGGGCGAGGTGCACCTGGTCGGACCGCGGCTCCCCTCGTCCTCCGTCGTCTGCCACCCGACCGAGGGGGCGCTCCTCGCCGCGCTGGCCGAGCGGCTCCGCGCCCGCGATCCGGACGTCGTCACCGGCTGGAACGTCATCGACTTCGACCTCCGGATCCTGGCCGCGCGCTGCCAGGCGCACCGGATCCCGTTCGACGTCGGGCGCAGCCCGGGCGAGCTCTCGGTGCGGGCGCGGCCGGGCGGCCGGCAGGCGGCCGAGATCCCCGGGCGCGCCGTGCTCGACGCGATGCGGCTGGTGCGGGCCTCGGGCCGGCGGCTGGAAGACCTGACGCTCGACGGGGTGGCGCACGCCGTCCTGGGAGAGGGCAAGACCGTCGCCCTGCGCGGCGAGGCCAAGGTCGAGGCGCTGGAGCGGCTGCGGCGGGAGGACCCGGAGCGCTTCTGCGCCTACTGCCTGCGCGACTCGGAGCTGGTGCTCCAGATCCTGGCCCGGACCGGCCTCGACCTCCTGACGGCGCGCCGCGCCGCGCTGACCGGGGTCTCGCTCGAGCTGGCCTGGACCAGCATCCCGGCCTTCGAGCGGATCTACGGGGCGGCGCTGCGGGAGCGGCGGGTGGTGCCCCCGGAGCCGAGCGACGCCGAGGTCTCCGGGGCCGCCGGCGGCGTGGTGCTCGCGGCGGAGGCCGGGCTCTTCCCCAACGTCCTGGTCTTCGACTTCCGCAGCCTCTACCCGTCGCTCATGCGGACCTTCCAGATCGACCCCTTGGCCCACGCCCGCGCCGAGGCCCGGCCGGGGCCCGGTGATCTCGTGGCGCCCAACGGCGCCCGCTTCGACCGAGGCGAGGGGATCCTCCCGGCCATCCTCACGCGCTACGCGCGGGAGCGGGAGGCGGCGCTGGCGGCCGGCGACGAGACCGCGGCCTACGTCTACAAGATCCTCCAGAACTCCTTCTACGGCGTCCTCGGCGCGCAGGGCTGCCGCTACGCCCGCACCGAGCTGGCCGGCGCCATCACCTCCTTCGGCCAGCAGTTCCTCAAGGCCGCGCGCGACTGGTTCGAGGCCCGCGGGCACCACGTGCTCTACGGCGACACCGACTCGGTCTTCGTCCTCTCCCGCCTCGACGACGCGGCCGGCCACGGGGCGCTCTCCCGGCTCGGCGCGGCCCTGGCCGGGGCGCTCAACCAGCACCTCGCCGAGCGGATCCGGCGCGACCACGGGGTCGAGTCCCACCTCGTCATGCGGTGCGAGAAGGCCTACCGGCGCTTCTTCATCCCGCGCCTCAAGGGGGACTCCAGCGCCGACGGGCGCGGGCGCGGCAAGGGCTACGCCGGCCTGCTCCTCGGGGCCGGCGGCTCCGCCGAGGTGGAGGTGCGCGGCATGGAGGCGGTCCGCAGCGACTTCACGCCGCTGGCCCGCCGCTTCCAGGTGGAGCTGCTGCGGCGGCTCTTCGCCGGGGAGCCGGGGCCGGCCCTGCGGGGCTACTGCCGGGAGCTGGCCGCCCAGCTGGCGCGGGGCGAGCTCGACGCCGAGCTCGTCTACTCGAAGGCGCTGCGCCGGCCGGCCAGGGACTACCAGTCGCAGACGCCGCAGGTCAGGGCGGCCCGCCTCCTCGGCTGGTCGGATCGGCGGGGGCGGGTGGACTACCTCATGACCCGCGCCGGCGCCGAGCCGGTGGAGGCCCGCAGCGCCGCCCCGCTCGACTACGCGCACTACCTCGACCGCCAGCTCGCGCCCATCGCCGAGTCGATCGCCTCGGCCGTCGGCCTGTCGGCGGCCGGCTGGCTCGGCGAGGACGGCCAGCTCGCGCTGTTCGACCCGTGCTCCGACGCGGCGGCGGCCGGGCGAGGGGCGAGGTAGGCGCGGCAGCGGCGCGCACCCGATCGATCGGTCCGGCTCACGACGCTCCGTTTGACCGCGCCCGGACCCTGGATCCACCCCCCCCGCCGGCGCTATAGCTCTCGGTAGAGCCAGCCCGCCGCATCCTGCCGATGACGCGCTGACTCCCTTCCCGGGAGGCGGCGTGGTCGTGGCAGCGAGGCGCGTGTCGACGGACGTGGACGAGCCGGGCCGCGCGGCGGCCGGCGAGCGGCCCTTCCGTGACGAGCTCCACAGCGCCGAGCGGCTCGACGAGCGCGCCCGCTCCCTGGCGGCGCGCTTCACGGTGGACCCGGCGCGGCGGGCCGCGCGGAGCGTCCTGCCCCGCTTCGCCGAGAACGTGCGCCGGCTGCGGGAGGCCCACCGGGTCCTGGCTGGGGCGGCGCACCGCGGCGAGTTCGTCACCGCCGCCGCGGAGTGGCTGCTCGACAACTACCACCTGGTCGCCTCCGAGGTGCGCGACGTCCGGCAGAACCTGCCGCGCGACTACTACCGGGAGCTGCCCAAGCTGGCGGCCCGCGAGCAGGCCGGGAGCGCCCGGATCTACGCGCTCGCGGTGGAGCTCATCCGCCAGGGCGACAGCCGGCTCGACCGGGCCCAGCTGGTCCGCTGGCTCGACGCGTTCCAGGCCGTGGCGCCGCTCACCATCGGCGAGCTCTGGGCCTGGCCGAGCATGCTCAAGGTGGCCCTGGTCGAGAACCTCCGCCGGCTGGCGGACGAGACCCTGGCCGCCCACGCGGCGCGCCAGGCGGCCGACGCCTTCGTGGCGCGCTTCGACGCCGCCGGCCGGGGCCAGCCGCCGCCGCTCCCGGCCCCGCTCCACCCCGCGCTGGTGGTCCAGCTCCTGCGCCAGGTGCGGGAGTACGGGCCGCGCCTGGCGGCGGTCCGGACCGGCCTCGACGCCCACCTCGCCGAGCACCGGGCCACCGTCGAGGAGACGGTCCGCGCGGAGCACCAGCGGGAGGCCGCCGCGCAGGTGTCGGTGGCCAACGTCATCACCAGCCTGCGTCTCTGCGCCACGCTCGACTGGCCGCAGTTCGTCGAGGCGGTGAGCCTGGTGGAGCGGGTGCTGCAGCGGGATCCGGCCGGGTTCTACGGGCGGATGGAGTTCCTGACCCGCGATCGCTACCGCCAGGCCGTCGAGGAGCTGGCCGACCCGACCGGCGAGGCCCAGGTGCGGGTGGCGCTGCGTGCGGTGGAGAGCGCCCGCGAGGCGGCGGAGGCGCCGGGCGCGGGCTCCCTGGCCACCCACGTCGGCTACCACCTCATCGGCCGCGGCCGGCGCGGGCTGGAGGCCGACGTGGCCTGGCGCCCCGGGCCGGTGAAGGCGCTGCGCCGCCTGGTCTTCGCCCACGCCACCCTCGCCTACCTGGGCGGCATCGCGGTCGCCACCGCGGCGCTCCTCGCCGCCGGGGCCGCCGCCGCGCGCCACGCCGGCGCCTCGCCCAGCTGCCAGCTCGGCGTGATCCTGCTCCTCCTCCTGCCGGCCAGCGAGGTGGCCATCGCCTCGGTGCAGCGGCTGGTGGCCTGGCTGGCCCCGCCGCGCCGCCTGCCGCGCCTCGACCTCTCGGCCGGGGTCCCGGAGGACGCGCGGACCCTGGTGGTGGTGCCCACGCTCCTGACCAGCGTGGCGGGCGTGGAGCGGCAGCTCCAGCACCTGGAGGTGCTGGCCTTCGGCAACCTCGATCCGCAGGTCCACTTCGCCGTGCTGGGCGACTACGCCGACGCCGCGACCCGCGACGTCCCCGAGGACGCCGCCATCCTGGCCGCCGCCCGGGCCGGCATCGAGGCGCTCAACGCCCGGCTCGGGGAGGGGCGCTCCGACCGCTTCTTCCTCTTCCACCGCGCCCGGCAGTGGAACCCGGGCGAGCGGGTCTGGATGGGCTGGGAGCGGAAGCGCGGCAAGCTGGAGGAGCTCAACCGCCTCCTGCGCGGCGCCACCGACACCAGCTTCGACGTCCAGGTGGGCGAGGCGACCGTGCTGCAGGGGGTGCGGTACGTCATCACCCTCGACTCCGACACCCGCCTCCCGCGCGACGGCGCCAGGAAGCTGATCGGGGTGGCCCTCCACCCGCTCAACCGCCCCCGCCTCGACCCGGCCTCGGGCCGGGTCACCGAGGGCTACGGCATCCTCCAGCCGCGCGTGAGCGTCACCGCCGCCAGCGCCGCCGGCTCCCGCTTCGCCAGCCTCTACGCCGGCCACACCGGCGTGGACCCCTACACCACCGCCGTCTCCGACACCTACCAGGACCTCTT
>Ga0209682_10000136_pt1 | contig 24098 bp, 18 predicted proteins | sample DOMMetBare2Fresh_2_FD_187471 | JGI IMG/M metagenome (GOLD analysis project Ga0209682, IMG submission 187471) | Wetland sediment microbial communities from St. Louis River estuary, USA, under dissolved organic matter induced mercury methylation -... | ecosystem: Environmental > Aquatic >... | reverse complement strand
CGAGAGACTTGACAGCCAGGACAACCGGTGACAGATTTCTGTCAATGCAGACGACGCTCCGGCTCGATGACGACCTCGCACGGCGGGCCAAGACCCAGGCGGCCGCACAGGGGATCAGCTTGACAAGGCTCGTCGAGGAAGCGATCCGCGAGCATCTCGACCGGCCTGCCCCCGCGCGGCGCCGCCGGCCTCTGCGCCTGCCCGTCTCTTCGGCGACGGGCGGGCTGGCCCCAGGGTTCGCGAGTCTCGAGGAAGCGGTGGCCGCAGCCGACCTCGCCACGGATCAATCCATCGCTCGCCGCTGACGCAGATGGATCTCCTCGATGCGAACGTTCTCATCGGGGCCTTCCGGCCCGATCACCCGGATCATGTGAGCTTCAAGGGATGGTTGGAGGAGGCCCTGAACCAGGGACGCCTTCTGACGTTTCCTCCCCTGGTCGAAGTGGCGTTCCTCCGGATCGTGACGCATCCCCGCATCTTCGCCCATCCCTCCTCGTTCGAAGAGGCCGCCTCGTTCCTCCAGGCGATCCAGGAGAGCGGCCAGTTTCGCGAAACACCGTGGACCCCTCGGATGCGCGCTCTCTGGTGGCGTTGGTGCCGCGATCTCGAGCTGCGCGGCAACGACGTCAACGACGTCTACCTGGCCGCGTCAGCCGCGGAAGCGCGTTGCCGACTGATCACCCGCGACGGCGGGTTCAGCCGCTTTCCCGGCCTCGACCGGTGGAATCCCGCCGAGGAGGCCTGAGAGGCGCCGCCTCCATGCACACTTCGGCCAGCGACCGAGGACCGGGGTCACCGGTCACCGGTCCCGCGAGGACCAACTGGCGAGCCATGTCCGGGATAGCTTCAGACCGGAACGAAGGGCAGGTGAAGTTGACTTGCCAGACCATTTCCAACCGCTCGGCGGCGGTGGTCGTTGTCCGGAGGTCGTCAGGGGGCTACCGGCGTGGTCGCGGGACGGGGAGGCGGGTGTGGTCAACGGAGGGAAGTTCGTCGAAATGCTCGTCGAACGTGAGCAGATGCCCGCCGCAATCCAAGGTTGCTGCGGCAATCCAGATGTCATTGATCGGGATGGGGGTGCCGGCTCGCCGCAGATCGGCGAAGAGCCGACCGTAGTGACGGGCCACCGATGGCGTGACCTGTGAGATCGAGACGAATGGCTCGGAGAGGAACTCGGCCAGGAGGATGCGGTTCTCCCGTTCGCGGCTTCCAAGATGGAAGCCGGCTTCCAATTCGCCGAGAACGGTGGTGGGCACGACAACCAACTCTGCCGCTGCAATGAAGTCGAGGACGCGCGGGTGGCCGGCCCGAAAATGGGAATAGGCAGAGGTATCGAGAACCAGCCGGGTCGCCGCTTCAGCGCCAGAGGGGGTCATCGGTGGTCCGCTGAACAGCGAGAGAGTCGTTGAACTCCTCCAGGTCTTCCTGGGTCCAGGTCGCGTAACGAGCCAGCCTTTGCCGCCGCTCGGCCACGCCGACGGCAGCCTCAAGGATCGCGAGGACCGTTGCGTTGAGGCTTTGGCCACGCGAACGGCTCAGCCCCTCCAGACGCCGGCCGATTTCGTCGGGCACGCCCCGGATGGTGAGTTGCTTGCTCATGCAGGCAGTATAGCAGGAAGGTGCCTGCACGCATCGCTTCAGGGCCCGAATGGCGCCGCGGACGAGGCCCTGCCCGTTGAGATGACCCGCGACTACGTGCAGGCCGCCAGGGCGGCCGGGGACAGTGTCCGGTACGTTGAGCTGGCAGGCGCGGGCCATATGGATTTCCTCGATCCGGGCAGTGAGGCACACGCGGCGCTCTGCCGCTGGCTCGAGGAGGTGTTGCTCACCGCAAGCTCTCGAGATCCCGCACCAGCTCGCTGAAGGTGACGGGGTCGAGGGTGCCGAAGGGGATCTCTCCCTTGTCTCCCCAGCCGGCGCCGGTGGAGTGGAGGGTCAGCGGGCCGGCCTTCTGCTCCGGATGCTCCATGAGCAGGCCGGCGGTGAGGCCCGGTTCGAGGGGCAGGCGGGCTTCGTGGAGGTTGTCCGGCAGGGGTTTGGCGAACCAGTAGATGGTGGCGTTGTCCAGGGTGGGACCGCGGCGCCAGCCGCGGCGTTCCGCCAGGGCGAGGATCTTGCCGGTGGCGACGCTCGCCGGGACGAGGCGGTGGAGCTCCAGGGCGTCCCGCTCGGGCTCTTCGATCGTCCAGGTTTCCCGGCCGAGCTGGGAGAAGGGCTGCAGGATCTTGTAGTCGGCGAAGAGATCGATCCAGCGGGCTGCCAGCCCGGCGGTCAGGTCCAACGAGTGGAGGAGACCGATCTGCACGCCGTCCGGACAGGTCCAGGGATCATCGGCGGCATCGGCGAACGTGGCGTCCTCGACGACGCGGAAGGTGGCGCGAAGAGTCTCTCCCTCGGTGTCCCAGGCTCCCCAGACGAGGCGCCGGGCGAGGTGCTGGACCAGCGGGTGCTCGACGAAGAACATCCGGAAGACCTCGGGCTCCCAGCGCCGCCGGCCGCACATCGCCAGCTCCAGGCGGAGGATCTGCTGGGCGGCCAGGGTCTTCGCGTCCTTCTTGAGGGCCTTCCAGGTCTCCTGCGCCCGCTGCGCTTTCTCCGGATCGTCCGCCGCGGCCGGCTTCGGCAGGTCGGGGAGGAGCTTTCCCGCGGCATCGCGCAGGAAGGGCCGCAGGTGCTCGTCGAAGCCGACGCGGAAGGCGCGCGGGCCGGCGTCGAGAAGCAGCGAGCCGGCCGTGTCCAGGCCGAGGTCGGGCACCAGGCGGTCGGCCAGCTCGCCGGGGGTGAGCCCGCGCTGCTCGGCGACCTCGGCGATCTTGTCGCGGGCCTTGTCCTGGAGGGCTTTGGATTTCGTCTTCTGCGCGAAGCCGTGCAGGTACATCAAGGAGACGTCGGTGCCGAGGGCGCGCAAGACGTCGAGCCCCATCACCGCCCGGGCGGCGACCCCTTCGGAGGGCCAGTCGCGGATCAGCGGCGCCAGCCGGCGGGCGCAGGCGTCGTCGCCCAGATGGCCGATGGCATTGAAGGCCCACTGCTCCTTGGCCGGCGCGGCGGCGGTCAGCCAGGCGTTGAAGAGGTCCCAGGCGAAGGCGGCGCAGGAGGCGGGATCGCAGGCCTCGCGCACCTGGGCGATGCCGGCGTACGGCTCGTCGAGGCGGGAGAAGGCGAGGATCTGGCCCAGGGTCTCGACCGCGGGGAGGGAGAGCGCCGCGGTCCGGCCGCGCAGGAGCGGACGGGCGAACGCGGCGGGCTGCCAGAAGGACGGCAGCCTGGGCGGGCGCGCCGGGGCGAGGTCGAGCGGATCGGCGGCGAGGCGGTCGAGCGAGGGGGGAGCCGGGCGTTTCCGTGTCCAGGGCGGGCGTGTCAGCACCGGCGGCAGCTCGGCGGGCGTGGCCTCGCGCGGCAGGTCGCCCGGGGCGACGGCGGCCGCGAGGAGGCGCCGGATCTTGTCCGGGAGGCCCGGCAGGTGCGCCGCGGCCGCCTCGGGCTCGCGCCGGGCCAGGGAGGTGAGCAGCGCCAGCAGCGGAACGTTCTTCTCCTCCTCGTGCGCGATGAGATGCGCGGCGATCCCCTCCAGGGCCTGCCGGGGATGGCGCACGGAGAGCTCTTGCAGCGCCGCTGCGGCATCGCGCTTGCCGGCGCGGGCGGCCAGCACCGCCGCGGTCTCCGGCGTTCCCGGCAGGGAGAGGGCGGCGAGGCAATCCCGCCGCAAGGCCGGTGTCCCCGCCCGGTCGAGCAGGCTGGCGAGGGCCGGCACGGCGGCGCGGCCGGCACCGTCGACCAGGGTGAGAAGGGTGCCGCGGACGTCCGGCGTATAGCCTTCGAGGCGCGGCGCGATGCGTTCGGGGCCGTCCACGGCGGCGGCCAGGGCGTCGAGCAGGGCACCGTCGGCGAGGGTGCACGCCAAGCAGCCGGCCAGTTTCATCTTCTTTCCGGCGAGCGCTTCCCAGGCGTCCTCCTCGGCCCACGCAGGGACGTCGGGGAAGAGATAGGCCAGCAGCACGCGGAGCTCGAGCGGCGCACCGGTGCGCAAGCGGGCGGCGGTGTCGCGGGCGGTGGCCCACTCTGCCTCGGGCGCCGCGGCGAGGCGCCGGCGCAGGTCGAGCCAGTGCCGGATCCCCATGGGGATCGGATCGGCGGCGAGGAAGATCATCTTGGGCAGGCCGCCCGGGTTGTCGATCCACAACCCGCGCGAGGCGGCGAGGGCCTCGACGGCGAACGGCAGGCCGGCGGTGTCGGCCCACCAGGAGAGGACCTCGCCGTCCAGCGCCGCCGGGCCGAAGGAGAGCATCGCGAGGAGCGTGCCTTCCACCTCGGGCGCGGCCACCGGCGGCGCGGTTCCCGTCCACCCCCGCCGGGCGTCGTCCATCCGGGCTCTCACGGCGCGCAGGCGGGGTCCCAGCTCGGGATCGGCGAGCGTGGGGGAGCGCTCCCACAGAGCGGCGGCCGGCGCCCAATGCTCCAGCAGGCGGCCGAATGCGGCGGCCGGGTCCTCGGACGGGAGAGGGAGGGGCGGTGCGCCGCTGCGCCGCGGATGGAGAGCGCGGCGCTGCTCGGGGGTCCAGGGGATCGGCGGATGGGACACGGTAAAACGCTAGCACAGGGCTCCCGGCCCGGTGGGGAAGAAAAAAGGGGGAGGCGTATGGAGACGCCTCCCTGAGGAGTTGCTGGGAGAGGCCTGGTCATTTGCCCGCCCTGTGTGTCCCCGCCGGGGCGAGACCGGTTCAATCGCCGGAGGGTCGTGAGGTAGATTTCCGGGGTGAGATCTCTCGCCCTCATCGGTTGCCTCGCCCTCGTCTGGCTCGGTTGTGGGAGTGACAGCCCGGCACCGGGGCCGGCGACGCTGGGGGTCGAGGTGCGGGCCGACGCGGAGGAGGAGGGCGCCGTCGTCCAGACCTTGGAAGAGGACGGGCCGGCGGCGCGCGCCGGTCTGGCGCCGGGGGACCTGGTGCTGACGATCGACGGCGCGCCGGTGGCCGATCCCTGCGGCTTCGACCGGACGCTGCGCGAGCGGGCTCCGGGGGAGAAGGTGCGGGTCGGCTGGCGGCGGGGGCGGGAGCGCCGGGAGGAGACGGTCGAGCTCGCCGCGGCGCTCGATCTCTATGGCGCGGCGTGCGAGGCCGGCCGGGTTGAGAGTTGCCACCGGCTCGGGACCGTCCATCTCCAGGGGGCGGACCCGGCGCGCGCCGCGGAGATCTTGGAGAAGGCGTGCGGGGACGGAAGCGCCGGCGCCTGTGCCGACCTGGGGATGCAGGCGTTTCAGGGAACCGGAGTCGCCCGCGATACCGCCCGGGCGCAGGTCTTCTTCCGCCGGGCGTGCGACGGGGGGAGCGCCATCGGCTGTACCCGCCTGGCTTTTCTCCATGCCACCGGGAGCGGCGTGGCAAAGGACGACGCCCGCGCGTTCCCGCTCTTCCGGCAGGCGTGCGACGGCGGCGATGCGGCCGGTTGTTACAACTTCGCCCTCCACTTCGATGAAGCGCGGGGCACCTTCGAGAACCAGAGCCTCGCCCTGGCCACCTATGTGCGGGCTTGCGGCCTGGGGAGCTTCCTCGCCTGCACGAACGCCGGGTACCACTATCAGAATGGTCTGGGCGCCCCGGCGGATCCGCGGCGGGCGGTGAGCTTCTATCGGCGGGCCTGCGCCGGCACACCGTGCGAGGCCGGCGATCCGATGGGCTGTTTCGATCTCGGCGTCATGTTGCGGGACGGCCTGGGCGTGGCACCGGACAAGGCGGAGGCCGCGAGGTTTTTCAGCGCCGGCTGCGATGGCGGGAATGCTTCGGGCTGCGCCAATCTCGCCGACCTGCTCGCCGCGGGCGACGGCGTGCCGCGTGACGAAGCGCGCGCCGCCGAGCTGTTTCGCCGCGCCTGCGAAGGGGGCCACGAGCGCTCCTGCCGCACCCTGAAGTCGCTGCCGGCGGAGCGTTAGAGCTGGGCAATCCTTGGGCACCGGCCCTGGTGCTTCGGGCGGGACCCGTGTATCCTGCTACGCTCGCGGGGCAATTTGCGCGCCCCATCGTTATCGACATCGATTGATCCGTCCAGGGGAGAGCGATCATGATCGAGAATAAGCAGCTCCGGTTCGACAGATCAAAAGTAGCCTTGCCGCATGGCATTCCGGAGGTCACGGAGGAGGCGACGCAGGGGCGGGCTCTCCGCTGGTACGTGGGGAAGGTCACCGAGACCGAGGTGCAGGTCGAAGCGACGGTGAACAGCGAAGAGATCAGCGAATTCGGCGGCACCGTCGAGGATCGATTCCATCCGGGCCGCTCGGTGGCGGTGAGCATCGTCCCGACGGGCGTAGGCTGCAGCATCGGCGGTTACGCGGGTGACGCGGCGCCGGTGACCCGGCTGCTGGCGTCGGCGGTCGATTTCCTGGTGACCAACCCGAATGCCGTGAATGCGTCGGATTTTGCCCAGATCAGCGAGAACGTTCTCTATACGGAGGGATATTGCATCGACCTGCTCTGCCGCGGGCTCGTCGATCTGTACGTTCCGTATGCCAATTCGATCGGCGTCATCGTCGAGAAGTCGACCGATGCCCGGCTCGATCTCGCCTTCAACGTCATCAATGCCGTGCGGGCGGTCCATGGTGTCGACATCCAGCATTGCGTCGTCACCGAACGTCCGATCGGCTCGCGGTGTGACAAGAACGCGACAGGCGCCTTCGTCGGTACGGTCGACCATCCCGAGGTGCTCACCCAGGCCTGCGAATCCCTGCTCGCCAAGGGGGTGAACGCCATCGCGGTCACCACGAACGTGCAGGATCTGCCCTTCGACGACTACGCGCTGCACTTCGCGGGGAAGGCGCCGAACCCGGTCGGCGGGGTCGAAGCGATCATTTCACATTTCATTGTCAATCGATTCCGCGTGCCGGCGGCGCATGCGCCGCTGCTCAACGTGAAGGAGCTGGCGCTGGAGTCGCCGATCGTGGACGCGCGGGGAGCGGGCGAGTTCACCTCGCTGAGCGGTCTCGCGTGCGTTCTCATGGGTCTCGCGCGGGCTCCCCAGATCGCGCCGCGGCCCGGGACGCGGGTGTCCGACGTCGTCAACGTCAACAACATCGTGGCCGTCGTCGCTCCGGCGAGCTGCCTGGGCGGGATTCCGACCCTCTTTGCCGCCCGCTACGGGATTCCCACCATCGCGGTGCGCGACAACGAGACGATCCTGAATGTGACCCGCGAGGCGCTGGGTCTCGAGAGCGTCATCGAGGTCGGCACCTACGCCGAGGCCGCGGGTGTGCTGATGGCGCTCGAGCAGGGGCTGGCGCTCCAGAGCATCATGCGGCCGCTGCCGACTCTGCGCTATCCGGCCGCCGCCCGTCCGGTCGCCGTGGCGGCGGAGCCGCCCCTCTCGTTCGCCACCGGACGCCGCTAGAGCCGGCGTTTCTCATGGTCCCAAGGGCCGCCGCCGGCTGGCGGCGGCCCGCTCCGGCCCCCCTTCCGCGGATTTGCTCCCTTTTCTTTCCCGGCGCTGTATCCTTCTGAGCCACTCGCGGCACCTATGTATTAGGGCGGTGCGGCGGGCTGATGTTTTTGCTCTCTGAAGGAGGATGGAATGGATCATCTAGTTCATCGCTTTCGAAATAACAGCAGGGCAATCGCGCTGGGTGATCCGGCCTGGGACAAGGCGCGGGAGCATCATCTGATCGATCTCTCGATCCGGGTGAAAGGCAACGACCGGCTGGTCCTGGAAGACGGGTTCGAGTTCGTCAACCTCTCCTCCTGCTCCTATCTGGGGCTGCACGGTCATCCGGCCGTGCTGGATGGGGCGATCGAGGCGATCCGCAGCGAACGGGTGCTCGACGTGCCGATCTCGCGCGTGCGCATGCGTTTGACCCAGCTCGACGAGCTCGAAGCGGAGATGGAGAAGCTGTGGCGGGCGCGTTGCATCGGTGCGGCGACGGCGGGTGCCGCGACGTCCGGTGTGTTGCCGCTCATCGCGTCCGGCCATCTGGCGCCGGACGGCAAGCCGCCGGTGATGGTGTTCGACAAGTACTGCCACTTCTCGATGAACCTGATCAAGCCGATCTGCGGCGATGAGACCGAGGTGCTCACCGCACCGCACAACGATATGAATTTCGTCGAAGACGCGTGCAAGAAGTACCCGCGGGTGGCCTATGTGGCGGACGGCGTCTATTCGCTCGGTGGTGCGGCACCGGTCAAGGAGCTGATGGAGCTGCAGGACCGCTACGGGCTGTTCCTCTATTTCGATGACTCGCACTCTCTTTCCATTCATGGTGAGAGGGGTGAGGGGTACGTTCGTTCTTTGATGGGGGAGGAGCTGAGCCCGTTGACCGTGATCGTGGTCTCCCTCTGCAAGGGCTTCGGGGGCAGCGGCGCCGTGATCATGCTCGGCTCGCGCAAGCACGAGGACACGGTGATCCGTTGGGGTGGGCCGCTCGCCTGGTCGCAGAAGCTCAGCACGCCGGCGATGGGAGCCGACCTGGCATCGGTCCGCATCCATCAGTCGCCGGAGCTGGGTGAGCTCCAGCGCAAGATGCGGAGCAATCTGGCGCTCTTCGACAGCCGGATCCCCACCGAAAGCGCGGGTGATCCATTCACCATCCGGCTGGTCGTGGTGGGCCACGAAGACGCGGCCTCGGAGGTCTCGGGCGAAATCTTCCGGCGCGGTTTCTATACCTCGCCGGTGTTCTTTCCCATCGTCGAAAGAGGAAAGGCAGGGCTACGCGTGATGATACGAGCGGACAACAACCCCGAGGACGTCATCCGGTTCTGTGAAACCGTCGAAGAGCTGACCAGCGTCTACCGGACGGCGGAGGTGGCCGTATGAACGGCGGAATTCCTGCTCCGGAGCCGCTCCTCTGCCGGAGCCTGCTGATGACGTGTGCGTTGCACGTCCACCAGTACGACCGGGCGTGGGAGGTCGGTGCCGACATCGGCGTGGTCGATCTCGAGGACTCCGTGCCGGAGCCGCGCAAGGAAGAGGCGCGCCGCCTCGCCCTGCCGTTCTTGCGGGACCGGGCGCCCGAGGGGGGACCGGTGCGTGCGTTGCGCATCAACAGCCTGCGTTCGCCGGACGGTCTGCGCGACCTCATCGCGCTGCTCGACAGCGGTGCGCGGCCCGACGCCCTCTTCGTGCCCAAGGTCGACTCGGCCCAGGACCTCTACATCCTTTCGGACATCCTGGGGGACCGGCTGCGTTCCGTCTTCTTCCTGGTGCTCATCGAGACCGCCGCCGGCCTCTGCGCGGTCGAGGAGATCGCCGCCTCCACGCCGCGGCTGCGGGCGCTGGTCTTCGGCGCCGCCGACTATTCCACCGAGATGGGCATTCCGATGGAGTGGGAGCCGCTCTTCGCGGCGCGCTCGCGCATCGTGGTGGCCGCGGCGCGGGCCGGCATCCCGGCGATGGACACGCCGTATTTCGACATCAAGAACCAGCCGGGGCTGCGGGCCGAGAACGCGCGGGCCCGGGCGCTCGGGTTCCAGGGCCGCGCGGCGGTCCATCCCAGCCAGGTCGCCCTGATCAACGAAGGGTTCAGCCCGGCGCCGGAGGCGGTCTCCCGCGCCCGCCGTGTCGTGGCGCTGGCCGAGAAGAGCGGCGGCCAGATCGCCGTGCTGGACGACGGCCAGATGATCGGTCCGCCGATGTGCCTCGCGGCGCGCCGGACGCTGGCCCTGGCCGAGAAGATCGAGCAGGCGGAGCAGCGGCGGTTGCATCCGGCTGCCGTCTAGCGCGTGGAGGGGAAGAATGGACCGGATTCCAGCCTACAAGAAGGTCGGAGAGGGGCGCTGGCGGGAGTCGCGCGGCCTGTTCTTCGAGGACGTGGTGATCGGCGCCATCGTCGAGCACCGGCCGGGGCGCACGGTCACCGAGGCGGACAACCTCTGGGGATCGCTCCTGGCCCAGAACAACCATCCGCTGCACATCGATGCGGCGTACTGCGAGAAGACCGAGTGGAAGCGTCCGCTCGTCTCCTCGCTCGTCACGCTCTCCATCGTCGCCGGGATGAGCGTGCAGAGCACCAGCGCCAAGGGCCTGGCCAATCTGGGCTGGGACAACGTCCGCCTGCTCGCGCCGGTCTTCATCGGCGACACCCTCTACGCCGAGAGCGAGTACGTGGAGAAGCGGCTCTCGCAGTCGCGCCCCCACCAGGGAGTGGTCACTTGCGATACGCGCGGGGTCAAGGCGGACGGGACCGTCTTCCTCTGCTTCCGGCGGTCTTTTCTTCTCCCCACGCGGGAGCACGGTCTGGAGGACGATGCCAACTACTAGAGCAGTGATCTGTGACGGCCACGGTGGCCCCGACGTGATGCGGATGGGGGAGGTGGAGATCCCCGCGCCGGGGCCTGGCCAGCTCCTGGTGCGGGTGCGCGCCTCGGCGCTCAACCGGGCCGACGTGTTGCAGCGCGCGGGCGAGTACGATCCGCCGCCGGGCGAGTCGGCCATCCTCGGCGTGGAGATCGCGGGCGAGGTGGAGGCGTGGGGCGCAGGGGTGGAGGGATTCCGGCAGGGCGACGGTGTCTGCGGCCTCGTGGGGAGCGGCGGTTACGCCGAGCACTGCCTGCTCGACGCCGGCATGGCCGTGCCCGTCCCTGCCGGCTGGTCGTGGATCGACGCCGCGGCCGTCCCCGAAGTCTTCTACACCGCCAATACGACCCTCTTCGATCTGGGGGAGCTGGCAGCCGGGCAGTCGGTGCTGATCCATGCCGCGGCGAGCGGCGTGGGGACGGCCTGCATCCAGCTCGCCCGGGAGATCGGAGCGTCGCGGATCTTCTGCACCGCCGGCTCGGACGAGAAGCTCGCCCGTTGCCGCGAGCTCGGCGGACCGGTCGAGGTGACCGGCATCCACCGCAAGGAGCAGGACTTCGTCGCGGAGATCCGGCGGGTGACCGGCGGCGGCGGTGTCGACGTCGTCGAAGACTTCATCGGCATCGACTACCTGGCGCGCAATCTGTCGGTCTTGAAAGACGGCGGCCGGCTCGTCGTGGTCGGCCTGCTGAGCGGCTGGGAGGGCTCGATCGATCTCCTCCCGCTGGTCCTGCGGCGGCTCCAGATCAAGGGGTCCGCCATGCGTCCCCGGTCGATCGAGGACAAGCGGGCCATCACCCGCACCTTCCGCGAGCGCTGGCTGCCGCTCCTGGCCGACGGGCGGCTGCGGGCGGTCGTCGACACGGTGTTTCCCGCCGAGCAGGCCGCCCTGGCCCACGAGCGGATGGAGTCCAACGAAAGCTTCGGAAAGATCCTGCTGACCTGGGATTGAAAGGAGGGAGGATCGTGTTCACCACCCCTGACCAGAAACTCAAGGTCGCGATCTTCGGGAGCGGCAACATCGGCACGGACCTGCTCGTGAAGACCTTGCGCTCCTCGCATCTCGAGTGCTCGCTCTTCGTGGGGCGGAACCTGAGCTCGCCCGGCATGACGAAGGCGCGCAGCCTCGGGGTCCCGGTCTCGGACCAGAGCATCGCGGCCGTCTTGCGCGAGGCCGGCGCGTTCGACCTGATCTTCGACGCGACGTCGGCCAGCGCCCACCTCGAAAACTGGCCTGTTTTCGAGCGCCTGGGCAAGCCGGTCATCGATCTGACGCCCTCGCGCATCGGAGTGATGTGCGTGCCGGCCGTCAACCTCGGCGACGCCATGAACTGCCCGAACATCAACATGGTGACGTGCGGCGGCCAGGCGTCGATCCCGCTCGCCCGGGTGATCGGCCAGGTGCATCCGGACGTCTCGTATATCGAGGTCGTGTCGAGCATCGCGTCGCGGAGCGCGGGCCTCGCGACGCGGGCGAACATCGACGAATACGTGGAAACCACCGAGCTCGCCGTCAAGGAGTTCTCCGGTGCCCGGCGCGCGAAGGCCATCCTCATCCTCAACCCCGCCCAGCCCTGCATCGACATGCAGACGACCGTCTTCGCACAAGTCGACCGGCCGCGCATGCCGGAGCTCACCGCGGCCGTCGAGCGGATGGCCCGCGAAATCCAGGCCTACGTCCCCGGTTACCAGCTCGTCGTGCCGCCGGTCTACGAGGGCGGCCGCATCGCGATGACCGTGCGGGTCCGCGGCCTGGGAGATTTCCTCCCGCAGTACGCCGGAAACCTCGACATCATCAATTGCGCGGCACTCGCCGTCGCCGAGCAGCACGCCCGGCAGCGCGTTCATTCCCTGGTGGAGGCGAGCTGATGACCCGGCACGTCATCATCAGTGATCCGACGCTGCGCGACGGCAACCACGCGGTCAGCCACTCCCTGACCGCCGTGCAGATCGCGGCCTATGCCGAAGCGGCCGAAGCGGCGCAGATCCCCATCGTCGAAGTCGGGCACGGCAACGGTCTCGGCGCCTCGTCCTTGCAGGTGGGGCTGGCCGCCACCGAGGACGTCGAGATGATCCGGACGGCGCGCGAGCACCTGCGCCATTCGAAGCTCGGCGTGCACGTGATTCCCGGTTTCGCCACGATCCGGAAAGACATCGTGCGGGCCATCGACCTGGGCGTCGACGTCTTCCGTATCGCCTCGCACTGCACGGAGGCCGATACGACGAAGCAGCACATCGAATACCTGCGGAGCCGGGACAAGGAGACCTACGGCGTCCTGATGATGACGCACATGGCCAGCCCCGGGACGCTGCGCGGCGAGTGCCTGAAGATGCAGTCGTACGGCGCCGAGGCCGTCATCCTCATGGATTCGGCGGGAGCCTACGTGCCCGATGAAGTGACCGAGCGCATCGGAGATCTGAAAGACCATCTCCAGATCGCCATCGGTTTTCATGCCCACAACAACCTGGGACTCGCCATGGCGAACTCCGTCGCCGCGGCGCGTGCCGGAGCGACGATCCTCGACGGCACGGCGCGCGGCTTCGGTGCGGGGGCGGGCAATGCGCAGCTCGAGGTCCTGGTCGCCGTGCTCGAACGGCTGGGCTACAGCACGGGCGTGGACCTGTACAAGGTCCTGGACGCCTCCGACCTCGCCGAGGAGGCGCTGATGTCGTATGCACCGACGATCAAGCCGATGAGCATCGTCAGCGGCCTGGCGGGCGTCTTCTCGGGATTCGTCAAGCACGTCGAACGGATCTCCCGCGAGTACCGGGTCGACCCGCGGGACGTCCTCTTCGAGCTGGGCCGGCGCAAGACCGTCGCCGGGCAGGAGGACTTCATCCTCCAGGTGGCGATGAAGCTCGCCGAACAGGCGAAGGGTGGCGGCGTGCAGGAGCTGGCGGCGGCGAAGAGCCGGGGGGATGGCTGACCGGCTATTCGTCGCGCCGGCGGAAATAGTCGTCCGTCTTTTCGATCCAGTCCTGCCGGGGCGGGCTGAAGACGTCGACGTCGACCGTGTCTTCGAGCGCCTCGACCCGGTGCGGGACGTTCGAAGGGATGCGCAGCACCTCGCCGGCCCGGACGTCGAAGACGTCCGCCCCGTCCTCTCCGACCCAGAATCTCAAGGCACCTTCGAGGATATAAGTGATCTGTTCGTTCTCGTGCGAGTGCCTGGGGACGATCGCACCCTTCCGCAGGAACAGGTGCGCCACCATCGCCCGGTCGCCGCTGATGTAACGGCGCCAGATGCCGTCCGCCACTTCCTCTTTGGGGATGTCGTCCCAACGGTGCCATGCCGCTCTGTCCGTCGCCACGTGCGCCACCTCGCGGAATCTGGTTATTTGATACAGGCTATATGTTCGTACGCTACCATACCTTGCCGGACTTCGCTACCATGACGAGGTGCGCGCCAGCTCCCGGTTCTTGTGGGCGATCCTCCTGGTCGCGACCGGGGTGCGGCTGGTCTGTGGGTGGCGGTGCTTCGGGTTTCATACGGGGGACGACCTGGAGATCCTGCAGGCCGCCTTCCTGCGGGCTCTCGGCTGGCCGTATCCGCCGTGGGAGATCCGCAACCTCCTGGTCTCCGACCTCCTCGCCGCCCCGGTGATCGCGGCCGCCGCGGCGCTCGGGGTGCGCTCGACGCAGACCCTGGCGTGGATCGCGACGTGGCCGTTCGTTGCTCTCGCGTCGCTCAACGTCTGGCTGGTGCACCGCCTGGCCCTGCGCTGGCTCGGCGACGGGCGGCCGGCGCTCCTCGCGGCGGGCCTCTACGCCTTCCACTGGATGCCGCTGGGCTATGGCAGCACGGTCTATCCGCGCACCGCGTCCACGGCCTGCATCCTGCTCGCCGTGCTGTTGCTCCGGGAGGCGCGGCGCGCGGCGTGGCCGCCGCTCGCCGCGGGCGGGCTGCTGGCGGTCGCGTTCGGCATCCGCTACAGCGAGGGCTTCTTCCTGCTGCCGCTCCTCGCCCTGGCCTGGTGGCGCCCCGAGGAGGAGGACCGCCGCGAGCGCCTGCGGTGCACCGGCCTGCTCCTCGCCGGCTTCCTCGCCGGGATCTGCCTCACCGTGGGCGTCGAGGACCAGCTCACCTGGGGGAGGCCGTTCGCGAGCCTGGTGGCCTTCGTCCGCTACACCGTGGTCGAGCACGGCTCCTCGTCGATGTTCCGTGAGCGGCCCTGGTACTGGTATCCCTGGCAGCTCCACAAGTGGGTGCCGCTCACCCTCCTGCCGTTCCTCTGGCGGGCGCGGCGGGTGCGCGGGGCTCTTCCCTTCGCCCTCTGCGCGGCCCTGCCGCTCCTCCTGCTTTCGGCCATTCACCAGAAACAGCTCCGCTACCTGCAAGGGGTCCTGCCGTTCGTCATCCTGCTCGCCGCGGCGGGGGCGTGGTCGCTGTGGGCGGACGTACCAGACCCGGCCCGGCGGCGGATGGTGGGAGCGCTCGTGGCCCTCTCGCTCCTGGTGGGGCTCAAGGGGATCGAGTTTCTCGGCGAGAAGTCGATGGCCGCCGTCGAGGCGGCGCAAGAGCTCGCGGCGCTGCGGCCGGCGCCGCGGGGGGAGGTCTGCCTCTCGCAGGCCTGGGCCTACGGCGGAACCCTCTATCTGGGCACCGCGGTGCGCCTGCGGGACCTGCCGGTCCCGCTGCCGCCGGACGCGCTGGCGGCGGCCCTCCCGCGGTGCTCCTGGGTGCTCGTCTATGACGGCGACCTGCGGCGCGACCCGCGCCTCGGCGCGCTGCTCGCGCAGCAGGGCTATGCGCCGGCCGGCGTGCACCACCGGGGGTGGAGCAAGGCGGTCGCCGTCTTCCGCCGCCTCAGAGCGGGGTGACCACGCTGCGCAGCTCCTGGAGCGGCGTATCCGGGTGGAAGGCCACGTGGACGAGCAGGGCCTCGAAATCACGGGCCATCACGGCGAGCCGTTCCGCGGAGAAGAGGTCGGCGGCGCCGGTCAGCTCGAAATGCAGCGCGCTTCCGGTGTCGGTGCAGGTGACCGTCAGGTCGTGCTTGGCGCCGACCTCCTCCAGGCCGAGCATCTGCACGGTGAGGCCGCCCGGCAGACCCTGCCCCTGCCCCTGGTTCGACGGCGGGGCGAAGCTCAGCATGTTGAAGCAGACCCCGGTGAGGATCGTGCGGGTGAGCTTGCGGCCGGGGAACAGCTCGGTGAGCAGGCGCGGAAACGGCACGTCCTGGTGCGAGTAGGCATCGATCGTCGCGTCGCGCACCCGCGCGGTGAGCTGGCGGAACGTGGGCTGGCCCTGGAGGTTGACCCGCAGCGGCACGGTGTTCATGAACAGGCCGATCTGGCTCGACAGCTCCGGGCGGTTGCGCGCCGCGAAGATGAGGGAGAGGAGCAGGTCCTCCTCGCCGCTGTAGGCGTTGAGCAGGGCGTTGATCCCGGCGACGAGGACCATGGGGATCGAAGCCTGCGTCTCGTGGGCGAGGGTGCGCAGGGCTTGCGACGGCTCGGCCGGGACCTCGGCGGCGAGATCCACCGAGCGGGTGCCCACGGTCTCCGGGCGCGGGCGGTCGTTCGGCAGCCCCGGCGGGGACGGCAGGTTGGCCAGGGCTTCCCGCCACCAGGAGAGCTGGGCGGCGAGGGCCTCGCCGGCGAAGATGCGGCGCTGCCAGTACGCGAAGTCCGGAAGCTGGATCGCGAGGGGAGGCAGCGGCGAAGGCCGGCCCTGCGAGAACGCCGCGTAGAGGCTGAGCAGCTCCCGGTGCAGCACCTGGATCGACCAGCCGTCCGAGATGAGGTGGTGGATGTTCAGCAGGAGCGCGTGCTCCTGGGGTCCCAGCCGCGCGAGCTGGGCGATGAACAGCGGGCCGCGCGCCATGTCGAACACGTGGTCCGCGTTCGCGGCGATCAGCCGGCGCAGCCGCTCGGTCCGGAGCTCCTCGGAGAGGACCGACAGATCGACCTGCGGGAGGGGCACCTCGGAAGGAGGGGCGAGCACCAGGTAGGCCGCGCCGGCCTCCCAGCGGAAGCTCGTCCGCATCGATTCGTGGCGGCAGAAGATCTCGGTCAGGGCGCGCCGCAGCGCCGTCAGGTTGAGCGCGCCGCGGATGTGCAGGGCGCTCGGGATGCTGTTGTGATCGACGCCGTCGAGCTGCAGCGCCCACTCCTGGTAGAACGTCGCGAGGAGCGGCTGGTCGCGCGAGACGGGGACGATCTCGTGGCCGCCGAAATCCTTCCGTTCGGCGGGAGCCGTCCGCCGCTCGGCAGCCGCCGGAGCAGGAGCCGCGTCGCCCTGGAGGGCCAGCCGGAGGATGGCATCGAGCCCGTGGTCGCCACCGGGGGCCGCCGTGGGGTCCCGGCGGTCCGCGATCTCCGCGAGCCGCCGGCCGGGATCGGCGGCCGCGCCCTCCAGAAGATGGCGCAAGCCGTCCACCAGGGCGGCGGCTTCCGCGTCCTCGCAGCGCGACCGGTCGTACACCAGGTCCAGGACCATCCCGGTACCGGGAGTGCCGGGGTGGGCGAGGACCGCGAAGGGCTCGGCGGAGAGCTCGATCGAGCGGACGTCCCGCGCCTCCGGAGCCTCGACGCCCGGATGGACCGCGAGGCGGCTGAAGAACAGCGGGGTGTCGGGGGGCAGGGCCGACCAGCCGAGGACCTGCGAGGGCGGGACGTGCTCGAACGGCCGGGAGGCGAGGCGCCGCTCCTCCAGCTTGCCGAGCCAGCCGAGGAGCGAGGCTTCCGGCTCCACCGTGACCCGCAGCGGCAGCGTCTGGGCGCACCGCGCGACCAGTGCCTCGGCACCGGGGAGCGCCGCCGTCCGTCCCGGGGTTTCGAGCCCGAAGAGCACCTCCGGCTGGCCGGTGTGGCGGGCGAGGAGGAGGGCCCAGGCGCCGGCGGCGATCGTCTCCAGGGAGAGCCCGTGGGCGGTGGCCAGGGCGCGGAGCGCCGCGGTGGCGGTGGGTGCGAGGCGCGCCGTCCGCACGTCGTGGCCGGTCCGGCCGGTGAGGGGCTCGGCGGCCCCCAGCGGGAGGGGGGCGCTCCATCCGGCCAGCTCCTGCCGCCAGAAGCGCTCGGCCGCGGCGGCGTCCTGGCTGCGCAGCCAGACCAGGTAGTCGCGGAAGCTGCGGGAGCGTTCGGTCTCGGTGCCGTCCCGGGTGCCGGCAAGGATCTGGGAGACCACCCGTGCCGCCGACCGTTGATCGAGGATCAGAGGGTGCCAGGTCAGGACCAGCAGAGGCCCGGTGAGAGCCGAGTGGGCGAGCAGGAGGCGGGCGAGAGGACCCACCGTGGGGTCGAACCCGCGAGCCCGCTCCCGGGCGACCAGCGCGGCGGCCTCCTCCTGCTGCAGCGCCTCGTGGAACGCGAAATCCGGCCGGGTGCGCCGCTGCACCATCTGGGACGGCACCTTGCCGGCGCGGAACGTGGTGCGGAGGGCCTGATTCTGGCTGGTCACCCGCTGCCAGGCCACCTCGACGGCGACCGGCCGCAGCGGAACGGAGAGCTCCACGCAGAGCTGGGCCACACCGGAGGTCCCTCCGGGGGATTTCAGGGCCTCGGAGAGCATCTCCTCCTGGAGAGGCGAGAGTTTGCTGATGTCCTCGAGATCGGCGACTTGCATGGGCGTCTTCCTCCGGCGTGTGGAACGCGGAGTCTAACCCACGCGGGCCGGCCGGCCCAGGGTCACGATCGAAGGCTCCGGATCGGCGGCGCGGACGGTCAGCGACTGCCCCACGATGGTGAGGAGCTCCCCCGCGACACCCTGCAAATGCAGCTCGACCGCACCCGGCCGTTCCAGCGGGAGCGGGATGCCGTCGCCGAGCGAGCCCTCCGAAGAGTCCAGCGAGCCACCGGCGAGGGTCAGCGGCAGTGCCGCCACCGTGCCATGGGCATCGCCATTGAAGAAGAGGAGCTGCACCCGGCCGGCTCCCTCTCCGCGGAGGCTGGCCACCAGCCAGGTACCGCGGCGCTCCAGACCTTCGAGGACGGTGCCGGCGAGGGGGATCGTGGTGGGGTGAGCGGTGGTGGACATCGGGAGGGATTCTAGCGAAGTGGGGGGCGGGACACGGACTCACGGACGAGCACGGACACACACGGACGAACATGGACGCACGGACGAACGTGGACCCGGTACACTACGGCATGCTGCAAGCGACTCTTGCCGGTGCCGTTCTCCTCGCAACCCTCGCCGCCGCGCCCCCTCCCCCTCCTGCGCCCTGTCCGTTGCCGGAGGCTGATGCGGCGTGGGCGCAACGGTTCATCGATGGCTGGGTCCTGGTCAGCGGGGAGCTGCGGCTCGATCCCGAGCCGCTCCCCTGGGTTCTGCTGTTCAATGGATCGTGCACCTGGCATCTCCAGCCCGGGGCGGCGGGCGCGTCGATCGGCGAGCCGGTGGCGGCGACGCTTCAGCTCCAGGGCAAACCGGTGGTGGTGCGGGCGGTGCCGCATCAGGGGACGGTGCGTTTTCCCAACGGGCAGGAGATCCCGGCGGAGATCATGGCGGCGGCGTTCTCTCTGGATGAGGGCAAGAGCGCGTTCTTCGCCATGGGTGCGCTCAGCCTGTGGCGCAGCCATCCGCAAGCGTCGCGCGATCCGGAGCTGGACGAGCGGATCCTGAGCGCGGCGCTCCACGAGATCGTCCACACCCGGCAGCTCCCGAACGTCTACCGTCGCCTCGAGGCGCTGCGCGCGCGGTTCGAGCTGCCGGACGGCCTCAACGACGATGTGATCGAAACCCGGTTCAAGGACGTCCCCGGATTTCGCGAGGCGTTCGAGGCCGAGCGCGACCTGTTCTATCAGGCGGTGAACGCGCCGGACGCGGCGCAGCGCGCGGCGCTCCTCGCCCAGGGGCTCGCCAAGGCCCGCGCGCGGCGGGCGCGTTTCTTCACCGGCCCGAACGCCGGTTTCGCCGGGGTCGAAGACGCCTTCCTGAACATGGAGGGCGCCGCGGAGTGGGCGCGCTTCAAGTACCACCAGAAGGCGCGGAAGCCCGGCCTGGACACGGATGCCGCGATCATCGCCTTCCTGCGCGGCAAGGAGAACACCTGGTCGCAGGACGAGGGGCTCGCGCTCGTCCTCCTGCTCGACCAGCTCCGGCCGGGGTGGCAGGAGCTGGTGGTGGGACCCGGGCACGCGGCGCTGTTCGAGCTGCTGGAGCAGCCCGCGGGTACGCTTCAGCGGTAGGCTTTGTCTCGCGGGAGGACTCTCAAGACAAAGAGAGTTCCTGTCTCCGTATCGCGCCGGAAGCGGACGCGCCAAGCGCCGACCCGGAGGCGCCACTCTGGTGGCTCCACGGCCTCCAGGCGCAACACATCTCCATGCTCGTCCGCGGCGTAGCGGTCAAGGGCGGCAAGGATGCGTTGGCGGATTTTGGGATCGAGGCGGCCGGTTTCCCGGATCGCCCTTTCTGACCAGGCGATGCGCCATCTCACAGAAGGCCCCAGCGCCGCTTGACCTCTTCCTGGGACACGAAGCGCCCGGCCTCGATGTCGGCTCTCGCTTCTGTCAGCCCGCCGTCGAAGTCGTCGGCATCAGGCTCATCGTCGAGGGGCGCCTCGTCGAGAGGAACATGCGGCGCTGGAGCCGTGCTGAGCGCTTGGAGAACCCGCTCGGCGGTAGGGATCTCCTCGGTGGGCAGCTCTTCCACCAGTTGGTGCAGGATGTCACGTGGGCTCATGGTCACCTCTGGCGGCCCTATTCTACGCCCTCTCCCAACAGCTCCTCGACCTCCGCGTCGCTCAGGGCATCCAGCTCCGCGAGGAGGCTCTCCGGGCTCTCGTCCGACGAGCTGAGGAGCTGCAGGAGGACCGCCTTCGCCAGGGCCTCCAGGTCGGGGATTTCGAAGAGGGCATGGAGGGGGATCTCCACGCCGACATCGTGGCGGATGCGCACGGCGAGGCGGATGGCGAGGAGAGAGTGGCCTCCCAGCTCGAAGAAGTTGTCGTGGACGCCCACCCGTTCGACGCGGAGCAGATCGCGCCAGATGGCGGCGAGGCGTTCTTCCAGCGGATCGCGGGGCGCGACGAAGCTTTCGCGGCCGGGCTGCTCATGGGGCACGAGTCCCAGGAGGGCCTGCCGGTCGAGCTTGCCGTTGGGTGTGCGAGGCAGGGGCTCGGCGGTCTGGACGAAGGAGGCCGGGATCATCGCGGCCGGCAGCCGGTCGCGCAGCCAGGAGCGCAGGGCGTCGCGGTCGATCCCGGGAGGGCCGTTGAGGATCGCGAGGAGCCGGGGCTCGGGGTCCTGCGCCAGCACGGCCGCGGCTTCCTGGATGCCGGGATGCGTGGAGAGGACGGCTTCGATCTCTCCCGGCTCGATGCGGACGCCGCGGATCTTCACCTGCCGGTCGGCCCGGCCGCGGATCTCGATGCGGCCGTCCGGCAGCCAGCGCGCGAGGTCGCCGGTGGCGTAGAGGCGGGCTCCCGGCGCGCCGCGGCGGGCGGCGAACGGATCGGGGAGAAATGCCGCGGCGGTCAGGTCGGGACGGCCGAGGTAGCCGCGGGCGAGGCCGGCTCCGGCCACGTGGAGCTGGCCGAGGATGCCGGCCGGCACGGGCCGGAGGTCCGGATCGAGGATCGCCACCACCGCGCCGGGGATCGGACGCCCGATGGTCACCGGGCCGGCGGCGATGCGCTCGACGGTCGTGTCCACCGTGCATTCCGTGGGGCCGTAGACGTTCCAGAAGGCCGTCCGCGGGTCGGAGGCGAGGGCGTTCCAGGTGGTCTGGTCCAGCGGCTCGCCGCCGATCAGGAGGGCGAACGGAGCGTCGGTGCGGAGCGCTCCCTCGTCATCCAGGAAGAGCCGGAGCTGCGAGGGCGTCGCATCGAGAACGTCCACGGTGTGCGCTTCCAGATAGGACGGCAGGGCGTCCGGGTCGAGGCGGAGATCTTCCGGCAGGAGGTCCAGGCAATGGCCGGAGAGGATCTGGATCACCTGCTTGATCGAGCCGTCGAACGCGAGAGGTGCGTTGACCGCCACCCGCAAGCCGGCGGGGAGACCGGCGTAGACCGTTGCGCGGAGAGCGGAGGCCAGGTTGACCACGGAGGCGTGCTGCACCAGGACTCCTTTGGGACGGCCGGTGGAGCCGGAGGTGTAGATCACGTAGCAGAGGTTGTCGGGGAGGGCCCTCACCCCCGGCCCCTCTCCCGCGAGCGGGAGAGGGGAGAAAGAAGTGCCAGGTCCGACGCAGACGGCCCGATCCTGCCAACCCTCGGGGAGGCGGGTGAGGAGGCTCTCCTGGGTGACGAGGAGCGGCGCTCCGCAATCTTCCAGCAGCAGCTCGATCCGCCGGATCGGCGTGGCGGGATCGATGGGCACGAAGGCGCCGCCGGCCTGAAGGATGCCGAAGAGCGCCGCGATCAAATCAGTGGAGCGCTCCAGGAAGAGGGCCACCGGCACGTCCGGTCCCACCCCACGGCCACGGAGGTGGGCGGCGATGCGGTTCGCGCGTTCCGCCAGCTCGCGGAAGGTGAGCTTCTCGTCCCGGAAGCGAACCGCGAGGGCCTCCGGGGTCCGCTCGGCTTGTAGCGCGAACAGCTCGTGGATGGTGAGGCGGGGCGCTGCTCCGTCCGCCGGGGTGCTCCAGGCGTCGAGGATCTGTGCGATCTCGGGCTCGGTCGCGAGGGGGAGCTCGGAGAGGTGCCGGTTCGGGGCCTCGGCCATGGCCGTGAGGAGGACCGCGAGGTGCTCCAGCAGCCGCCCGGCCGTCGGGGCGTCGAACAGGTCGGTCGCGAAGGTCAGGTGGCCGGTGAGGCGCGGCTCGGTGTCGAGCACGGTGAGCGAGAGGTCGAACCGCGCGGTGCGCGCCGGCTGGCGTACCGGGCTGACCGTGAGGCCCGGCAGCTCGATCGGAGGCGCCGGGGCGTTCTGAAGGGCGAGGAGGACCTGGAAGAGCGGGGTGTGCGACAGATCGCGTTCGGGGCGCAGCTCGGCGACCAGCTTCTCGAAAGGGAGGTCCTGGTGGGCATACGCCGCGAGGGCGGTCTCTCGGCAGCGCTCCACCAGCTCGGCGGCGGAGGGATCATCCGCGGCGCCGGTGCGGAGCACCAGGGTGTTGACGAAGAAGCCGATCAGGTCTTCGAGCTCGCGGCGGTCGCGATGGGCGACCGTGGTTCCGATGGGGAGATCCGTGCCGCAGCCGTACCGCCGGAGCAGCGCGGCGAGTGCGGCGAGCCAGGTCATGTGGAGTGTGGCGCCATGCTGCCGGCCGAAGGTGCGGATCTGCGCCGAGAGGCGCGGCGGCAGCTCGAACGGCGCCGCGGCGCCCCGTGCGCTGCGCACGGGAGGGCGCGGCCGGTCGAGCGGGAGATCGAGCACGGGCGGTGCCCCGGCCAGGCGCTCCCGCCACCAGGCGAGCTGGGCATCCAGACGTCCTCCCTGAAGCCAGGCCCGTTCCCAGGCCGCGCAGTCGGCATATTGGAGGGCCAGCTCCTGGAGCCTCTCACCCCGATAGAGCGCGAGCACGTCGCGCACCAGCACACCCATGGACCAGCCGTCGGAGACGATGTGGTGCATGGTCAGCAGCAGGATCTGCTCGTCTGCGGCGAGGTGGAGCAGCCGCGAGCGCAGGAGCGGCCCGCGGGCCAGATCGAAAGGCGCGAGCCCCTCCTCCTGGGCGACGCGCCGGGCCTCGGCGGTGCGATGGGGCTCCGGAAGGCCGCGGAGATCGATGCGGCGGAGATCCTCCGTCCCTGCCTTCTGGATGTGTTGCACGGGCTCTCCCGCGGCATCCGGGAAGGTGGTGCGGAGCGACTCGTGGCGGGCCACCAGGGCGGCGAAGGCGTTCTCCAGGGCGCGTACGTCGAGCGCTCCCGAGAGCCGCAAGGCGATCGGAATGTTGTAAGCCGCCCGTCCGGGCTCCAGGCGATCGAGGAACCAGAGGCGCTGCTGCGCGAAGGAGAGCGGAAAGTCACCGTCGCGGGGCACGCGGACGAGCGCCGGCTCCGCTTCGTCCGGTGGTGCCGGCTGGATTGCCTCGATCCGTTCGGCGAGAGCGGCAATAGTGGGCGCCTCGAACAGGGCGCGGAGCGGCAGGTCCACGCCGAGGCCGCGGCGGATGCGCGAGACGACCTGGACGGCGAGGAGCGAATGGCCCCCCAGCGCGAAGAAGTCCTCGTCGACGCCGACCCGGTCCCGCCCCAGCACCTCGCCCCAGATCGCCGCCAGCGCCTCTTCCGCCGGTGTGCGGGGCGCGGTGTGCGGACGCTCCGGGCCGGGCTCGGGGAGGGGAAGGGCACGGCGGTCCACTTTTCCCTGGGAGGTGAGCGGCAAGGCGTCGAGAGCCACGAAGGCGGAAGGGATCATGGGCGCCGGCAGGCGGTCGCCGAGCCAGGCGGTGTAGTGCGCGGGCAGATGGGGGACGAGCCAGGCGACGAGGCGGTGGCCGCCTGCGGAGTCCGGCACCGCGAGCACTGCGGCCTCCTGGACGTCCGGATGGCTCGCGAGGACCGCTTCGATCTCTCCCGGCTCGATGCGGAGGCCGCGGATCTTCACCTGATCGTCGATCCGGCCATGGATCTCGATCCGGCCATCGGGCAGCCAGCGCGCCAGGTCGCCGGTGGCGTAGAGGCGGGCTCCCGCCTCCCCTTGCCGCGCGGCGAACGGATGGGGGCGGAACGCCGCCGCCGTCTGCTCGGGGCGGCCGAGGTAACCGCGGGCGAGGCCGGGTCCGGCGATGTGGATCTGGCCGATCACGCCGGCCGGCACCGGCTGAAGATCGGGATCGAGCACGTACACCGAAGAGCCGGCGAGCGGCCGGCCGAGCGAAGGCAGGCCCGGCTCCACCCGGCAGGCCATCATCTCCACCGTGCACTCGGTGGGGCCGTAGACATTCCAGAACGTCGTCCGCGGATCACCCGCCAGGGTCTCCCAGAGAGGGCCGTCC
>Ga0209682_10000135_pt1 | contig 24148 bp, 26 predicted proteins | sample DOMMetBare2Fresh_2_FD_187471 | JGI IMG/M metagenome (GOLD analysis project Ga0209682, IMG submission 187471) | Wetland sediment microbial communities from St. Louis River estuary, USA, under dissolved organic matter induced mercury methylation -... | ecosystem: Environmental > Aquatic >... | reverse complement strand
TCACTCCCTGCACCAGCAGATCGCGCACCGCTCCCGGCGGGACCGCCGCGGCCGTCCAGTCGCCCAGGTGCTTGAAAGTGGCCTCGATCAGGTCCATCGGGACCGAGGCGAGCACGAAAAGGGTCCAGAACAGCCCGGCCATGACGCCGAGGAAGACCAGCGTCCCGAGCAGGGGGTGGGTGAACGCCTGGTCGAGCCGCTCGGTCAGCGTATCGAGCGCCGCGCCGACCGCGCGCCGGCCGCCGACGCCGGCCGCCACCACGCGCTCCGCCCAGTCTTCCAAGGAGGGGAAGGAGCCCGGCTCCAGCCGGCCCGCGGCCGGCGAGGGCTCCGGTGCGTCTCGATCCAGACACTCGAGAATCGCCTCGCGCAGCTCGGGCACCCCGTCGCCGCGCCGCGCGACCACCGGGATGACCGGGCAGCCGAGCAGCGCCGACAGGCGGGCGCGGTCGAAGGTCAGCCCGCGCCGCTGTGCCAGGTCCACCATGTTGAGGGCGGCGACCGCGGGCACTCCGAGCTCCGCCAGCTCCGCCAGCAGGATCAGGTTGCGCGCCAGGTTGGTGGCGTCGAGCACCACGACGGCGAGGTCCGGCCGGCGTCCCGCCTCGCCGAGGAGAGCCGCCCGGCAGACCTTCGACTCGGGGAGGGCGAGAGACAGCCGGTAGACCCCCGGCAGATCGACGACCTCCAGCGTCCGCTCACCCGCCGGGCAGCGCCCCACCCGGGACCGGGTGGTCGTCCCCGGAAAGTTCGCCGTCTTGCTCATCACACCGCAGAGGCGGTTGAACAAGGTGGTCTTGCCGGTGTTCGGGTTGCCGAGGAGGGCGATGCGCGGAGCCTCCGCCCGCGGCAGGGCCGGCGTGGCGGGCGTCCGGCCGGTCGAGGTCAAGGGCGAGGGCGCGGCGGAGGGCATCTGGCGGACCCGGCGGATCAGACGGCGTTCGGGACGACGAGGAGCCGGCGGGCCACCGCGGCCGCCAGGCCGATGCGCGTCTCCCGGATCTGCACGATCCAGGGATCGCCCGCCTTGCAGACGCGGAACCGGCAGCTCCGGGTCATGCCGAGCGCTTCCAGCAGGGCGAAGTCATCGTCGCCGAGCTGCGTCGCATGGAGCTGAGCCTCCGCACCCGCGGCAAGCTCGGTGAGCTGGACCGGGGCGCGGCCCGGCGAGGGATGGGACGAGGCGGGAGAAGAGCTCATGGATCGGTTCTCGAAAAGTCCTCTAGATGTGCGCCAGCGTGAGGCGCGGCCGTTCCGGCAGGCTCGCCGCCTCGTCTCTCTTCTGCACGCAGGGGTTGCAGAGGCCGCTGATCTGCAGGGTGTGCTGGGTCGGCGAGAAACCGTGGGCGCGGCAGATCTCCCCCTGCAGGGCGGCGATCCCCGGGCTGACGAACTCCACCACCCGGCCGCAGCCGGTGCAGACCAGATGGTCGTGCCGCTGGCCGGGGTGGACGTGCTCGTAGAGGTACCGGTTGCGTCCGAGGCGCTGTTTGCGGGCAAGGCCGCACTCCACCAGCAGGTCGAGGTTGCGGTAGACCGTGGCGCGCGAGATCTTGAGCGCCCGTCCCTTCATCGAACCGAGCAGCTCCTCGGCATCAATGTGGCCATGCTGTGCGAAGATCTCATCGAAGAGGGCGAGGCGCTCCGAGGTGACACGGTGACCACGCTCCCGCAGCCATTGCAGGAACTTCTGTCTCTCGCGGGCGTCTGACATGTCTCCGATCCTCGGCTGCTCCGGTGGCTGAGCATCTTGTTGAGATGGATTCTCAAGAAGATGGAGATATTCTGGACCCGCGCGGTCCGGTTTGTCAACCGGGAGGATTGCGCCACCTGAAATCGAGCCCGTGGCCGGGCGGATGTTGCGGAGAACGACAGCTCAGATGGACGTCCTACTGCCGAACGGAGACGACACGGCGACACGGGAACGGCGGCGGCGCCGTCCGCTCCCCTTCTGGTTGCGGGTCGTCGTGCTCCTGGTGGGCTGGATCGTGCTCCTGGTGGGCGTGGCCGGCCTGGCGCTCCCCATCCTCCAAGGCTGGTTCTTCATCGGGCTGGGAGCGGCGATCCTCTCCGTGGCCAGCGAGCAAGCCCACACCTGGATGCGCCAGGCGTTCCAGCGCTGGCCCCGGGTCTGGAGCCGCGTGGAGGGCATCCGCGACAAGATCCACGACAAGCTGCACCGGATGGTGCACCGGGAGTGAGCCCCCTCCCCCGCTGAAGCGGGAGAGGGGAAAAAACTCGCGGGGGAGGGACGGGGAGGGGGGCCTAGCGCTCGGAAACCGGCACGTACGGCCGTGCGGGGGCGCCGGTGTAGATCTGGCGGGGACGGTTGATGCGGGTCTTCGAGTCGTCCCGCATCTCGCGCCAGTGGGCGATCCAGCCCGGCAGGCGGCCGAGCGCGAACATCACGGTGAACATGTTGGTCGGGATGCCCATCGCCCGGTAGATGACGCCGCTGTAGAAGTCGACGTTCGGGTAGAGCTTGCGGGAGATGAAGAACTCGTCGTGGAGGGCCACCTCTTCGAGCGCCTTCGCGATGTCGAGCAGCGGGTCCTGGATGCCGAGCTGGCCCAGCACCTCGGCGGCCGTCTTCTTGAGGATGCTCGCCCGCGGATCGAAGTTCTTGTAGACGCGGTGCCCGAAGCCCATGAGGCGGAAGCCCGAGTCCTTCTCCTTCGCCATCTCCACGTACTTCTTGTAGTTGCTCCCGTCCTGGCGGATCGTCTCCAGCATCTCGAGAACCGCCTGGTTGGCGCCGCCGTGGAGCGGTCCCCAGAGGGCGCAGATGCCGGCCGCGATCGAGGCGAACAGGTTCGCCTGGCTGCTCCCGACCATGCGCACCGTCGAGGTGCTGCAGTTCTGCTCGTGGTCCGCATGCAGGATGAGCAGCAGGTTGAGCGCCCGGGCGAACACCGGGTTCACCGTATACGGCTCCGCCGGCACCGAATGCAGCATGTGCAGGAAGTTCGCGCAGTAGGCGAGCTCGTTGCGCGGATACATGAACGGCTGGCCGACGTTCTTCTTGTAGGAGAACGCCGCGATGGTGCTCGCCTTGGCCAGCAGGCGGACGATGTTGAGGTCGAGCTCGTCGTCCTCCGAATAGTAGGCCGAGAGGGACGCCACCATGGCCGAGAGCATGGCCATGGGATGGGCGCCGCCCGGATACCCCTCGAAGAACTTCTTCATGTCTTCGTGCAGCAGGGTGTGGCGGGTCAGCCGGGAGGTGAACTCCGCCAGCTCCCGGGCGGCCGGCAGCTCGCCATAGATGAGGAGGTAGCAGACCTCGACGAAGTCCGCCTTCTCCGCCAGGTCCTCGATCGGGTAACCGCGGTAGCGCAGGATGCCCAGCTCTCCGTCGATGAAGGTGATACTGCTCTCGCAGGCTCCGGTGTTGCCGTATCCCTGGTCGAGCGTGATCGCTCCGGTCCTGGCCCGGAGCTGCGTGATGTCGAGTCCTGTTTCACCCTCGGAACCGACGACGACAGGGAGATCGAGCTCCTGGCCGTCGAGGATGAGCTTGGCCGCTCGCGGCCGGGTGGCGGCGGCCGGTGTCGCCGCCACGTCTGTCGTCTGCTGAGACATTCTGGGTCTCCTGGGAGGTCGGACCGAGCCCCTCAGGGGCTGGAACGCCGAAAACGCGATTGTATCCTCGCGGTCAGAGCTCCCGCAACGCCGTCGCCACCGGCAACCGCGCCGCCCGGATCGCCGGGAACATCCCGCCGATCAATCCCATCACCAACGCACTGTAGAGACCCAGGGACATGAGCTTGGGTGTGACGGTGAAGGAGAAGGAGAGCTGGCTGAACGTCGAGAAGTTGAGGGTGGAGGTCTGGAACCCGTTGAACGCGAGATAGGCGACCGATGCTCCCACCACGCCGCCCACCAGGGCGAGCGCCAGCGACTCGGCCAGCACCGACAGCACCACCGGACCGGCGCGGAACCCGAGGGCGCGCAAGGTGGCGATCTCGCGGGTGCGCGTGGCCACCGCCGCGTACATGGTGTTCAGGGCGCCGAACACCGCCCCGATCCCCATCAGCAGGGTGATGGCGACGCCGAGGACCCGGATGAGACCGATCAGCGCCCGGGACTGGGACTCGTAGTACTCCGACTCGCGGATGACCTTGACGTCCAGGCGCGGGTCCGCGGTGAGCGAGTCCTTGAACTTCTGGAACGACTCGGGTCCGTCGAGCTTCGCGTAGACCGACTGGAACGAGGTGCCGCGCCGGTAGGCGGGCTGGAGCACCCCGGCGTCGCACCAGATCTCCGATTCGGCCAGGGCGCCGTTGGCGGAGAAGATCCCCACCACGGTCCAATCGTTCTGGCCCCAGCGCAACCGGTTGCCGAGGTCGAGCCCCTTGAACTGCGAGGCCGCCATCCGGCCCACGATCACCTCGTTCTTCCCGGTCTCGAAGCGGCGCCCCTCGAGGATCTTCACCTCGTCGCGCACGTCGAAGGCCGCCGGCTGCACGCCGCGCAGCGGCACGTTGGCGTCCGTGCCGGTGCTGCGCTTGGGGACGTCGACGATGACGTAGAGCTCGGCCGAGGCCACCGGGCCGGCGGCGTTGCGGCGCACCCCCGGCCCCTCGGCGATGATGCGCGTGTCGTCGCGCCCCAGGCCGCTCATCATTTCGCTGTCGCTCCCCGAGCGGAGCACCACGGCGGTCTCCTCCCCGGCCGAGGCGGTCAGCGCGTGGCGGACCCCCTCGGCGATCGAGAACACGGCGACGAAGACGACCACCACCCCCGCCACTCCGACGACGGTCGCGAGCGACGCGCCCCGGCGCTGCGGGATGGTCCGCAGGTTCACCCAGGTCACGGCCGCCACCTGTGCAAGCCATCTGAACATGATCAAACCCTCCGCAGCGCATCGACGATGCGCAGCCGCATGGCCTGGGTGGCCGGCAGGAGACCCGTGGCGAGCCCGAAGACGAAGACCAGCGCCACCCCGATCGCGAAGTCGCGCCCCGGCAGGTAGAACACCGGCAGGAAGGAGCTCAGCGCCTTGGCCAGCCCGGGGATGAGCACGAACCGCGCGACGAGCAGGCCCAATCCGCCGCCGAGCACCGCGAAGGCGCACGACTCGGCGAGCACGAGCCCCAGCACCTTCCCCTGGGAAAAGCCCAGGGTCTTGAGCACCGCCAGCTCATTGGTGCGCTCGCGCACCGCCTGCGCCATGGTGTTGCCCGCCACCAGCAGCATGGTGAAGAAGACCGCCACCAGCACCGCGCGGACGATCGCTCCGACGTTCCCGACCTGGTCGGCGAACGACTGGGCGAACGCCTTCTCGGTCTGCGTCTTCGTCTCGGCCGGAGAGTTCTCGAACAGCGTATCGACCCGGGCGGCGACCGCGCCGCTCTGCGCCGGATCCTCGATCCGCAGGACGTACCAGCCGACGAAGCCCATGGTCCCCCCCGTCCCCTCCTTCAGGTAGTCGTAGCGGAAGTACATGCCGGAGGTGTCGGTCCCCTTCTCGGCCCCGTCGTAGATGCCGGAGACGGTGAACTCCCACAAGTTCGAGCCGTCCGGTTTGCGGTAGATGGTCGCCTGGATCGGGATCTTGTCCCCCACCTTGAAGCCGAAGCGGTCCGCGAGCTGACGGCCGACGAGGGCGCCGGAGCGGTCGGCGAGCCAGGCCTTCTTCTGGTCCTCCGGCAACCGGTATTCCGGATAGAGGTCGAGGAAGGTGGCCGGATCGACGGCCATCTGCCCGAAGAAGTTCTTGGGGTCCTGATAGACCCCGCCGAACCAGTTGGCGTAGCTGACCGCCTCGACGCCCTTCACCGCCTTGATCCGCTCCAGATAGGAGACCGGCAGCGGCTGGATCAGCGACACCTTGTGGATGGTCAGCAGGCGGTCCGCCCCGGCGACCTCGACGCCCGCGGTGAACGCGTTGCCCACCGCCGACAGGACCCCGTAGGTGGCGAAGCTGGCGAGGATCGACAACAGGGTGAAGATGGTGCGCGCCTTGCGCCGCCAGAGGTTCTTCCAGATCAGGTGGACGTATTTCATGCCGCCGGCTCCAGGACGAGGTTGCCCTTGTCCAGATGCAGGGTCCGCCGGGCGCGCGCCGCGGCGTGCGGGTCGTGCGTCACCATGATGATGGTCTTGCCCTGGTCGCGGTTCAGGGCCTGGAGGAGGTCGAGGATCTCGTCGCCCGATTTCCGGTCCAGGTCGCCGGTCGGCTCGTCGCAGAGCAGCAGGGTCGGATCGGTCACGATGGCGCGGGCGATGCCCACCCGCTGCTCCTGGCCGCCGGAGAGCTGGCGCGGATAGTGGCGGGAGCGGTCGGCGAGGCCGACGACCTGAAGCGCCGTGGCCACATGGCTCCTGCGCTCTGCCTTGCCCAGGGAGGTCAGGAGCAGCGGCAGCTCGACGTTGCGCTCGGCGGTGAGCACCGGCAGCAGGTTGTAGAACTGGAACACGAAGCCGACGTGGCGGGCGCGCCACTCGGTCAGCCGTCCGTCGGAGAGCTGGCCGATCTGCTGGCCGTCCACCTCGATGCTGCCGGAGGTCGGCCGGTCGAGGCCGCCGAGCAGGTTGAGCAGCGTCGTCTTGCCCGAGCCCGAAGGACCCATCAGAGCGAGGAAATCCCCATGCGGGATGTCGAGGTCGATCCCGTTCAGGATGTCCAGCCGCTCGCTGCCGCGGTGGTAGACCTTGTGGACGCCCCGGACGCGGACCAGCATGCCTGTCTCCATCGTCGTCTCCTATTTGTCCAGGACGGCGACCTTGGCACCGTCCGCGAGATCTTCCGGTCCTTCGATCACCACCTGCTCGCCGCTGGTCAGCCCGGAGGTGATCACCGCCTCTTCGCCGGGAGCCGTGCCGACGCCCACCGCCCGCCGCTCGACCCGCTCCCCCTTCACGACGAACACGACGTCGCGGTCCCCGTCCTTGCGCACCGCGCGCCGCGGCACGACCAGGGCCGCCTTGGGCCGCTCCACCGGCGCGGCGCCTTCCTTGTCGAGGAACGCGACCTTCACCCCCATGTCGGGGAGGATGCGCGGATCGAGCTGGTCGAAGGAGATGCGCACGCGCACCGTGGCCTTCTGCCGGTCGGCGGTGGGTACCGGCATGATCACCTTCGACGGGATCTGCCATTCGGGATAGGCGTCCAGCGTGGCGACCGTGCGCTGCCCCGGCTGCACCCGCTGGATGTAGGCCTCGTTGACGTCGACCTCGACCTCCAGGGAGGCCATGTCGACGATCGTGCAGATGCCGGTGCGGGTGAAGCCGCCGCCCGCCGAGACCGGCGAGATCATCTCGCCCGGCTGCGCGTCCTTGCTCACCGCGACGCCCGAGAACGGCGCGCGGATGATCGTGTCGTCCAGGTATTGCCGGTTGAGCGACAGCTCGCGCTCGGCGACGGCCACCTCGTCACGGCCCTGGTCCAGGCGGGCCTTCAACGAATTGACCTGGGCTTCGGCGGCATCCAGGTCGGACTGCGGCGCCACCCCCTGCTCGCGCAGGCTGCGCGCCCGCCCGAGGTTGATCTCGGCCTCGCGCAGGCGGACCCGGTTCTCGTCGAGGGACCCGCGCTGCGCGGCGAGGCGCGCTTCGCCGAGCGCGACCTCGCGGCGGAGGATCGAGTCGTCCAGCCGGGCGAGGATCTGCCCCTCCTGCACGACCATCCCCTCCTCGACGTGGACCTCGGTCACCTTGCCGGTGACCTTCGAGGAGACGGTGGCCTGCCGGCGGGCGGTGACGTAGCCGGAGGCGTTGAGCACGGTGCCGGCGGTCGAGCCGGGGCGCTCGCGCACGGTGGCGACGCGCACCTCGGCGGCGCGCGGCATGCGGAGCCAGGCGAAGATGCCCCCGGCGATCGCGAGCAGGACGACGCCGCCCACGATCCAGCCGAGACGTCCCTTGCCGCCTTCGGGGGCGGCGGTGCGGTCGATGCGCAAGCCGTCGAGAGTTGCCTTGTCAGATGCCATGGTCGGATTCAGTCCTCAGTCTGTCCTTGGGAATCGGGGGCCGGGCAGACCCCCTTTACGATCCGCCGCGGGAAAGGTTTCCTGCGCCGGGTAAGGAAGAGCGATTCGATGCTACGGCTCGTAGATCGCGCAGGAGGTGTCCGTCTCCCAGATCTCGACCCGGGCCACCCGCACCCGCTCCTGCGCCGCCAGCCGCCGCGCGACCTCTTCGAAGACGTAGCGGCTGATCAGCTCGGCCGTCGTGTTGCGCACGTCGAACGGCGGGATCTCGTTGATCACGTGGTGGTCGAAGGGCTCCAGGATCTCCTGCATCATCGCCTTCAGGTCGGCGAAGTCCAGCACCATTCCGAGCGCGTCGAGCTCCGCGGCCCGGAGATGCACCCGCACGCGGTAGTTGTGCCCGTGCAGGTTCTGGCATCCCCGGGTATGCCCCCGGATGGCGTGCGCCGCCGCGAAGCTGAAGTCCTTGAAGATCGTGTGCATCGGGGCGCATCGTCTCACGTCCTCTGGAGATATTCCACCGTCCCGGGCAGCCCCTCCGCGAGCGTCCGCGGCCGCCACCGGAGCTCGGTCCGGGCGCGGGTGTCGTCGAAGGCCCAGTGCCGGGCCAGGCTCTCCAGTTGCTCCGGGGGGACCGGCGGCCGGCGGCCGCGCAGCCGGAAGAGCGGCGCCGACAGGGCGATCCCGAGCCGCGCCAGCCCCACCGGCAACGACAGCCGCGGCGCCGGCACCCCGCCGATCCGGCAGACCTGGTCGACCAGGCCGCGCACCGTGGTCAGGTCGCCCGTCATCAGATAGTCGCGCCCCGGCGCCGCCCGCTCGATCACCGCGAGGAGGCCGTCCACCAGGTCGTCCAGATGCACCCAGGTCACCTGGCGGTCGCCGCCGGCCACCGCGGGGATGCGCCGTTTGAGGATCTGGCGCAGGAAGAAATTCGCGCCGCTCTTCTTCCCCGGCGGTCCATAGACCAGGCTCGGGTAGACCGTGTTGACCCGCAGCCCGCGCTGTGCCCAGCTCCCGATCGCCAGCTCGCCCGCGTGCTTCGTCACGCTGTAGAGCGACGGGAACGGCTGCTGCACGGGCGTCTCCTCAATGGCCGCGGCGCCGTCCGGCGGGCTGCCGCCGAAGCGGGCGATCGAGGAGAGCGCGAGGAAGCGGGGCACGCCGAGCTTCCAGGCGAGAGAGGCGACGTTGTCGCTCCCCTCGACGTTGATCTTCCGCATCCGCTCCTCGGGAGCCCCGAAGTCGAGGTCCGCCGCCGCATGGATCACCCAGTCCGCGCCGGACATCGCCTCCCGCATCGAGACGCGGTCGGTGACGTCGCCCACGAACAGCGCCGCGCCGATCTCCCGCAGCCCCTCGGTCTGGCTCGTCGGTCGCACCAGGGCGCGGACCTCGTGCCCCGCCGCCGCCAGCCGCCGGGCCAGCGCGCCTCCGATATAGCCGGTCGCCCCGGTCAGGAAAGTCCGCATCGGGCGGATTCTAGCAGCCTCACCGGTGCCTCGCCGGTGATAGACTTCCGCGATTCCTTACTCCAGGAGGTCCCCATGAACATCGCCTTCCTCAAACCGCCCATCGGAGGGATTCTCGGTCTCGAGATGCTGACCTTCGTGGAACCGCTCGGCCTGATCTCCATCGCCGGAGGGCTGGAAGCGGATGGCCATGCCTGCCGGGTCATCGATCTGCGGCTGGAGGGGGAGGAGAAGGGGCTGGACCTCTGCCGGAGCTTCGCACCCCGGATCGTGGGCCTCCAGTGCAACTTCACCACCGAGCGGCACCGCACCATCCGCCTGGCCGAGAAGGTCCGCCGCGCCCTCCCCGACGCCTTCGTCCTGGTCGGCGGGCACGACGCCTCGCGCGAGCCCTCCTGGTTCCGCCATCCGGCGATCGACGCCATCGCGGTCGGCGACGGCGAGGAGGTCATGCCGCCGCTCGTCGCCGCCCTGGAGCAGGGGAGCGACCTGCGCAAGGTGCCGGGGCTCGTCCTCCAGAGGAAAGGGGAGCTTCACGCGAACGCCGAGGCGCCGATGCGCCAGGACCTCGACACGCTCCCCATGCCGGCGCGGCACCTCATCTCGAATTACGCGCCCGAGTACTACATCAACTTCCGCAAGCCGCTCGCCCTGATGGAGACCGCCCGCGGCTGTCCGTTCAAGTGCAACTTCTGCTCCGTCTGGAAGTTCCACCAGAGCACCTTCCGCGAGAAGTCGCCCGGGCGGGTGGTGGCCGAGCTTCTGGCGATCGATGCGCCCAACGTCTTCATCACCGACGACATCTTCTGGATGGACGTCCGGCGCGGCGAGGAGCTGGCGCGGCAGATCAAGGCGGCGGGCATCCGCAAGTACTTCACCGTGCAGACCCGCACCGACATCATCTGCAAGTTCCCCCATCTCATCGAGATGTGGAAGGACTGCGGCAGCCTGGCCATCTTCCTGGGCCTGGAGTCGATCACCGACGAAGGGTTGACCGCGGTCAACAAGAGCAACAAGGCGGTCAACAACGTCCGCGCCCTCTCGATCCTGAAAGAGCTCGGCGTCGGCTACACCCCGAACTTCATCGTCGATCCGGCCTGGGACCACGAGGACTTCGCCCGCCTGCGCGGCTGGATCGAAGAGACCGGCGCCTACAACAGCGGCTTCTCGATCCTCACCCCGCTGCCCGGGACCGACCTCTGGGAGACGGCGCAGCACCAGGTGACCACGCACGACTGGGAGATGTACGACATCGTCCACGCCGTCCTGCCGACGCGCCTGCCGCTGGACGAGTTCTACGCCGAATACTCCCGCCTCTGGCGCCACGCGCTCGACGTCCGCTACAAGCACCGCGGCAAATGGCGCACCTGGTTCGGCCTGGGAGCCGCCCTCGCCACCCGCAAGGTCACCCTCGACGCCGTGAAGAAAGGCATGAACATCGCCAAGGTCTTCAGCGACCCCCAGACCTTCCTCGCCGACCACCAGCGGCCCGAGCCGGCCGCGGAGGCGTCGGCGGCGTAGGGGTTTTTCTCGGGTATTGACGCCTCATTTCCACCCGCGGTAGACTCGTCCTATGGCCAAATCTACCGGTATCAAAGAGCTGCGATCGTCTCTCACCGCAACCCTTGGGCGGGTGAAGGCGGGGGAGTCCATCGTCGTCACCGAGCACGGTGAGCCGATCGCCCGCATCGTTCCGATCGAGGACGAAGGGGAACGGATGGCGCGGTTGATCCGCGCCGGGAAGATCCGCGCTCCGCTGCAACCGATGGACGTTGAGGCCTTTTTGAAGCTTCCCCGTGCGGAAGATCCCGAGGGCCTCTTCGTCAAGGCGGTTCTTGAGGAACGCGGGAGCAGCCGCCGGTGAAGTTCTGGGACGCCTCGGCGGTCGTGAGCCTGCTGGCGCTGGAGGTGCCCTCGTGGAAGACCCTGGAGCTCTTTCGCCAGGATCCCGAGCTCGTCGTCTGGTGGAGTACGTCCGTCGAGTGTGTGAGCGCACTGGCCCGCCTCGAGCGCGAGGGCAGGGTCGCGGAAGCAGCCCGGCAGCGGGCGTGGGCCGTCTTCGCGAGCCTCCGGGCAAGTGCGCTCGAGGTTCAACCCGATGACGACATTCGCCTCGCGGCGGAGAGCCTCCTCTGCAAGCACCCGTTGCGGGCCGCCGATGCGTTGCAACTCGCCGCCGCTCTCTCCTGGCGAGAGGGCCATCCCGGGCTCGCCTCTTTCGTCACCCTCGACCACCGGCTCGGGACCGCCGCAGCGCTGGAGGGCTTCTGGGTCTTGCCCTACGTGGACGAGATCCACGAAGCAGTGGGCTTGGAGGACGGGGTGGTTTCCGAGCTTCGGGATCAGTCCGTACCCTACGGTTGATGTCAAGCACCAGCAACCCAACGAGTGGCAATTATCACTGCATCCTCGCACTTTCCTCCGGGAGCCGAAGAACATGGCGAAAGCGCACATCATCCGGGCTGTCGTATTCCGGGGCCGCAATGCCTGGGTTGCTCAGTGCCTTGACCATGACATCGCGACGCAGGCTGACACCCTGGACACTCTTCTCTACGAGCTTGAGCGCATCGTGGTGGCTCATCTGATCGTAGCCGACACAGATGGGCTCTCCGACCCGTTTGCCGGCATCCCCAAGGCCCCCCATCGCTTCTGGGAGGCGAGCCGTGCCCCGCACCCGGGCATCAATGTCCTCTCGGTACACACATTTCGGCTGGGTGGGCCGGGGGGAGCGCCCCCTGTGGGCGTCGGCTTGTAGCCCCGGGTTTCAACGGTTTCAACCCGGGGTGCGGAAGTCCCCGATCCATTCTGTGCCCCTTCAGGGGCGATGGCAGGGGGCGGGGTGGCACGCCGACCGCCGCGTGGCGCCGACGCCGGTGTTCAGTCTGAGCTACGGCAATCCGTTCTAGCGGCTACCCGCCCACCGCTCCGTCAAAGTCGCCGTGGTCGGCGTGGCCTTGGACCTCGCCCCCTGGCCCCCTCTCCCATCGCCCCCCCGCTATCCGGGAGAGGGGGGGGAACCCCCAACCCTCTCTTTTTCAGGGCTTTGGGTGGCGGCGCCCCCTCTCCCGGGGGAAGGGGGGGCGATGGGAGAGGGGAACGGGGGGTGAGGTCGGGGGGCGGCGCGGGCCCGCTCGGAGCGGCCGATTGCGGTAAAATCGGAACCGCGAAACCACCGCACCATGGGCGACCTCCGCATCCTCTTCGCTCCCGCCGCGGACACGGGCTATCGCGCGCAGCTCGCCGATGCCAAGGGCCGCAGGCTCGGTGTCGAGGTCCCGTTCACACCCTTTCTCACTGAGGACGACTACGAGGACCTTCGCTGGTATCTGGAGGAGTACATGGACCTCCCCGATGGCGGGGCGGTCCTGCGGGCGGAGCGCATCGAGCGGAACCTCGAGGATTGGGGCCGCCGACTTTACAAGGCCCTGTTCACGGCCACGGACAACCGCGAGTTTCTGCAGGAGCTTCTCAAAGGTCAGGAGTCGCGCCGGCTGACCGTCGCCACCCGGGACCCGTCGCTGCTGCGGTTGCCGTGGGAGCTGATGGCCGATGAGGCGGGGAGCCTCGCGCAGCGGTTGTCGGTGCGCCGGCAGTTGGAGGTGGCGGAAGAGACCACACCGCGCCCGGTGCGGCTTCCGCTGCGCATCCTGTACATCGTGAGCCGGCCGGCGGCGGGCTTCATCGATCCGCGGCTCACGGCGAAAGCGCTCTTGGATGCCATCGATCCGCTCGGCGCCAATGTGCGGGTGGACTTTCTGCCGTCCGCCCACCCTGGCGCGCATGGAGGAGATGCTGCGTGTCCGGCAAGAGGACGGCGATCCATTCGATATCGTTCACTTCGACGGCCACGGCACCTTTCTGAAAAAGGAGCAGGTCGGTGTGCTCTGCTTCGAAAAGCCTGCAGATGCCTTCGGCGCCTCCGCGACCGACTTCGTCTCGGCCATCGATCTCGGCGATCTTCTGGCGCGCCATGCCATCCCGCTTGTCATCCTCGAGGCGTGCCGTAGCGCCACGATGGGCAAGACCACCGTCTTCGGCTCTGTCGCGCCGTACCTGATCCACGCGGGGGTGGGGAGCGTGCTCGCGATGAGCCATGCGGTTCACGTGGAAGCCACCCGGCTGCTGTTGGCGGGCTTCTATCGCGAGCTTGTCTGCGGTGCCACCAACGGACAAGCCCTGGCCGAGGCGCGGAAGGCGCTGTGGACCGATTCGGCGCGTTGGATCGAAACCGGGCCAGGTGGGCGCACCATTGAGCTGAGCGATTGGTTTCTGCCGCAGCTCTATCAGCGCGCCGCGGATGATGCGCTTGTCCCACCCAATGCCCATTCCGACGCCGAGGGCGCCTCCCGCCGCAGCTTCGCAGCCCGGCCACGCGCGAGGAAGCCGGCTCCTTTCCGCCCCCGCCTCAATTTGGCTTCCGGGGCCGCGCTCGTGAGCTGCACGAGTTGGAGCGCCGGTTTCGGCTCGGGCGCGGCATCGTGCTGCACGCCATGGGCGGCATGGGCAAGACCGCGCTCGCCACCGAGGCCGCGCACTGGTGGACGCGCAGCGGCTTGTTCCGCGACGGCGCGTGCTTCCTGAGCTTCGAGCAGTTCATGAGCGCCGATCGCGCGGTGCAGGTGCTCGGCACCTACCTTGCGGGGCCGAAGTTCGAGCAGCTCCCCGCCGACGAGCAGCGTCGCCGCGCCATCGAGCTATTCCAGCAGACGGCCGTGCTTCTGGTCTGGGACAACTTCGAGAGCGCCCTGCCGCAGTTCAACGACGGTGCCGCCACTCACGGTAGTCCCTACACCGACGACGAGCGCCACCGCCTCGCCGAGCTGTTCCGCGATCTCACCACCGGCCGGGGGAGGGGTTGCCTGCTCGTCACCTGCCGCCCCGGTGACACCAGCCTCCCCGGCGCGCAACGGTACGAGCTGGAAGGCCTGGCCCCCGCCGACAGCCTATGGCTGCTCGCGAGCATCTTGCGGCGCGACAACCTGACTCTGGCCGATCCCCGGCTGAGCCGCGACCAGCTCGATCCGCTGCTGCGCGACCTGGCCGATCACCCGCTCTCGCTGGAGCTCGTCGGCCCCCATCTGCGCACCTTGACGCCCGAGGCGATCCGCGCGGACTTCGGCCGCCTCCTCGCGGAATTCCAGCAAGAGGCCCCCGAGGAGAGAAACCGATCCCTCCTCGCCTCCCTGGAATTCTCCCGCCGGCACCTGAGCCCCGCCGCCCGCGAGGCCCTGCCCTGGCTCGGTCTCTTCAGCGGCGGGGTGTTCGAGGATCTTCTGCTCGACGTGAGCCAGCTCGCCCCGGAAGCCTGGGAGCCCATCCGGCAGGAGCTCGAAGGCATCGCCCTCCTTCGCACGGAAGACGACCTCCAGATCGCTGGACGCCCCTTCCTGCGTTTCCACCCCACCCTCGCCATCGCCGCAGCCAATCCCACCCTCACGCAGAACCCGGAGATCCGGCATCGCTTCCTTGGTGTCTATTTTGGTCTCAAGCAGGTGCTGGACAAGGCGCTGACGGGTGCGCAATCGCGCGCTGCGCTGGAAGTCCTGAACCGCGAGGAGGCGAACTACCGTACCGTCGTCCAGTGGGCCGTGGCCGATCAGCAGCTTCCGGCCGCTGCGGCGCTGGGCGACACGTTTCGCAACTATCTGGAAAGGTCGGGCCGCCTCCGCGAACGCGATGCATGGGTACAGTGGCTGAAGGACGGGGTGGGCCAACAGGGCTTCACGGCAGAAGCCGCCGTCTACGAGCGGGGGCATGCCTGGACGCGCTTCACTCAGGGCGATCCGCAGGGCGCGGTGGATCAGCTTCAGGCCCTCATCGAGCGCCTCCGCCAGACGACCGAGTTCAATCCCGCGTTTGAGTTGGCGATGGCGGTCAGCGACTTGGGACGGGTGCTGGTCCATGCAGGCGCCTCCGCGCAAGCCATCCCCATCCTACGGGAGGCCGTCGGCCACTGGGAGGCGCTGGTGGAGAAAGCAGGAGGCCGGTCCTGGGAAGAGCTTCTGGCCTCTCCTGACCACGCAAAGGCCGCGTCGTTATTGGGCAACCTCTACGCCACAATGGGTGATCTGGCCAGTGCGCTGAGCAGCGCCGAGCAGCATGCCGAGGCTCTGGCCGTAGCAGCGACCTCGCAGAGAATTCCCGAAAGGCTAGGCGATCTCCGCGAAGTCGCGGTCGGGCATGGTCGGACCGCCAGTATCCTCACGGCAGCCGGCCGCTCCGACGAGGCGGATGCTCGCTACGACGTGACCCTCGCTGCCGCCCGCCAAGCTGGAGACAAGGAATTGGAGGGAACTGTACTTCAGCATCAGGGGATCCTTGCCGGCGATCGCAACCAGCTCGAACGCGCCAGCCGTCTCTATCAGCAGGCGTTCCAACGCTTTCGAGAGGTGGGTGATCTCCAGGGTGTGATGCAGACCTTCAATCTCCTCGGTGTGGCCGAACGAAGAGCTGGCCGGCTGGCCGAGGCGCGAGCGTGGTACGAGAAATCGCGCGAGCTGGCCGTGCAATTGAAGAATCAGACCAGCCTCGGCGTTGCCGCTCAGAACATCGGCAGCGTCTGGAAACAGGAGGGTGAAGCTGCCCGCGAGCGCGGTGACGAGCCCGCCGCCCGGCGGTACTTCGAGGAAGACCGCCGCTCTCTGGAGCAAAGCCTGGAGATCAAGCAAGCCCTCGGCAACAAGCCCGCTGAAGCCGCTTCATGGTTTCAGCTCGCAGGGATCTACTTCCGCCTCGGTGACCTCGCCGCCGCCGAACGCCATGCCCACGAAGCCCGCCAGATCCACGAAGCTCTCGGCCTCAAGGAAGCTTGGAAGGACTACACCATCCTCGCCGTGATCGCCCAAGACCGCGGAGACCTCGCCGCTGCCGTCGAGTGGGCCAAGAAGTGCGATGACCTGCTCGCCGAGCTCGAACGCCGCGCCGGAGGAGGTCAGGGGTGAGCGAACGGGCGGACGGGCGGCTTGGTGGTGGGCGGGACAGCTCGCGAGTCGGTGTAAACTCGTGCCAGGAGCAACCGATGAAGCTGGAAGACCTCAAACTCGAAGCGTTGAAGCTCTCGACCGATGACCGGGCGGAGCTCGTCCAGGCTCTCGACATGAGCTTGGAGGAGGACGACGCAGCCGATGCCGAGCACGAGAAGCTCTGGAAGGCGGAGATCGAGCGGCGCTGCCGCGAGATCGATGAAGGCCGGGCCGAGCTGATCCCGGCCGAGGAGGTCTTCCGGAGGGCGCGCGCTGCGCTCGGGACCGCCACGATGCCCTGATCATCGTCGCCGTCATGCACCTGCGCCGCGAACCGGGGTATTGGAAGAACAGGCTCTGACCGCAGAGACCCGGCGCGTAGCCGTTGGTTTTGCGCCTGCCGCCCCCCGGCTCGCACGGAATCCCCCTCGCGAGGGGCGGTGCGCCCGCCGGGACGGCGATGGCGCCCCCGGGCAGGTGCGCTGTCCCCCCCGGCTCGTGCGTCAGCCCCCTGGGCTCGTACGTTCCCCCCCTGGCGAGGGGCGTTTCCCCCCTCGCCAGGGGAGCCGATCCCCCACCGGGGGCGTGGTGCCCCCTCGCGAGGGGGGAGACGGACGAGCCGGGGGCGGTGGCGCCCCTACTCTTTGAGGAGCTGGCGCAGCACGTAGTGGAGGATGCCCCCGTGGCGGTAGTACTGCACCTCCTGGGGGGTGTCGAGACGCAACCGGGCCTTGAAGGCGATGACCTTTCCGCTGTCGGCCGTGGCTCGGACGCCGACTTCCCGGCCCTGGGCCGTACCGGTCGCCACTCCTTCCGCCAGACCGGTGATCTCGAAGGTTTCGAAGCCGGTGAGGCCGTGGCTCTGGACGGACTCGCCGGGCAGGAATTCCAGCGGCGCCACGCCCATGCCGACCAGGTTGCTCCGGTGGATGCGTTCGAAGCTCTCGGCGATCACGGCGCGCACGCCCTGGAGGCGCGGACCCTTGGCCGCCCAGTCGCGCGAGGAGCCGGTGCCGTACTCCTTGCCGGCCAGGACCACCGTGGGGACCCCTTCGGACTGGTACTTCATCGCCGCGTCGTAGATCGGCATCGGCTCACCCGACGGCAGATGCGTGGTGAAGCCGCCTTCGATCTCCGGTGTCATCCGGTTGCGGATGCGGACGTTGGCGAAGGTGCCGCGCACCATGACCTCGTGGTTGCCGCGCCGGGCGCCGTAGGAGTTGAAGTCCTTGGGCGCCACGCCGTGCTCCACCAGGTACTTGCCCGCCGGGCTCGCGGCCTTGATCGAGCCGGCCGGCGAGATGTGGTCGGTGGTGATGCTGTCGGCGAAGACGGCGAGCACCCGGGCGGCGTGGACGTCCTCCACCGGCTTCGGCTCGGCCGGCATGTTCTCGAAGTAGGGCGGATGCCGGACGTAGGTCGAGTCCGGGTCCCACGCATAGGTGTCGCCCGCCGGCACGTCCAGGCTGTTCCAGTGCTCGTCGCCGGTGAAGACGTCGGCGTACTCCTTGCGGAACATGTCGGAGCGCAGGCTGCGCAGGATCGTCTCCTCGACCTCCTTGCGGCTCGGCCAGATGTCCTTCAAATAGACGGGTTGGCCGTCCTTGCCGGTGCCCAGCGGCTCGGTCTGGAGATCGACGTCGATCCGTCCGGCCAGGGCGTAGGCGACCACCAGCGGGGGCGAGGCCAGATAGTTGGCGCGCACGTCGGAGTTGATGCGCCCCTCGAAGTTGCGGTTGCCGGAGAGGACCGCGACCGCCACCAGGTCGCGCTCTTCGATCTCCCTGGAGATGGCGGCGGGGAGCGGACCGCTGTTGCCGATGCAGGTGGTGCAGCCATAGCCGACCAGGTGGAACTTGAGCTTCTCCAGCGCGGGCCAGAGCCCGGCCTCGCGGAGGTACTCGGTGACCACCTTGGAGCCCGGCGCGAGGCTCGTCTTGACCCAGGGCTTGACCTCCAGCCCCCGCTCCACCGCCTTCTGCGCCAGGAGGCCGGCCGCCACCATGACCGACGGATTCGAGGTGTTGGTGCAGCTCGTGATCGCCGCGATGACCACCGAGCCGTGCTGGAGCGCCGCGGCGGTCCCGGCGGCCGTTTCGACCTGGGGGCGCGGTTTCTTCGCCGCCGCGGTCAGGGCGTCCAGCTCCTTCAGGAAGGAGCTCTTGACGTCGCCGAGGCGGACGCGGTCCTGCGGCCGGCGCGGACCGGCGAGGCTCGGCTCGACGGTGCCGAGGTCGAGCCCCAGAGTGTCGGAGTACTCCGCCTCCGGGCTCTCCACCGTGTGGAAGAGCCCCTGCTCTTTCATGTAGACCTCGACGAGCTCGATCCGCTCCTCGGGCCGGCCGCTGAAGCGCAGGTAGTCGAGGGCGGCCTGGTCGACGGGGAAGATGCCGCAGGTGGCGCCGTACTCCGGGGCCATGTTGGCGATGGTCGCACGGTCGGCGAGCGGCAGGCTCGCGAGACCGGGGCCGTAGAACTCCACGAACTTGCCCACCACGCCCTTCTTGCGGAGCATCTCGGTGACGCGCAGCACGAGGTCCGTCGCCGTGGCCCCCTCGGGGAGCTGGCCGGCGAGGCGGAAGCCGACGACTTCGGGGATCAGCATCGAGACCGGCTGGCCGAGCATGGCCGCCTCGGCTTCGATGCCGCCGACGCCCCAGCCGAGGACGCCGAGGCCGTTGATCATGGTGGTGTGTGAGTCGGTCCCCACCAGGGTGTCGGGATAGGCCCAGGTCTCGCCGCCCATGGGACCGTCCATCACCACGCGGGCGAGGTACTCCAGGTTCACCTGGTGGACGATGCCGGTGTCCGGCGGCACGACCTTGAAGTTGGCGAACGCGGTCTGTCCCCAGCGCAAGAAGGCGTAGCGCTCGCGGTTGCGCTCGAATTCCTTCTCCGCGTTGATCAGGAAGGCCGCGGCGGTGCCGTATTCGTCCACCTGCACGGAGTGGTCGATGACCAGCTCCACCGGCTGGAGCGGATTGATCTTTTTGGGATCGCCTCCCATGGCGGCCATGGCGGCGCGCATGGCCGCGAGATCGACCACGGCCGGCACACCGGTGAAGTCCTGCAGCAGGACGCGCGCGGGCATGAAGGCGATCTCCTTGTCGGGGATCGCCTTGGGATTCCAATGGACGAGCGCCTCCACGTCCTCGGCCTTGACCACCTCGCCGTCCTCGCGGCGCAGGAGGTTTTCGAGCAGGATGCGGAGCGCATAAGGGAGCCGCGCCAGGTTCCACCCCCGTGCCTCGAGGGCATCCAGGCGGGCCAGACGGAAATCGCGGCCGCCGAGCGTCAGGGTCGAGCGGCTACCGAAGCTGTCTTTCATGGATCTCTCCTCACCTCACCGCCAACGATACCAGTTCCCCGCCCCTGGAGAAAAACCTGGCCGCGCGGGTGGAACGGGCGCTAAGATGGTCCGCATGTCCACCGTCGACGCCGATGCCGGCCTGACGACCCCGGTCCTGCTGGTGGCCATGCCACAGGTGCTCGACCCCTTCTTCCACCGCAGCGTGGTCCTGCTCATCCATCATGAGGACGAGGGGAGCTTCGGGTTCATCATCAACCGCTCGACGGGCATCCGGCTGACCGAGATCCTCGGGGGGATGGACGTGGGCTGGCAGGGGCGCGGCGAGGCGACGGCACACTTCGGCGGTCCGGTGCAGCCGCAGCTCGGCACCGTCCTCTTCGGCCCGGGCGCCGCAGAGACCGAGGCCTCCACCGAGGTCCTCCCCGGTGTGGCGTTGACCCAGCACATCGGCGACCTCGTCCGCCTCGCCGAGATGCCGCCGGACCACTTCCGCCTGTTCCTGGGCTACGCCGGGTGGGGCTCGGGGCAGCTCTTCGAGGAGATCCTGCGCAACGATTGGCTGACCGCTCCCGTGCAGGTGGACCTGATCTTCGCGCCGGACCCCGACGACGTGTGGTCCGAGGCCCTCCGGTCGGTCGGCGTCAACCCCGCGGCTCTCCCCTCCTGGACGCCGGAGCGGGGTGGGGAGAAGACCAACTGACGCGCCCGAGCCGCCGCCGACGCAGCAAACCCAGAACCGCGGCGCCCGCACCCGGCAAGCCCGCCGGCGCCGCGCCCTGCGGCGGGCGCCCCGCCCCGCGGGTCGAGCACCAGCGCTCCGCGGGCGGCTTGATCGTGCGCGGCGGCTCGCGCATCCTGCTCATCGCCACCCAGGAAGGCAAGCGCTGGCAGCTCCCCAAGGGGCATATCGAGGCCGGGGAGACTCCCGAGCAGGCGGCGATCCGCGAGGTCCGCGAGGAGACCGGGGTCACCGGCCGCATCCTCGCCACCCTCCCCGGGGTCGAATACTGGTTCTTCGACCGCGGCGCCCGCGTCCACAAGAAGGTGGATTACTACCTCCTGGACTACGTGACCGGTGACCCGGCGGACTTCGACGCCGGCGAGGTCTCCGGCGCCGGCTGGTTCTCCTGGGACGCGGGGATCGGCCGCCTGAGCTTCGAGAACGAGCGCAAGGCCGTGGTGCGCGCCCGCGCGCTCCTCCAGGAGGCGGCGCCTCCCGCCTCGCCCGGTCCAAAGGTGTAGACTCCTGCTGCTTTCGCGACGGAGGATTTTCCAACATGGTGCGCGCACTGCTCCAGGTGGTCCTGAACGGCGTCGCCCTGCTGATCGCCGCCAAGCTGATCCCGGGCATCCATTTCACCGGCGGGTGGCTCTACCTGCTGGTCGCCGGACTGGTGCTTGGCCTGATCAACCTGCTGGTCAAGCCGATCGTCAGCTTCTTCTCGTTCCCGCTGATCGTCGTCACCCTCGGCCTCTTCTATCTGCTGATCAACGGCCTCATGCTGCTGCTGGCCGACGCCCTGCTCAGCCAGCTGGAGATCGACGGCTGCCTGCCGGCGATCCTCGGCGGCCTGGTGATCGCCCTGGTCAACTGGCTGGTACGGGCCTTCACACCCGAGAAGGAGGAGGACTAGGCATGCCCCGCGAGTCGCAGAAGGCGAAGCGCGAGCGGGCCGTCGAGATCCTGGCCCGGCTGCGCCGCGCCTATCCCGGATCGCGCCTCGCCCTCGACTTCGCCTCGCCGTTCCAGCTCCTGGTGGCCCTGGTGCTGGCGGCGCAGTGCACGGACAAGAAGGTCAACGAGGTCACGCCGCCTCTCTTCCGGCGCTATCCCGCGCCGCAGGACTTCGCGGCGGCCGAGATCACCGAGCTGGAGGAGCTGGTGCACCCGACCGGCTTCTACCGGAACAAGGCGCGGGCCGTGAAGGCGCTCGGCCAGGCGCTGGTGACCGACCACGACGGCGAGGTGCCGGCGAGCCTGGAGGCGCTCGTGGCTCTCCCCGGAGTCGGCCGGAAGACGGCCAACGCGGTCCTCGGCAACGCCTTCGGCAAGAACGAGGGGATCGTGGTCGACACCCACGTGCAGCGGATCGCGCAGCGGCTCCGCCTGACCGCCGGCACGGAGCCCGAGAAGATCGAGCGCGACCTCCTGCCGCTCCTGCCGCGCGAGGACTGGACCGTCTTCGCCCATCTGATCCAGGATCACGGGCGCGCCGTCTGCCAGGCGCGCAAGCCCGCCTGCGGCGTCTGCCCCGTGGCGGAGCTCTGCCCTTCCGCGGAGGTGGTCGGATGAGCACGGAGAGCATGACGAAGACCGCGGTGGTGACCGGCGCCAGCTCCGGGATCGGCGCGGCGACGGCGCAGGCGCTGGCGCGGGCCGGTTTCCAGGTCTGGCTCGGCGCGCGCCGCCTCGACCGGCTGCGCGAGGTCGCGGCCTCCTGCGGCGGTACCGCGCTGCCGCTCGACGTCACCGACGCGGCGAGCGTGGCTGCCTTTGCCGCCGAGCTGCCCTCCGCCCTCCACCTGCTGGTCAACAACGCCGGCGGTGCCCTCGGGCTCGACCGCATCGAGAGCGCCACGGACGACTCCTGGACCACGATGTGGGAGACCAACGTCCTCGGCACGCTCCGCATGACGCGCGCGCTCCTGCCGGCCCTCCGCGCCTCCGGAGACGGCCACGTCGTCAACATCGGCTCCATCGCCGGCTTCGAGACCTACGCCGGCGGTGCCGGCTACACCGGCGCCAAGCACGCCGAGCGCGCCCTGACCCGCACCCTGCGGCTGGAGCTCCTCGGCCAGCCGATCCGCGTCACCGACGTCGCGCCCGGGCTGGTGGAGACCGAGTTCTCCCTGGTCCGCTTCGCCGGCGACGCCGAGCGGGCCAAGGGGGTCTACCGGGGCCTCCAGCCCCTTCTCGCCGAAGACGTCGCCGACTGCGTGGTCTGGGCGGCGACCCGGCCCTCCCATGTGAACATCGACGAGATCGTCGTCCGGCCGCGCGATCAGGCGACGGCGACGGCCGTCCACCGCCGTGAGGTGAATCCATGATCCTCTGCCGCCGTGCCTCGTCCCGCCGCCCCCTGCTGGCGGGCTTCGCCCTGCTCCTCCTCGCCGGCCTCGTCCTCGCCGGCTGCGAGGACCTGCTCGACCGCTTCTCGAACCGTCCCCCGGACGAAAAGCTCTGGCGGAAGCATTGCGCCAAGTGCCACGGCATCGACGGCTCGGGCAACACGCCGGCCTACATGGGGAACAACTACGCCGACCTGACCGACAGCACCTGGAAATCGGGGAGCAGCGAGACCTCGATCCGCAAGGTGATCCGCGAAGGGGTGTTCGGCGAGATGCCGGGATTCGAGAAGGAGCTCTCCGGCCAGGACCTGGACCTGCTGGTCGGCTATCTCCGCAAGTTGCGTGGAAGCTCTCGTTGAGGTGGCGGCCCCTGCTCCTGCTGGTGGCGCTCCTCGCCGGCTGCGGACCGGACGACCGCGGCGCGCCCGCCCTCTACAAGCGGTATTGCGCGCGCTGCCATGGAGCCCGGGGGGAGGGGGCGCCGCGCCCCAACAAGCTGTATCCGTATCTGAGACTGCTCGCCTCGCCGATGATCCGGCAGGGAGACCGCGCCGCGGTGCGGGAGCAGATCGTCGACGGAGAGGGTCCCATGCCCTCCTTCCGCCGGCGGCTCTCCCCGCGGGAGGTGGAGCAGCTCATCGACTTCGTCCTGGGGCTGCCGTCCCGGAAGGCAGGGAGCTGACGACATGGATCCACAGAGACTGAAAGACGCCTACCAGAAACTGCAGCTCCTCGACGAGCTGTACACCTACAAGGTCAAGCCCCGTCCGGGCGGCGCGATGGTCCGGCCGACGCCGGAGATCCTGGAACAGCAGATGCGCGACCTGTCCAGCTACACGATCGAGCTGAAAGAGGTCGTCCAGGAGCTCTTCCTCGCCATCGCCGGCCGGCCGAAGCCGCCCGAGGGTGACCCGGTGGCGTGATCTCCGCGAGAATCGCGCGCTCCGGGTGGTACCATGCCGGCGCGGGGAGGCGGGCGGTGGATCTGACAACGACCGACACGAACTGACATGGACGACGGACCTGGTCAAACTTTACTCGGTGCTCTTTGCGCATCGGCAGCCCTCGCGGCTTGGCGCGTGAGGGGCTGGCGCCGGCTCCCGGTCCGGCGGCCCTGAGGAGGGGCTGCCGCCGAGCCGCCTCCCGCCCCCGCGTGCCGGTTCACGGGGCAGGGAGGCGGAGATGCTGTTTCTCACTTCCATCGTCGATCGGCCGGTCGAGGGCAGGACCGGCGAGCTGATCGGCCTGCTCGACGACCTGCTCGTCCGCATGGGCGAGGAGCGCTATCCCCCCATCGCCGGCCTCGTGGTGCGCGACGGAGGCGAGGCCTTCGATGCAGTCGCCAACGGCGACAACGGGGCGCCGCTGGGCCGCGAGCACGAGATCGCGGACCTCCTCTCG
>Ga0209682_10000132_pt1 | contig 24261 bp, 19 predicted proteins | sample DOMMetBare2Fresh_2_FD_187471 | JGI IMG/M metagenome (GOLD analysis project Ga0209682, IMG submission 187471) | Wetland sediment microbial communities from St. Louis River estuary, USA, under dissolved organic matter induced mercury methylation -... | ecosystem: Environmental > Aquatic >... | reverse complement strand
GAGATCGATGATCTGGCTGCGTCCGCTGTTGCGCGACAGGCTGACCGAGTAGGGATCGGTGACCTTGTTCACCTCGATCCGCCCGGTCGAGCGGGCGAAGACGGTCACCTGGTAGCGGTAATACCGGCCGTACCAGGCCGGGCTGCCGCTCGCGCTCCACACGCCGTGAGCGTCGCGGGCCATGGCGACCTCGGTCACCGGGCTGTCGTCGGCCGCGGTCTCGGTGACGAGCAGGCGGACGTCGGTGGCGGTCGGCGCCCAGACCCGGAAGGTCGGGGTGCGGTCGGCCGCGAAGGTGACGCCGAGGGGGCCGTCATAGGTGTAGAGGTCGTCGAGCACGCCCTGGAGCTGGAGGGCGGTGGCGTCGACGAGCGTGCCGTCCGCCGTCTTGGCCTCGATGGCGAGCTGGCTCTTCAGCGCGTCCGGCACCTGGCCGAGCTGGCTCGCAGGGATCTTGAAGGCGAGGAAGCCCGTGAGATGCGGGAATTTCGTGAGAACGTCCGCGGGGAGGCCGGCGGGATCCCAGGCGAGCGGAATCGCCGTTCCGCCCTGGACGCCGTCGTTGTTCAGCAGGAGGCCGGCGGCCGGATCGTAGTGGAGGGAGATCTCCCAATCCGCTTGGACGTCGCCCGGTTTCCAGGCGAGCGTGTCCTCGTTCACCCACCAGGCCTGGGCGCGGGTGATGTTGCCACGGGGGGCGCCGCTGGCGCTGACGGTCAGCACGTGTGACGAGGGATCGTAGCTGAAGAACATCTCGGCGCACGCGTTGGGGACGGTGAACGAGATGTTCGCGCCGCCGGGGGCACCGCCCGCGCCGTAGTTCTCGTCCCAGCTCTCGTTGATCGCCACCTTGGTCTCATAGGTGCCCGCGGGGAGCTTCTTCGTGCTGAAGGTGTAGATGCCGTCGCCGTCCGGGTCCTGGAGCCAGGAGCGCAGGCAGTCCGGCTGCCAGTCGCCGGGGCAGCCCAGCTCGGACTGGAAGCTGCCGGGGGCCACGGCGATGATCTTCGAATGATTGTCGGCGGCCCAGTGGGTCGCATGGTCGTAATAGAACTTGACCTCGCCGGCCGTCGTGAGGCTGAGCGGGATGTTCGGACCGTTGAACGAGGCGTTCAGGCCGTAGTTCTCATCCCAGCCATTGTTGATCGCCGCCTTGTACTCCCAGCTCCCGGCCGGCAGGTTGAAGCTCTCCTGCCAGACCTGGTCGTCGGCGTCGAACGCCAGGTGGGTCGCGGCGCAGTCCGGCTGCCAGTCGCCGGAGCAGCCGGCTTCGGACTGGAAGCTTCCCGGAATGGTCACGAAGTCGGGTTGCACCGCCGCCGTGCCGGCGGTGACGGTGAGCACCTTGGTGGTGGAGTTCCAGGTGAAGACGGTTTCGGAGCAGTCGGCGGCCACGGTGAACGGGATGTTCGCACCGCCCGGGGCGCCGCCTGCACCGTAGTTCTCGTCCCAGCTCTCGCCGATGGCGACCTTGGTCTCGTAGCTCCCGGCCGGCAGCGAGCTGGTGCGGAAGACGAAGATGCCGTCGCCGTCCGGGTCCTGGAGCCAGGAGCGCAGGCAGTCCGGCTGCCAGTCGCCCGGGCAGCCCAGCTCGGACTGGAAGCTGCCGGGGGCCACGGCGATCGTCGAATTGACATTGTCGGTGATCCAGTGGGTCGCGTGGGAGTAGTAGAACTTGACCGCCTTGTCCGCGGCGAGGGAGAGCGGAATGTTGCCGCCGTTCAGTTGCGCGTGGAGGCCGTAGTTCTCGTCCCAACTGTCATTGAGCGGGGCCTTGTACTCCCAGCTCCCCGCGGGGACGTTGAAGGTCTTTTGCCAGACCTGGTCGTCGGCGTCGAAATCCAGATGGGTCGCCGCGCAGCCCGGCTGCCAGTCGTCGGTGCAACCCAGCTCGGATTGCAGGCTGCCGGCCACGGTGACCGTCGATGGGTCCGCCGCGTGGGCGGGAGCGAGCGGCGCCATCCAGCCGATCCAGCCGAAGAGGCCGGCCAGCAGGAGCGCCCGAAGTTTGTTCGATGTCATCAGAAACCTCCCGGTAGGTCCTCGATCTTTGCGAGCTTCTCATCATCAGCAAAAAGAGTCCCCACCCCGGCGGGGGGGATCACTTTCCCGTGGACCACAGATCGTTGACACTGGTGCCGCCGATGAAGTGGCTCCAGCCGCCGATCACCCACAGGCGGTCGTGGAAGACCACGCTGGCGTGGCCGTTGCGCGGCAGCCATTGGGCCTGCCCGGTGGCCGGGTGCCAGGTGGTGCCGTCCGCCGACCACCAGACGTCGTTCAGATTGCCTTCCCCTGTGCCGGTGAGCCCCCAGCCGCCGGCCACCCAGATCTTGCCGTCCCAGACGGCGGCGCTCTGGTGGTTGCGCGGCGCCCAGGGCGCGTGGGCCGTCGCCTGGTCCCAATGGATGCCGTCGGCGGAGGACCAAACGTCGTTCAGGTTCCCTTCCGCGGGTTTGGCCGGGTCCGGCCGGCCCCAGCCGCCGAGCACCCACAGCCGGCCGCCATGGACGACCACGGAATGCCCGTTGCGGCCGGACCACGGCGCGGCGGCGGTGGCCTCGGTCCAGTGTGTGCCGTCGGGGGAGGACCAGACGTCGTTCAGGTTGCCCCCTCCCATGCCGGTGAGCCCCCAGCCGCCGAGCACCCAGATTCTGCCGTCGAACACCGCGCCGGCCAGGTTGAGCCGCGGCGACCAGGGGGCCTCGGCGGTGGCCTCGGTCCAGGTCACCCCGTCGGGCGACGACCAGACGTCGTGCGCCTGCTCGGTCCCTCCGGTGCCGCCGCCCAGGACCCAAAGGCGGTCCTGGAACACGACGCTCGCGTGCGCCTTGCGCGCCGCCCAGGGCGCCTCGCCCACGTTCTGCCAGTCGATGCCGTCGGGCGAGGTCCAGACGTCATGGAGGGGACCGGTGCCCCAGCCGCCGAGCACCCACAGGCGGTCGCGGAAGACGGCCGCGGTGAGGCCGTCGCGGTTGGGCCAGGTCACCCGGGTGAGCGCCCGCGTCCAGACCGCGCCGGGGACCGAGGCGGCCGGCACCGGACCGCCCGCCTCGGTTGGATTGGGCGCCTTGCCGTGCACCGGCGGCGCGACGTTCTGCGCGCACCCGGCGGCGAGGAGGGCGAAGGAGAGGAGGAGCGTCCGCATGGCCCGCCTCCTCAGAACGAGCCGCCGGCGGTCGTCGTGCCCGTGAGCGGCGTGGTGAACACGTTGTTGGCGCCCGGCTGCCAGACCACCGACGTCCCCTGTTTCTTGATGCACTTCCACTGCACCTGCGTGTTCGACGGCAGGTTCGCGATCGAGTCGCCCCAGGTCGGATAGCTCACCGGTGACAGCTTGATCGCCTTGGTCGCGTCCCAGGCGCCCAGCTCCGTGATGTTGCCGACCACGTAGACGTCCTGCCCGGTGACCGTATAGCCGTTGTTGCAGGTGAAGTAGGCCGACACCTGGTCGGGAACGATGGGGTCCTGCACCCAGACGGAGACCGAGCCGCCGTTCACCTTGAACTCGCCCCAGCCCCACTCGTTGGTGATCACGTCGTCCGTCCGGTTGCCGAGGAGATCGGTGAAGCGGGCATTGGCCTTGCCGACCTCCATCCACTTCGAGCCGCCCGCGCCGTCGGTCAAAATCACCGCCATGGCCCGCGGATGCGCCGCGTCGCCCAGGCGGCTCCAGCCCACGATGTTCCAATGGTCGAGATAGTTGTATTGCGGTCCCCAGGCGAAATTCTTCCGCGCCTCCAGCAGCTTGTCGATCGCCGTCTTGAACGGCGGCATGCTCACCGTGATGCCGCGGTCCGTATAGCTCGCGCCGTAGTAGTCGGCATAGAAGACGCTGGGATAGCCCTCCTCGCGCAGCAGGATGAAGGCGTAGGCGAGCGGCTTGAACCAGTTGTCCACCGGCGATTCCAGCGCCTGGAGCGGCTGGGTGTCATGGTTCTCGACGAGCGTGACGGCTTTCGCCGGCTGATCTTTCATCAGCGTGCCGTCCATCAGCGTGCGCATGTCGTAATTGCCGCCGCCGCGCGAGGCGTTGTAAAAGTTCAGATGCAGCGGCGCATCGAACAGCGACATCGTGCCGCTCGTCTTGGTCAGGAAGTTGTTGAGCTTCGCCACGTCGTACTGCCAGTACTCGCCCACCGAGAAGAGCGGCTTGCCGGTGGTTGTCCGGACGTAGTTCAAGAATTCCGGGAAGTAGCCGAACTGGATGTGCTTCACCGCGTCGAAGCGGAGGCCGTCGACGCCGGTGGTATTGACGTACCAGACGCCCCAGCTCTTGAGCTCGCTGCGGACGTCCGGATGCTCGAAGTCCACGTCGGCGAACATCAGGTAATCGTAGTTGCCGTTCTCCGGATCGACTTCCGTGTCCCAGGCCTTGCCGGTGCCGCGGAACTTGTAGATCTTTCCGCTCTCCTGGAGGTTCTGCGCCCAGTCGACGCCGTCGAAGTGGTACCACTTCCACTTGAAGCTGGAGTACGTGTTGCCACGGCCGGGGAACTGGAAGTCGGTCCAGGCCTGGATCCAGACGTTGCCGCCGTACTCCTGGTTGCGGTCGTACGTCTGCACCCGCGTCGCCTCGACCCACTCGGTCGCATCCGCGCCGCCGCGATGGTTGAAGACCACGTCGCCATAGATCTGGATGCCGTTGGCGTGCGCCGCCTGGATGGCCGCCAGGTACTCGGCCCTGGTGCCGTATTTGGTGCGCACCGACCCCTTCTGGTTGAACTCGCCGAGGTCGTACATGTCGTAGACCCCATAGCCGACGTCGGAGCCGTTCTGCCCCTTGTATGCCGGGGGGAGCCAGAGGGCCGTGAAGCCCGCGGCGGACAGCTCGTCGGCCTGGTCGGCGACCTTCAGCCAGAGGTTGTCGGAGGTGGTGTTGTACCAGTGGAAGTACTGCATCATGACCCCGTTCTGGGCCGAGGCCGTGCCCGTCCAGAGCAGCGCGAGGCCGAAGATGATCACGAGGATCATCGACCCGGTCGCGGTGCGCTGTCGTGGATTGCGTTCTTGTCTCATCGCGTCTCGTCCTCTCTCTCGCTCAGCCGGCCGGGGGACCCGCGAGGCGGGTGCGGCCGGAACGACCCCGTCGGGCGGCGGGTGATCCAGGGTACTGCCGGAATTTCAGCTTACGCCATCTCACGCGAAAAAGACACGTGGACAAGGCGCTGACTTGCGCGGGAGGCGGGAGTACGATCGGGGTTTCTGCCAGAATAGGCGCGCCCGGTCACCGCCCTTTGCCGAAGAGGACATTGCGCATGCCACGCCTTCGCCTGGTTCGATCGTTTCTCCTGGCCGTCCTGACGCTGCCGCTCCTCGCCCTGTCCGGCAACGCCGCACCCGCCCCGCCGCCTGCACCGTCCGCCTCCGCGGAGCTGGCCCGGATCCTCGACGACTACTGGCAGCTCCGCCTGGAGGACGACCTGGCTTCCCGCCAGCAGCTCGGTTTGCCGCTGACGAAGCTTCCCGATTTGACGGAGGCGGGCGCGCTGCGGCAGGCCGATGCCGCCGCGGGCCTGCCCGCCCGGATGGAGCGGATCGATCCGCGGGGCTTGAGCCACTAGGAGGACCTCTCCCTGGAGATCGCACGCTGGGAGTGCCGGCAGGCGGTGGCCTTCCGCGATCATTTCTGGCTCCTCGGCCAGCCCACCATGAGCCGCCTCCCCTTCCGCGGCGTGCAGACGGCGCTGGCCGCGCTGCCACTGCGCGGGCCGGCCGATCTCGACAACTACCTCGCCCTGGTGCGGCAGGTTCCCGGGCTCGCCCGGCTGGCGGACGCCCGTCTGGCGGGTGCGCGCCGCGAAACGCAGATCCGCAGCGAGACCCTGCGCTACTCCGCGGACCGTCCGGGCCAGGCGCTCGCCTACCGGATGGGGTCGCGCGAGATCCACGAGCTGCGCCGGCGCGCCGAGCGGGAGCTGGGTCCCCGCTTCGACCTCCGCCGGTTCCACGACGCCGTCCTCTCCCCCGGCTCCATGCCGCTCACCGTGCTGGAGAAGCACGTCGACTGGTGGATCGGCGAGGAGAAGAAACGGGAAGGGGTGGGCCGATGACCACCTCCCCTCTTCACGTCGCCGTCGTCGGTGCCGGTGCCTTCGGTGGCTGGACGGCGCTCTGGTTGCGGCGCCGGGGGTGCCGGGTGACCCTGCTCGACACCTGGGGTCCCGGCAACTCGCGCTCCAGCTCGGGGGGCGAGTCGCGGGTGATCCGCGGCCTGTATGGCCCCGACCGGCTCTATGTCGACTGGGTGGTCCGCTCGTTCGAGATCTGGGAAGAGAGCCAGGCGCGGTGGGGAACGCCGCTCTACCATCCCACCGGCACCCTCTGGATGTTCGGCGGGCCGGACGACTATGCCCGCGCCGGGCTGCCGCATCTCCAGGCCGCCGGCCTTCCCGCGTCCGAGCTGGACCTCGGCGAGGCGCGGCGGCGGTATCCGCAGGTCGATTTCACCGGGATCACCAGCGCGTTCTTCGAGGAACGGTCCGGCTGGCTGGCGGCCCGCCGGGCGTGCCGGGCGGTGGCGGCGGCGCTCGTCCGCAAAGGTGGCACGGTGCGCGAGGTGGCGGTCCGTCCCGGGCCGGTTCACGACGGACGGATGGAGCGGTTGGAGCTCTCCGACGGGACCTCGCTCCAAGCCGACGCCTATGTCTTCGCCGCCGGCCCCTGGCTGCGTGACCTGTTCCCGCGGCTTCTGGGCGAGGCGATCCATCCCACCCGGCAGGAGATCTACTTCTTCGGGACTCCGGCCGGCGATGCGCGCTTCCGGGAGGGGGAGTTGCCGGTCTGGCTGGAGCTCAGCCCCGACAGCTCGTTCTATGGGATTCCGGGCACCGACCACCGCGGCTTCAAGATCGCCGACGATACGCGGGGAGAACCGATCGATCCGACCACGGGCGAGCGCATGCCGACCCCGGAGCGGCTCGCGGCAGCCCGTGCCTACGTCGCCCGCCGGTTTCCGGCCCTGGCGGGCGCGCCGCTGGTCGAATCCCGCGTCTGCCAGTACGAGAACAGCCCGGACGGCGACTTCCTGATCGACCGGCATCCGGAGGCCGCCAACGTCTGGCTGGCCGGCGGCGGCTCCGGCCACGGCTTCAAGCTCGGACCGGCCGTCGGCGAGCACACGGCCGGCCTGGTGCTGGGTGAGGGCACACCGCTCGCCAAGTTCTCTCTCTCCCGCCTGGCGGAGGCGGCCGCCGTCCGCAAGACCCAATTCGACGTGGGGCCGGCGGACGCCGGTTGAGCATGAGGCCTTTCGAGAGCGGTCTTGCCGGGTACCGGGGGGAAGTTGAAGCGGGACCGGTCCCGGTCGCCGAGTACCGCGGGGACGTCGAAGGGGGCGCTTCAACCCTTGGCGGCCGCTCCCAACTCTCCGGGATCGCAGCCTGCCGCCGTGGCAAGCTGCGTTGTCCGTTGCATGGTCAGGCGTGGGCGGCAAGAAAAACGTTACATAGGGCCGCCGCCCTCCAGCCGATGCAACGTTCGAGGGATCTCTTCCGTACACTGGACACGGAACCTCGGCGTGACCGGCTGATGACGATCCTCCGAAGGAGGGCCAACCTTGAAAGGAGACCCAATCCAATGGCTGAGAAGCTCGCTCGTTATGGCCTGACCCAGCGCACCGCGCTGCTCCTGCTCCTGCTGACGGTGCTCTCGGTGTCGGGCATCCTGATGGCGCCGAAGAAGGCCGAGGCGGCCTGCTGTGGCTTCGACACGGTGATTTTCTACTACTTCGACGCCGCCAAGACCCAGTATGCCGGGCAGTGCTGGAACAACGAATGCACCGGTTCCACCGGCTGCGCCGGCACCACGCCGACCGCGTACCGCACCACCAGCCGCGTCTGCTGCGACGTCTGCCAGCCCTAGCTGGAAGTGATTCCCCTTGACGTTCCGGTTCCGCCGGGGTCCCGAATGAATCGATGGCCCCTCTCCCGCTTGCGGGAGAGGGGCCGGGAGTGAGGGCTCGCGCGACGCTCCCGTTCCTACGGCGAGGTCGGCTCTTCCTCGCCCGGGAAGTCGTAGAGGGCGGTCGAGAGGTAGCGCTCGCCGTGGCTGGCGAGGACGGCGACGATCAGCTTGCCGGCGTTCTCCGGCCGCTTGCCGATCTCGTAGGCGGCGTGCGCGACGCCGCCGGAGGAGATGCCGACCATCAGCCCTTCCTCGCGGCAGAGGCGCCGCCCCATCTCCAGGGCTTCGTCGTTCGTCACGGTGGCGATCTCGTCGATCAGGTCGAGGTCCAGGATCTCCGGGATGAAACCGGCGCCGATCCCCTGGATCTTGTGGGGTCCGGGCACCAGGTCCTGACCGGCCCGCTTCTGCGTCATCACCGGCGAATGGATCGGCTCGACGGCCACGGACTTCAAGGACGGCTTCTTTTCCTTGAGCGCCTGGGTGCAGCCGGTGATGGTGCCGCCGGTGCCCACGCCGGCGACGAAGATGTCCACTTTTCCGTCGGTGTCGTTCCAGATCTCCACCGCGGTGGTCTTCCGGTGGATCTCCGGGTTCGCCGGGTTGACGAACTGGCCGATGATGATCGAGCCCGGGGTCTCCTTCTGCAGCTCCTCGGCCTTGGCGATGGCGCCTTTCATCCCCTTCGGCCCTTCGGTGAGCACCAGCTTCGCGCCGAGCGCCTTCAGGATCTTCCGCCGCTCGACCGACATCGTCTCGGGCATGGTGAGGACGAGCGGAATCCCTTTCGCCGCGCAGACGAAGGCGAGGCCGATGCCGGTGTTGCCCGAGGTGGGCTCGATGACCGTCGTCCCCTCTTTGATCACACCTTTTTCCAGGGCGTCGAGCACCATGGAGTAGCCGATCCGGTCCTTGACGCTGGACATCGGATTGAACGATTCGAGCTTGAACACCACGTCGGCATGGACGCCGAGCGCTTTGCTCACGTGGGGCGTGCGCACCAGCGGCGTCCGGCCGATCGTGTCGATGATGCTGTCGAAAATCTGACCCATGACGGTTCTCCCGTTGAAAAGAATGCTAAATGCCTTCCCCGTAGCCGTAGGCGCGCTCGAGGAGGATCCGTTGTTTGGCGCGGCTCGTCCGCGTATAGAGAACTTTTTCGCCCGGGGCGACCGATTCGACCACCCAGGTGTTGCCGCCGATGACCGCTCCCTCGCCGATCACGGTCTCGCCGCCGAGGATGGTGGCACCGGCATAGACCACCACGTTGTCGTGCAGGGTGGGGTGGCGCTTGGTGCCGCGCACCAGGCGGCCGCGCTCGTCCTTGGCGAAGGAGAGGGCGCCGAGCGTGACGCCCTGATAGATCTTGACGCACTTGCCGATCACCGCGGTCTCGCCGATCACCACGCCGGTGCCGTGGTCGATGAAGAACGACTCGCCGATCTGCGCTCCCGGATGGATGTCGATCCCGGTCTTGGAATGGCCGAGCTCGGTCATGATGCGGGGGAGGAGCGGCACCTGGAGGTTCCACAGCTCGTGGGCGATCCGCTGGATGGTGATCGCTTCGAACCCGGGGTAGGCGAAGATGACCTCGGCGAAGCTCCGCGCCGCGGGATCGCCGTCCATGCACGCCGTGAGGTCGAGCAGGAGCAGCCGGCGCAGGGCGGGGAGCCGGCCCAGGAAGCCCTCGACCGACGCCTCCGCCCGGCTCGCGGTCGCACTGCCGTTGCCCGGAGTGCCGTTGCCGGACGGCGGTGTCTCGGGTGGCTCCGCGAAGTCACAGGCGAGGACGACCTGCTCGTAGAGGTCCGCCGCCACGTCGTCGAGCAGGGCGCCGACGTGGTACTCGACGTTTTCCCGGGTGAGGTGCTGGACGCCGTAGAAGCCCGGGTAGAGGATGGCGAAGAGGTTGTCGAGGATGCGGACGACCGCCGGCCGCGAAGGGAGCCGGTGCTCCGGATCGATATGGGAGCCGGGATCGGCGGACGCCTCGTAGGTGGCGACGACCTCCTGGGTGATGCCCCGCAGCCGATCGTAGAAGGGGTGACGTCTCATGCCTCCGGGACCCTCCTGCCCCTCCGGGGAGCACAGAGGGGAATCCTACCTCAATCCGGAGGAAAAGTGACAACGTGGATCACGAATAGCCCGGGGAGGGGGCGGCGACGTAGGGGGCGGCCGTCGCGAGAGCGGTCACGGGGCGGTGACCCCCAACCGGGGACCGAGGAATTTCAGCAGCGGCGGCAGCACGAAGAGCGACGAGAGCAGCGCGAAGGTGATGCCGAAGGTGAGGGTCAAGGCGAACGAGGCGAGCCCGCGGTGGCTGGTGAAGGCCAGGGTGGCGAATCCCACGATGGTGGTCATCGCGCAGAGGAGGACGGCGCGGCCGGTTCCCGCCATGGTCCGGAAGAGGTCCCCTTTCTCCTGGAGGAAGCGGTGCACCATGTGCACGCCGTTGTCCTCGGCGGTGCCGAGGATCACCGGCAAGGCCATCACGTTGAGCGGGTTGAACGGGATGCCGAAGAGGCGCATGGCGCCGAGCATGGCGGCGACGCCGAGCACGGTGGGGAGGAGCGCCAGCGCGCACCAGGCCGGATGCCGGAAGTCGATCACCACGAGGAGGATCACGACGAGCGCGCTGATCGCGGCGGTGATCCAGAGGGCGCGTTTGGAGCGGTCGATCATGAACTGGCCGAGCACCGGCATGCCGGTCACCTGCGGATCGAGCGCCTGCATCCGGCCGAGGAACTTCTCTCCGAACGCCGGGTCCCAGACGTTGCCGGCCGGGTAGGCGTAGACGGCCAGGCGTCCATCGCTCCCCTCGAACGCGGCGCGGAAGGCCGCGCGCTCCGCCGGGATCGGCCGGGCGAAGGCGTCGAGCAGGGCGAGGTCCGCGGAGGAGCGGACGGCGCCCACGGTGCCGTCTTTGCGGAGCTTTTCGGCGAGGGCCCGGGCGGCCGCCGGAGTGTCCACCAGGAAGGCGGCGAACTGCGGCGAGTAGATGGAGTGCTCGACCATCTGGCGCTCCAGACGGGCGGCTTCGGAGTCTTTCGGCTGGAGGTTCAGGTAGTCGCCGTCGAAAGGGGGGAGGCCGAAGGCGAGCCCGCCCAGGGCGGCGGCGGCGAGCAGGGCGGCCAACGCGGGGTGCTGCGCGGCGGCGAGGAAGCGGCCGGCCCGCCGCTCGGCGAGGCGCCGTTCCCGCCGCCGGTGGCCCCCGCCGGCGAGCATCAGGAGCGCCGGCAGGAGCGAGGTCATCAGAAGGAGCGCGATGAGGAGGCCGGTGCCGCCGATGATCCCCAGCTCCTCGAAGCCGCGGAATCCCGAGAAGAGCATGGCGTAGAACGCCACGGCCGAGGTGATGGCGCCGGTCAGCAGGCCCGGTCCGAGCTCGCGCACGGCACGCACGATGGCCTCGCGCCGGGGGAGGCCGTCCGCCAGGAATTCCTCGAAGCGGTCCGCCACGTAGATTCCGTAGTCGATCCCCAGGCCGAAGAGGGAGGAGAAGAAGGTCGCCGAAACCAGGGTGAGGTGGCCGGGGACGAGAGCGGCAAAGCCGAGGATGAGAGCCGCGGTGACCGCCAGGGCCACCGAGGCCAGGATCGGCCGGACGATCTCCGCGAAGCCCGCGGCAAAGAGGAGCAGGACGAGGACGAACGACAGCGCGGAGAGGCGCGAGGTGTCGCGCTGGATGACGTCGCGGTCGTCCAGGGCGTATTGCGGCAGCCCGGTGAGCCCGGCGTGGAGGCCGTCGCGCTCCAGGTGCGCCGCGGCGACCCGCTCGCGGACGGCGTGGACGAACGGCGCGATGGTCGAGGCGCTCGAATCGGCGTCGGTGGGCTGGACGAAGAGGAAGAGCATCGTCCCGTCCTTCGACGTGAAGTAGGGATCGGCGCCGAACGGCAGCGAGGCGGGCTCATAGGGGAGCCGGGCGAACACGGAGCGGACGCCCGCGGCGCCGCGGATCCGCTCCGCCGTCCGGTCCGCCGCGGCGCGGAGCTTCGCGGAGCCCTTCCCCTGGAGGACGACGACGAGCATGTTGGGCGTGCCGAAGGTCCGGGCGAAGTCGCGGAAGCGCGCCACCACCGGGATCGACGGATCGACGAGGTCGAGGTTGGACGTCTTGAGCTCCAGCCGGAACGCGGCGAGGGCGAGCGAGGCGAGGGCGAGCGCGGCGGAGGCGCCCACCACCCACCACGGCCGGGCGGTGGAGACCGAGGCGAACCAGCCGAAGAAACGTTCCGGCAGACGGGGCGGCGAAGAATCCGGGGTCATCGGGTCTCCGGGTGCAGAGGCAAGGTGTCGACAAAGGCGGCGAGATCGGCGGCCTGCTGGTTGGTCAGCCACTCGTGGCCGGGCATGGACGTGGGGGGAAGGCCGTGGCGGACGATGCGGACGAGCGCCCGCCGCCGCGCCGCGGTGTCGGGAGCCGGAGGGATGGCGTGGTAGCCGGTCTTGTGCAGGTTCATCCAGGGATCGTTCACCGCGGTGGCGAACCGTCCGTCGCCCCGTCCCTCGGCGCCATGGCAGGCGGCGCAGTACGTGGCGAACAACCCTTTGCCGCGGCTCGTGGAGGGCGGAGATGGCGACGGCGCGATCCGTGCCGCCGCGGTCAGCGCCCAGCGCTCGACGCCGGTCGATTCTCCGAGCGACATCAGATAGGCGACGAGATCGTGCCCCCGCTGCCCGTCACCGGCGAAGAGGTGGGCGTAGGAGGGCATGCGCGAGCCCGGATGCAGGGCACGCGGATCGCGCAGGTGGATCTCCTGCCAGACCGCGCTGCGGCGGTTGCCGACCTCGAGGAGGTCCGGCCCCTGCCGGCGTGCGCCGAGGAGCACCGGCTCCTCCGTGCGGTCCAGCGGCTCGGCCGGTCCCCACCAGGGCTCATCGTGCGTCGCGGCGCGGACGTATTGCGAGTGGCAATGGATGCATCCCTCCTGGATGTAGACGCGCCGGCCGCGGCGCTCCGCGGCGAGGGTGCCCCCCTGGCGGATCTGGTCGGGGGTGGGGGTGGAGAAGAAGGCCTCCACGGCGATGGCAGCCAGGGCGGCGAGGGCGAGGCCCCTCACCCCCCTGGCCCCCCTCTCCCACCCCCTCACACCCTTCCGGGAGAGGGGGGAACTGAGGACGACTACGGCCAGGGCGGCCCCGGCCGCCAGGAGGAACCAGCCGGGGATGCGGCCGATGTCCTGAGCCATTCCGACTCCCAGGGCTGAGCCGAGCCAGCCGGCGATGCCGTAGAGCAGGCCGGCTCGCCAGCGTGGCGGCGGGGAAACAGGAGACCCCAAAGTGGGCATCACCACCAGGGCGGTCGAGTAGAGAGAGATACCGATCGCGTAGAGCGGGCCCGCTGCGACGGCAGCCGGTCCACCGCCTTGGAGGAGCGGAAAGGCGATCGCGAACAGCACCCAGGCGGCGAGAGGCACGGCGAGCCCAAATCCCGCATCCAGCAGCACCCCCGCTCCCACCGCCGCCACGAGGTGGACGCCTCCCTGCAAGAGCTTCTGCCCTTCGCTTCCCCAGGTCTCTGCCTTGAGCGTCGGATTCGCCTGCACGATCGCAAACGCCGCCGAATCCAGCCACACAAGGACCAGAAAAACCACAACCAACCGGATCAATCCAATCCATCCGGTCTTTTTTTCTTGTCCGGTTCCCCCCTCTCCCGGAAGGGTGGGAGGGGGTGGGAGAGGGGGGCCAGGGGGGTGAGGGGCCAACACCCACAGCGCCACCACCGCCAGCCCGGCCGGAAACAGCGCCCGCACCACCGGAGCCGCCTCGAACAGCACCGGAACGTTGCTCAGCAGGTACGCGATCCCGGTCCCCAGGCCGGCCGCCAGCCCGGTGGCGTGCGGTGGTGTGAGGTCGGGGAGGGCGGTGGCCAGGGAGACCGTGAGGAGGCCGATCGAGGCGCCGATGGCCGCGGCGATCCCGAAGAGCGGGGGGAAGCCGTGGCAGAGCACCGAGAGCACCGCCACCGTGGCCACGGCACCGAGGCCGGTCCGTACCAGCCGCAGGGCGGGGAGGCGTCCCAGCAGCCACGCCGTCCCGAGGCTCGCGGCCAGCCCGGCGATCCCCATGGCCGCCATCACGGCACGGACCTTTTCCGCATCGCGGCCGAGATCGCGCTCGACCTGGCTCAGGAAGCCGAACTGGGCGAACAGGAGAAACGCCACATAGGTGGCCGTGATCGCCAGGAGACCGCGCCAGGCGCTCCGCCAGACGGGAGGGGCGCCCACGGCACGGTCATGGGACATCGCCGAAGAACCCCTGCAAGAGCAGCCCGATCTGCGCCGAGGCGACCAGCGCGTCGTAGGCGCCCACCGTCACCCAGGGGAGGTCGAGCTGTCCGAACATCACGGCGAAGGCGACGAAGAGCGCCACGGCGAGCCGCACGCCCGCCGTCATCTCGATCGCCGCCGTCACCCGGCGCGTCCGTTCGCTCCCGGCGCCGAGGAGCCACGGGTAGAGGTAGGAGAGCCCCACACACCCCACGAAGACGCCGACGAAGCGGAGGAAGACAGGATCGCCGCCCGGCCCCTCGGTGCCGAGCAGGTGCAGGACGAGCCGGGGCGCGGCGAGCAACAGAAGGCCGGTCGCGGCATCGCCACAGCCGGCGAACAGGCAGAACAGCGCAGGTCCACGGCGTGTCATGAGGCTCCTCTCCCTGCCGCCTGGGCGATCCAACGGCCCGCCGCGGTCAGCATGGCGGCTCCGGCGGCGGCCCGCACGCCGTACAGGGCGGTGATCGGCCAATCGCCCCGGAACACGATGCCGGGGTCCGCCGCCTCCAGGGCACCGGCCGCGGCGAGGGCGGTGACATGGGCACCGTTGCCCGCGTGCCAGAGGAGGAACGCGGCGCGGTCGCCGAGCACTCCGGCGAGGCGCGTTTCCTGGTTGAGCACGGCGAGCAGGAGGGCCGCGAGGCTCGTGGCCATGCCGGCCATGGCGAGATGCGCATGCCCCACCAGGGCATTGGTGAACTTGATCCGGTCGAGCAGGCCGGGCAGGAACATGGGCACCGCCGAAGCGAGCAACAAACCGCCCCAGGCCAGGAACGCCAGGAGCCAAGGGCGGCTCCCCGCGGGCCAGGCGAAGCGGCGCAGCCAGTGCGGCACAAGCCAGGCCCAGACGAGGAGAGTCGCCACCGCCGCGATCTGCAACGGCTCCCGGTGCGAGTGGTCGCCATGGCCGACGGCGGCGAAGAACACCGCGTGGAGGCCCAGGGCGGCGAAGACCGACCTCACCCCCTGGCCCCCTCTCCCATCGCCCCCCCGCCACCCGGGAGAGGGGGAACCCCCAACCCTCGCTTGCTCAGGTCCTTGGGTGGTGGCGCCCCCTCTCCCGGGGGAAGGGGGGGCGATGGGAGAGGGGGTCGGGGGGTGAGGTCGGGCGGGGGAAAGCCCCAGCAACCACGGCGTCCCCAGAAAGATCGCGATCACCGCGAGCGTGCTGCCCAGGAGGCTCGCGCCCGTCGGACCACCGGTCGCCGGATTGATCGGGGGAAAGGTGCCGGGCGAGGTGGCGAAGGCGAGGGAGACCGGCACGCCGAGCAGGAGGACCCAGAGCGCCCAGAGCCCCGGCCGCCGGGCTTCTCCGCCCCGCCGCCGCCGGACCAGCCCTGCCGCGAGCACGCCGGCCAGGAAGAGCAGATTGGCGAGGAAGACGGCGCGCGCCACCCCTTCCCAGTCGAGGAACGGTTTGCCACTCGACTGCCCCGCCAACCACGCCACCGCCCCCACGAGAAGGCTCGCCGACCAGACCCGGACCGCCGTCTCTCCGCCCTGCCCGTCCTCGGGCAGGTACGCGCGAAAGAGCAGGGCGACCAGAGGCAGGGAGAGCCAGCCGTAGAGCACCAGGTTCAGGTGGAGCGGCATCCACCGTCCATACGAGAGAGGCCCGAGCACCACCCCGGCCTGCGGGAACAGCAGCAGCACCGCCAGCAGCAGCCCGGCCCCGCAAGCCACCCCGAGCCAGACCAGCGCATGGACCGTCGCCAGCTCGATGGCCGGCCCGGTTCCCCCTCTCAAGCCGCCTCCCGCTCCGCCATCCGGAGAGCCACGTCGCGCACCTCCTCCTCCAGAAACTCCTGCAAGCCGCCGAGGGGTGCCCAGCGTTCCTCTCCCGCTTCGTCGGCGAGCGCCGCGAGGAGCGCGCGTGCCTCGGCAAGCAGGCCGTGGAGGCGGCGGAGCGCCGGCCGTGGTCCGGCCAGATCGGGCAGGTTCGGCCGGCCGAGCCCGGCGTCGCGGTTCGCGGTCTTGCCCGACTCCTCGCTGCCGAGCAGGCGGTCCTTGAAGTCGTCGAGGATCTGATAGGCGAGGCCCCAGGCCGCCGCCAGGCGCTCCAGCCGGCCGAGCGCTTCCGGTCCGTCGCCGGCCACCAGGGCGGGGAGCACCAGGGCGAGACGGATCAGCGGCACCGTCTTCGCCATCGCCACCTCGGCCACCTCCTGCGGGCTCGCCGCCTCGCGCTCGAAATGGACGTCCCGCGCCTGGCCGTCGAGGATGCCGGCGATCCCCAGGCACTCATCCACCAGGGCCGCCGCCGCCGCGCGCCGCGTCCGGGGGCCGCGGCCGATCGCCTCCCAGAGCAGGGCATAGGCGCGGGTGATCAGTGCCAGAGCACCCAGCGTGGCCGCGGCCTCTCCATGGGCCACGTGCGGACAGGGACGGCCACGGCGCTCCGCCGCGTCGTCCATGCTCGGCATGTCGTCGAAGATCAGGGAAGCCGAATGGAAATACTCGACGGCCACCGCGAGCTTCAGGGCGCGGCCGGCCGGCAGGCCCCGCCGCGCGCCGAGCCCGTACGCCAGTTGCGCCCGGGCGAGGCTCCCCGGATGGCCGAGGACGTCCGCCACCACCGCCCGCAGGTGGGAGTCGCGGCAGCCCTCGAGCGGCAGCATGGAGGTGAACGCCTGCCGGACCCGGTACGCCTCGCGGGCACGCAGCAGACGGGGACTCCTGATCGACATCGGTCTACTTCTCTTTCCCCGCCGGCGCGCCGGCCGCTTCAAAGGTCCCTTCGGCATGCACCTTCACATTGACGACCTTGGCGACGCGGAGGACCATGATGCTCGGATCGTGGAGGCCCCACTGGACGTAGGGGATCTGGAGCTCGGTGTCGGCCTTGGCGCGCCCGTTCTGGATCTCGACCTTGGCCGGCAGGCTCACCTTGTGGTCGCCGCCATGGAAGGAGAGGGTGCCTTCGAGCGTGACCTGCGAGGGTCCGGACGGGGCGACGGTGCCGCGAATCTTCTCCGCCCGGAAGGTGGCGACAGGGAACTTCCCGGTCTCCAGGACCTTCTCGTGCATGTCCTTGTCCCGGCCATCGCTGCCGGTCTGCGCGCTTTTCAGATCGAGGACGATCTCGCCGGACGCCGCGCCGGTGGCGGGATCGAACACCAGGCGGCCGGATTTGACCGCCATCGTCCCTTCCACGTCGTGGCCGGTCGCCTCGAGGGTGAAGCTCACTTTGGAGGCCGCGGGATCGAGGGCGAGCGCGCGCTCTTCGGCGTGCGCGGAGAGGGCGGCGAGGGCGGTGGCGGCGGCGAAGACGAGGGAAAGGGCACTGCGCGAAACACTCATGAAGAATCTCCTTCGAGCTCGGGGACCCCGGCCGGAACCGGTCCGGGGTCTCCGGTCATGTGGCGGAGGTTAGAAGGGTGCAATGAACGGTCGATGAACACGGGACCGGAAAAAGATCCCCCTTTGTATGTGGCCCGCAGTGCCCCGGCAGGTTCAATCGGCAGGTATAGTGGTCCCCATGCGGCTCCTTCTCGTCGAAGATGAACGCCGTCTGGCCGACCGCCTCGCCCGCGGCCTCCGCGAAGAGGGTTTCGCCGTCGATTGCGCGGCCTCCGCCGCCGGCGCGGAGGAATGCCTGGTGGCCATCAGCTACGATCTCGTCCTCCTCGACCTGGGCCTTCCGGACGGCGGTGGCACCGATCTCCTGCGCGGCTGGCGGCGCGATGGCTTCGACGCTCCGGTGCTCATCCTCACCGCCCGCGACCTGGTCGAAGAGAAGGTCGAAGGGCTGAACGCGGGAGCCGACGACTACCTGACCAAGCCGTTCGCCTTCGCAGAGGTCCTGGCACGGGTACGGGCGTTGCTGCGGCGCCGCGCCGCGCCCCCCCGGAGCGTCCTCGCGTTCGGCGGCCTGACCCTCGATCGCGACGGCCGGCGGGTGGAGAAAGAGGGCGAGCTCCTCGACCTCACGCCCAAGGAGCTCTCGCTGCTCGAGTACTTCATGCTGCACCCCGGAGTCGTCCTGTCGCGCGGCCGGATCGCCGAGCACGTCTGGGACGAGGCCTACGAGGCGCGCAGCAACACGATCGACGTCATCGTCGCCCGGCTGCGCCGCAAGATCGAGAGCGGCGCGGGGCGCCTGATCCATGCCGTTCCCGGCGTCGGCTACGTGCTGCGCGAGGAGTCTCCCGCGACGTGAAACCTCCCGGCACCCTGGTTGCGCGCCTCGGCTGGTGGTTCGCCGTCTCCCTCCTGGCCCTCTACGGCATTCCGGCGGCCCTGGTCTACGTCTACGCCTCGGCGCAGGCCCGGCAATACGCCGTGCTGACCCTCAAGTCCGAGGCCGAGGCGCTCTCCGTCTACGTGGCCGAGAGCGGCGCCCTCGACGCGCCCGAGCTGCGCGAGCCGGAAGAGGCGCCGATCCCCATGTGGCTGCGCGTCACCCGGGGCGGCACCGTCCTGGCCCAGACCCCGGGGACTCCCACGCTCCCCTTGGTGCCCAAGAACGGGGGAGATCCCCCCGTCGTCGAGGTCCGGTTCCTGGAGACCAGGCCCCCCTACGTCGTCGTCCGCCACCAGGTCGGTGGCCGCACGCCCGGCCTGTTCGTCGAGGCGATCGGCTCCATGCATCCGCTCCTGCACGCCAAGCGCCGGCTGGGAGCGGGGCTCGCGCTGGTCGGCCTCGTGCTCATCCCGGTGGCGGCCCTGGGTGGCCGCGCGCTGGCGCAGCGCGCGCTCGGCCCCATCGGCGGCCTCGTCCAGGCGATCCGCGGGCTCGACCCGGAACGCCCGGAGGGGCGTCTCCCGCTTCCGGCCGGGGTCGTCGAGGAGGTCTCCGTCCTGTCGCGCGCCTTCAACCTCCTGCTCGGCCGGCTGGAGGAGAACGTCGAGCGCATGCGGCGCTTCACCGCGGACGCCTCGCACGAGATCCGCAATCCGCTCACCGTGCTGCGCACCGGCCTGGAAGTCGCCCTGCGCCGCGAGCGCACCGCCGCCGAGTACCAGGAGCTGCTGCGCGAAAACCTGCAGGAGATCGACCGCCTGCAAGCCGTGGTCGAGGGAATCCTCCTGCTCGCCCGGGGGAGCGAGCTCCGCCTCGCGAGCGCACCGGTCGACTTGCAGGAGCTGGTCGGCACGACCACGGCCTTCTTCGGGGGCCTGGCCACCGAGAGAGGCGTCCGTCTCGAATCCACGGTCGAGCCCGGCCTCGTCGTCTCCGGCGACGCCGCCCTGCTGCGCCTCGTCGTCTTCAACCTTCTCGACAACGCCTTGAAACACAGCCCGCGGGGAGAGGCCGTTCAGATCGACGTGCGAAGGGAGGGAGAGAGCGCCATCCTCTGCGTGGCCGACCACGGGCCGGGCGTCCGGCTGGAAGACCGCGACCGGGTCTTCGAGCGCTTTTTTCGCGGTGGCCCCGCCTCGGGAAGCGGCGTCGGCGGCCTCGGCCTCTCCGTCGTCCGCTGGGTCGCCGAAGCCCACGGCGGCGCGGCGCGCCTGCTGGCCACCGGAGAAGCGAACGAGCGCGGCGCGGTGTTCGAGGTGTGGCTGCCGGTTGCGGGTTGAGGGGCCAAGATCGACCGAAGGAAGGCGATATGGAAGCGAGGCTAGAGCCACTGACCGTCCAGGCCGTCACCCAAGCCGTCCCTCTCCTCCTGAAGTTCCCGGTGGGGCATTTCTCGGTGGACTATGACAGGGAGGCCGATGTCTTGTACATCAGCTTCCGGCGTCCACAGAAGGCGACGGACACCAGGGAGGCCGGCGAGGGGCTGCTGCTCCGCTATCACGGCGAGGAGCTGGTGGGGATGACCATTCTGGGAGCTTCGGCCCGGACTGAAGGGCATTCAGCTCTCCCGAAAGGGTCGCGGGTCTCTGCTGTGCCGACGCGGAAGCGACCGGCAAAGAAGAAGCCCTGAAAAGACTGCTCGTCACGAGGCGGCACGGCGCGCCTCCTGATTCAGACCCGGATCACCCCCGGTACCTCGGGAAGTGCTCTCTTCAAAGTGCAACTCCGAGAGTTTTCAGTGGCCAAGGAGAGCACGGAAGACCTCGCTCTTGCTTCCGTCCCTGAACTCGACGCGGTAAAGAACTTCGGGCCACCCGGCCGGAACCTCGAAATTCACGGGCCGTGCCCCAGGGGAAGCCTTGAGGACTTCGGCCGGAACCAGAGACAGTACTAAGGAGTGATCCAGAGTGCTCGTCTCGCGCCCATAGTTGACTGCATGAACGTCGATCCACGACAGAATCTTGTCGTATGTGGCGCCACACCACCAGCGCTGCGTCCCGTCCTGATGCCTTCCCTCTGGCCGGCAATCGAGCCGTGGCGGAGGCGCCTGGCTAGCCGCTGCCCTTATAATCGCCGCGGTGTCGAATTGATAGCGAAACGGGCCGAGACGTTTCCCGGAGAGTGCCTGGAATCCGAAAGCGACCTCCTCACCCACAGGCCATGGCATGGTAAAGCTTGTCTCGCCTGTAGATTCCGAGGCGAGGACCAAGCCGTGACCGTCGTGGTCGTAAAGCAGGTCGCGGTCTATCCGTGGTGCAAGGGCATCGCGGCAGCCGCCGGCACCCAGATAGATCTCAAGTTTGTAGAGCCGCAAACTTGCAGCCGCAAAGGGGACCTCGCCCTGGCCGGCTACCGGCTGCAGTTCTGTCCATATCCCCCCAGCCTGGCTGCCGGAGCCTTGCCGCTCAACCTCTACCGTGCCCTCCAAACGATGGCCATCGTTGTACTCGATGCCGACGAAGATTGTTGCTCCTGGCCGGAGCTGGAAGAGCGGCTCAAGGGTCCCCATACACGCCATCTCGTGCAGCCGTTCCGGGCCTTCGCACTTTGTGAGGTCGTAGGCGGCGTCCGTGCGGCCGGGTTCCCGGCCGAGCGTAAGTCTCGTCGCTCTCCAGCCGCATGCAAGGAAGCGACTTACCATGCATCGACTGGGGTCGCACTGGACGAGGGCTTTCCTCGAGAGGGCCTCGAGGAAAGCCCTCCGCTCTGCGTCCGCAAGGACTCCACGAACCTCGAAGGGGCCGAGTTCCCGATCGACCTCGTAGGACCCAACTTTTACCCAGAGGACATCTGGCTGGCTGGGGGTGACGTCAAGCTCTAGCTCTCGGCCGAAAGGGGCGTAGTGCTCGCCGTCCAGAGAGACGAGGATTTTGGTCCTGCCGCCGTCGAGCCAGGGGCGACCTCCTGCGGTCATTGGAACTACTTCGGAAATATCGAGGCGTCGCTTAACCTCCAGCCACGGGACATCCGCTTTGACCTCAACTCCCTGAATGGCAGAGAGTTGCTCGTTCAGCAAGGCGGCCCTCTCTGCCTTGAGCGCCTGTGAATAGCTCTCCACTGATTGGCTCGAAGGCCGAATGGGCTGGGCAGGAAAGGCCGCAGGGTAGCCGTGGCGGCTTAGGAAGCCAAGCACACTGTTGATCCGCACAGCCCTGCCATTGGGCCCTTGACCACCCAGCACCAATCCCACTAGAAGCCAATCAGCATCGAACAGACCGCCCCCTGACTGCCCCCTTTCTACGAGGGGTGACTCGAAATCAACGTGGTTACCGGATCGTTCGGCAACCCGATCGGGGGTGACATTTACCCACCACGGAATCCCTCTCGCCTGACCTATACTAAAGACGCCAGCTCCACGCTCAAGGGCCTCCGGATCACCAAGTCGGTCGAACGGGAAACTGTCAACCGCTATTGCATGTTGGGTTACTTTACGGACCAGAAGCACTGCAAGGTCGAGGTTTCGATCATGGTCTGACAGAACTTCCGCAGCAAGTCTTTCTCCGGGCAGAGTCCTGAGCTCGATTTGCAGATCCGTTGCTACCTCTCCATCCTTTCGCACGACGTGGTCTGCCGTAACAAGATACAACCGATCCTGAGAGAGGCCGACCACCACGGCCGCCCCCACGGTTGGAGCACCAGCAAGCGAGCCCTGAACCATAGCTACGAGCTTCTTGGCCTCAGTCTCACCTGGTCGGTCAGCGGCATGTGCCGCGGTCGCAGCAACTACGAGGGCAACGAGGGGCATGCACCGAAAGAGGGTCCTCACAATCTCAACTCCAGGCCAAGTCATCTCGCTTGAATGGAGGCGAAGCATGCAGTGAATTCATAGTCATCAAACCAGACGGAAGCTGGAATCTGAGCTCCGGCGGCGACGAGGAATCCAGCTCCGAGCGCTACGTCGGGGATTAGCTTCGGGTCATAGGTTGCCCTCCCGAGCTCAGTGCCGTTGACAGAAGCGATCAGAGTTCCCTCTCTGGCTTCGACTGTCAGGCGGGTTTTCTCTTGCTGACGGCGGTAGGTGCCGGCCCAAAGAACAGAGGGTGCCTGGCCGTCACGATAGTGTTTGAGGGCAACACGATTATCCTGCTCTAGCTCGAGAGAGAACATCTCGCCTCTGTTTTCGCTCATGTCGAGAATATAAAGTCCCCAAGAAGCTGCCTTGCCGTTATCCCAAACGTTCGCCGAGACACGAAACGTCGAGCTTTTGACTCGGCAGTCCAAGCAACGCTTTTGCACAGCACCTTGCCATGCGACGGTCATGTTGAACGCTGAGCGATCATACCCGAAGTGTCCGCCGCCTCCATCCTCCCACAGGCGCTCTAGGGTTCCATCAAAATTTTCCCTCTTCGTGGGGCAATTGAGCTGCGAATTGTGCCGACTTGGCCCCGCCGTCAAGGCAATAGGATAGTTATTGCGGCGGAGGAAAGAGAGTACCTCTTCGATGAGAACAGCCTTGATGGCGGCGGATCGTTCTTCTCCTAGCACCAAGGCGATCAATAGCCAGTTCGCATCAAAGAGGCCGCCCCCCGACTGGCCGCTGCGTAGAAGCGGGGACTGGAAATAGACGAAGGAACCCGATCGTTCAGCGACTACGTCAGAATCGACGTTGGTCCACCAGGCAGTTGCCCCAGATTGACCGATGCTGAATACTCCTGCTCCTCGGTTCAGGCTTCCCGAATCTCCGAGCCGGTCGAACGGGAATGAGTCAACCGGTACGCCACGCAGGGCTACATCGTGGACCATTAGAACTGCTAGGTCGAGCTCACGGTCGTGGTGCGGCAGAACTTCCGCTGCCAGGCTTTCTCCGGGCAAGGTTCTGAGCTCAACCTTCAGGTCGGTCGCAACCTCGCCTTCTTTCCGTACAACATGGTCTGCCGTGACTAAGTAGAGCCTATCGTTGGCGGCTCCGATGACCACGGCAGCTCCCAGCGTCGAGCTTCCGGCGAGCGAACCGCGGACCATAGCGACGAGCTTCTTGGCGTCGGCTTCTCCTGGCCGGTCAGCAGCATCTGCCGTCGCTGTCGTCAGCGCGAAGGCAAGAACGATAGCGCTTCGTTGGAGGAGGTTCAGATTTTGACACCAAGCCATGTCAGAACTCCGTAAGCGAGGCTGACCGAGTAGATAGCGGCACCCCAGAAGAGCCAAGCACCACCATCATGCGCCTGGAGCCACTGGCCATGGGTGGGCATCAGGCTCCGGCGCCTTTCCCGGAAACCGGTCTCCATGCCGCAAACCGTCCCTTCGAAGTCGAGCAGCCACTGGCCTTCCTCGAGGCGAAGGGCCCGAATGACTCCTTCGGAGCGTTGGAAGGTCAAGGGCTCGGCGAGTCGGAGCCTGCGCTCCGAGGCGTCGATCTCTTCGAGAACCAGATTGCCACCGAAGACTGTCGACTCCGCCATTGCCCGGGCGCCAAGGCCAGTGCCTTCTTCGTGGACCCGATAGAAGGTGAGGTTGCGAATTGGCAGGTGGGATGCCAAAGCGAGTGTTTCGTCTGGTCGCAGAGTGAGGTCGATCACTGTCTCGGTGGCGCTGTCCGTTTCCAGAAGGATCACTTGGGGGTATGAGAAAACTACCTCCTCGGAGCGGCCCAGCCGCACGGGTCCCGCGACAGATATGCGCAAGCTTGCTGCCGGACCTCGGAAGGCGATGCGGAAGCGGCCTGGGCGCGTAGAGACGGTGGAGAGTGTTACTCGGGCACCGGCACCTGGTGTCAGTCCTCCGAGGCTAAGGCGGCCGCCCTCACGAACCTCGACGGCCAGTGCCGAAGGTCGGCGGCCCAGAGAGGGGGAAGGAGGCACCGGATACTGGCCACCAGTAGGCATCTCGATGTGCGAGAGC
>Ga0209682_10000131_pt1 | contig 24268 bp, 19 predicted proteins | sample DOMMetBare2Fresh_2_FD_187471 | JGI IMG/M metagenome (GOLD analysis project Ga0209682, IMG submission 187471) | Wetland sediment microbial communities from St. Louis River estuary, USA, under dissolved organic matter induced mercury methylation -... | ecosystem: Environmental > Aquatic >... | reverse complement strand
GATCTCCGCGAGATTTCCCTGCCGCAGGGCGGTGAGGCTCAGGCCCCCCTTCCCCTCCTCGGCGTCGAACAGGATCGAGGCGGCCAGGTATTCGGCACGGTAGACCTCCGGCGTCTCGGAGACCAGCGTCTGCACCCAATACGGACGCGTCGCCTCGAACCCCGGGTCGTCGATCGCCGCGTAGAAGTCCGTGCCGGTGAGATGGAAGGCCATTCCGTCGCCGCGCGGCACGAGGGTCAGCTCGACCGGCTGGGTGTTGACGCTCAGCCGGTGCCGGCCGAGCTTGATGACGGCGCCAGCCGCCCCCTCTTCGAACAGGTCGCGCCGGTCGCGGAGCGCGCGGGCCGCCTCCTGCCGCGCCGCCTTGAGCTTCCCTTCGATCTCGTCGGCGCGCACGGAATCGGAGAGGCCGCGGAGCTTCTCCACCAGCTCGCGGATCTTGCCGGCCATCGGGTCCGAGGCGAAAAAGGCGTTGACCTCGTCCTCGCTCGTGAAGGTCCGGGCACGGCGGCGGATGCCTTCGAGGATGCGTGCCGCGGCCTGGTCCAGGCTCTGGGCGCGCCGCTGGCGGGCGTCCAGAAGCGCCTGCTTGCGCGCGGAGACCGCCTCGAAGACCTCTTCCCGCTTGGCGGTGAGCTGGGGAAGCAGCTCGTCGAGCTCGCTGAAACGGCTCTCCATCTCCTCGAGCTGCAACATGAGCTTGGAGAGCTGGGCGTCGCACTTCTCCGGCGTGTCCGCGAGCGAGATGGCGCCGGCGACGGACTGGTTGAACAGCTTGAGCTGGGCGCCGAACTCGGCGAGACCCTCTTTTTCGAGCAGCGCCTTGCGGTGGCCGGCGAGCAGGGCGCGCACGCGGTTCTCCTGTGCCAGGACCTCCGCGATCGATTCGAGGATCGCCGTGCGCACCGTGGCGTCGGCGATGGGGAGCGCCCCGACGACCTCGGTCAACAGCTCCAGCGCCTCGCCCAGCCCCTCCAGCCGCTCTCCCACCGGCCCCGCCTGGGCCACGGTCGCGATCGGCGCGATGGCGGCCTCCAGCTCGGCGAGCTGCCGGCGGTAGGGGTCGAGGGCGGCCGGCGTGCGCAGCAGCTCGACGGCGGCGGCGGAGAGAGCCTCGCTCTGGCGGACGGTTTCCGCCTCCAGCGCCTGGAGCCGCGGGAGATCGACGTAGCGCATCTCGCGCAGGCTGATCGCCCGGCCGCGGAGCGAGCGCAGGTCGCGCAAAGCGGTGACGAAAGGGTCGACCTCCTGCCAGTCCGCCGGCCGGAACGACCGGACGAGCGCCGCCAGCTCCGCCTCCACCCCGGCGACCGCGCCGGCCGCCTGTTTTTGCAGGGCCTCCACCTTCTCGAACTCGCCGACGATCAGCTCGGCGGTGGCGAGGATCTCCCGCAGGGTCGCGAGGAGGTTCCCCGCCTCCGTGTCGCCGAGCCAGTGGTAGGCGTCGAGGGTGCGGGTGGTGGAGGCGATCAGGTCCTCGTAGATGGCGAGCGTCGGCTTCTGCTCCTCGATCGCGCGGCGGAGCGACAGGAGGTCGGAGATGCCGCGCACGAGATCCGCGTTGCCGATCCGCTCCAGCGCGGAGCCGGTGCGCGGCGCCGCGGCGGCGTGCTCTTCGGTGGCGAACGGGGTCTGCCACACTTGCATGGTGTGGACGCGCACCGGCTCGTTCGAGGTGGCCCGGAAGACGACCATCTTGCCGTCGCGGAAGAAGCTGAAGCCGTGGCACTGGACCGGGTTCTGCACCTGCCGCCGGATCATGTTGTACGGCAGCATCACGGTGAGCCCCTCGTCCGGGTTCTGGAAGAGGTAGAGGGCGTCCTCGCCGTTGGGCGAGCGGAGCACGCGCTTCAGCTCCATCCCCTGGTTCGGCAGGTCGAAGATCTTGGTCTCGCCGCTCCGCAGGTAGTAGCCGCCGGGGAAGATCAGGCCGTGGTCCTCGGGGAGCTGCACGCACGCCTGGCCGATCGCGTCGATCCGGTTGACCTGCTTGGTCAGGGTGTTGAAGACGAGATGGCGCCAGGTCTCCTCGCGGAAGGGGAGGATCTTCAGGAGGATCAGGGAGCCGAGCCGCGCCCAGTGGACCTGCGCATCGTCGAGCGACTGGTTCGGATCGTCGACCGGCTCGCTCCAGATCCCCTTGCCGGTCTCGGTGTTGTCCTCGACCTTGACGGTCAGGTCACCGCCGACCGTCTCGACGAAGACCTCGTCGAGGATCGAGACGTGCGGGTGCCGGCCGCGGCGGTGGTTCTCCCGCGTCGTCGCCGTCCACTCGAAGTCGTGGGACGGCGGATAGACGTGGTCGCGCTCGCCGCGGTTGTCGATGTAGGTGGCGTTCCCCTCCGGGTCCACGGCCCAGCGGAAGACCCGCACGTCCTGCCGGCCGGCGCCGATCTTGAAGACGGCGAGGAGCTTGCCGTCCGGCAGCCGGCGCAGCAGGAGCAGCCGGGCGTCCTTGTAATACTGGTAGAGCTCCTGGAAGTCGCGGACGAACTGCGGATCGTCGAGAAAGGTCCCCGGCGCACCGGGCGGCAGCGGCGTGAACTCCAGCGCCGTCTTGCCATCCGGCCCCTTGGCGGGCTTGAAGGTGTGGAGGCTCAGGACGTCGGAGACCTGCACCCGGCTTTTGAGGCCCAGGAAGACGGTATAGCCGAAGAGCAGCTTGTTGCCGACGCCGGTGATGTCGCGCGGCACGCAGTTGTGCTCGGTGCGGATGCGCTCGCTGCCGAGCACGGCCATCTCGCCGCCGCCGAACAGCTCGAGCCGGCGCGCATTGAGCGCATCGACCTTCTCGCCGAGCTGGCGCGCCTGCACGACCAGACGGTCGCGGATGATCTCGTACGTGCCGCGGTCGACGGAGGGGGGCTGGGGGTCGGTCATGGGGTCTTAGTGTACCCGGCCCGCTCCGACAGCCACTCCGGGAACTGATGCCAGGGGATCGCGACGTTGTTCCCCGGAAGCCGCCTTGGCTCGGCAACCGAGCAGACGATCACCCCTTCAGGAGCCGCAACCCGCCCCGCCAAGGCCTTGAACCGCTCGAGGGATTCGGCATGCTTCAGGGTCGGCGTCGCGGTGAGCTTGATCTCGATAGGGACGAGGCCCTCGGCGAGGCGCACGAGCAGGTCGACCTCCACCCCATCGTGAGAGCGCCAGAAGAAGAGATCCGCCCTCCTCCCCTGCAGCGCGAAGACCTTGGATGTAAGAGGCGATCCACAGGTCCCGCTTCTCCGGCGCGAGGGCCGGCTCCGGGTAGGAGCCGTTCCAGATCACGTCCTGGAGATCGGGCGGACGGACCCCCGCGGTCTCGAGCAGGCTGAACGGCAGCAGATCGAGAAGCGCGATCCGGCCGGCGAGCGACTCGCTGACGTTCGCCATGAGCTGGAACTGCTGCGAGCCGGTGAGCAGCCACCGCCCCTCCGGATGCGCCCCGGATTGCCGGCTGCGGTCGATCCGGATCTTCAGATACGGTAGAAGCTCGGGGGCGTATTGAATCTCGTCCAGCACCACCCGCGCCTCCCCGAAGCGGTCGAGGAACCCGTTCGGATCGCTGCGCGCAAACTCCCGCTCCTGCGGGTCATCCAGGTTGAGGTACCGCGCCCCCTCGCCGAATTCATGCAGCAGAAACGTCGTCTTCCCCGATTGCCGGGGACCGGTCACCAGGACCGCCGGGAACTGCGCCAGTGCCGTGGCAAGAATGGGGGCAAGACCGCGCGTGACGTACATCCTGACCATTCTAAGATTGAATCTTAGATCGGTCAACTCCTTTGATTACAGTTGCTTCACGGCGCCACTTGCGCCGGCCGGCACGCGCGCGAGCCCGCTCCGCGCCTCCTCGATCCCACGGGAGTCGGCCGGGAAGACCGAAGAGGGTTGGAACGGGCGGAGCGGCGATGGAGAGAGGCCATGCCCGGTCCGCCCGGGGCCGAGGAAGCAGCGCGCTTGCGGACCCGGCTCGTGGCCCTTTCGCCCCGGCTCGTGGCGCTTTCGCCCCGATGCGGGGGAAGGCCATTCATCGGGGCGAGAAGGCCTTTCATCGGGGCCGTAGCGCCACGAGCCGGGGCGGCGATCCACCGCACCGGGGCGAGACGGGCATTCATCGGGGCCGCGATGCTACGAGCCGGGGCGAGAAGGCCATTCATCGGGGCGCGAGGGGCATTCATCGGGGCCGCAGAGCCACGAACCGGGGCGAGAGCGCCATTCATCGGGGCCGCGGGGCCACGAACCGGCCGGCCCCTCCTACACCCGCTCCTGATCCAGCCCCAGCTCCTTCGCCGTCTCCAGGAGCTTGCTCAACCCATCCTTCTGATGGCCGTGGCTCTTCCCGATCAGCCGCCCGAGGACGGCGGTCAGGGTGAGGCTCTGCACGTCCTGGGCGGAGAGCGCCGGCCGCGTGAGGATCTCCTTCAGGTCCTCGGCGAGGCTGGCGTCTCCCTGGAGGTAGTCGCGCAGCAGCTTCTGCGCGGAGTCGCTCCGGCCCACGAAGCCGTCCACGGCCTTGCCCATGGAGACGGCTCCGAGGATGCGGTCGACCACCAGGCTCTCGCCGCCGATGATGTCGATCTTGGCGGACTTGAACGCCTCGCCCAGGGCCAGCGACTGCGCCTCGGCCACCTCCTGGCGGGACTTGATCTCGGCGAGCTGCACGATGCGCTCGCTCTCCAGGCGCAGGCGGTACTCCTCGTGCTGGCGGCTGGCATCGTCCAGGGCGCGCATGGACTCGGCCTTGGCGGCGATGCCGGCGGCTTCGGCGGTCAGCTTCTCGCGGATGCTCACGGCCTCGGCGAGACCGCGCTCGCGGAGCGTCGAGGCATCGGCCAGGCCCTGCTTCTCAGAGGCGGCGGCGGACGCTTCCTTGACCCGTGCCTCGGCCTGGCCGACCTTCTCGATGGCCAGGGCGTCGGCTTCACGGACCTTCACCTGGGCGAGGCCCGGCGCGGCGGACTCGGCCTGGATGCCTTCGGCGAGGCGGAGCTTCGCCTTGGCGAGACGGTCGGCGGACTCCAGGTCGGCCTCCGCCAGGGTGAGCCGCTCCGCCGCCTTGTGCTTGGCGGCCTGCTCGCCGGCTTCGGCGGCCTTGATGTCCTTGACGAACGTCTCCTGGGCTTCGGCCTCGGCGGCGAGGATGGTGGCGTCCTTGGTGCGCTTCGACTCCTCGACGACGCGGAGCGTCTTGATCCGCTCCTCCTCCTCGGCCACGGTCCTTTCGACCGCGATGCGCTCGCGGATCACCTCGGCGATCGCCTTCTTCTCGATCTCCAGGGCCTTTTCCTTGGCGATCCGCTGCAGCTCGGTCTCGCGCTCGCGGGAGATGGCTTCGAGCGCGCGGTCCTTCTCCACCCGCTCGGTCTCGACCTTGACCACCCGCTCGCGGTTCTTCCCCGCCACCTCCACCTGGCGGTGGCGGTTCTGGTCCTGGATGGCGATCTCTTCCTCGGCCTTGATGCGCGCGAGCTCCGAGCGCAGATGCTCTTCCGAGGTGATCTTGGCGGTCTCCGCCTCCTCGCGCGCCTTCATGGTCAGGATCTCGCGCTGCTGCTTGTTGAGCGCGTCGGCCTGCTGGCGCTCCAGCTCCATGATCGTCTCGGCGGCTTCGACGTCCTGCTTCTTGATCTGCTTGCGCTCGGTGTTCGAGTACTCGTTGGTGCGCACCTTCTCGATCGCGGTCAGCTCGGTGATCTTGCGGATGCCCTGGGCGTCGAGGATGTTGTTCGGATCGAGCGAGCCGACCGGCGTCTGCTCCAGGAAGTCGATCGCGGCGTCTTCGAGGAAGTAGCCGTTCAGGTCGCGGCCGATGACCTGGACGATCTGGTCGCGGAACTCGTCGCGCTTGGTGTAGAGATCGACGAAGTCGAGCTGCTTGCCGACCGTCTTCAACGCCTCGGAGAACTTGGCGTTGAACAGCTCTTCCAGGGTCCCCTGGTCGGAGGCGCGGACGCAGCCGATGGTCTGGGCGACCTTGATCACGTCCTCGCTCGTCTTGTTGACGCGGACGAAGAAGGTGACCTTGATGTCGGCGCGGATGTTGTCCTTGCAGATCAGCCCCTCTTTGCCGCGGCGGTCGATCTCGATCGTCTTGATCGAGATGTCCATCATCTCGGCTTTCTGGAGGAGCGGGATGACGACCTTGCCCGTGAAGGTGACCTCCGGCTCGGCGGCGCCCACCTTGTTGACGATGAGCGCCTTGCCCTGGTCCACCATCCGGTAGAACTTGGCGAGCAGGGCCGCGAAGCCCAGCAGGATGATGAAGACCACACCAATCGCGACGAGCACAAAAGGAAGAGCCATGCCGTCGAACCCCTTTCTAGGATTCCAGGTTCTCGAGGTCCCGTTGCAGCGCCTGATTCACCGGCTCTACGTAGAAGACCCCGTCTTTGTAGTCGAAGATCAGCGCCCGGTCGCCGCGGCGGAGGCGGTCCGGGTCCGTGGAACGCACCTGCACGACGAGGCCGGCACCACCGTCGGCCACCTCGGCCTGGCCGTAGCGCGCGTCCACCCGGAGGGTCGTGATGGTGCAGATCTTGCCCAGGAAGTCGCGGTGCCGCGGCGCCGCCACGGTCGAGAAGAGCCGGCGCAGCGGCCGGATGAGGACCCCGGTGACCGGGATCGCCAACGCCAGCGACGCGACCGGCGCCGCCACCGCCGCCCAGGCCGCGGCACCGAAGAGCCGCATCGCCCCGATGCAAAACCCCCAGGCGGCCAGGATGAGGACGGAGAGCATGAGCGTCACCGGCACGCCGCCCAGGCCGAGCGACTGGATCAGGCCGCCGAGCCCGCCCGGCGATTCGGCATCCGCATCGCCGTCACCGCCGTCGTGCCCATGCCCGGCATGCCCGGCATGGCCGGGCACGTCGTGGCCATGGCCTCCGACGTGGACGTCGTGCCCGTGGGCGCCCAGGTCGACGTGCCCGTGGCCGTCGACGTCCGCGTGGCCCAGGAGGTTGATGTCGAGAGCGCCGAGCAGGACGAACAGCCAGTAGCAGACCACCACGCCGAGAAGGATGGTATAGAGGACGGTCGGGAAGGCCAGGATCGCGTTCAGAAACTCGCTCAAGAGGGGTTCTCCTCCTCGTCTCCGTTCTCCCTCGGGTCAGCCCGTGCGTCGAGACAGGGAGCTTATCACCGCGCTCATGGATAGAATGGCGTCCGCGAGGAGGACATTTCGGCATCCCATGGCCAAGCTACTGTTGATCGAGAAAGACCCGGTCGCCGCCGCGGTCCTGGAGGACCGCCTGCGGGTGGCCGGCTATTCCGTCGAGATCCTCTCCGACGCCTCCCGGGCCGCCGCCCTGGTCGATGAGCAGCAGATCGACCTGGTGGTCCTGGAGCTGCCGGGCGATCTGGCAGACGGCGTCTCCGGCTCCCTGGAGCCGCTGCGCGAGCTGCGCGCCAACCCGGGCACCCGCTCCGTCGCCCTCATCGTGCTCTCGGACAGCAACGAGCCGGCCTGGCGGGTCGCGGCGCTCCACGCCGGGGCCGACGACTTCCTGGCGCGCCCGTTCGATCCGGAGGAGCTGGAGATCCGGGTCGAGCGCCTGCTCGGCAGCCGTCTCGCCAATCTCCAGCTCCTGCAAGGGGACCTCGCCACCCATCCGCTCTGGGCGGTGCTCCAGTACCTGCAACAGGTGAGCAAGACCGGCCACCTGCGGGTGCGCGGCGCCGCCGGCTCGGGGACCATCGACCTGCGCTCCGGCGAGCTGGTCGCCGCCCGCTGGCAGGGGCTCTACGGCAGCGACGCGCTCCTCACCCTCCTCTCGGTCGAAGAGGGGAGCTTCCGCTTCGACTCCTCCGAGGCCGCCGAGCTCGCGGGGCAGCCCGCGGAGGAGCTCTCGATGACCGAGCTGATGATGCAGGCGGCCTGGCTCAAGGACGAGCTCGCCCAGCGCAGGAACTTCCTCCCCGCCACCGGCGAGCCGCTCCTCGCCGTCGCCGAGGTCCCTCCGACGCGCCCGGAATTCGCGCACCTGCCGCTCGAGCGCGTCCTCGCCCGCATCCAGCGGCAGCCCGGCGTCCGCCTGTTCGACCTCATGGCGGACGAGGCCGAGGCGCCGCTCGCCACCCGCCTCGCCGTGGCCTGGCTCTGCGAGCAGGGCGCTTTGCTGCCGCGCGACAAGGCCGCCGGGATGGCGTCGCCCCAGAACACGATGGAGATCTCGAACGCCATCGTCTTCGACCTCGCGGTGGCCGACCTGGTCGCGTCCGCCGTCGATGCGGGCCTTCCGGCAGGGACCCTCCCCTATCTGGTGCTGGTGGACGCGGCGATCTGGCCGCAGCTCCGCCGTCTCATCGAGGCCGCCCCCGGCTTCCCCGGCAACGAAGGGCTGCACGCGCTGATCGACCACGTCGAGCTGCGCCGCGCCGGCAGCGCCCACTTCACGACGGCGCGCGGCAAGCTGGCGCTCCACGTCCAGGTGCTCACCGCCGACGCACCGCCGCAGCTCGCCTCCCTGGTGCCCGACTGCGCCGGCGTCCTCATCTGGCTCGCCGGCGCCGAGACCCGCGACCAGGCCCGCCCCGTGGTGCAGCGCCTCGACGCGAGCCGGCTCGCCGCCACCGGCCTCCTCATCGCCACCACCGCGGCCGCCCAGCCCGTCGCCGAGCAGCTCGCCAAGGGCACCCGGAAGTGGCGCACCAGCTCGCACGCACCACGGAGCCTCCTGGGCATCCTGCGGTTGATGTACCCGCGGTAGGATGATCTTCGTCATGGCGAAGCTCCTGCTGATCGAGAAGGACCAGCTCTCCGCCGCGGTCCTGGAAGACCGCCTGCGCGTCGCGGGCTATCAGGTGGAGATCCTGCACGACGCCTCCAAGGCCGCCGAACTGGTCGACGAGCGCCAGATCGATCTGGTGGTGCTCGACATGCCGGGCCAGGGGCCGGCCGCTCTGGAGCCGATCCGTGAGCTGCGCTCCCGGCCGGGCACCCGGTCGGTTTCCATCGTGGCGCTCTCCGACAGCCAGGATCCGACCCACCGCATGGACATCCTGCGCGCCGGCGCCGACGACTGCCTGGTCCGTCCCTTCGATCCGGAGGAGCTCGAGATCCGCGTCAAACGGCTCCTCGGCAGCCGCACCGCGGGCCTCCATCTGCTCCAGGGGGACCTCGCCAGCCATCCGCTCTGGGCGGTGCTGCAATACCTCCAGCAGGTGAACAAGACCGGCCACCTGCGGGTGCGCGGCGGCGCCGGCTCCGGCACCATCGACCTGCGCGAGGGCCAGCTCGTGGCCGCACGCTGGCAGGGGCTGCGCGGCAAGGAGGCTCTCCTCACCCTGCTGTCGATCGAAGAGGGGAGCTTCCGCGTCGATCCCGGCGATCCCGGCGATCCCATCGGAGAGGGGAGCAAGGACCTGCCGATGAACGAGCTCCTGATGCGCGCGGCCTGGCTCAAGGACGAGCTGGCCAAACGCCGGCAGTTCCTGCCGTTCACCGGCGAGCCCCTGCGGGCCACGGTGGAAGAGCTGCCGCCCCAGCCGGACCTCGAGCACCTGCCGCTGCGGCGCCTCATGACGCGCATCTGGCGGCAGCCGGGCACCCGCCTTTTCGACCTCATCATGGACGAGGCCGAAGCACCCCTGACCACCCGCGTCGCCCTGGCCTGGCTGGTCGAGCAGGGCTATGTCGCGGCGGGCGAGCAGGCCGCCGCGGGGATACCGCCGCAGAGCACGGTGGAGATCTCGACCGCCCTCCTTCTGGAGGTGGGCGTCGCCGAGCTGATCAACGCCGCCGCCGCGGCCGGCCTGCCGGCGGAGGCCCTCCCCTACCTCGCGCTCGTCGAGCCCGAGGCCTGGCCGGACCTGCGCCGCCTGCTCGACGAGGTCCCCGGTTCCTCCCATCATCCGGAGCTGCGCAAGCTGGTCGAGCAGGTGGAGGCGCGGCGCGCCGGGAGCGCCACCTTCACCAGCCCGCGCGGCAAGCTGGCGCTCCACGTCCAGATCCTCACCGCCGCGGCGCAGCCACAGATCGCGGCCATCGTGCCGGGTTGTGCCGGCGTCCTCATCTGGCTCTCCGGTGCCGCGGCGCCCGAGGCGGCACGGAGCGCCGTGCAACGCCTCGACGCGAGCGGCCTCGCCGCGACCGGCCTGGTCGTCGCGAGCGCTCCCGCGGCGCAAAAGGCCGCCGCCGAGCTCGTCCAGGGGAGCCGGAAGTGGCGCACCAGCTCGCACGCGCCGCAGAGCCTGCTCGGCCTCCTCCGCCTCCTGCACCCCCGCAAGGCGCGCTGAGCGCCGCCCGGCCACGCCGACCATGCTCCGCCCCACCGTCCTCCTGCTCGATCCCCGGGCCGACCGTCTCCGCGGCCTGAGCCACGATCTGGCCGCCGCCGGCTACGAGGTGGTGCCGCTCGCCGACGCGGCGCGCGGGCGCCGTTTCGCCCAGGGGCTCGCCGCGGCGCTCACCGTGGCCACGACCGAGGCGATCCGGAGCGTCCCCGATCCCGCCGAGCTGCTGGCCGAGCTGGCCACCTCGGCGGACGGCTCGGAGAGGACCCTCGTGGTGCTGGGAGAGCGCCCCGAAGAGGAGGAGAGCCTCCCCGAGAGCGCCTCGTTCCTGCTCGCCGCCGGGCTCCGCCCCGACGAGATCGCCCGCCGCGTGCGCCTCGTTCTCCTCGGCCGTGAGCTCGATCTCGAGCCCGACGCGAGCTTGACCGTGCTGGTGGGCGATCTCTCCCGTTCCCCGCTGTTCGATCTGCTCCGCGGCTTCGCCGCCGCCATGGTGAGCGGCCGGGTGGAGCTGCGCAGCGGCGCCCTGCTCCTCGACCGCGGCCGGGTGGTGGCCGTGGCCGCCGGCCCGGTGCGCGGCGTCAAGGCCTTCTGCCGCCTCGGCCGCCTCCACGAAGGCCCCGTCAAGCTGATCCCCGGCGACCTGCCGGCCGGCGCGCCGCGCGAGATCGAGGACGACCTGGGCACCCTGATCTTCGCCGCCATCGAGGACTCCCTCGGCGAGCTGCCCGATCCGCGGACCCGGCTGGAGATCGACTTGAAGCCGGCCTTCTTCTCGACGCCCTTCTCGCCCGTGCAGCAGCAGATCCTCGCACTCGCCCAGAAAGGAGCGACGGCGCAGCAGATCCTCGACGGCGTCGCCGCGCACGATGGCGCCATCGCCCACGAGATCCACCGCCTCGCCGAGACCGGCGTGCTGCTCCAGAAGGAGCCGGAGGCGCAGGTGCGCATCGTGACCGATTCCACCTCGGACCTGCCGCCGGACCTCGCCCGCGCCCATGGGATCACGGTCGTGCCGCTCTCCGTCACCTTCGGGAAGCAGACGTTCCGCGACCGGATCGACCTGCAACCCGGGCAGTTCTACCCGATGCTCACCCGGAGCAAGGAGCACCCGGCCTCCGCACCGCCGCCGCCGGCCGACTTCGCGGCACCGTTCCGCCACCTGCTCGACCAGGGCCACGAGGTGGTCTCCCTGCACATCTCGGCGAAGCTGTCGAAGACCTTCGAGAACGCCTCCGCCGCCGCCGCGGCCGAGCTGGCGCGGCCGGAGGGCGCGCGCCGCATCGCCGTGCTCGACACCGGACAGGTGAGCGCCGGTCTCGGCCTCCTCGCCCTCTTCGCCGCCCGCATGGCCGCGCGCAACGAGCCGGCGGACCGGATCATCCGGCGCATCCGCGACATGGCGCCGCGGGTGCACACCCTCTTCGCGGTCGACACCCTGGAATACCTCGCGCGCGGCGGCCGCATCGGCCGCGCCCGGGCGCTCCTCGGCGGCCTCCTGCGGATCAAGCCCATCCTCGGCGTCCAGGACGGCGAGGTGGCCCCGGCCGGCCAGGCCCGCGGCGGCCGCAACGCCCAGCCCCTCCTCCTCGACCTCCTTCAGGGACGGGTCGATCCCCAAAGACCCCTGATCGCCATCATCGGCCACGCCGGAGCCCCCGCCTGGGCCGACCGCCTGGAAGGCGCGCTCCGGGAGCGCTTCCAGATCGCCGAGATCATCGAGGTCGAAGTCGGGCCGGCCGTGGGGGCCAATGCGGGTCCGGGCACGGTGGGGCTGGCGGCTTTTCAGCCGACCGAGGGGGAGGCGGGGCTGGTGGCTCCGCTGTAGGGGCGGAAAGCCAAGGACCCAAAGGACGGCAAGGACTGCAAGGACAAGCGAAACCGTCCTTGATGTCCTTTGGGTCCTTTGGGTCCTTTGGGTCCTTTGGCTTCACAGCCCCGCGAGTGCGCTACGATCCCCCCTCATGACCCCGGAATCTGGCGACGGCGAACGCGTCTGGCAGGAAGACCTGGAGGTCGTCACCCCGGTGTACGGGGTCGACGACGTGCCGCCTCCCCTGGAGACGCTCCTCTATGCCTGGCAGCACACGCTGGTCGACGTCTCGCCCTATGTCCTGCCGATGATCGTGGCCGGTGCGGTGGGGTATGGCGCCGAGCAGACGGCGGCGATGATCTCGGCCTGCCTCGTGGTGATGGGGCTCTCGACGTTTGCCAATGCCACCTGGGGCAACCGGCTGCCCTCGGTGCTCGGGCCCTCGGCGACCGATACCGGGGCCATGGCGACCGCCGGAGCGATCTATGGCGCTCCCGCCATGTGGATGGCCGGGTTCATCGGCGGCCTCTTCGAGATCGTGGTGGGCGCGAGCGGCGTGCTCAAATCCCTCCGCCGCTTCCTGCCCCCCTACGTCTGCGGCATCGTCGTCCTGACCATCGGGATCTCCCTCGCCCGTGTCGCCGGAGGGTGGATCTTCGCGCAGCCGGATCCGGCTCTCCTCGGCCTCGCCCTGGGCGCGGTCCTCTCGATCCTGGTGCTCACCGTGATCGGGCACCGCTTCGGGCTCGGCATCCTCGCGCGCGGGGCGCTCTTCTTCAGCCTGATCCTGTTCGGCGTGGTGCTCGCGGGCGTGATGGGGCTCGCCGACTTCTCCTCCGTCGCCAAGGCGCGGTGGATCGGCCTCCCCCGGCTCTTCGCGTTCGGCGGTCCGGGGCTGGGCTGGGAGCTCGCGGCGGGGGCGGTGTTCGGCATCCTGGTCGGCTACGTCGGCTCGATCGCCGAGTCGATCGGCGACTACGCGGGCACCTGCGCCGTCTCCGGCATCACCTACCGGGTGCACCACATGCGCCGCGGCATCACAGTCGAGGGGATCGCCTCGGTCCTGGGACCGCTCATCGGCGGCCTGCCGCTCACCACCTACAGCCAGAACACCGGAGTCATCGCCACCACTCGCGTGGCGAGCCGGCGGGTGGTGCAGGTGGCGGCGCTGATCCTCCTGCTCTACGGCCTCTCGCCGAAGCTCGGATCGCTCCTGGTGCTGATCCCGCGGCCGATCACCGGCGCCGTCTTCCTGGTGATCTGCGGCATGATCGCCACCGTGGGCCTGCGGCTCCTCTCCGTGGGGCCGAAGGACGAAGCCTGGCTCCTGACCACCTCCATCTCCCTCATCGCCGCCCTCACCCTGCCGGCCGCCTCCGCCGCGCAGAAGAACTGGTTCGCGGCGCTCCCACCCGCCGCCAAGCTCTTCCTCGGCAATGCCGTGGTGATCGCCATCCTGCTGGGCATCGCGCTCAACGCGGTCTTCCGGGCGGCGCTCGGGGAGCGGCCAACGTCCGGAGCCCGTCCGTGACCTGCGGCGCGCGGTATCATCAGAAGATGAGCCCCAGGAGCAAGCCATGAGCCCTCGCCAAGCACTCCACCAACTTCTCGACGAGCTGCCAGAAGAGGACCTCCCCACTGTGAGCCGGGTCCTGGAAGCCCTGCGGGCCACGGTGGATGATCCGGTAGCAAGGGCCCTCGACCAGGCACCTTTCGACGACGAGCCCGATGACGACGACTTCGACGGGGGGCTGAGCGAAGCCCGCCGCGCCGCCGAAGAAGACCGGGGTCTCACGACCGCGCAACTTCGCCGCGAGCTCGGCCTTGCATGACCTGGGAAATCCTGTGGCAGCCGCCTTCGCGCAGAGACCTGGGGCGGCTCGACCCGCCTGATCAGGAGCGGGTCATCGAAGCCGTGGTACGCCTCGCCAGAACCGGGCAGGGCGATGTCTTGAGGTTGACGGGCGTCAAGCCCCTGGAATGGCGGTTGCGGGTGGGGCCTTGGAGGGTCCGCTTCCGCCGAAACGATCCCCGAGGGGTTCTTGAGATCCTGCGGGTTCTGCCGCGGGGCAAGGCGTACTGAACGATCCTTCGGTGGCCGACCCCGATCGCACCGTCTTCCGGGCGGAGCCACCTCACGAGAGAACGAATGAACCGTCCCCACCTGAAACAACTCCTCGACGACATCCACGGCGAGGAGAAGTGGGATCAGACTCTCGCTCGCTCGGCGAGCGCCCTGGAGAAGCTGGCGGATCGGGCTTTGGCGGATTTCCGGGCCGGCCGCACCAGGGAGATGGGCTTCGACGAGCTTTGATCTCACCGGCGCGGCGGGACGATGTGGAAGGCTCTCCTCCCCTCAATGCGGTACGTCTCGAAATCGTCGTGGTCGATCGTAAATACGGTCGACAGGCCTTCTCTTCTCGCCAGATGCACCAGCGTGGCGTCCGCGAAATCCATCGGGCGGTCCCGATACCGGAGCATCAGCGCTTCGAGCTCGGGCAGATCCGCATCCCCGATCGGCAGGACGGTCACGATATCGGAGCGGAGAAACTGCCAAAGAGTGGCCGCGTCAGCGCGGCCCTTGAGCAAATGAAATAACTCAGTGATCACCGCTGCGGAAGTCGCGAGGGGTAGCGGTAGCGAGGAAAAAGCGCCGGCACAGCGCTGGTGCCAGCGGTCATTGCGGTCCAGGAGAGCCAGGATGGCCCCCGTGTCGGCCAACCCTCGCGGCCTATCGCCCATGTCGCCGCAGGAGCTCTTCCCGGACCTGGGCGCTGGCATTCTGGGCCCGGTCGGGATCATCTCCTTCAATGACCCCGATGAACCTCACGGCTGCGGCCTGCAACTGACGCTGGCGCTCCTCATCGGCCTCTTGGGATTCCTGATGCCGATACAGCCACTCGCGTACGATCTCCTCGAGAAGCTCGGATGCACTCCTGTGTTGGGCCTGCGCCACCTCGGCCAGCTCCGTTTCGAGCCGGGAGGGAAGCTCACGAGGGGAAAGCTGAGACATCTGCACGTACGCCAGAGTAACGCAGGCCCGTCGCGGAGACAAGAGAAAAGGCCCCCCTACGCCCCCTTCTTCCACTCCCCCTTCACCTTCTCCAGCCCGTCGATGTACGCCTGGGGCGCCTTGCCCTTGGCGAGGGTCATGGCCTGGTCGAGGTGGGTGAGCGCCTCGGCGGTCTTTCCCTCCTTCTGGAGGAGACGGGCCTTGGTCTCGTGGTTCCAAAAGCTGTTGTCGAGCGCCAGGGCCTTGTCGATCCACATCATCGCCTCGCCCAGGCGCTGATCCTTTTCGAGCGCCCAGTGCGCGGCGGTCTGGTAGTCCTCCCAGCTCGGTGTTCCCGCGAGGGTGTCGTCGATGCTCTTCCAGGTGGCGGTGTCCGGGTCCGTCTCGACGGTGAAGGGGACCCGCAGATTCTCCCAGGCCATCTCCACGACCGCCTTGCCGTTGCCGGACGGGGTGATCTGGAAGACCATCCACTCGGTGAAGGGACCGGCCTGCGGCTGGACGTCGAAGCGAAGCAGGTCCTCCTCCGCCTTGTAGAAATAGGCGCCCCACTGCTTCGGCTGTTTGTTGAGGATCAGGGTCCACTTGTCCGCCCCGGGCAGGGCGAAGAGGCCGTAGGTGCCGGCCGGCACGTCCTTCCCAGCGACCTTGACCGGGCCGGCGAAGGTGATCGTGGTGGCTTCGTTGGCGCCGAGGCGCCAGACCTGGCCGTAGGGCACCAGGTCGCCCCAGATCTTCCGCCCTTTGACCCCGGGACGGTGGTATTCGATGGTCACGCCGGTGACGCCGACGACCGTCTTGACGGTGGCTCCGGGGCTCGGTTGCGGCAGTTGGATGTCGGCCCGGGCCGATCCCAGGGCGGTGGAGGCGAGGAGAAGCGCGAGAGCGATGATCTTCTTCATGGGCCGGATCTTATCTGACCGCGCGACGCCCCTCTGCGATGTTCGCGGTAGGATTCCGGTACATGGACGAACCGCCGGAGGAGCGCGGCCAGCTCGACCTTCTGATTCCCGTCGTCTACGAGGAGCTGCGAGGCCTCGCCGGCCTGCTCCTCCGTGACAAGGCCGCCCACCTCACCCTCCAGCCGACCAGCCTGGTGCACGAGGTCTACCTGCGCCTCCTCGACCAGCGCCGGATGGCCTGGGAGGACCGCCTTCACTTCCTGCGGATCGCCGCGCGGGTGATGCGGCGGGTGCTGGTCGACCAGTGCCGGGCGCGGGTCGCCAAGAAGCGCGGCGGCGTGCGGGTGGCGCTGGAGCTGGAAGCCGAGGCGGCGCTCGCCTCCTCCGCGCCCGAAGAGGTCGACATCCTCACCATCGACCGCCTCCTCGACGACCTGCAAGCGCTCGATCCGCAACAGGCCCGGATCATCGAGCTGCGCTTCTTCGCCGGGTTGACCGTGGAGGAGACCGCGGAGGCCCTGGGCATCTCGAAGGCCACGGTCAAGCGCGACTGGGCGGTCGCCAAGGCCTGGCTGACGATCGAGCTGGACCGGGCGCGCCGGTGAGGTCCCGCGGGCGGACAGGGCGATGAACGCCGGGCGCTGGCAGCGGATCAAGCAGCTCTTCGGCGACGCGCTCGACCAATCCCCCCTCTCTCGCGACGCCTGGCTGGAAGCCGCGGCGGGCGACGATCCCTCGGTGCTCGCCCAGGTCCAGGCCCTCCTCGCCGCCTACGATCCGGAGGAGGACCGGCTCGACCAGGGCGCCGCGGCGGTGGCCCCCGGAGTCTGGCAGGATCTCCAGACGGCGGTCGCGGGGCTGCGGATCGGTCCGTACCGGATCGTCTCCGAGCTTGGCCGGGGTGGAATGGGCGCGGTCTACCTCGCCGCCCGCGACGAGGCGGGGTTCGAGCAGCAGGTCGCGCTCAAGCTGATCAAGCGGGGGATGGACACGGACGGGATCGTCCGGCGCTTCCTCCACGAGCGGCGCATCCTGGCCGGCCTCGCGCATCCGCACATCGCCCGCCTCTTCGACGGCGGCTCCACCGCCGACGGCCGCCCCTGGTTCGCCATGGAGTACGTGGCGGGCGAGCCGGTCACCGCCTTCGCCGCGGCCCGCGGGCTCGGCGTCGAGGCCCGGCTCGGGCTCTTCCTCAAGGTCTGCTCGGCCGTTCAATACGCCCACCAGCGCCTGATCGTCCACCGCGATTTGAAACCGGCGAACATCCTGGTGGGAGCGGACGGCGCGCCCAAGCTGCTCGATTTCGGGATCGCCAAGCTCCTCGATCCCGCCGATTCCACCGAGTCGGCGGGGCTGACCGAGGTCCACCAGCGGCCGATGACGCCCGACTACGCCAGCCCCGAGCAGCTCGCCGGGGGAGCGGTGACCACCGCGACCGATGTCTACGGCCTGGGCGTCCTTCTCTACGAGCTGCTGGTGGGCAGGAGCCCCGCGGCGGTCGAGCGCCACCTGGGGCCGGGGTGGGCGGAGCGGCCGCCGAGCCAGGCGGTGCGCGCGCTCACCCCCGGCGCCGAGGGGCGGCGGCTCTCCCGCCGGCTGCGGGGTGATCTCGACACCATCCTGGCCACCGCGCGCGAACGGGACGCCGCCCGCCGCTACGGCACTCCGGCGGCCCTGGCCGAGGACGTCGAGCGCCATCTGGCGAACCGTCCGGTGGCGGCGCGGCCGGCGACCCTGGCCTACCGCTTCGGCCGCGGGGTGATGCGCCACAAGCTCGCTTCCGCCTTCGCCCTGACCCTCGCCCTCTCCGCCGCCACCGCGCTGTGGCAGGCGTACGAGATCGACCGGCAGCGCGACCGGGCCGAGGCGCTCTCCGGGTTCTTGCAGGGGCTCTTCCGCGGCGCCGATCCCGAGCAGACGCGCGGCAACACGCTCACCGTCCGCGAGTTGCTCGACCGGGGCGCGCGCCGCCTGCTCGCCGAGCCGGCGGAGGCACCGGAGTGGCAGGCCGACTCCCTCGCCACCGTGGGGGAGGTGTACGCCAATCTCGGCCTCTACGAGGACGCCGAGACGTATCTGCAGCGTGCCCTCACCCTGCGTTCCCGCACCGCGGGCGGCGGTGCGGAGCGGGAGTCCGCCGCCCTCCTCACCCTGCTCGGGCACGTGGCCTGGCAGCGCGGGGACAACGAGGTGGCCCGGCAGCGCTACGAGCAGGCGCTCGCGGCCAAGCGAAGCCTCTTCGGTCCGCGCGCCCTGCCGCTCGCCGAGGACCTGAACGGCCTCGGCCTGGTCGCCGCCGACGCCGGGGACCTGCCGCAGGCGGCGGCTCGCTTCGCCACGGCGGAAGAGATCTCCCGCCGCGCCGGCCCCGGCGGCAGGAAATTTCTCGCCGACAGCCTGAACAACCAGGGATGGCTCGCCCGCCGGCAAGGGAGCTTCGCGGCCGCCGGAGAGCGCTTCCGCGAGAGCCTGGCCCTCAGCCGGGCGGTGCTGGGCGACGATCACCCGGAAACCATCCGCGTGCGCAGCAATCTGGCGGCCGTCCTCTTCCAGCAGGGCGACCTCGCGGGCGCCGAGAACGCCTACCGGGAGATCCTCGCCCTGCGCCGGCGCCTGCTCGGGCCGGACCACCCCGACGTCGCCCGCACGCTCAACAGCCTGGGCATCGTCGAGGAAAAACAGGGCGCGCTCGCGGCCGCCGAGGCCTCCTTCCGCGAGGCGCTCGCCCTCTGCCGGCGGCTCGATCCACCCCAGGAGAGGATGATGGCGACGGCCTTGGGCGGCCTCGCCGCGGTCGCCCGCCGGCAGGAGGACCTTCCCGCGGCGGAAGCCGCCTTCACCGAGGCGGTCGCGCTCCTCCGGCGGCACGTCGGCGACGATCCGCAGGGGTTCTTTCACGCGGTCGAGGGCCTGGCCGTGGTCCGGCGCGACCGGGGCGACACGGCGGCCGCGGTGCAAGGGGTCCGGGAAGGGATCGCGCTCCTCGCCGCGATCGGCGGCACCGAGCCGCAGCGCACCGCGGCGCACGAGCTCCTGGCGCGGCTCGAACGCGTGCCGCCGGCTCCGTGAGCCCTTTTTCCCCGCGTTTCCGCGTAGAGAGCCGCTCCAGACTTTCGGGAGCGTCCGAGGAGCTTGAATCTCTGCCCGGAAGGGCTCATCAGGAGGACTTTCACATGTCTCTGTCCCTGCGCCTCTCGCTCTGCTGCCTGCTCGCCCTCCCGCTGTCCGCCGCCGCCGGCGAGGATCCCTCGCTTCTCCACTCCGGCACGATCGAACTCACCCTCGATCCCGGCGCGGTGTCGCTCCTGCCGATCGACATAGGCACCGTGACAGAGCGCCTCTGCACCGGTTTTCCCAGCACCGTCATCGGACCGATTTCCCCGCGCGGAGAGTGCGATCTCACGGTCCAGGTCCCGTCGGGCATCGACGTCCTCTACGCCGCCCCCCCCGTGCCCGCGGACCACGGGCACTGGCAGGTGCCGATCCAATTCAGCGCCATGGGCCCGTGGGAAGGGAGCACACCCGTCGCCACCCCGTGCGGCCTGTGGGACGTCTTCCTGGGTCTCGATCCGGACCGCGAGCAGCCGGTCTCCACGCTGGTGCTCACCGCGTCGGCAGAGACCCCCGGCCAGGGAGCCTTCGCGAGCGTGATCGATCTCGCCGCCCTCTACCGCTTTGTCAACCGGACCGACAGCACCCTTCTCGAAGTGCCGGCCCGGCTCTCCCTGGAGCTCGCCGGCTCATGGGCCACCCTGCCCCCGGGCGCACCGGGCCTGACCGGAGCCGCGAGCAACATCGCGCTCTTCGCCCGGGGCGTCCAGGGGGAATGGTCCCCGGCTCCCGCTTGCGGGGTGTGGGGCGACACCCACTGCGGCGTCTGTGTGACGGTCCCGCACTCCTGATCCATTCCGTCTGATCCGGGTGCCTGATCCGGGCGCCTTTTCCGCGGGCTACGGACGCCCCTCGGGAGAGGTGTATTCAACGCGCGTCCATCTTGACAGGAAACGAGGAACCGACTCATGAAATCCCTTGTGCTCCGATCGTCTGCCCTCCGCCGGTGGTGGATTCCCGGCCTTCTGCTCTGCGCGCTCCTCTCCCTCCCCGCGGGGGCCGCTGCTCTCGACCTGATCAACTCCGGCTCCCACATCGAGCCGAACCTGGCCTTCGGCAATGCCCACAAGATCGTCACCGGAAAATTCAACCGCGTGCATGCCGTCTTCGCACAGGAAGACCCGGGCAGCGCGACCTCGGGCATTTTCTACGCCTCCATGCAATATGACACGGCCAGTGTCTTCTTCAACTCGGACCCTTACCCCTGGCAGGAGGATTGGACGCCGATTTCCTCGCCGGTTCCGAATGCCACGCTCCCCGCTCTGGCGGCCAACACGGATGGCCGGCTGGCCGTGGTCTTCGTCTCCAAGACGAACCTGGCCGACGCGTTCGGCAGCATCTGGTACACCAGCGCCACTCCTCCCACGAACCCGCTCGGCTCCATCCAATGGGCGACGCCCAAGGAGATCGTTCATTTCGGAACGGAGCCTTCGGTCGTCGCGGAGAACAACGTCGTCCACGTGGCGTGGACGACCGGCGACCGGGTGCAGTACCTCTCCTTTTCGATGAACAATCCCGTTCCGCCTCCGGTGTGGATGGGCAACGTCGCCGCGTTCACCAACTGCGCCGGCGAGACCTTCCACCAGCCGTCGATCGCCCTCGTCCATCCTCCGTGCGATCCGCTCGACGTCAGGATCGCCTCTCTCTTCGCCAAGGTGCAGGAGCCCACGGGCCTCTGCCAGGGCGACGCCAAGGCCGGCCCGCGCATCTTCGTGCTCGACAACGCCACCACCGCCTGGTCCGAGAGCGCCCTGCCGGCGGGCGAGCTGATCGAAACCCCCTCGTCGACCCCGCCGGACGCCGTTGCGCTCTCGCTCAGCGCCAACCGGGTGACCGGCGACTTCTACCTCGCCTGGTCCGATGAGCTGGCGGGCCTTTCGCGCACCCGGCTGGGCCGCGGCCTGGGCACCGCCTGGACCTTCGAGACGTTCAGCTTCACGAAGCAGCACATCCACGTCGCGGCGCGGAGCGGCACCTATCCGGGCCAGTTCCGCATCGCGGTGAGCGATACGGCCTGGGACTCCAGCCTGACCGTGGCGAACGGCAACGCCACCCTGGGGAGCTGGATCACCTCCGTGAACAACTTCAACGACGGAACGCAGCTCAGGTACCCGCAGGCCTTCTACTGGCGCCGCTGCGCCGCCCACCGGCTCAACGAGATCACCTTCTATACCGGAGCCGACGACGGGACCAACGCCCCGAATTTCGACGTGGCCACCGACCAGACGGAGACGCCGTCCTCCTGCCTCCCGGCGATCGGCAACGTCCTGCTCCATCCCGATTGCCTGCAGAGCCACCATCTGTCGATCGGCCAGCTCGTTCTCGGCAACGGCCAGAGCGGCATCGCGGTCGACCTCGGGGAGACCGCCTGGATCACCTCCCTCACCGCGAGCGGCGCCGAGATCACCACCCTCTCCGGCGGCACCATCCTGGCCACCTGGACGCCGGGCGAGGTCCTCTCCACCTGGGACAACGGCTTCACCGTCGCCACCTCGCGCGACAGCGTCCGTTTCGTGAGCGACGACACCTCGTTCGAGCTCGAGGACGTGGGCGTCCTGGGAGAGCCCGCCGGGAAGTAACCCCGGCGGTCCACCCCGTCAGACGTAACATCAGGCGACCGCGGCGAGCGACCCCAGCAGATCCGCCGTCCACGCGATCTCGTCCTCGTTGACGGTATGCCCCAGGCCCGGGTAGATCCTCTCGGTCACCCGGGCGCCCATCCGCCGGAAGACCTCGGCGCTCTCGTGGACCCGCTCTTCCGGGATGTGCGGATCGCGGTCGCTGCAGCCGAGGAAGACCGGCGTGCCGTCGAACGACCCCGCATACTCCCGCGGCGTGCCGGGCGGGCCGATGAGCCCGCCCGACAGCGCCACCACGCCGCCATACTCCTGCGCATGGCGCGCGGTGAATTCGAGCGCCAGGCAGGCCCCCTGAGAAAACCCGAGGAGGACCGTCCGCTCCGGGGGAATCCCCGCCGCCGCGACCTCGGCCAGCACCTCCTCCAGCGTCCGCAAGGCCGCCGACAGATGCGGCTCGTTCTGTTCCAACGGAGCCAGGAAGCTCAAGGGATACCAGGTGAACCCGGGCGCCTGCGGGGCCACGCAGGCGAGCCCCGGATGACCGACCTCCTCGGCCAGCGTCAGGATCGATTCCGCGGTGGCCCCGCGGCCGTGGATCATCACCACGGCCGCCTCGGCCTCCTGCAAGGGGCGGCCGGCGCGCACCAGCTTCATTGCGCACCTCCCGCGGGCACCGGCACCTCGCGCACTTCGACCTTCGGCAGGATCTCCTCGATCCGGCCGCGGTCCTCCTCCAGCCAGGGGGGCAGGCGCAGCGAGCTCCCCAGTGCCTCCACGGTCTCATCCGTCGCGAAACCCGGCGCATCGGTCGCCAGCTCGAAGAGCACGCCGCCCCGCTCGCGGAAGTAGATCGAGTGGAAGTACTGCCGGTCCAGGATCGGGCTGACGGAAAAGCCCTCCTCGGTCAGCTCCTGGTGCCAGGCCGCATGCGCCGGATCACCGGCCACGCGGAAGGCCACGTGATGCACCGTGCCCGCCGCCACGTGATTGCGCGGCGCATCCGGCCGCGCCAGGACGTCCACCCGCGTGCCCGGCCCGCCGTCGCCCGCCGCGAAGCGGAAACGGTCCCTCCCCTCGCCGGCCGGCTGGAAGCCCATGACGTCGCGCACCACCGCCGCCGTGACCTCCGGATTCCACTCGGTGAGCGTCACTCCGTCGAAGCCGCGGATCGCCTGCTCCGCCGGCACCGGACCACCGGTCCACGGCGCCCGGCCGTCCCCCGCCCGCGCCACCAGCTCCAGCTTGAGACCGTCCGGATCGAGCAGCGTGATCACCTCCTCGTCGAACCCCTGGCGCGCCTGCGGCGCCTCGGCGGCCACGCCGAGCTGATCGAGCCGCTTCGCCCACCAGCCCAGAGAGCCCTCGGGCACCGAGAACGCGGTCGCCGTGGCCATCCCGGCACCGTGGGTGCCGCGCTTCGCCATCGGCCAGGGGAAGAACGTGAGGATCGTCCCCGGCCGGCCCTGCTCGTCGCCGTAGTAGAAGTGGTAGGTCCCCGGATCGTCGAAATTCACCGTCTTCTTGACCAGGCGGAGCCCCAGGACCCCGGTATAGAAATCCACGTTCGCCTGCGGATCGCGGGCGATGGCGGTCACGTGATGGATGCCTTCGATCGGCTGCTTCATGGCGTTGGTCTCCTTTCGGCCGCGCAACGATGCCGGTTGCATCCCTAGCAACAGGACCGCATTCCCGGGGGGGCCTACGGCACCACCCACGCCTCCTTCCGCACCTTCTCCCAGGAGAAGTCGCGCAGCAGGTCGCCCGGCCGGCAGGGGTCCGGCCGGTCGAGGATGCCGAGCGAGGCGGCGAGCCGGCCGACCACCGCCTCGGGGTGGACGCCGGCCTCGCGGAGCGAACGGAGCGTCTGCCCCCCGTCGCGCTTCGAGAGCTTCTCCCTCGCCGCGTTGACCACCACCGGCACGTGCGCCCAGGCGGGCGGCGTGCCGCCCAGCGCTGCGCAGAGCTGGATCTGGCGCGCCGTCGAGTCGAGGAGGTCGGCGCCGCGCACCACCTCGTCGATCCCCATGGCGAGATCGTCCACCACCACCGCGAGCTGGTAGGCATAGAGCCCGTCGCGCCGCTTGAGCACGAAGTCGCCCACCGTCCGGTCCACCGGCTCCACCTGCTCGCCGAACACCCGGTCGTGCCAGACGACCGGGCGGCCGTCCACCCGGAAGCGGAGCGCCGCGTCCGGGTGCTCCATCCGGCGGAGGCTCTCGAACCAGTCCGGCTCCAGATGGGACGGCCGGAAGCTGGCCGGATAGGGCGCCGCCCCGTCGGGGCCATGGGGCGCCGAGGCGATCGTCTGCAGGTCCTTGCGCGAGCGCCGGCAGGGGAAGAGGCGGCCGGCGGCGGCCAGGCGCTCCAGGGCCTCCTCATAGAACGCCGAGCGCCGGGACTGCTCGTAGGGCGCACAGGGACCGCCGAGGTCCGGCCCCTCGTCCCAGTCGAGGCCGAGCCAGGCCAGATCCTCCATCTGGAGCGCGGCCATCCCCGCCACCACCCGCGGCGGGTCGAGATCCTCCAGGCGCCAGAGGAACGTGCCGCCACGCGAGCGCACGGAGAGCCAGGCGGCGAGCGCGGTGCGCGCATTGCCGAGGTGGATCGGCCCGGTGGGAGAGGGCGCATAGCGCCCGCG
>Ga0209682_10000130_pt1 | contig 24400 bp, 19 predicted proteins | sample DOMMetBare2Fresh_2_FD_187471 | JGI IMG/M metagenome (GOLD analysis project Ga0209682, IMG submission 187471) | Wetland sediment microbial communities from St. Louis River estuary, USA, under dissolved organic matter induced mercury methylation -... | ecosystem: Environmental > Aquatic >... | reverse complement strand
GGCCGTCGGCGCGGTCATTTCGCGGAGCGCTTCGAGGGCGCGCTCCGCCCGGTATTCCTGGATGAAGCCGAGGACCACCGCGAGAAGGACGATGAGGGCGATGACCGCCGCCTCGATGCCATGGCCCAGGACGGCCGACAGCACGGTCGCCCCGAGCAGGACCAGGATGAGGACGTTCTTGAGCTGTGCGAGGAGAATGGACCAGGGCGAGACCCCCGGAGCGGCCCGGAGCTCGTTGGGACCGTGCTCGGCCAGACGCCGGGCCGCTTCGTCCCGGCTCAAGCCGCGGTCCGGCTCCACGCCGAGCCGCTCTGCCGCTTCCGCCGCTGTCAGCCGATGCCAATCCAATGCCGCACCTCCCCCTCTCGACGCGCCAGTGCCGCTTCGTCCCTATAATCGCACGGCCGGACGCTCCGTGAGACGCCGCGCTCCTCCTATGACTGTCTGGACTCCCCGCCGCCGTTCGCTCTTTCCGCCTGTGAGCTGGGCCAATGAGGATGGGGTCATCGCGCTCGGGGGGCGGCCGGACGCAGACACGCTCAAGGACGCCTACAGCCACGGCATCTTCCCCTGGCCGCACGAGAACGTGCCGCTCCTCTGGTTCTGCCCGGATCCCCGGTTCGTCCTGGTGCCGGAGGAGGCGCACATCCCGCGCTCCTTGCGCAAGCGGATGCGCCGCGGCGACTACGAGGTGCGCGCCGATACTGCGTTCGAGGCGGTGATCGACGCCTGCGCCAGGAAGCCCCGGCCCGGGCAGGATGGGACGTGGATCACCGCGGAGATGCGGCAGGGCTACACGGCGCTCCACGCCGAGGGGCTGGCGCATTCCATCGAGGCCTGGAAAGACGGCGTGCTGGTGGGCGGGCTCTACGGCGTCTCGCTGGGCGGAGTCTTCTTCGGCGAGTCGATGTACACCGATGCGCCGGATGCTTCCAAGGTCGCCTTCGCGACGCTCCTGGAGCATCTGGTCCGCTGGCGGTTCCAACTGGTGGACTGCCAGAGCTGGACGGAGCATCTGGAGCGCTTCGGCGCCGAGGAATGGCCGCGCGCCCGCTTCCTCGCAGCGCTCCGGCGGGCCCTCCGCCGGCCGACCCGCCAGGGTCCGTGGACCCTGGAGACCGGGCGGGCGGAGGATTGATCCGCCCGCCTCCTAGTTCTTGGCGTTGAAGCTGACGTTGGCCTGCGTCTTGCCGTCCTGCGAGCCGATGATGACGTTGACGGTCCGCTTGTCGTCTTCGCTGGTGCCGGTCAGGATGCCGGAGCGCTGGCCGTTGGCCTCGACGAGGTTCTTGCTCACCTTGAGGCCCGCGTTCTTGAGCTCCGTTTCATAGAACTCGATGACCTTGTCGACCCCGTCCTCCGAGGTCAGAGCGAACGAGGCGGTCCGGCCCTCGTTGCTGGTGGCGTCCATGCCGCCCTGCACGGTGCTGCCGGGATAGACCGGGACCCAGCCCGGCAGGTCTTTCGGAGCCTCGGCGCCGAAGGTTACGTTCTGCCCGTCGTTCCCGGTGATCTTGACGCTGCCGGACTCCCCGGCCTGCGAGGCGTCGATCACCGTCTTCCCCTTGTCGGTCTCGAAGGTCAGCTTCCCTTCCTTGATGTCGTTGGCGTTCATCGTCACCGTCTCGCCGGTCTTCTTGTCCTTGATGGTCAGCGTTCCGGCTTTCGGATCGGACGAGACGAGCTCGAGGTCGGGATTGGCACGAACGATGAATTCCGCGGCCGCGATGGTGGGGTTCTCCTGGAAGGGATCCACGACCTTCTTCTTGAACATGTATGCGCCCGCGGCGAAGACGAGAATCCCGATCAGAGCGATGGCACCACAACCGATGGCGACCCAGCCGAGCGGCCCCATGCCCTTCTTGGCGGGCGGTGCCGGCATTCCGGGCGGGGCTCCAGGTGGAGGAGGAGGCGAGGCGACGGTCATATGGGACTCCTTTTCGCGAATGCTCGCGGCAAACCGGTCTCTCAACAAGACAATACCACCCCGCGGCCATGGATGCCTGATCAGGCGAAGAAGGACCGGCCGGCGTTACGGTTTGCGGCGCCGCAGGCGGAGCACCCCGGCCAGCCCCATCAAGCCGCCCAGCACGATCTGGCCGACCTCGCCGAGGGTCGGAATCACCGCCGCCTGCTGCACGTCGTCGTCGAGGATGGTGACGGCCTCGGTGGTGGTGGCGCCGAGCACCGCTCCACCCGTGGGGTTGACGATCGAGGCGACGAACGTCTCGTCGGGCTCGTCGGTGGCGTCGTTGACGATCGGCACCAGGAACGACTTCGCCGCGCCATCCTGGTCGGCCCAGTTGAGGGTGCCGGCGGTGGCGGTGAAATCGTCCGGGTTGGTGGCGGTGCCCGGGGAGGTGTTGTAGTCCACCGAGACCGGTCCATCCGTGCCACCGGTGCGGGTCGCGGTGATCATCACCGATCCGGCGCTCTCGTTGACCATCGTGGCGCTCGTGGTGAGCGCGATGACCCCGGGGCTCAGCTCGACCGCACCGAGGTCGACCGCCGGTCCGAACGGGCGCGGGAGGCCCCGCTGGTCGGTCGGCAGGGTGGAGCCGCTTCCCGCGTTCACGACGGGACTGGTGGCCGCCGGCCGCTCTGTCCGGGTCGGCCCGCCGTTGTTCTGCAAGGGGCCGAGCTGCGGGTCCTGGCTGAAGAGGTTGCCGCCGTTGTCGTTGATCGTGGCGGTGCCCGGTGTCTCGATCAAGGTGAAGGAGACGTCGAAGCGGCCGCTGGCTCCGTTCGCCACGTCGTTGTCCGTGCCGGCGGTGTTGTCCGCGACGATCGAGTGGTCGATCGTCGCCGGGCTGACCTGGGTGAACAGGCCCCCGCCGCTCCCGGTGGCCGAGTTGGCGGCGACCGTCACATGGTTCAGCGCCACCCCGAAATAGAGGTTGTAGAAGGACGCTCCGCCGCCATCCCCGGCGGTCGCCTGGTTGCCGGAGATGGTGCTGTTCTCGATGATGAAGGGGTCGTTCGGCGTGTCCAGGAAGACGCCGCCGCCGCCGCTCGCGTCATTGCCCGAAATCGTCGTCCGCCGGATGAAGTGGGTCCCGCCGTCGGTGCTCGTGACATGCAGGCCGCCCCCCTGCTCGCCGGCCGAGTTGCCGGAGATCGTGACCCGGTCGAGGGTCGTGTTGTAGTTCGGAGACTGGAAATTGATCCCGCCGCCGTTCGTCGTGGCGTCGTTGCCGGTGACCGTGGTGTCCTCGATCAGGATCGCACCGCCGGCATCGCCCACGTGGATACCCCCACCGTTCCCGCCGGAGACGTTGCCCGAGACGTCCGCATTCCGGATCGTCAGGCTCATCGCCGCGCCGTCCGCCCAGAGCCCGCCCCCGTCGCCGCTCGCCGTATTGCCGGTGATCGCCACCCCGTCGAGGACCAGGTTCTCGTCCCGGGACTGGACGCCGCCGCCCGTCGCCGCATTGCCTCCGGTGAGGGTGAGGCCGGAGAGGGTCACGTCGAGGAGGGCCGAGCCATTGTAGAGATCGAAGACCCGCGAGGCGTTGTTGCCGCTCACCGCGAGCACCGCGGCGCCCGGACCCTGGACGTCCACCGAGTCGGCGACGCCGAGCTCGCCGGTCGTCAGCGTGATCGTCCCGGTCAGCCCCGCCTGGAAGGCGATGACGTCGGCACCGGCGGCGCCGTTGGCGTCGAGGACCGCCTGCCGCAGGCTGCCCGCGCCGGAGTCGTTGAGGTTGGCGACGGTGAAGGTGGCGGCATCGGCCGGGAGGCCCGTGGCGAGCGCGCCCAATGTGGCGGCGGCGCCCGAGGCGACGGCGGCACCTTTTCGGATCTTCTCCTGCATTTGAGACTCTCCTCCGGCGAAGCGCCGCCGACCCTCCCCGGACAAGCCTGGTCGAGGTTTCGGCGTAGTATAACGCCGCTTCCCTCCGGAGAAAGCCGGATGCGCCTCGACACCGAATTCATCCAGCTCCCCCTCCGCTTCGACGCCGCCCGCCTGGCCTCCGAAATCGCACAGATTGAAGAGAGCGCCTGGCGTCCCCATCCGCAGGGGCACCCCGGCAACTCGGCCCTGCCCCTCATCGCGGCCGGCGGCGATCCTCTGAACGACGCGGCGAAAGGGCCGATGCGTCCAACGGCGCATCTGACCCGCCTCCCCTGTCTGCGGCAGGTCCTCGCCGCCTTCCGGTCGGTCTTCGGCAGGACCCGCCTGATGCGTCTCGACGGCAATGCCGAGGCCACCGCTCACAGCGACATCAACTACTACTGGATGCAGCGGGTGCGGCTCCACGTCCCGATCGTCACCGATCCCGCCGTCCGTTTCCTCTGCGGCGCTCACGAGCTGCACATGGCGGCCGGCGAGGCCTGGATCTTCGATACCTGGAAGCGCCACAACGTCCTCAATCCGAACCCGACACGGCGCATCCACCTGGTCGCCGATACCACCGGCTCCGCGGCCTTCTGGGACCTGGTCGCCGACGGCCGCCGGCCGTTCGATCCAACCCGGCCGGCGGCGGAACCCCGCCTCGTCCCTTTCGATCCGGACGCGGACCCGGCGATCGCCACGGAGACGGTCAATCTGCCGGTCGTCATGTCCCCCTGGGAACAGGAAGCGCTCCTCGCACCGATCTGGGACGAGCTCACCGCGCCGGCTCCCGGGCTGCGCGCCGCGGCCGACGCCCTGCACCGCGACTGGCGCACCCTCTGGGCCTGCTGGGGCGAGGCCCCCGAGGGCTGGCCGCACTTCCGCCACCGCCTCGACGCCTTCGCCGCGCGCCTGCGCTCCTTCACCGGCCTGCGCCTGGCCCACGGCCAGGAGGCGGCGGAGGCGATCCGGCATGCGGTGGTGCTGCCGGGGCTGAATGTGGAGCTGGCCCCTCACCCCCCGGCCCCCTCTCCCATCCCCTCCCTTCCACCGGGAGAGGGGGAGAAAAGCACGACTTTCCGGTTCCCCCCTCTCCCGGCCGGGCGGGAGGGGATGGGAGAGGGGGGCCAGGGGGGTGAGGGCCCCCTCTTCATCGTCGCCTCCCCGCGCTCCGGCACGAGCCTTCTCTTCGAAACCCTCGCGCAGGCGCCGGAGGTGTGGACGGTCGGCGGCGAGAGCCATGGGCTGATCGAGGGGATCGAGGGGCTCCATCCGGAGGCCCGCGGCTGGGAGTCGAACCGGCTCACCGCGGCGGACGCCACGCCGGAGATCGTGCGGCGATTGACGGAGCGCTTCCTCGGCGAGGCCCGGGACCGCGAGGGCCAGCGGCTTCCGCAGGGGACCTCCAGCCTGCGCCTGCTGGAAAAGACGCCGAAGAACTCGCTGCGCGTCCCCTTTCTGGCACAGGCGTTCCCGGAGGCCCGTTTCATCTATCTCTACCGGGACCCGCGCGAGACGGTCTCCAGCATGCTCGACGCCTGGAAGTCCGGGCGCTTCGTGACCTACCCGCATCTGCCGGGATGGAGCGGCCTTCCCTGGTCGCTCCTCCTCGTCCCCGGTTGGCGGGAGCTGGCGGGGAAGAGCCCGGCCGAGATCGTCACGGAGCAGTGGATCCGGGCGACCGGGATCCTGCTGGACGACCTCGAAGCGCTCCCGCCGGACCGTTGGTGCGTCGCGGGGTATGACCGGCTGGTGGCCGATCCGGAGACGGAGATCGCGCGCCTCTGCGACTTCGCCGGCCTCGCCCGGGACCGCGAGCTGACCGCGCCGCTGCCCTTGTCGCGCCACACCCTGACCTCGCCGGCGCCCGAGAAGTGGCGGCACAACGCGCCGGAGCTGCAACCGGTCATCGCGCGGGTGACCCCGGTGGCCGAGCGCGCCCGCGCCGTCTTCGCCCGGCCCCCGGCGCGGCGGCCGGACCACCGCTCGCCCGCCCAGGGCCCGCGCCCGCTCGCCCCCACGGTCTCCGCGCCGGTCGCCGCGGGCAACCCCGAGGCCTTCCGCAGCGTCTACACCGCGGGCTTCCCGAGCCTCCTGCGCGAGATCGGCGCCAGCCTCCTCATCTCGACCTATCAGAGCGGCCGGCTGATCGCGGTGCGCGCCGACGGCGACCGCCTCAACACCCACTTCCGGGCCTTCCCGAGCCCCATGGGCATCGCCGTGGGACCGCGCTACCTCGCCCTCGGCACCCAACGCCACGTCTGGGAGTACCGCAATCAGCCCGAGGTCACCCTCCGGCTCGATCCACCCGGGCGCCACGACGCCGTCTTCCTGCCGCGGAGGAGCCATGTGACCGGCGACATCCGCATCCACGAGATGGCTTTCGCCGGCGCCGACGAGCTGTGGATCGTCAACACCCGCTTCTCCTGCCTCTCCGTGCTCGACCGCGAGCACAGCTTCGTGCCGCGCTGGCGTCCTCCCTTCGTGACCGCGCTGACGCCCGAGGACCGCTGCCATCTGAACGGCCTCGCGGTGGTGGATGGCCGGGTCCGCCAGGTGACCGCCCTGGGAGCCACCGATACCCCCCAGGGCTGGCGGGACGGCAAAGCCCACGGCGGCGTGCTGCTCGACGTCCCCACCGGCGAGATCGTGGCGCGGGGCCTCTCCATGCCGCATTCGCCGCGCTGGTACGCCGGCCGGCTCTGGCTCCTGGAGTCCGGCAAAGGGACCCTGGCGACCCTCGACCCGGTCACCGGCCGCGTCGACACCGTGACCGAGCTTCCCGGATTCACCCGCGGCCTCGCCTTCGCCGGCCCCTACGCCTTCGTGGGGCTCTCGCAGGTCCGCGAGACGAACATTTTCGGCGGATTGCCGTTGACCGAGCGGTTGCAGGAAAAGCTCTGCGGCATCTGGATCGTCGACGTCCGTACCGGCAAGATCGGCGGCTTCCTCCGCTTCGAAGGGCTGGTCCAGGAGATCTTCGACGTCCAGCTCCTCGCCGCCCGCTGGCCCGAGATCGCCGAGCCGGATTCGGACTTGATCGCCGGCTCCTTCGCGCTGCCGGACGGGGCGCGTTGATCGACAAAAGTCGCCCCATCTCCCGGGACGGCGGCGCGATGTACCGGGATCCGCGGCAGAGTCCCGGAATCTGTGCCCGCTCCCGGGACGGCGAGGCGATGGCCCGGGATGGGCGGCGATGTCCCGCGCTGCGGGGCGAAGTCCGCGGATCTGCGCCCGATCTGGAGACACCGCGCCGATCTCCCGGGATCTGCCGCGATGTCCCGGAATCTGCCGCACATCCGGATCCTTCGCCACGATGTCCCGGGACTCGCGGTGAAGTCCCGGGATCTGTGGCGATGTCCCGGTATGCGGAAAGCATTCAGAAGAAATCCAGAGGCGCGCCCGCCCGCGCCTCCGGATGGACTTCATTGGTGCTTCAGTTGTCAAAGAGCCCTGAAGGGGCACCCTTCGGCCCCGCCTTCACAGCAGATCATGCGCCGGATACTGGCCATAGTCAATTTTCCTATTGACCATGGCCATGTCATGCAGTATCCTGCAATCTGAAGATGTTGGCGGAGGCGGCTTACCCCGGCTTACCACCGGGCAGGGGATCAGGCGGCTCCCTGAGCCCGGCCTTCCATATCCAGCGCTTCCCGGCGCGGGGGACTCCCCTGCGCCGGGCCACAAGCGCCACGGGATGGAGGTGGATGGTATGCAGTGGCTTTTGGGACCTGGGAGCACCGGTAAAGGGGTGACTCTTCGGCTCCGAATTTGGACGCCGCCTTAGGGTGAGGTACTCTCACCGAAAGGCACCTGCGATGACGCGAACCACTATCTCCCCATCCGATTTGTCCCAGAGGACCCGAGAGATCCTGGACCGGGTGCATGAGGGAGAGCTCGCCGTTGTTGCCAGCGGAGGGGAGGAGCGCATCGTTCTCCTGGATGCTCTCGACTACCGTCTTCTGCGAGCCCTCGCCCTTTGTACCACCGGAGGCGACGCAGGTGGTGCTGGCGAGCTTCTCGAAGCTCGGGCGCTCCGCGACTACCTCGACGAGAGAATAAATCTCGGCAAGGCAGCCGAGCTGCTCCAGCTTACCCGCTTCGATCTCGAGGCGAGCTTCCAGCGGCTCGGGATTCCCCTCCGCCGAGGAGCCCGCTCGATCGAGGATGCGCAGGCCGAAATCGCCGCCGCACGCCGGCATGCCTGAGCCGCCCAGCTTCCCGCATGTCGTCCCTTGCTGACACGACAGTCCTGAACAACTTTGCCCAGATCCGGCGGCCCGACCTCCTGAGGTTGGCCTACCCAGATCTCGCAGCTCCTGTCGCGGTCTGGAACGAGCTGGATCGGGGTGTCCGCCGCGGGTCGGTCCCTGCTTGCGATTGGTCCTGGCTGGAGATCCTTGAGTTGAACGAGCGGGAGCAAGACCAGGCCGACGAGATCGGCCGTGAGCTGGGCCCTGGAGAAGCAGCTTGTATCGCGGTAGCCGGCGCTCGCGGATTCTTGATGCTGTCCGATGACTGGGAAGCCAGAGCACTCGGCCGTTCACTGGGTCTCGCGGTCTCGGGTTCCCTGGGCGTTCTCGACCGCCTTGTCTTGAAGCAAGCCTTCGGCATGAATGAGGCGGACGCTCTCCTGGCAGAGATGGTGCGGCGCGGCTTTCGCAGCCCATACCGATCGCTTCGCGAGATACCCCGCTGACCCTCTCCCGCAACGCCGGGAGGAATGCGCAAAAGTAGTTCTGGGTCAACGGCCGGCGTCCTCACCGACGGCTGCCGCCCAGGCCCCCTCGCGCGCCTGCACCCACTCCTCCTCAGGCACCCCCCGCTTCGCGAAGCCTTCGAGCCGTCCGCGCAGAGACCGCCGATGCTCAGGAGGGTAGAAGCGGATCTCCAGATGGTCGCCCACGACCGACTGGAGAGCGACGAAGCCGGGCTGAATCCCTCTGCGACCGTGCCAACGTGTTCGCGATGAGTTAAAATGCTCGTGGTGCCGACACCCCCAGCAGTGATTCCCGAAAGCCAGTTGTGGACTCTCCAGGAACCTCACCGATCGGCGATCGAGAGGGGCATGGCATGGGCGGCGGAAAACCCGCCTGCGGAAACCGACCTCGACGAGCTGCTGGCCCGGCGGGAGCAAAGCTTGGAGGCGAAGCGGGTCTCTCGCCTTCCGCTATGATTCCGCCGTCCGCCGACAGCACCGAGACGAGGACTCCATGCCCGCGAAGCGCTCCATCGCCAAGACCAGGCCCACCCCGGCAGGTGCCCCTCTGCCCGACAGCGTGCTGGCCGAGGTCCGCGGCGTCATCCTCGAAGCCCGCCAGCAGACCGCCCGGATGGTCAATGCCGGCCTGACGCTGCTCTACTGGCAGGTGGGTCATCGCATCCGGCGGGAGGTCCTGAGCGAGAAGAGGGCCGGATATGGCGAGCAGATTGTCTCCGCGCTGGGGAGACAATTGGAGAAGGAGTTCGGCCGGGGCTTCGGGGAGAAGAACCTTCGCCGCATGGTGCAGTTTGCGGAGGCGTTTTCAGACCCTCAGATTGTCGCTACGCTGTCGCGACAATTGGGCTGGAGCCACTTCAAGGAGATCCTCCCGCTCGCCGATCCGCTCCAGCGGGACTTCTATGCCGAGATGTGCCGCATCGAGCACTGGAGCGTCCGGGCGTTGCGCTCCCGGATCGACAGCATGCTCTACCAGCGCACCGCCCTCTCGAAGAGACCCGCCAAGCTCATCGAGCAGGACTTGAAGGCGCTGCGCGAAGAAGACCGCCTCACTCCCGACCTGGTCTTTCGCGATCCCTACGTCCTCGACTTCCTCGGTCTCCGCGACACCTACAGCGAGCAGGATCTGGAGGGCGCCCTGCTGCGGGAGATCGAGGCGTTCCTCCTGGAGCTCGGCACCGGCTTCGCCTTCGTCGAGCGCCAGAAGCGGATCACCCTGGACGGTGACGACTACTACCTGGACCTGCTCTTCTACCACCGCCGCCTGCGGCGGCTGGTCGTCATCGAGCTCAAGATCGGCGACTTCAAACCGGCCGATGTCGGTCAGATGGAGCTCTATCTGCGCTGGCTCGACCGCCACGAGCGGCAGCCGGGCGAAGAGAAGCCGATCGGCCTCATTCTCTGCGCGGGCAAGAAGCGCGAGACCGTGGAGATGCTGGAGCTGGCGCCCCGCGGCATCCATCTCGCCGAGTACCTGACCGAGCTCCCGCCCCGCGAGGTCCTGGAGCAGCGTCTCCACGAAGCCGTCGTCCGCTCCCGCCTGCGCCTGGAGCAGGACGCGCCCGAGGAGGCCCCCGCGAAGCCGGTCCCGGCGCGCAAGAAGAGAGCGGGGAAGTGAGCCGCGGCTTCAGGTCAATTGTCGTATCAGTGATACGACAATCCGGATCGGGAAGACTTCGGCCAGCCGGATCGACGGAAGCGGCCGGGGTGCCTGCACGTCCCGCCCAATTGTCGCGACAGCGTAGCGACAATCCTCTCTCCCCGCCGCCAGGAGGGTGGCCGGTAGCCCCGCGGTACTCAGCTGAGATGTCATGCGAGACCAGAAGCTAGCGGAGCATCTCGACTTTCTGACGGCTGAGCGAGGGCAGGACGAGGCGACCGTCCTCGTCGAGGCTCTGCGGGCTGGCATTGAAGCCCTCTATCGAGAAGCCTTGACGGAAGCCTTCTTGCTCGGACGGGTACCCCGCGAGGCCCTGTTGGCCGAATTGGGGGAGGACGAGCTGGAGGAGATCGAGTACCAGCGGGACGCGCTGCGGCGCGACGTGGAGTGGGATTCCCAAGGTGCCTGAGGCGATCTCGGATACCGGCCCGATCCTCCACCTTCACAAGATCGGCCAACTTGCAACCCTCTCCTCTTTGGCGCCGCCAGGATCTCGATGTCGTTCGCCATCGAACCTCCTCGTGAGGGACTCCGCGCCCGTCAGGGCACCGTCTCCGCCCGTGCAGCGCCGCTCAGCCGGCCGTCGAAGGAAGAAAACAGAACAGGCTCGCCAAGATCCTCGCCAGCCAGATGGAGGAATGATGCGAGATGGAGACTGTCGAAGCCTCGAAGAGCATGCTTCTCCGCCAAGTCGCCCGCGGCTCGCCAGACCTCCGGCGTGACCGCGAGAGCGAGATAATCCGGCCAGTCTTCAGCCAAATTGGCTTTGCACAGAGCGTGTTCCTCGGCGGTCAGATTGCCTTCACGGCAGAGGCGAGCAAGAGCGCTCCGGGCTTCGGGGTAGGCGACCACGGAAGTACAGACGAGCGACGCTCCAGCAACGAGACTCTCGATATCACGGGAGCCGCTCTCTTCGACGTAGAGCTTGATGAGGCTGCTGGTATCGAGGTAGAGGATCAACGACGGTCTTCCAGGACCATATCTGATGCACTCTTGCCGCGATTTTGCGGCCTCTGGAGCGATCCTGTGGGCTTGCCGCCCCTCCAACTGGCGGCGCCGCTCTCGACAAGCTCCCAAGCTCGCCTGGCTGTCTCGTTCCCTTCGATCGGGATCAGCAGAGCGACGGAGCATCCGTTCTCGGTGATGACAATCCGCTCCCCCTCCCGGGCTCGCTTCAGATAATCAGCCAAGTGCTCTTTCAGGGTCTCGACACCGACTTCCGTCATAGTGCGCCTAGTCTACCAGAAGGGATGACAGCGGGTGTCAAGGCCGAGTACCTGACCGAGTCCTCCCGCCCCGCGAGGTCCTGGAGCAGCTCCACGAAGCGGTCATCCGCTCCCGCCTGCGCCTGGAGGAGGGCGCTCCCGAAGAGGCCCTGAGAAGCCGGTCCCTGCGCGCAAGAAGAGCGTCGCGAAGTGAGGCCCGGCCACCTACCTACCACCCTCCTGGTGGCGGGGGGCGCAGGATTGTCGCTACACTGTCGCGAAATTTGGAATGGCGCGCGCTTGATGCCCCGACTGCGCCAACCCGAACCGGGAGATTGTCGTATCACTGATACGACAATTGACCGCAGACTACCGATCGTACCAATCGGAAGAATCACGCACTCGGTCGTACGGATTGATGCTGTTGGCAAGAAACCACTGCTCGAGGCTGGTCGCGGCGGCTTCGACTCGGGCTCGAAAGAAACCCACGGGGTATAGCAGGCGCCAACTTTGGGCGTTTATGTAGCCGTGATAAAGCGGCTCGATGCCTTCATCAGCGAAGCATTCCATGGCGTAGCCAGGCTGTCGGAATTCGTGCACCGTGAAGTTGCGGTATTTGTAGAACAGTTCGTAGTGCTCAGATGCTTCGAGATGCCGAACCTCGCTGGAGTCTGCGAGGATTCGCAGATTGGCGAGTGGCTCGTCGAACTCCGTGATCGCCAGCGCATTACCCCTCTTTGTGCTGTAGCGGGCAAGGCGCGTGTCGATATGTTCTCGAAGAGGAGATGGGAAAGCAAGACGCGCACGCAGGATGGGAGCACTCACTAAATGGCCAGTTGGCCAAGGGGTATGCTCGCGAAGAAATCGGACGAAGCGGGCATGCACAGGGCGCTCACTGTGATACCGGATCCCGGCCAGACTATCGAGCAGCGCTGAATATAGGATCTTCTTGTGAATGGCAAGGCGGATTTCCGGGTCGGATGAACCTACGTAGATAGATGGATCACCGGTCAGGCTGGCGATCAAGGCGAGCTGCTTCCGAAAGTAGCCAACGAATTTTTCAACCGCGATTGGTATAGACATCCTTGGTTTCTCCATGTTTCACCCCCCAACCTCCACCCGGCAAACCCGTCCCCCCTCCTCCGCCTCGACCGCAATCCGGACATCCAGAAACTCCGGAATCAGCTCGATCTGCGTCGTCGCATGCAAGCTCAGCGGGAGGGTCCGGTACGACCCCGATCCCGCGAGGGCCAGCGGCAGCAGGAGCTGGTCGGCCAGGTGCTCGCCGACGGGGACTCCCGCGGCGAGGTGGCGGCGCAGGTCTTTGACGGCGAGGTCGGCGACTTTTTCGGCGGAGGTTCCGGCTTCTCCGAAGGCGGTGAAGACTTCGGTGAGGTGGTCGCTTTCGATCTCCAGAAGGACGGCGTTGCCGGGGCCGGCGGCGTCGAGCTTGCGGATCTCGAAGCAGGACGGGTCCCAGTTGGTCAGCTCGGCGAGCTTCTTCACCTCGCGGTCGGCGATGTGGCAGGGGAGGTTCGCGAGGAGGACGGTTCCGCGGCGGGCGCGGATCTCTCCGCGCTCCAGGAGGTCGAAGCCTTGCAGCTCCTGCGTGGGCGTCACGGTCACCACCAGACGCCCTCCTCCCGCCGGGTAGAAGCCGGCCCTTTCCAGGGTCGCCGCGACGGTGACTCCCATCCGGTGGAGGAGGGGGAGGAAGGCGCGGGTGAGGAACTCGAAGGGGGGCGCCATCGGGTTGTGGGTTCCGCCTTCGAGGATCAGCCGGGACGGACCCCCCGCGAGCATCAGCGCCGGCAGGACGGTCTGCAGGATGAGCGTCGTCGAGCCGGCGGTGCCGATGGCGAAGTGGTGATCGCCGGGCGTCACGGCGGACGGAGTGAAGGCGATCTCTTTCGAGCCGATCGCGTCGCCTTCCACGCGGGCCTTGCTGATGCGGGCCGCGGCCTGGACGGCGGTCAGGTGCTGGCGCATCAGGCCCGGCTTGGCGCGCCGGGCGCGGATGTTGCCGATGCGGACCGGGGTGTTGGTGATCATGGAGAGCGCCAGGGAGGTGCGGAGGACCTGCCCTCCGCCCTCCCCGCGCGAACCGTCGATGTGCAGCATCCTGGGCATGTTCGTCCTCGATCCGTCCTCAATCGTCCGCCGCCGAGGCATCCTTGATCACGAAGCGGGCGGCGAGACGGGCGACTTCGGTCGCGAGGCCCGCCTTCTTCACCGAGTCGAGCACCGCGTCGAAATCCTTGTAGGCCGCCGGGGCCTCGTCGCGCGGATAGGCCCGGCAGTTGGTCAGGATGTCGTGCTCCTCGAAGGAGAGGTCGATCGCCACCTGATCGAGCGTGCGCATCGCCGCCTTCCGCCCCAGCGCCCGGCCGGCGCCATGGTTGACGCTATAGCACGCCTTCTCGGCGCCGGGATCGGCCACCATCACCACCGAGCCCGCCTGCGGGTTGCCCGGCAGGAGGATCGGATGGCCGGTCGCCGCGAACGGCGTGCCGGCCAGGGCGTGATGGCCCCCCGGAAAGGCCCGGGTCGCCCCCTTGCGGTGGACCCACATCGGCTGGTTGTCGACGATCTCCTTGCGGGCGATGTTGTGGCTGATGAAGTACACCAGCGACCCCGTCACTCCCGGAAGGACCTCCTGGAACGCCTCCAGCACCAGGGCGTTGATCAACAGATGGTTCAGGGTGGCGAAGTTCGCCCCCAGCGCCATGTCATCCAGATAGGCGTCGGCTTCCGGCGTCCCCAGCGGGGCGTAGACGAGCTGCGGGTCCTCGCCCGGCATGGGGATGTCCCACGTTTCGAACTTCGTCCGCAGCGTCCGGAACTGCCCCGACGCCAGGTCGTGCCCGAAGCCGCGCGAGCCGCAATGAGAGAGGAAGGCCACGCGGCCGTCCAGCATCCCGAACGTCTCGGCGGCCTGCCGTGCCCGGTCGTTCTCGGCCACCCGTACCACCTCGCACTCGCCGAAATGGTTGCCGCCGCCATAGGATCCGAGCTGGCGGATCTTGTCGGCGAGCTTCTTCAGCCGGCCTGCGCTCTCCAGCACCTCGAACCGCCGGGCGAGGGCCGCCGCCGTCCCGTCGTGCCCGGTGTGGTGCGAGTCCTCGCAGCGGTCCGCCCAGGCCGGCGGGATCCCCATGGCTTCGCAGACCTCCACCGACGCGCCTTCGATCACGGCGCGCCGGCCGAGCTCGGGGTCCACCCGGCGCGACTTGCGGACGCTCTGCTGCCCCTTGCCGGCGCCGGTCGGAATGCGTTCGGTGATCGCGTTGATGAGCGCCCGGCGGACCGGCCGCTCGGCGATCGCCTCCGCCGGCAGGTCGAGCTGCAGGAGGCTCATCGAGCACTTGATGTCCACGCCCACCGGACCCGGATAGATATGGGTGGGCGAAGCAAGCACGCAGCCCACCGGCGCACCGTAGCCGCAATGAGCGTCCGGATTGAGCACCAGCTCGGCTACACCGGGCGCGGTGCGGGTGTTGATCGCCTGCTCCAGGCAGAGCTGATCGAACGTGCCGCGGATCGCTTCCGTGCCGATGACGGTGACGGGCTTGAAGCGCCCACCGTGCACGGGGAGGATCGCCGTCGCCTCGCCGGTGGAAACGATGCTGGCCTGCAGGTCGGTGGTGGTCATGATCGGCTGCTCCTCGTATCAAAAAAATCGTGACGACAAGGTTTTGGTGAAACGTGGCTAGATGTAGTTCCACCGGCATTCGTCACGAACTTGAAACCGTTTGAAAAACCGTGGCGACAAGTTGGATGAAACTTCCCTGCGCCTCCGCAGAAACCGGAGTCTCCGCTTCGAGCGTGCGGGGTTCGAACCCGCCGGGACCACCATGTAGTTCCACCGGCATTCGCCACGAACCTGAACCTTTTCGCGCCTCTCTACAGATCGATGCTCTCGATCTGCCGTACCCAGTGGCCGGCCGTCGAGCGGCCGGCGGCGACGTCGGCGATCACCTGGAAGACCTGATCGGAGAAGCCGCCGACGTTCACGACGTCCTCCCGCTCCTTCGCCTGCACGGTCGCGTTCGGCTGGAGGTCGATCGCCACCATCTTCGCCGCCGGGTTGCGCTGCTTGAACGCTTCCCACTGCCGCATCGTCTCCGTGGCGCTGCCGCCGAACCGGCCATACCACGGCGTGTCGATCCACGACTCGTTGTCGGAGACGTAGACGACCAGGTCCCCCTTCTCGCGGCGCTCGTTCAGATGCCGGAGCGGCGCCGAGCAGTTGGTCCCGCCCGCCGGCAACGCGGCCAGCTTCTGGGCGTTCTTCATCACCGAGTCGCGCGGGTTCAACCGCACCTGCACCACGTTCGACTCGAACGGCACGATCTCCGCGTCCGGATTCTTCCGCAGGATCGCCGCCGCGACCAGCGCCGCCACGTCGATGCACCGCACCGCGCTGGTGGCGCCCGGCCGCAGGCCGGTCACCGGCGACCGCATGGACCCCGAGACATCCGGACACACCCACACCTTCCCTTCGACCCGTGGCACGTTCTGGATCGCCACTTCCATGGCGTCCTGAAGCGCCAGGCGGACGGCGGCCGGCAGATCGGCCGAAGCCGACACGTAGGCCACCAGGAGCTGATACGGCAGCACGCGCGCCTTGGCGATCAGCTCCGGATTGCGCAGCCGTCCGGTGACGATCCCGGTGACCCCCGGCACATCGAACACGCCGTGACGCTGGAACGTGTTCAGGTTCATCCGGGTCGTCTGCCACGGCGCCCGGCGCGCGATCTCCGCCCACTCGTCCCGGCCGAGGGGAAGGGCCGTCAACATCTGGAACGGCACGTCCGGCACCGCGGTGCGCCACGGATCGGCCTTGTACCGCTCGAAGGCGGTCACCACCGGCGGCAGCGCGTCCTGCGCGACCTCACGGCCGAGCAACCAACCGTACAGCGCTTCGCGGCTCTTCGTCGCCGGCTTCGGATGGACCATCCGCAGCACGTCGGCCAGCGACGGCGCGTTCCCGACCGAGCCGTTGAAGAGCTGATCGTCCGACCGCTCCTCCAGCCAGCGCAGGACCAGCCGCTTCGGCACCGTCCCCAGCGACTTCCTGCCCACCGCGCCGGAGCGGACGATCTGCACGAAGTTCCGCAGCATCTTCGGGCTGTCGATCACCCGCGGGAAGACCTTCCGGAGAAGATCCGCGCTGCGCACCGACAACGCCGCCGCCAGGAGCGCCGGCAGGTCCTTCATCACCGCCCGCTCCCGGGCATAGACGGCGGTCTTGGCGATCCATTCCGGCTCGACCTGGCCGCAAAGGCCCAGGATCGCATCGAGCTGCATCTCGGCCGAGGCGTAGAACGTGGTCGAGAGGCAACCGGTCGCCGCATAGCTGGCGAGCGCATGCCGGGGCTCCATCGCGTAGGCCACCCCACCCGCCTCGTTCACCGCATCCGTCCGCGGGGCCAGCTTGCCAGGGCTCGTCCGGAACAACGTCTTGCTCGCCATCGTCTCACCTCCTCGGGTCATCGTCCGCAGGGAGTAGATTCCACGGACCGTGCCAGGTGGCGGCGGGGGCGGTTGGTGGCGGCGTAAAGCTCTGACTTTGCGTGGCTTGTGGGTGGCGCGGCAAAATGGGCGGCGGCGTGGGAGGCCCGGAAAGCATATCGCAGGGGATAGCGATGTAGAATCTCGGATATGTTCGCGGCCGCGCGCATCCCCGGAATGATCGGACGGATCCGACCGATCGGACCGATCCGTCCGATCGCCCGGCTCAATGGCCCAGGAGGCCCCCGGGGATGAAAACCGTCGTCCTCGGCCTCCTCGGTACCACCCTCGACGCCGGCAAGGGGCCGGCGCGGTGGGAATCCTGGCGGCCGAGCGTGGCCATCTGCCAGCAGGAAGACCTGCTGGTCGGCCGCTTCGAGCTGCTGGCCCAGCGGGGGTATGGCGGTCTGGCGGAGACGGTCTCTGCGGACATCGTGGCGGTGTCGCCGGACACCGAGGTGCGGCGGCACGAGATCGAGATGCGGGACGCGTGGGACTTCGAGGAGGTCTACGGCGTCCTCCAGGACTTCGCCCGCGCCTATCCGTTCGATCCCGAGAACGAGGAGTACCTGCTCCACATCACCACCGGGACCCATGTCTGCCAGATCTGCATGTTCCTGCTGGCCGAAGCGCGGTACTTTCCCGCCCGCCTGCTCCAGACCGCGCCCCCGGGGCGGACGCGCAAGGGACCGGGCACCTACCGGATCATCGACCTCGACCTCTCGCGCTACGACGCGATCGCGCGGCGGTTCGCGCGGGAGCACGACGAGGGGCTGTCCTTCCTGAAGGCGGGGATCGACACCCGCAACGCCGCCTTCAACCGCCTCATCGAGCGCATCGAGAAGGTGGCGATCGCCTCGCGCGCGCCGATCCTCTTCACCGGGCCGACCGGCGCCGGCAAGTCGCGGCTGGCGCGCCGGGTCTATGACCTCAAGAAACAGCGCCGGCAGGTCACCGGACCGTTCGTCGAGGTCAACTGCGCCACCATCCGGGGCGACGGCGCCATGTCCGCCCTCTTCGGCCACAAGCGGGGCTCGTTCACCGGAGCGCTCCAGGACCGGCTCGGCCTGCTCCGCGCGGCGGACGGCGGTATCCTCTTTCTGGACGAGATCGGCGAGCTGGGCCTCGACGAGCAGGCCATGCTCCTGCGCGCCGTCGAGGAGAAGCGGTTCCTGCCCGTGGGCTCGGACGCCGAGGCCGAGAGCGACTTCCAGCTCATCGCGGGGACCAACCGGGCGCTGGCCGACGAGGTGCGGACCGGGCGGTTCCGGGCCGATCTCCTGGCGCGCATCGACCTCTGGACGTTCCGGCTGCCCGGGCTCGCCGAGCGGCGCGAGGACGTCGAGCCCAACCTCGCCTACGAGCTGGAGCAGATCTCCGCCCGTGGCGGGACGAACGTCACCTTCAACAAGGAAGCCCGCCAGCGCTTCCTCACCTTCGCCGTCTCTCCCGACGCAGTCTGGGCGGCGAATTTCCGCGACCTGAGCTCCGCGGTGACCCGCATGGCCACCCTGGCCCCGGGGGGACGGATCACCGTCGAGGTCGTCGACGAAGAGATCGCCCGCCTGCGCGCCGCCTGGCAGGAGCCGGCGAGCGGCACCGACGAGGTCCTGGCCGAGATCCTCGGCCCCGAACGGCTCGCCGAGCTCGACCTCTTCGACCGCGTCCAGCTCGGCGAGGCGATCCGCGTCTGCCGCGCCTCCCGCTCCCTCGCCGAAGCCGGCCGCAAGCTCTTCGCCGTCTCCCGCCAGAAGAAGAAGGTCGCCAACGACGCGGACCGCATCCGCAAATACCTGGCGAGCTTCGGGCTGGAGTGGGCGACGATCCGGGCGGAGCCCTGACCCCGGGACACCCTCACCGCAATCGGGCCCGCGGGCCGAGCGCGGAGCGCAGGAGCGCGGCGAGGCGCGCGTCGTCGATCGAGGTGAGGCAGCGCCTGGGGATCACCTGGAGAGCGCCGGGCGTCATCAGCACGAAGGCCGAGCGGGTCCCGTAGGCCCGGGCCACCTGGTTCCAGCCGAACCGGGCGGTCACCGCGGGGGTCTCCAGAAGGAAGCCCTCGGCGGTGAATTCGTAGAGCAGCGGCCCGAGCATCGCGCGGACCGCCGGGCCGTTGATGCCGGCGAAGGCCACCGCGCACGGAATGACCAGCAGCGCCACGAACGCCGGGAACCAGGGAGGGATCCGCGAGGCCGCCTCCACCTCGGAGCGGGAGGCGAGGAAGAGGTTCACCGCGGAAAAGAGGAGGCCCGCCACGGTGATGACCACACCGAAGCCGCTCCGGAAATAGACCAGGAGGCGGGCGCGCGCGACGTCCTGTTTCATCAGGACCACCCGGATCTCGATCGGCGTCTCCACACCCCGAGGATAGACGAAAAGAGCGGAGCCGGATCGCCCGAGTGCGTGTACCATAGGGGTCTCCGGGAGGAGAACCATGACCGGACAGGATGGGCGTTCGCGGCGAGGGACGATCGAAGAGCTGTTGCGCCGAATCGAGGCCCTGGCCCAGCCAGGAGAGGCCGGCCCCTCGACGGGTTTCGAGCTCTGGGTCCCCCAGCGGCTCACACTGCGGGGCCAGGTGATTCCCTTCGACGTGGCGGTCGTCGTCGTGCTCGATGCGCTGCTGGAGAAGGACTTCGTCCCGGCAAGCTTCACCGAAGAAGAAGACGGACGCCTCTACCTCACCCAGCGCTTCGACCCCCAACAGCCACTCCTCTGACTACTTCGGCGGCGCGGCCTGCGGAAAGCTCCGCACCGTCACCTCCGGCAGCGTCTCCTTCCCGGCCAGCAGCGGCGACGGCTTTCCCAGCAGCTCCTGGTCGAAGTACTGGCGGGCGATGGCACGGGTGATCTCGACCGTCCGGAGCGGCGCCAGCGTGCCGAGCGCGCCGCCCGGCTGCAACGGACCACCCCAGAGGATCATGTCGCTGAAATCGAGGTGCCGGGTGTTCTGGACGTCCACCCGGAAATACCGCGAGGCGGACCGCCGATAGATCACGTCGCTCGCGCCAAGCCGTCCCGGCCGGGCCGAATAGACCATCAGGAACGGGACGGGCAGGCGCTGGTCGATCATCGATCCGTACTGCGGGATGCCGTCGAGGTTCAGGCCCGCCCGGCAGCGGCGGTCTTCGAGGCAGAGCTGCCCCGACGTGACACCGCCCATGGAATGGCCGAGCACCCCGACGCGCCCCAGGTCGAGCCGGGCGGCGAGCTGGCCCGCCCGGGTGCTCCGCGGCAACGCGGGGAGACCATCGAGCACGGCCCGCGTATCCTCCACCCACCGCTTCAAGGTGGCATGGGTGGCACGGAGCCCCGCCAGGTAGCCGCGCAGCAGCTCGAGCTGGGCGGCCTCCGTGGTTTCCCGGGTCACCGAGGCCATGATCTCGTCCTCGTGCTCCCACTCGGCGAGGACTGCGCCGAACGGCGGGAGCGGCTTGCCGGCCTCGTCGAACAGCGAGACCACCTTGCCGTCCGCCAGTGTCGCGGCCGTGGCCTCATAGGGATGGACGACGCTCAACACGGCATAGCCATGGCTGGCCAGGTCCTCCAGCAGCGCCGCGTAGGAGCTCGGGATGCCCCCGAAGCCATGCGAGAACACCAGGACCGGCAGCTTGTCCGGACCCGCCAGAGGTGGCGCGTCGAGACGCGAATGGGTCCGCACGTTCACCAGCCCGCCGAGCGGCGTCCGCAGCCCGGGCGGCAGCTCGGCGATCCCCTCCCGCAGATACGGCGCCAGAGCGCCCTGCTCCCCACCCGCCGCGGGGTACCAGGCCATCACCTCCACCTGCCGGGGCACCCCGGCCGCCGCGAACGTCTCCGGCCGCACCGCGTCCGTCACGTGCCACGAGGTCGTGCCGACCGGGAACGGTCCGGTCGGCGCCGGCAGCTCGATGACCGGGGGAGCGGGTGGTGGCGTTTCCGCGCCGAGGAGACCGCCCGCGGCGAGGGTTCCGAGCATCACGATGCAGATCTTTATCTTCTTCATGTGCGGCTGATCCTAAGCCCGCTCCAGAGCGAGGTCAACGTGGCTCCAGCGCGTGCCTCCCCGCTCGGCTACCATAGGGACCATGCGACTGCTCTATTCCTACCTCCGCCGCTCCTGGGGGCTCGTCGCCCTGGCCCTCCTCCTGGCGGCGGTCAACCAGGTCTTCTCGCTCCTCGATCCGCTGATCTTCCGCCACGTCATCGACGAATACGCGACCCGCTACAAGGAATACACCACCGCCCAGTTCTTCCGTGGCGTGAGCCTGCTGCTCGCGGCGGCGGTCGGCGTCGCGTTCGTCTCGCGGGTGGCCAAGAACTTCCAGGACTATTGCGTCAACGTCGTCACCCAGCGCCTGGGTGCCCAGCTCTACTCGGACGGCGTCCGCCACTCGCTCGGGCTGCCGTACTCCCTGTTCGAGGACCAGCGCAGCGGCGAGACGCTCGGCAAGCTGCAGAAGGTGCGCACCGACGTCGAGAAGCTGATCGGCGCCGCGGTCAACACCTTGTTCACCACCATGGTCGGCGTCGTCTTCGTGATGGTCTACGCCTTGACCGTGCATTGGATCATCGCGCCGGTCTTCTTCCTCACCGTGCCCGTCATCGGCGTGCTCAGCTCGGTCCTGTCGAAACGGATCAAGAAAATCCAGAAGATCATCGTCGCCGAGACCACGGCCCTCGCCGGATCGACCACGGAATCGCTGCGCAACATCGAGCTGGTCAAGAGCCTCGGTCTCGCCAACCAGGAGATCGAGCGGCTCAATTCCATCACCGGCAAGATCCTCAAGCTGGAGCTGCGCAAGGTCCGCTCCCTGCGGCTGCTCAGCTTCATCCAGGGGACCGCGGTCAACGCCCTGCGCACCTCGATCCTCTTCCTGATGCTCTACCTGATCTATACGCAACAGATCACGGTCGGCCAGTTCTTCTCGCTCTTCATCTACTCGTTCTTCATCTTCGGGCCGCTCCAGGAATTGGGCACGGTGATCAATACCTACCGCGAGACCGAGGCGTCGCTCGAAACCTATCAGGCGATCCTCGACCTGCCCCAGGAGGTGAAGCCGGCGCACCCGGTGCCGCTGGGCGAGCTCGGCGCGCTGGCGTTCGAGGACGTCGCCTTCACCCACCAGACCGCGTCAGCTCCGGCGCTCACCGGCGTCTCGTTCGACGTCGAGCGCGGCGAAACGGTCGCCTTCGTCGGTCCTTCGGGCTCCGGGAAGACCACGCTCGTCAAGCTCCTCGTCGGCCTCTACCGGCCGCAGAGCGGGCGCATCCTGTACAACGGCAAGGCGGGCACGGAGATCGATCTCGAGGAGCTGCGGGCGCAGATCGGCTTCGTGACGCAGGACACCCAGCTCTTCTCCGGCTCGATCCGCGAGAACCTGCTCTTCGTCAATCCCGGCGCCTCCGACGACGAATGCCTGGAGGTCCTGAAGAAAGCCGCCTGCGACAGCCTGCTGGCGCGCGCCGACCGCGGCCTCGACACGGTGATCGGCGAGGGCGGCGTCAAGGTGTCAGGGGGAGAAAAGCAAAGGCTGTCGATCGCGAGAGCCCTGCTGCGCCGGCCGCGTCTCCTGGTCTTCGACGAGGCGACCTCCTCCCTCGATTCGCTCACCGAAGAGGACATCACCGAGACGATCCGCGAGGTGGCGTCGAACCAGGTGATCACCATCCTCATCGCCCACCGCCTGTCGACCATCCTCCACGCCGACCGCATCCACGTCCTGGAGCACGGCCAGATCGTCGAATCCGGCCGCCACGAGGAGCTGCTGGAGCAGAAAGGGCTCTACTACGCCATGTGGCGCCAGCAGGTCGGCGAGCGCCGGCCGGCGGCAGGGGCGGCACCGCGGCTGGCGGCGGTGCGGTGAGTACCGCTTCCGGAGCGAGCCTCGACCTATCCTCGCCTCGAAGGGCGCTTGCCGTAGCGCGAGATGTCGTCGTGTTGAACGACGTCGATGAAAGAGACCGTTCCCTCTTGGACTCGGAAAACGATCCGGTCGCCGCTGTTGATCCGCGCCTCCAGATAATACTTGTCAGGCTGAATCGGCTTGATGCGCAAGCCGGGTGAGGAGGTCTGCTTGATCAGGTGGATGACTGCCTGATCGCAAGCCGCCTGGCGCTCGATGCTGAGCCTCGCATAGCTCGCCTTCCAGCTCTCCGACCACTCGGCAGTGAGGAAGACCTGCTTGTGGGGCATCGCTCAAGACCGCGAGCGGGCTTCTTGCTTCAGTTGGTCGAGGAAGGCCTGTGCCTGCTCGGGGGTCTCCGTCCGCGTCGAGCGCCCGGTGGCGAAGTCTTCTTCCGCTCGCGCGACACGCGCCTGCATCTCGGGATGGTAGAACCAGAGCTGGTCCGTGGGGATGAGCGTCGCGGGAATCAGCTCGAAGGTCCCTCTCTCCGTCCGCTCCAGGAGAAGGAATCCGCCCGCGTCGACACCGAGAGCATGACGCACTTCCTGCGGCAGGGTGGCACGCCCTTCCTTGTCCAAGGTCAAAAACGTCGTTGCAGGCGCCATGAAGACTCTCCTCGCGCCGGAAGCCCCGGCCAAGTCACGGTACCATCCGCGATCCTCGCGCCGCAAGTCCTCCTCTTTCGCCCTTTCGCCTCAGCGCCTTAGAACTCTCCCTTTTTCTCCAGCCGCGCGAGCGAGCGCTCCGCCTGCCGCCATTCGTTCTCGATGACCCAGGACCAGGCATGCGGCGGCTGTTGCTGCATGCCGGATTCGAGGGCGACCTGGAACCATCCGTCGGCTTCGGCGAAGTGGCGCTCGCTGGCCGCCTTGACGCCCTTGACCCAGCCGATGCTCGCCGGGTCGCCGTCGTCCGGAAAGGTTTTGAAGACCGGGGCGTCGCCGGTCAGCCCGGCGAGATAGCGCGCGGCGGCGGCGAAGAAATCGTCGCCCGGGGCCTGCGCGATCTCCGCCACGAGCCCGTCCCAGCGCGGACCGCTGGTCTCCCGCAGATGCAGGTGGGAGGCCGCTTTGATCATCCGGACGATGGGCGGGCTCGTGCTCTTCTCGCCGTTGCCGAACAGCCCCAGGAGCAGGTCGTACCGGCGCATCTGGTAGAGGGTCAAGGCGAAGTTGTGCGAACGGTCGGGGATCGCCTTGCGCACCCAGGCGACCGCCGCGTCGGCGCCCGCCTTTTCCTTGAGCAGATCGTAGGTGACGAACCGGATGTAGTCCTGCCACTGGGGCTGCGGATCGCGGAGCCCTTCGAGAAGAGGCAGCGCGGTCTCGAGCTTTCCTTTCTTTCCCAGGGCCACGGCCACGTCGGCGAGCACGTGCGGCGCGATCCCCGCGGCGGCGAGCTCGGCAAAGGCCCGCCGCGCCTGTTCGTCCGGTGCCTTCGCAAAGGTTTCGGCGAACGCTTCGGGGAGATGGCGGTTCCACGCTCCGACGATCCCGTTGCGGCTCGCGGCCAGCTCCTTGGCCGCGACGGAATAATCGTTGAGCTGCCACCGGGCGCGGGCGATCAGGCCCGAGGTCA
>Ga0209682_10000129_pt1 | contig 24510 bp, 22 predicted proteins | sample DOMMetBare2Fresh_2_FD_187471 | JGI IMG/M metagenome (GOLD analysis project Ga0209682, IMG submission 187471) | Wetland sediment microbial communities from St. Louis River estuary, USA, under dissolved organic matter induced mercury methylation -... | ecosystem: Environmental > Aquatic >... | reverse complement strand
CTATCGCAACGTCCGCACGCCGATCGTCGAGCCGACGGCGCTGTTCGTGCGTGGCCTCGGCGAGGTGACCGACATCGTCGAGAAGGAGATGTACTCCTTCGAGGACTCGATGAACGGCGACAAGCTCACGTTGCGCCCTGAGAACACGGCCGGCGTCGTGCGTGCGGCGATCGAGCACAACCTGCTTTACGACGGCGGCAAACGCCTTTTCTACATCGGCCCCATGTTCCGCCACGAGCGGCCTCAGCGCGGGCGCTATCGTCAGTTCTACCAGGTTGGGGTCGAGGCGCTGGGATTCGCCGGGCCGGAAGTCGATGCCGAGGTGATCCTGATGGCGCGCGCTCTCTGGCGCGACCTCGGCCTGACCGATGTGCGCCTGGAACTCAACAGCCTGGGCCAACTCGACGAACGCAAGATCCACCGCTCGGCGCTCATCGCCTACTTCGAGGCCCACCGGGACCAGCTCGACGCCGATGCCCAGCGCCGCCTCTACAGCAACCCGCTGCGCATCCTCGACACCAAGAATCCAGCGATGCGCGCGGTCGTCGAGGCCGCGCCAAAGCTCATGGACTACCTCGGAGAGGCCTCGCTGAAGCACTTCGACGCCGTGCGTGCGGCACTCGACGCCGCGGGCCAGCCGTACACCATCAGCCCACGCCTGGTTCGTGGCATGGACTATTACAACCTCACGGTCTTCGAGTGGGTCACCGACCGGCTCGGTGCCCAGGGCACGCTGTGCGGTGGCGGTCGCTACGACCCGCTGGTCGAGATGCTGGGCGGCAAACCTGCACCCGGAATCGGCTGGGGCATGGGAATCGAGCGCGTGCTCGACCTGCTCAACGAACTGGGCTTGCACGGGCCGGCGGAGCTGCCCGACGCCTACTGCGTCGTCCCCGATGCGGCGGCAATGCCGGCGGCCACGGCGGTGGCCGAAGACCTGCGCGCGGCCGGCCTGTCGGTGGTCATGCACGCCGCCGGCAAGGACGGCGCGGGCAGCATGAAGAGCCAGTTCAAGAAGGCCGATGCCAGCGGGGCACGCTTCGCGCTCGTCTTCGGTGCCGACGAGCTGGCGCAGGGCCAGGTGGCGGTCAAGTCGCTGCGCGATGCAGCGGCTGGCCAGCTCCTGCGGCCGCTGGCTGACGTGGCCGGCTGGGCGCACGCGCTGCGCAACGCATAATCCCGGGTCCCCATCGAAGCAGCGACATGGCCACACAACTCGACCTGCAAGAGCAGGAACAAGTCGACGCCCTCAAGGCGTTCTGGAAGCAGTACGGCAACCTGATCACCTGGACGCTGACGATCGCGCTCGGTGCGTTCGCGGCCTGGAACGGCTGGAACTGGTACCAGCGCGAGCAGGCGTTGAAGGCCAGCGTGATGCACGACGAGCTCGACAAGGCGGCACAGGTCGGCGATGTCGACAAGGCGGCACGGGTCTTTGCCGACCTGCGCGAGCGCTTTCCGCGTACGGCGTTCGCCCAGCAGGCAGGGCTGCTGCTGGCCAAGCTGCAGGCCGACAAGAACAAGATCGATGACGCCAAGGTCTCGCTCGGCTGGGTCGCGACGAACGCGATCGAGGACGAGTACAAGACGGTCGCGCACCTGCGGATCGCGGGTCTGTTGCTCGATGCCAAGAAGTTCGACGAGGCGCTCAAGGAACTCGACGCCGCCAAGGCGGAAGGCTTCGAGGCGCTGGTGGCCGACCGCCGTGGCGACGTTCTGCTGGCGCAGGGCAAGATGGCCGACGCCATTGCCGCCTACAAGATCGCCTGGACCCGCATGGACGACAAGGTCGACTACCGCCGCGTGATCGAAGCCAAGCTGACGTCGCTCGGTGCCGCGCCCGCGCCCGAGGGCCCGGCTTCGGCGGCTTCCGGAGCCAATTCGTGATCGCGCCGCTGCTGCGTAGCGCCCGCGTCGCCGGCCTTGTCGCTGCACTGGCGGCGGCGGCCGGACTCGTCGCCTGCGGCTCCGACAAGCCCAAGCCGACGCCGCTGACCCCGCTGACCGCCAAGATCGCCGGGCGCCAGGTCTGGACGGCCAAGGTCGACAGCGTGCAGTTCCCGCTCGGCGTGGCCGTGGCGGCCGGCCGCTTTCATGTCGCAGGCACCGACGGCAGCGTTCTCGCGATCGACGCGGATACCGGCCGCGAAGCCTGGCGTGGCCAGGCGGGTGCGCGTCTGAGCGCCGGCGTAGGCAGCGATGGCCGGTTTGCCGCCGTCGTGACGGTGAACAACGAACTCGTGGCCTTCGACGAAGGCAAGCTGATCTGGAAGGCGCGGTTGAGTTCGCGCACCGTCACCCCGCCACTGGTGGCCGGCGAGCGGGTATTCGTGATGACGGTGGACCGCATGGTCCTGGCCTTCGACGCACTCGATGGCCGCAAGCTGTGGACGATGCAGCGCCCCGGTGATGCCCTGACGCTGGGGCAGGCGGGTGTGCTGACGGCCTTCAAGGACACCCTGGTGGTCGGGCAGGGGCCGCGCATGGCCGGCGTCGATCCGATGCGCGGGACGGTACGCTGGGAAGTGCCGCTGGCGCAGCCGCGCGGCACCAACGAGGTCGAGCGGCTGGCCGACCTGATCGGACCTGCGCTGCGGGTGGGGAACCAGGTCTGCGCACGCGCCTTCCAGTCGGCGGTCGGTTGTGTCGATGCCGACCGCGGCACGCTTCAGTGGTCGCGCAACGTGGGCGGCGTGCAGGCGGTGGGCGGCGGCGATGTCGTGATCGTCGGAGCCGATGCTTCCGACCGCATCACGGGCTGGCGCCAGTCCAGCGGCGAGTTGCTTTGGACCAGCGAGAAGTTCCTGCACCGCGGACTCAGCGGTGCGCTCGGGACGGGCAAGGCGGTCGCCTTCGGCGATCTCGAGGGCCAGGTCCACTTCCTCGACCGCGACAGCGGCGACCCGGTGCTGCGCCTGGCGACCGATGGCACGCCGATCGTGGGCACACCGGCTCTGGCCGGGACAACCATGCTGGTCGTCACCCGTGGCGGTGGTCTGTTTGCATTCCGCCCTGATTGACGTGACCGTCCGCGGCCGCACCGCATGGGCCCCCGACGGGGGCCTGCGCCCGGCCAGGGAGCGGGCCGGTGCGGGGCACGAACCATCGTGAAGCCGGTCATCGCGATCGTCGGCCGGCCGAACGTCGGGAAGTCCACGCTCTTCAACCGGCTCACCAAGAGCCGGGACGCGATCGTGGCCGACTTCTCCGGCCTGACCCGTGACCGCCACTACGGAGATGCGCGCCTGGGCTCGCGCGAGTTCATCGTCATCGACACCGGCGGCTTCGAGCCCGACAGCTCGAGTGGCATCGTGCGTGAGATGGCCAAGCAGACGCGCCAGGCGGTGGCCGAAGCCGACGCCGTGATCTTCGTCGTCGACGTGCGCGCCGGGCTTTCGGCGCAGGACCACGACATCGCCAAGTACCTGCGCAGCGAGCGCAAGCGTGTGCTGCTGGCGGCCAACAAGGCCGAGGGCATGGTCGATTCGCCGGCGCTGGCCGAATTCCACGAACTCGGCATCGGCGACCCGATCCCGATCTCGTCGGCGCACGGCCAGGGCATCCGCAGCCTCATCGAGATGGCGCTCGAGGACTTCGACTTCGGCGATGAAGACGAGACTCCGCCCGAACCCGATGCCGATGCGCCGATCCGCCTGGCGGTGGCCGGGCGGCCCAACGTCGGCAAGTCCACGTTGATCAATACCTGGCTCGGCGAGGAGCGCCTCGTGGCGTTCGACCAACCGGGCACGACGCGCGACGCGATCCACGTGCCCTTCGAGCGCGACGGCCAGCGCTTCGATCTGATCGATACCGCCGGCCTGCGCCGCAAGGGCAAGGTCTTCGAGGCGATCGAGAAGTTCTCGGTCGTGAAGACCCTGCAGGCGATTGCCGACGCCAATGTCGTGCTGCTGCTGATCGACGCCACGCAGGGCGTGACCGACCAGGACGCCCACATTGCGGGGTACATCCTGGAGTCGGGCCGCGCGGTCGTCATCGCGATCAACAAGTGGGACGCGATCGACAGTTACCAGCGCGAGATGCTCGAGCGCTCGATCGAACAACGCCTGGCCTTCCTGCGCTTTGCCGCCGTGCTGCACATCTCGGCGCTCAAGCGCCAGGGCCTGGGACCGGTGTGGAAGGCGATCATCGATGCGCACGCGTCGGCGATCAAGAAGATGACGACGCCGGTGCTGACGCGCCTGCTGCAAGACGCGGTGGAGCACCAGCAGCCGCCGCGTGCCGGCCGCTTCAGGCCGAAGCTTCGCTACGCGCACCAGGGCGGCATGAATCCGCCGATCATCGTGATCCACGGCAACTCGCTGGAGCACGTGCCGGACGCCTACCGGCGATACCTGGAAGGGCGATTTCGCGCACACTTCAAGCTTGTCGGCACGCCGATGAAGATCGAGTTCCGGTCGTCCGAGAATCCCTTCGACAAGTCGGCCTGAACCGGCAGCCTTGCAAACGCTGGGGCGAACCCCATGTGGTAGGCTGTCTCATCTTTCCATCACGGAGCATATCGTGAGCAACAAAGGGCAGCTTCTTCAGGACCCGTTCCTCAATCTTCTGCGCAAGGAACACGTACCGGTCTCGATCTACCTCGTCAACGGCATCAAGCTGCAGGGCCACATCGAGTCGTTCGACCAATATGTCGTGCTGCTCCGCAATACGGTGACCCAGATGGTCTACAAGCACGCCATCTCGACGGTCGTGCCGGGCCGCGCCGTCAACTTCCACGCCAACGAGCCTGGCGAGCCGCAGGCCTGATTCGCGCCTCGCCCGACATCCACCACCCTTGAGTCACGCTGCCCCCGCGGCCCTAGAGCCTGCCCCCGGTGCTGCCCGAGCGGTGCTGGTCGGCGTCGATTTCGGGCCCGGATCGTCCTTCGATCCGACGCTCGAGGAACTCGCTTTGCTGGCCACCTCGGCCGGCGATGACCCGGTTGCGCGGGTCACTGCACGGCGCAAGGCGCCGGATGCAGCACTGTTCATCGGCTCGGGCAAGGCCGACGAGATCAAGGCCCTGGTGGCGAGCACCGCCGCCCAGGGCGTGATCTTCGACCAGGCGCTGAGCCCGGTGCAGCAGCGCAACCTCGAGCGTGTGCTCGGGGTCCCGGTGGCCGACCGCACCGCGGTCATCCTCGACATCTTTGCCGCCCGCGCGCAGAGCCACGAAGGCAAGCTGCAGGTCGAGCTCGCGCAGTTGCAGTATTTGTCGACGCGCCTGGTACGGCGCTGGTCGCACCTGGAGCGGCAGCGCGGTGGCATCGGCACACGTGGTGGCCCGGGCGAGACACAGATCGAGCTTGACCGCCGCATGATCGGCGAGCGCATCAAGTCGGTGAAGGCGCGTCTCGAGAAGGTCAAGCGGCAACGCAGCACACAGCGCCGGGCCCGCGAGCGCCGCGGCACCTTTCGCATCTCGCTGGTGGGCTACACCAATGCCGGCAAGTCCACGCTCTTCAACGCCCTCGTCAAGGCGCGTGCGTACGCAGCCGATCAGCTCTTCGCGACGCTGGATACCACCACGCGCGCGCTGTGGCTGCAGCAGGCGCAGACCTCGGTCTCGTTGTCTGACACCGTCGGTTTCATCCGCGACCTTCCGCACAAGCTGGTCGAGGCCTTTCAGGCCACGCTTTCCGAGGCCGCCGATGCCGACCTTCTGCTGCACGTGATCGACGCCTCCAGCCCGCAACTGGACGAACAGCAGGCCGAGGTAGAACGTGTTCTGCACGAGATCGGGGCCGACGATGTGCCGCAGATCCTGGTCTACAACAAGATCGACCTGCTCGAACCTTCGCTGCAGCCGCGAGTGGCCGCCGACCGCATCGCGGTCGCGCCGGGCGTGCAATTCCCGCGTATCTTCGTCAGCGCCGTCACCGGCAGCGGTCTGGACGCGCTGCGCGACGCGATCGCCGAAGCGGCGCTGACCCATCAAGAATCTCTTCCCCACGTCGACGCATGAACATGCTCCCACCGTCTGACTCCTTCGGCACGCGACTGCGTGCCACGGCCCGGGCGGCCGCGCAGCTGGCCGCGGGCTTTGCCGGCCGCGGGGCCTCCCTGGTCTACAACAATGGTCGCAACGAGGGACCGCCGGACCTGGATGAACTCTGGCGCGACTTCAACCGCAAGCTCAACGGCCTTTTCGGCGGCAAGGGTGGCGGCTCCAAAGGTGGCGGTGGCGACGACCGCGGGCCCGGCGGCGGTCCGCAGTTCCAGCCCAACATGAAGAGTGCCGGCATCGGTGTCGGCCTGATTGCAGGGGTCGCTGCGCTGGTCTGGCTGGGCAGTGGCTTCTTCATCGTTCAGGAGGGCCAACAGGCGGTCGTCACGTCCTTTGGCAAGTTCAGCCATACGGCCGATGCGGGCTTCCAGTGGCGCTTCCCCTACCCGTTCCAGGCCCACGAGACGGTGCCAGTCACGCAATTGCGCTCGGTCGAGGTCGGGCGCAACGCCGTCGTGGCGGCCACCGGCCTGCGCGACTCGTCGATGCTGACGCAGGACGAGAACATCGTCGACATCCGCTTCACGGTGCAATACCGGCTGAAGGATGCACGTGCCTACCTGTTCGAGAACAACCGCCCTGACGAGGCGGTCGTCCAGGCCGCGGAGTCTGCCGTGCGCGAGATCGTCGGCCGCAGCAAGGTCGACTCGGTGCTCTACGAGCAGCGCGACGCACTCGCAGCGGACCTCGTCAAGTCGGTGCAGGCCCAGCTCGATCGCCTGAAGGCCGGCATCATCATCGCCAACGTCAACGTGCAGAACGTCCAGGTGCCCGAGCAGGTACAAGCCGCATTCAACGATGCCGTCAAGGCCGGCGCCGACCGTGACCGCTTCAAGAACGAGGGCCAGGCCTATGCGAGTGACGTGATCCCCAAGGCACGTGGCACGGCATCGCGACTGAAGGAGGAGGCCGAGGGCTATCGCTCGCGCGTGATCGCCCAGGCCGAGGGCGACGCGCAGCGCTTCCGCTCGGTGCTGACCGAATACCAGAAGGCACCCGGCGTCACCCGCGACCGTCTCTACATCGACACCATGCAGCAGGTCTACTCCAACGTCAGCAAGGTCATGGTCGACAGTCGCAACGGCTCCAATCTGCTGTATCTGCCGCTAGACAAGCTGATGCAGCAGGTCGGTGTCGCAGGCACCACGGCGACACCGGCGCCGGGTCCGATCCCGGCCGACACCCCCGCCGCGCCGGCCTCTGCCACTGGCGACGTCCGCTCGCGCGACAACGCGCGCACGCGGGACCGTGAAGGCCGCTGAAAGGAGATGCCCGAATGAACCGAATCGGACTCATCGCCGCCAGCGCCCTGATCGTGCTGATGCTGGCAGCTTCCACACTCTTCATCGTCGACCAGAGGCAGGTCGCCGTGGTCTACGCGCTGGGAGAGATCAAGGAAGTCGTCACCGAACCCGGCCTCAAGTTCAAGCTGCCGCCGCCTTTCCAGAACGTCGTCTTCCTCGACAAGCGCGTCCAGACCCTGGACAGCCCGGAGACCCGGCCGATCTTCACGGCCGAGAAGAAGAGCCTGGTGATCGACTGGCTGGTCAAGTGGCGGATCGTCGAGCCGCGGCAGTTCATCCGCAACAACGGCGTCGATCTGCGCAACCTCGAGAGCCGCCTCAGCCCCGTCGTGCAGGCCGCGTTCAACGAGGAGATCACGAAGCGCGACGTGCGCGGCGTTCTATCGACTGCGCGCGAGAAGGTGATGAACGATGTCCAGACGCGTCTGGCCGACGAGGCCAAGGCCTTTGGCATCGAGATCGTGGACGTGCGGATCAAGCGCGTGGACTTCGTTGCCGACATCACCGACTCGGTCTATCGCCGGATGGAGTCCGAGCGCAAACAGGTTGCCAACGAGTTGCGTTCGCAGGGCGCCGCCGATGCCGAGAAGATCCGTGCTGACGCCGATCGGCAGCGTGAGGTCATCGTCGCCGAAGCCTATCGCGACGCACAGAAGGTCAAGGGCGAGGGCGATGCCAAGGCATCGGCACTGTATGCCGATGCCTTCGGCCGCGATCCGCAGTTCGCTCAGTTCTACCGCAGCCTCGAGGCTTACCGGGCGAGCTTTCGCAACAAGTCCGACGTGATGGTGGTCGATCCGACCAGCGACTTCTTCCGCGCGATGCGCGGGAGCGGCGCCGCGGCGCCGCCTCCGGCGGGCCGCAAGTAGCGCGGCCCCGGTTTCGAGGCATGGGGGACGTGCTCCTCGGCGCGCTGGCGCTGATGTTCATCTTCGAAGGGCTGCTGCCCTTCCTGAGCCCCCAGGCCTGGCGCGACCTGTTCGCGCGTGCCTTGCGCCTGACCGACGGGCAGTTGCGATTCCTCGGCCTGAGCAGCATCCTGCTCGGGCTCGTGCTGATCACGTTCTTCGTCAGCTGACCGCGAGCCGGCGGCGGCGAGGCCGCCGGTACAATGCCGCTTTTGACACCACGGTCTCCCATGTCCAGAGCCTGGCAGTTGCCGGAGCAAATTGCCGATGTCCTGCCGGCCCAGGCGCGCCGCATCGAGGCGCTGAGGCGCCGCATGCTCGATCAGGCTGCAGGCCGCGGGTTCGAACTCGTGATGCCGCCGATGCTCGAGCACCTCGATTCGCTGCTGTCCGGCACCGGTCGCGAACTGGACCTCAAGACATTCAAGCTGGTCGACCAAGTCAGCGGACGCACGCTCGGCCTTCGTGCCGACACGACGCCGCAGGTCGCCCGCATCGATGCCCATCTGCTCAACCGTGCGGGCGTCACCCGACTGTGCTACTGCGGCCCGGTCCTGCACACGCGGGCATCGGTGTTGCATGGCAGCCGCGAGTTGCTGCAATTCGGGGCCGAGATATTCGGCCACGCCGGGCTGGAGGCCGATCTCGAGGTGCACGAACTGGCGCTCGATGTCTTGGTCGATACCGGACTCGAGGACCTGACGATCGACCTTGCCGACGCGCGCGTCCTGCGCGGCGTGCTGGCGGGTGTGCCGATCGACGCCGGTGGCCTGCAGGACGTCGTGTCGGCCCTGTCGGTGAAGGATGCACAGGCGCTGGCTGCCCTGTCGGAGCGGTTTCCCTCCGAGAGTCGCGCCGGCCTGGCCGCACTGCTGCGCCTTTATGGCGGCAGCGAAGTGCTGGCTGCTGCGCGTGTCGAACTGCCGTCCAGGCCCGAGATCACGGCTGCGCTGGACGAGCTTCAATGGCTGGCGAGCCACCTCGGATCGGCGCATCCGGCACTTCGCATCGGATTCGACCTCGGTGACATGAGCGGCTACGCCTACTACAGCGGCGCGCGCTTCGCCCTCTATGGTGGGCACGGCAGCGATGCCGTCGCTCGCGGCGGTCGCTATGACGAGGTGGGCGCGGTCTTCGGCCGCAGCCGGCCGGCCGTGGGGTTCAGCCTGGACTTGCGCACGCTGGCAGAACTGGCGCCCGGCAATGGCGCGGTCGGCGCGATTCGCGCACCCTGGAGCGAGGATGTCGCGCTACGCCGCGCCGTGCGGCAGTTGCGCGGCGAAGGACACAGGGTGGTGTGGGCCCTGCCGGGCCACGACGCCCGCGAGGACGAGGCCGCCTTCGACCGCGAACTGGCACTTGTCGATGGCCGCTGGGCGGTCGTCGCGTGCTGAGTCAGACACTTCGAGAGAACGAGCCGCAGATGAATGCACAGCAGACCCGATCGGACGGACGCAACGTGGTCGTCGTCGGCACCCAGTGGGGCGATGAAGGCAAGGGCAAGGTCGTCGACTGGCTGACCACGCACGCCCACGGAGTGATCCGGTTCCAGGGTGGCCACAACGCCGGCCACACGCTGGTCATCAAGGGCGTGAAGACCGCGCTGCAGCTGATTCCCTCGGGCATCATGCGAGAGGGCGTGGCCTGCTACATCGGCAATGGCGTGGTCGTCGATCCGACCCATCTGTTATTGGAGATCGAGCGCCTGGAGGCGATCGGCGTCGAGGTGCGTTCGCGCCTGTTCCTGAGCGAGTCCTGCCCGCTGATCCTGCCTTTCCATGTCGAAGTCGATCGCGCGCGCGAGGCGCTGCGCGAGACCAGCGGGGCCGGCAAGATCGGCACCACTGGCAAGGGCATCGGCCCGGCGTACGAAGACAAGGTCGCGCGTCGAGCGCTTCGTGTCCAGGACCTCAAGCATCCAGAGCGTTTTGCTGCCAAGCTGCGCGAACTGGTCGACCTGCACAATTTCGCGCTTGGCGGCTACCTGAAGTCGACGCCGCTGGAATTCCAGCCGATCTTCGACCATGCGATGAAGGTCGCCGAGCACTTGAAACCGCTGCTGGCCGACGTGGGCTACCGCCTGCACCGCAGCCATCTGGCGGGTGAGAACCTTCTGTTCGAAGGGGCGCAAGGCACCTTGCTCGACATCGACCACGGAACCTACCCCTACGTCACCTCGAGCAACTGCGTGGCCGGCAATGCGGCCGCGGGCTCAGGGGTAGGCCCGCAGATGCTGCAGTACATCCTGGGGATCACGAAGGCCTACACGACGCGCGTGGGTGGTGGGCCGTTCCCGACCGAGTTGCCGATCGACCAGCCCGGCACCGTGGGCCACCACCTGTCCAGCGTCGGCCAGGAGCGCGGCACGGTCACCGGTCGGGCGCGTCGTTGCGGCTGGCTCGACGCTGCGGCCCTCAAGCGCTCGATGATCATCAACGGCATCTCGGGCCTGTGCATCACCAAGCTCGACGTGCTCGACGGCCTGAAGGAAATCCTGGTTTGCACCGGCTACGAACTGAACGGCCAGACCACCGACATCCTGCCGCTGGATGCCGACGACATTGCCGCCTGCAAGCCGATCTACGAACGCTTCGAAGGTTGGAGCGAGAGTTCCGCCGGCGCTACATCGTGGGAGCAGTTGCCGGCCAAGGCGCGCGCCTACCTCGAGCATGTGCAGCAGGTCATCGGCGTCCCCATCGACATGGTCTCGACCGGCCCCGACCGCGAACACACCATAGTTCTTCGCCACCCCTTCAAGAACTGAGGTTCACGAACCATGCTCACCGACGACGGCAAGCACCTCTACGTATCGTGGGACGAATACCACATGCTGATCGAGCGTCTGGCGCTCAAGGTCGCCAACTCCGGTTGGGAGTTCGACCAGATCCTGTGCCTTGCGCGCGGAGGCATGCGCCCCGGCGATGTACTGTCGCGGGTGTTCGACAAACCGCTCGCGATCATGTCGACGAGTTCCTACCGGGCCGAAGCCGGGACGATCCAGGGTCGCCTTGACATGGCCAAGTACATCACGATGCCCAAGGGCGAACTGGCTGGCCGCGTTCTCCTGGTCGACGACTTGGCCGATTCCGGCGTGACCTTGCGCGCGGTGGTCGATCGCCTGCGCGGCATGCCGGCCATCAGCGAACTGCGTTCGGCAGTCATCTGGTGCAAGGGGGTGTCGGGCTACACGCCGGACTACTTCGTCGAGACGCTGCCCACGAGCCCCTGGATCCATCAGCCGTTCGAGGAATACGACAACCTGCGGCCCGAAGGCCTGGCGAAGAAGTTCGTCGTCTGAAGCGCTGGGATCGACGCCGTGCAAGCGTGGCGGCTCAAGGGTCACTGCTCGCAGCTCACATCTGCCGATCTTGCGGCCCGCAACGAAAAAGGCCGACACTTGCATGTCGGCCTTCTGTCTTCAACTTGGTGCCCAGGAGAGGACTCGAACCTCCACGGAGTTACCCGCTAGTACCTGAAACTAGTGCGTCTACCAATTCCGCCACCTGGGCTTTCAGGAACTACGGATTCTATTATCAAAAATCTAACATCGTCAACCGCCGCTTCGCAAAGTGCATCGCAGGCGTTGCTCAGCGAAGTCCAGGGTCGCATCGACGGCCATCGTGACGGACACGGCTTCGTTATCCGCGATGACGGCGAGCCGTCGGTCTACCTTGCGCCGCAGGAGATGCGTACCGTGCTGCACGGCGATACCGTGCGCGTGCGTATCGTTCGCTACGACCGCAAGGGCCGGCCCGAAGGGCGTGTGCTCGACATCGTCGAGCGGCGCAAGCAGCCCATCATCGGCCGTCTGCTGCACGAGAGCGGCGCATGGATCGTCGCGCCCGAGGACAAGCGCTTCGGACAGGACGTCCTGATCCCGAAAAACGCCACCGGCGCGGCACAGGCGGGGCAGGTCGTGGCGGTCGAATTGACCGAGGCGCCGTCCATGTTCTCGCGGCCCGTGGGCCGCGTGGTTGAGGTGCTGGGCGAGATCGACGACCCTGGCATGGAAATCGAGATCGCAGTGCGCAAGTTCGAGGTGCCGCACCGCTTCTCGCCCGAGACGCTGGCGCAAGCCGCGGCGCTGCCGGACAGGCTGCGTGCGGTCGACAAGCGGCAACGCGTCGATCTGACCGACGTGCCCCTGGTCACTATCGACGGCGAGGATGCCCGCGACTTCGACGACGCGGTCTACTGCGAGCCGTTCACCCGCGGGCGTGGCAAGACGCTGTTCGAGGGCTGGCGGCTGATCGTTGCGATCGCCGACGTGAGCCACTACGTCAAGCCAGGCGAGGCGCTGGACGCCGACGCCTACGAACGTGCGACTTCGGTCTACTTTCCGCGTCGGGTGATTCCGATGCTGCCGGAGAAGCTGTCGAACGGCTTGTGTTCGCTGAACCCGGACGAAGAACGCCTTTGCATGGTCTGCGACATGGTCGTCGGCAGCGACGGCGCGATCGATGCCTATCAGTTCTTCCCCGGCGTGATGCGCTCGCACGCGCGGTTCACCTACAACGAGGTCGCCGCAATTCTGACTAACACGCGCGGGCCGGAGGCCCAGCGCCGGCGCGACCTGGTGCCGCACCTGATCCATCTGCACGAGGTCTATCGCGCGCTGCTGAAGCAACGAGCCAAGCGCGGCGCCGTCGATTTCGAGACCACCGAGACACAGATCGTCTGCGACGAGACGGGCCGGATCGTGAAGATCGTCCCGCGCACGCGCAATGAGGCTCACCGGCTGATCGAGGAGGCGATGTTGGCCGCCAACGTATGTGCTGCCGCCTTCATCGAGGCCGGTGCGCATCCCTCTCTGTATCGCGTGCACGAAGGCCCGACACCGGAGAAGCGCCTGGCACTGCAGAATTACCTTCGCGCGCTCGGCATCGGCCTGTATGTCGGCGAGGAGCCGACGCCTTCCGAACTGCAGGCCATCGCTCAGGCGACCAAGGAACGGCCCGACGCGTCACAGATCCACCAGATGCTGCTGCGTTCGATGCAGCAGGCGATCTACACGCCCGTCAACAGCGGCCACTTCGGCCTGGCCTACGAGGCTTACACGCATTTCACGAGCCCGATCCGGCGCTATCCGGACCTGTTGGTGCACCGCGTGATCAAGGCGCTACTGTCGAAGAAGAAGTATGTCTTCGAACCATCGGCTGAGACTGCCGAGGCGCCGCAGCGGCGCGGTGGCAAGCCGCCGCTGCAGCGCCCGGTGCCGCGGGTCGGCAGCAAGGACCTCGCGGCCTGGGAGATCGCAGGCGCCCACACCAGTGCGCGCGAGCGCCGCGCCGACGAGGCCTCGCGCGACGTCGAGGCCTGGCTCAAGTGCAAGTACATGCGCGATCACCTGGGCGAGGAGTACGCGGGCACCGTCAGTTCGGTGGCCGGTTTCGGGCTGTTCGTGACGCTGGACGCCTTGTATGTCGAGGGCTTGGTGCACATCACCGAGCTCGGGGGCGAGTACTTCCGCTTCGACGAAGTCCGCCAGGAACTGCGCGGCGAGCGCAGCGGCGTGCGCTACGCCGTGGGCACCCGCCTGCGTGTGCAGGTCAGCCGCGTCGATCTCGACGGCCGGCGTATCGACTTCCGCCTCGTGCGCGAAGGCGAAGCAGAGGGCGACAAACTGCTGCCCAAGGGCCGCGGCGAGCGTACGAAGCCTTCGAGCGCGGTCGAGGACCTGGCCCAGGTCACCGAGCGCGACCGCGCTGTCAAACGCGTCCGCAAGGCCGCCGGGCCGAAGCCGGCATCGGCCACACGGCCGCGCGGGAGCGTGCAGGATCGCAAGGCGGCGGCCAAGAAGAACTCAAAGCGCTGAGCCGAGCGCGCGCATCGACTCCACCAGGTCGAGCGCACGGATCGCTTCGATGCCGTGCGCCTCGGCAGCGGCGCCGTGGCGCCAGGCTGACGCCGCGGCGCAGCAGAAGGCCGTGTCGGTCGGATCTTTGTGCGGGGCGCCTGCAGCCTGGGCCCAGAGCCCGCCGATCCAGCCCGCGAGCACATCGCCCGTACCGCCGCTGGCGAGCGATGCATTGCCCGTGCTGTTGATGGCCGGCACCCGTTGCGGCGCAGTGATGACCGTTCCCGATCCCTTCAGCACGACGACAGCGCCAGTGCGGCGAGCCAGGTTGGCAGCAGCGTGCAGCCGGTCGCGCTGGACCTCCGCGGTCGTCGAGCCCAGGAGGCGTGCGGCCTCCAGCGGGTGCGGCGTCAGCACGGTGGCATGGCCGCGCGCGACGCGAGCGCGCAGCAGGGTCTCCAGGCCCTCGTCGACCGCCAAGGCATTGAGGGCATCGGCATCGAGGACCAGGCGTGCTGCGCGCGTCAGCAGCGCCGGCAGCGAGGCACGCACGGCATCGCCGCCGCCGCAGCCGCACACGACTGTCGCGTGCTCCAGGTCGGCGTGACCCGGCAGCCACGCCGTCGAGCACCAGAGCCATTCGGGCCGTGTCGCATCGCCGGTCGGAGTCCGGTTGTCGAGCAGGCTGACAAGGGTCCGACCGGCACCGGCGGCAAGCGCGGCATGGGCGGCGAGGCGCGCCGCGCCGACCATGCCGGTGCCGCCGCCGACGATGATCACATCGCCGAAGCTGCCCTTGTGTTGGGCATGAAGGCGGTGGCCCGCCGCCGCGGCGTGATCGGCGGGCGAGGTGAGACGGGCCGACGGGGCATCCGCTGCCGTCGCGGGCGCGCCGAGATCGTCGAACCAGATGGCGCCCGCATGGTCGCGTCCCGCTGCAGTGAACAGGCCGGGCTTCAATGTCAGCAAGGACAGGGTGGCCGTCGCCTGGACGGCGGCCGTGCCCAGCAGCGCCCCCGTATCCGCAGCCAGGCCGGAAGGAATGTCGACAGCGAGGCGCGGCGACTGCACCGCGTTCAAGGCGGCGATCGCGGCGGCGATCGGGCCTTCAGGCGCGCGGTGCGCTCCGATCCCGAGCAGGGCGTCGACGCCGAGATCGAATGGGCCTGCCCACAGTTCAGTGGAGATGCCGACGCCGGCATCCTGCGCCCGGCGCAGTCCGACTTGCGCATCGGTGGGCAGACGCGCGGCATCGGCACAAAGCGTGACACACACCGACAGGCCGCGGGCGGCGAGGTCGGCTGCTGCATGCAGACCGTCGCCGCCGTTGCCGCCCGGGCCAGCGGCAATCCAGGCTCGGCGGGCATGCGGCGCAAGTGCGACAGCCAGGCGGGCCACGCTGCGACCGGCGCGCTGCATCAATTGACCCACGGCATGGCGGTCCAGTTCACGCTTCTCGATCGAGCGCGATGCGGCGACGTTGTACAGCGGCCACCCGATCCGGGCCGGCAGCACACGTTGCGGGCCGTCTGCATCTTGCGCAGTCATGAGGCCATTGTGCGCGCGACTCGAGGTGTCAGCGCAGGCGGTCGACAGCGAAGCCACCGATGCCAATCGAAGGTGTCCGGCCTGCGATCTGGTCGGCAACGATGCGCGCCGAGCCGCACGACATCGTCCAGCCGCTCGACCCGTGGCCCAGGTTCAGCCATACGCCGGCACCCGCACTCGGCCCAATCACCGGGGGGCCGTCGGGCAGCATCGCGCATGCGCCTTTCCAGTGCTGGGCGCGCGACAGGTCCGCCACGCCCGGGAACCAGTCGTGCAGCACCTTGTACAGCGTGCGCAAGGCCGCCGGATCCATCCGATTTGCGCGGCCGCCGACCTCGGCTCCGCCAGCCACCCGGATGCGCTGGCCCAGGCGGGACAAGGAAATCCTGAAGCGTTCATCCAGGAGACCGGAGCGGGGCCCGAAGTCGGGCATGGTCTCGACATGCCGTATCGGTGCGGTCAGCGAATAGCCATAGACCGGCAGCAAGGGCAGGCGCAGCCCCAGCGGTTCGAGCAGACGCCCTGCCTCATGCCCGGCACAGACGACCACGGCATCGAAGCACTGGGTGGTCGGCGCATCGGTCGAACCCGTCGGGCGCGTCAGCAGTTCGGGCTGCTTGCCAGCGGCAATCGACATGACCTCGATGCCGAAACGAAAGCGCGCTCCACGGGTCTCTGCCTGGGCCTTGAGCAGGTGCGCGAACTGCCTGCAGTTGCCGACGCCGTCCTGAGGCAGTCGGATGGCGGCCTTCAATGGCGTGCCGGGGTCCAGGCCGGGTTCAAGTTCGCGGCAGCGCGTTGCATCGATGAGTTCATGGTCGATACCCAGTTCAGCAAACAATGCCAGACTGGATTGGGCCCGGGCCAGGTCACGGCCCGAGCGCAGCAAGACGAGGTGGCCACGTGTCTGCTCGAATTGCAGCTGCAGCGAACCCGCGAGATCGTCCATGCGTGCGCGGCTGAAATGGGCCAGCTGTTGCATCATCGTGTGATTGCGGGCGTGTGGGGCCTTGCGGCAGGCACGCAGGTAACGCCACAGCCAAGGGCTTGCCGCCAGCGTGCCGGCACCGAAACGCACGGCGCTGTGACGCGACCAAAGGCCTGCCAGGACCCTGGTTGGCATGCCGGGCGCGGCCCATGGCGCCACATTGCCCGGCGCGATCACGCCGCCATTGGCGAAGCTGGTTTCGGCTGCAACGCTGGGGCGGCGTTCAACGACGGTGACCTCGTGGCCATCGATGGCCAGTTCATACGCGGTGGTGACGCCGACGATGCCGGCGCCGATGACGGCAATGCGCAAATCAGGGCTCCCTCGGCAGTCAGCCGGACTCGGCAGGTGTCGTGCGTGCTAAAATCTTCTGGTTTATCTGCGACGTGCTGCCGAAGACCTTCGGATCTGACCTTGGATCTTGGATGGTGCGGTCGACAGGTGAGTGGACGGAGGCAGGGGATCGGCAACGATCCCCTGCCTCCGTCGAAAAGCGCGAACCCGGCAACCGAGTGGTGTTGCTTCCAACGAATCGAAATGCAACGTTGGTGAGCAATTCTTGCCAGGATTCTAGATCCAACCTTCGGAGTGACCCATGACCGTCTCCATGCGTGAAATGCTGGAAGCCGGTGTCCATTTCGGACACCAGACCCGCTTCTGGAACCCCAAGATGGCCCCGTATATCTACGGCCATCGCAACAAGATCCACATCATCAATCTCGAGAAGACGCAGCCGCTCTTCAACGACGCGATGAAGTTCATCCGCCAGCTGTCCAGCCGGCGCGGAACGATCCTGATGATCGGCACCAAGCGCCAGGCGCGCGACGTGATCGCCATGGAAGCGGCTCGTTGCGGCATGCCCTTCGTCGACCAGCGCTGGCTTGGCGGCATGATGACCAACTTCAAGACGGTCAAGGGCTCGCTGAAGAAGCTCAAGGACATGCAGGCCGCCAAGGACTCCGGCATCGAGCAGATGATCAAGAAGGAAGCCCTGATGTTCGATCGCGAGCTGGCCAAGCTCGAGAAGGACATCGGCGGGATCCAGGACATGACCGCGCTGCCCGACGCGATGTTCGTGATCGACGTCGGCTACCACAAGATCGCGGTGGCCGAAGCCAACAAGCTGGGCATCCCGGTCATCGGCATCGTTGACACCAACCACTCTCCTGACGGCGTCCAGTACGTGATTCCCGGCAACGATGACTCGGCCAAGGCGGTGGCGCTGTACGCCCGCGCCGTGGCCGACGCCGTGCTCGAGGGCAAGGCCAATGCGACGACCGAAGTCGTGGCCGCTGCCAGCGAAGGCGACGAGTTCGTCGAAGTCAGCGAAGGCACCTGATCCCGTGCGCCGGGCGGTGCTCGCGTGACGCGCGCCGTCACGCCGCCGCCCGCGTTCATTTCTGATTTGGAGATGTGAAGAAGATGGCTGCAATCACTGCAAGCATGGTCGCTGAACTGCGTGCGAAGACCGACGCGCCGATGATGGAGTGCAAGAAGGCCCTGACCGAGGCCGAAGGCAACATGGAGCGCGCCGAGGAGATCCTTCGCGTCAAGCTCGGCAACAAGGCCGGCAAGGCCTCGGCCCGCATCACGGCCGAGGGCGTCATCGCCGCTGCGGTCAGCGGCAACACCGGGGCACTGATCGAAATCAATTGCGAGACCGACTTCGTTTCGAAAAACGAGTCCTTCCTGGCGTTCACCAAGTCTTGTGCCGAACTCGTCGCCAACAACGACCCGGCCGATGTTGCCGCGCTCTCGGTGCTGCCGTTGTCGCAAGACGGCTTCGGCCCGACGGTGGAGGACGTGCGCAAAGGCCTGATCGGCAAGATCGGCGAGAACATGTCGATCCGCCGCTTCAGGCGCTACGCGGGCGGTGGCAAGCTGGCGTACTACCTGCACGGGACCCGCATCGGCGTGATGGTGGAGTTCGACGGCAGCGACACCGCCGCCAAGGACACGGCGATGCACATCGCTGCAATGAAACCGGCCGCGCTTTCGTCGGCAGATGTCCCGGCCGAACTGGTCGAGAAGGAGCGGCGCATCGCTGCGGAAAAGGCGGCTGAGTCCGGCAAGCCGGCCGAGATCGTCGCCAAGATGGTCGACGGCTCGGTGCAGAAGTTCCTGAAGGAGGTCTCGCTGCTGAACCAACCGTTCGTGAAGGATGCGACCGGCAAGCAGACCGTCGAGCAGATGCTCAAGGCTGCGGCCACCTCGATCAAGGCCTTCACCCTCTACGTGGTCGGCGAGGGCATCGAGAAGAAGGTCGACGACTTCGCGGCCGAAGTGGCAGCGCAGGTCGCCGCCGCGAAGGGCCAGTAAGGGCACGGCGGCGCCTGCTCGGCGGGGCCACGGGCCCTTCTCTGGGCCTGCCCCCGCTTACACTCGAGGTCCTGGAACAATACGGAGGATCCTGCATGCCGGTATACAAGCGCATCCTGCTGAAGCTTTCGGGCGAAGCGCTGATGGGCGACGATGCCTACGGCATCAACCGCGCGACCATCGTTCGCATGGTGCAGGAGGTGCGCGAGGTCACCAGTCTCGGCTGCGAGGTCGCGGTGGTCATCGGCGGCGGCAATATCTTTCGCGGTGTGGCCGGCGGCTCCGTGGGCATGGACCGCGCCACCGCCGACTACATGGGCATGCTGGCGACCGTGATGAACGCGCTCGCGCTGGCCGACACCATGCGCCAGGAGGGCATGACCGCCCGCGTCATGTCCGCGATCTCGATCGAGCAGGTGGTCGAACCCTACGTTCGGCCCAAGGCCTTGCAGTACCTCGAAGAAGGGAAGGTCGTGGTGTTCGCGGCCGGCACCGGCAACCCGTTCTTCACGACCGACACCGCTGCCGCGCTGCGCGGCGCGGAGATCGGCGCCGAGGTCGTGCTCAAGGCGACGAAGGTCGATGGTGTCTATAGTGCCGACCCGAAGAAGGATCCGCACGCGACCCGCTATTCGACGATCACGTTCGACGAAGCGATCGCCAAGAACCTGCAGGTGATGGATGCGACAGCGTTCGCGCTGTGTCGCGATCAGAAACTGCCGATCAAGGTGTTCTCGATCGTCAAGCCCGGCGCGCTCAAGCGCGTGGTGCAGGGCGCCGACGAAGGGACGCTGGTCCACGTCTGATTGGGAAATCCAACAATGAGCATTGCCGACATCAAGAAGAACGCCGAGACCAAGATGGGGAAGTCCATCGAGGCCTTGAAGAGCGACCTGCAGAAGGTCCGCACCGGACGTGCACACCCCGGCATCCTCGACCAGGTCCACGTCGACTACTACGGCTCGATGGTCCCGATCAGCCAGGTCGCCAACGTGTCGCTGCTCGACGCCCGCACCATCAGTGTCCAGCCCTGGGAAAAAGGCATGGGGCCGAAGATCGAGAAGGCGATCCGCGAATCCGATCTCGGGCTCAACCCGTCGGCACAGGGCGATCTGCTGCGTGTGCCGATGCCTGCGCTGACCGAAGAACGTCGCAAGGAGTTGACCAAGGTCGTGCGTCACGAAGGCGAAAACGCCAAGATCGCCGTGCGCAACCTGCGTCGTGATGCCAACGAACACCTGAAGAAGCTGCTGAAGGACAAGGCCGTGCCGGAGGACGACGAGCGGCGTGCGCAGGACGAAGTGCAGCGGCTGACCGACGCCGTCATCGCGGAGATCGACCGCCTGGTGCACCACAAGGAAGCCGAGATCCTGGCTGTCTGAGCCAGGTCTTCGCACACGCCATCAGCGCCCGCGTCGTGGACCGCCATACTCCGATTCCGCGCCACGTTGCCGTCGTCATGGACGGCAACGGACGCTGGGCCAAGCAACGCTACATGCCGCGCTTCTTCGGCCACAAGGCGGGTGTCGATGCGCTGGTGCGTGCGGTCAACCTGTTCGCCGACCGCGGGGTGGAGTACCTGACCGTCTTCGCGTTCTCGTCCGAGAACTGGAAGCGCCCATCCGACGAGGTCTCGGGCCTGATGGGCCTCGTGCTGGTCGCGGTGTCCAAGTACCTCACGCGGATGGCCGCCGATGGTGTTCGCATCCGCATCGTCGGCGACCGCTCGGCGGTATCGAACAAGCTGCGCGAGGCGTGGGAACACGCCGAAAGCAGCACGGCCCACAACACACGCATCACGCTGTCGGTGGCGTTCAATTACGGCGGCCGCTGGGACATGGTGCAGGCGCTGCAGCACGCCATTGCCGACGGGCTGAAACCGGCCGACGTGACCGAGGAGGTGCTCGCGCGCTACACCGCGCTGAGCTTCGCACCCGATCCCGACCTGTTCATACGCACCGGCGGCGAAATGCGCATCAGCAACTTCCTGCTCTGGCAGGCGGCGTACTCCGAGCTCTTCTTCACCGAGTGCCTGTGGCCCGATTTCGGGGCCGAGCAGATCGATGCCGCTCTAGCGGCCTATGCGGCACGCGACCGCCGCTTCGGCGGCATTCGCAACGCGGTGCCCATGGCCGCGGACGTGGCCTGAAGCGCGGATGCTTGGGCAGCGGGTCGTCACTGCCGTGGTGCTGCTGGCCCTGCTGGTGCCGGCCCTGATCGCGTCCAGTCCGTGGCCGTTCCAGTTGCTCACGATGGTGCTGATCGGCGCCGCAGGCTGGGAGTGGGGCCGCCTTAACGGAGCCACTTCGTCGCTCTCGATCGCCTTCGGTGCGCTGCTGGCGGCTGCATGTGCGCTGGCCTGGCGCGGCGGCTGGACCGAGGCCACGCCGGCCGCTGTCTGGTGGGTCGCTGCAGTGGTGTGGGTCCTGGGCGGGACCTTGGCCCTGCGGGTGGGGCCTGCGGCCTGGCCGCATTTACCGCAGGGTCTGCGCTGGGTTGTCGGCCTGGTGGCACTGTGGGCGGCCTGGCTGGCCATCGCCGCAGCGCGCGGGCGTGGCATCAACTTCATCCTGTCGGTCTTCTGCGTCGTCTGGGTTGCCGACATCGCGGCCTATTTCGGTGGGCGGGCCTTCGGCAAGCGCAAGTTGGCGCCGAGCATCAGCCCCGGCAAGAGTTGGGAAGGCGTGTGGTCGGGCCTTGCCGGCGTGATGTTGCTCGCGGCCGGGTGGCTGGCCTGGCAGGGCCGTGCCATGCAGACAGGGCCGAGCCTCTTCTCGGAGCTTGACCGCGGCTTCGGCCTGATCGGCGGCGCGCTCCTGTTGATCGGGCTTGCCGGGATGAGCGTGGTGGGTGACCTTTTCGAATCGCTGGTCAAGCGCGCGGCCGGCGCGAAGGACTCGAGTCGGCTGCTGCCAGGCCACGGCGGCGTTCTCGATCGTGTCGACGCACTGCTGCCGGTATTTCCGATCGCGATGGCGCTGGTGACCTGGGGCCGGCCGTGATGCCAACGGCACGCCAGCGTTTGGCGATTCTGGGCTCAACGGGCTCGATTGGTGTCAGCACGCTCGATGTCGTCGAGCGGCATCCAGCGCACTTCGAAGTCATCGGCTTGACCGCACACCGCCGCATGTCCGAACTGGCAGCGCAGTGCCTGCGCGTCAGGCCGCGCGTTGCGGTGGTGCCGACGCAGGTACAGGCGGACGAACTGCGTCGGCTCCTGGATCGCGCGCTGCCGGATCTCGAAGTCTGGCTCGGCGACGTGGGGCTGGAGCGCCTGGCCAGCCTGGGCAGCGTCGACAGCGTGATGGCCGCCATAGTCGGCGCGGCCGGCCTGCGGCCCTGCATGGCCGCGGCGCGTGCCGGCAAGCGGCTGCTGCTGGCCAACAAGGAGGCGCTGGTCGTCGGCGGTGCCCTGTTCATGAACGCTGTTCGCGAGGGTGGGGCGACACTGCTGCCGATCGACAGCGAACATTCGGCGATCTTCCAGTGTCTGCCCGAAGACCGAGGGCAATGGCCTGCCCACATCGACCACATCGTGCTGACGGCTTCCGGGGGGCCATTCCGGACGGTGGATCCCGATGCGCTCGCCAGCGTGACGCCCGAGCAGGCCTGCGCGCATCCGAACTGGGTCATGGGCCGCAAGATCTCGGTCGATTCCGCGACCATGATGAACAAGGCACTCGAGGTGATCGAGGCACGCTGGCTGTTCGATCTGACGCCCGAGCAGATCCGCGTCGTCATCCATCCGCAGAGCATCGTGCATTCGATGGTGGTGTGCCGCGACGCGTCCGTGCTGGCGCAACTCGGCACGCCCGACATGCGGGTGCCGATCGCCTATGGCCTGTCGTTCCCGCACCGCATCGAATCGGGCGCGAGCCGTCTGGATGTCCTGTCGCTGTCGGCGCTGACCTTCGAGGCGCCCGATCCGCGTCGTTTCCCAGGCCTTCAACTTGCCTACGACGCCTTGCGTGGGCCCGACGGTTCGAGTGTCGTGCTCAACGCCGCCAACGAGATCGCGGTCGCAGCCTTTCTCGATGGAACCATTGGTTTCAGCGCGATTCACACCGTGAATGTGCGCACCATCGATGCCATGGCCGGCGGTTCGGGCCGCTCGACCACCGTCGATGACCTCCTCGACATCGACGCGCGCGCACGGGCGCATGCGCGACAGACCGTGAAGGCGCTCGCCCGATGATCACGACCGTGCTGGCCTTCCTGCTCACGATCGGCGTGCTGATCGTGATTCATGAATTCGGCCACTACCGGGTCGCGGTCGCATGCAACGTCAAAGTGCTGCGCTTCTCGGTCGGCTTCGGCCGCACCTTGTGGAGCCGGCGGTTCGGTCGTGACCAGACGGAGTTCGTCGTCTCTGCCCTCCCGCTGGGCGGCTACGTGCGCATGCTCGACGAGCGCGAAGGCGCCGTCGACCTGCACGAGCGCGAGCGGGCCTTCAACAACCGACCCCTGTGGCAGCGCGCCGCCATTGTCGCCGCCGGCCCGACGGCCAATCTGCTGCTGGCGGTGCTGCTCTACGCGGCGGCCCACTGGATCGGCGTGCAGGAACCGAGGGCGGTGCTGAGCGCGCCGGTTGTCGGCAGCGTCGCCGAGCGTGCCGGGCTTCGATCTGGCGACTGGGTCCGGTCATGGTCGTCCGACGGCGGGCAGTGGAATGACGTGAGGTCGCTGACCGATCTGCGTTGGCAGGTGACGCAGGCGGCGATTCGCGGCGAGTCGCTTCAACTGATGGTGAGCGGCCGCGATGGTCGCGGCAGTCGCGCGCTGACGCTGGACCTGGCCGGGGTCGACGCACGCGATGTCGACGCGGCGCTCATGAAGCGCATCGGCCTGGGCGTGCCGTTCAGCGAGCCTGTCCTGGGCGAGGTCAAGGCGGGCGGGCCGGCGGCTGCCGCGGGCCTGCGCAGCGGCGACCGGGTGCTGCGCGTGGACGGTGCGGATATCGCTGACGCGCAGTTGCTGCGCGACCGGATCCGTGCCGCTGTGCGCGGCGATGCGGCCGTTTCGATGAACTGGGTGATCGACCGCGCCGGACAGACCCTGACGCTGCCGGTGACACCCAGGGTGATGCCGGGGGCGACCAGCGGAGCGCCCGCATTCGGTCGTGTCGATGCCTTCGTCGGCCAGCCGGCTGAAATGGTGCTGGTCCGTCACGGGGCACTGGATGGCATCGTGCAGGGTGCCGAGCGAACCTGGAGCATGTCGGCGCTGACGGTCAAGATGCTCGGGCGCATGTTGATCGGTGAAGCCTCGATTCGCAATCTGAGCGGGCCGCTGACGATCGCGGACTATGCCGGCCAGTCGGTGCAGCAGGGCCTGAGCTACTACCTCGCCTTTCTCGCGCTCGTGAGCGTGAGCCTGGGGGTGCTGAATCTGTTGCCGCTGCCGATGCTCGATGGCGGACACCTGATGTATTATCTTTTCGAGGGTGTCACTGGGCGCCCCGTGCCGGATCGATGGCTCGATCGCTTGCAGCGTGGAGGTATCGCGGTCCTGCTGGTGATGATGTCCGTCGCCCTCTTCAACGACGTGGCCCGCTTGCTGGGCCTGCACTGACCTCCCGATGACCTTTCATCCTTCCTACGGTTCGCTGCGTCCGCTGGCGGCCATGGTGGCGATTGCAG
>Ga0209682_10000128_pt1 | contig 24735 bp, 23 predicted proteins | sample DOMMetBare2Fresh_2_FD_187471 | JGI IMG/M metagenome (GOLD analysis project Ga0209682, IMG submission 187471) | Wetland sediment microbial communities from St. Louis River estuary, USA, under dissolved organic matter induced mercury methylation -... | ecosystem: Environmental > Aquatic >... | reverse complement strand
TTCCGGTCGCGGCGCACGGCGGCGACCAGATCGCGTCCCGGCCAAGCGGCAGGAGGATGGACCCCCGCGAGCTCCAGGAGGGTGGGCGGGACGTCGAGCGTCGAGGCGGCCAGGTCCGCCGGGCCTTTGAGGTCCGCGAGGCGGGGGGACCAGAGGATCATCGGGACGCGGACCGATCCTTCATACGGCACGATCTTGCCGTGCGTGCCCTCGGCGCCCATCCCTCTCTGTCCCATGAGGAAGCCATTGTCTCCGGCGAAGACCACGATGGTCGATTCCGCGAGCTTCGCCTCGGTGAGCGCGGCGAGCACCCGGCCGATCTGGCGGTCGAGGTCGCTCACCGCTTCGTAATAGTGGAGCCAGTCTCCGGAGGGGATGTCGCGCGGAAAGCCGGGAGGGAGGAGGTCCTCCTTCTTCTTTCCGGCATAGAGCTTCTGCGACTCCGGCGAGTTCGGCTCCAGGGGGACGTGCGGTGCCGTGAAGGCCAGCCAGAGAAAGAAAGGTTTCTGTCCGCGCCGCGGGTCCTGGAGGAAGGCGATGGCATCGTCCGCGAAGATCTGCTGGGTGGTTCCCTTGATCGATTGGAGCTCCCGGCTGCGTCCCCGGGCGAGCTCCGGGTCGCGGTAGTCGGCGGCGCCACCGGGGAGCCAGGTGCGCACGTCGGTGAAGCCCACGAGCCAGGGCTCGGCGTCCAGGTGCCATTTGCCGACCAGGACGGTGCGGTAGCCGGCGTCGCGCAGCAGCGTCGCCACGGTGGGTTTGCCGGGCCAGGCGTCCGGCCGCGCCGCTTCGGGGCTCTGATTCAGGTTGGCCAAGGCTCCGTGCTGATGGACGGCCAGGCCGGTCAGCAGGGTCGCGCGCACCGGATGGCACTGCGCGACATGCGTGGTCGCCTGCCGGAAGTACACACCCTCGGCGGCCAGCCGGTCGAGCACCGGGGTCTGGATCGCAGGGTTGCCTGCCGCGCCCAGGGCATCCCAGCGATGGTCGTCCGAGGTGATGAAGATGAGGTTGGGCTGCTGCGCGGAGGCGGCGGAGGCGAGGAAGAACGCGAGGAGGAGGGCGAAGAGGGCGATGCGGCTTTGCGGCCCCTCACCCCCTGGCCCCCTCTCCCATCCCCTCCCCACCGCCGGGAGAGGGGGAACGTCCTCGGACGGTTCATCTCGCGTCCCCCCTCTCCCGGTTGGGCGGGAGGGGATGGGAGAGGGGGCCAGGGGGTGAGGGGCCAAAGTGCCGGTTTGTCGCATCATGCGTTCCTCCTGTTGCGCAACGCCCAGCATACGGAGCCACCATGACAACTGTCACCTCGCAATCCTGACGAACCGCTCTGCCGGCCCCCGGCCCCTCCCTCGACAATGAGCGTCGAAGGAGGGACATCGACCCATGACCCAGATTCCGGATTTCTCAGGCACCCCGGCCGCCGAGCTGCGGGGCGTCGTGAAGCGCTACGGACCGGTGACCGCTCTCGCCGGTGTCGATCTCTCGGTGCAGCCCGGCGAGGTGGTGGCCCTGCTCGGCCCCAACGGCGCGGGGAAGACGACGGCGGTGCAGCTCCTGCTGGGGCTCGGCCGGCCGGGGGAAGGGACCGCCCGCCTCTTCGGCCGCGATCCGCGCGAGGTGGCGGCGCGGCGGCGGATCGGCGCCATGCTCCAGGTCTCCAAGGTGCCCGAGACCCTGAAGGTGCGTGAGCACATCGACCTGGTTTCCAGCTACTACCCACGGCCGTTGCCGCTCCCCGAGATCCTCGCGGCGGCGGGGATCTCCGGCCTGGAAAACCGGCTGTTCGGCAAGCTGTCGGGTGGCCAGCGGCAGCGCGTGCTCTTCGCCCTCGCCCTGTGCGGCGATCCGGACCTCCTCTTCCTCGACGAGCCCACGGTGGGGCTGGACGTCGAAGCGCGGCGCGGTTTCTGGGACCACATCCGCGCCAAGGCCGGCGAGGGACGCACGGTCCTCCTGACCACGCACTACCTCGAAGAGGCCGATGCACTGGCCGACCGCATCATCCTGCTGCACCAGGGGCGCATCCTCGCCGAGGGGACGCCCGCCGAGATCAAGGCACGGGTGGGCGGCCGGGTGGTGCGGTGCCGCACCCGCATTCCGGTCGAGGAGGTCGCGTTCCTGCCCGGCGTGCGCGAGGCCCGGCGGCGCGGCGAGGATCTGGAGATCTTCACCCAGACGGCCGAGGCGGTCCTCCGCGAATTGCTGGCCCGCGATGCGGGTCTCTCCGGTCTCGAAGTGCGTGGCGCCGGCCTGGAGGACGCGTTCCTCGCGCTGACCGGCACGTCCGAAACCGTTCTCGCGTCCAAGGAGGTGGCGGCATGAGCGCCCAGACGGTGTCTCTCTGGCGGATCTACACGCTGGAGTCCAAGTACGAGATCCTCAAGATGCTCCGCCTGCCGATGTACGTGATCCCCACGATCTCGTTCCCGCTGGTGTTCTACATCCTGTTCGGCGTGGCGCTGCGGCACGGGAGCTCCGAGATCGGAACGTACATGATGGCGTCCTATGGCGCCTTCGGTGTGATGAATGCGGCCCTGTTCGGCTTCGGCGTCGGCGTCGCCGTCGAGCGCGGCCAGGGGTGGATGGTGTTCAAGCGGGCCACGCCCATGCCGCCGCTCGCCTGGATCCTGGGCCGCCTGACCATGTGCGTGCTGTTCTCGGGCGTCGTCGTGGGGCTCCTGTTCGCCGCCGGAGCGCTGGCCGGCGGGGTCCGCCTGGAACCGGGCGCCTGGCTCTCCCTGTCCGCCGTCCTCATCCTCGGGGCGCTGCCGTTCGCCGCGTGCGGTCTGGCCATCGGCTTCTGGGCCGGTCCCAACTCGGCGTCGGCGGTGATCAACCTGGCGGCTCTGCCGACGGCCTTCGCCTCGGGCATGTGGATTCCCATCCAGATGCTGCCGCGGCTCCTGCAACGGATCGCGGAGTTCCTGCCGCCCTATCACTATGCGCAGCTCGCCTTGAGCCGGGTGGGGATGAACCGGGGCGAGCTGAACCTGGGCCGGAGCCTGACGGTGTTGGGGCTCTTTACGGTGGCGTCGATCGTCTTCGCCTGGATCGGCTGGCGGCGGGACGAAGGAAAGACGTTCGGATAGGAGGTACTCTAAGGCATGCGCCTCTACCCGCGGGATCGTGAGCTGGGATGGACTCCCTTCGCGTGGCTGGTCTATCTCGGGTTCTTCCTTCTGTACGCCGTATTGGGGCGGGCCTCGGTTCTGGAGTGGGCGGCGATGCTCCTGGGCGTCGCCGTCTTTCTCGTCCTCTATTTCTGGGCCTACTGGTTCCGCGACGGCGATCCGCGGGTGGCGTGGCTCGCCGCCGGCATGGTGGTGCTGGGGACGGTCTTCATTCCGTGGAATCCCGGAGCCAACGTCTTTTTCGTCTACGCCGCGGCCTGTCTCGCCCGTCTGCGCCCTCCGCGCCGGGCGCTCTTCGCCCTTCTCCTCCTGCAGCTTGTGATCGCCGCCGTCACCTGGGCGCTCAGCCTGTCCGTGTTCTTCTGGCTTCCCGCCATGGTGTTTTCGCTGCTCATCGGCGGCGTCAACCTCCACTTCGCCGAGGTGGCCCGCGGCAATGCCCGGTTGCGGGTGACGCAGCAGGAGGTCGAGCGGCTGGCGCAGACCGCCGAACGGGAGCGGATCGCCCGCGACCTCCACGACCTCCTGGGACACACGCTGTCGGTGATCACCTTGAAGTCGGAGCTGGCGGCGAAGCTCATGTCGCGCGATCCGGCGCGGGCCGAAACGGAGATCCGGGAGGTCGAGCGGATCTCGCGCGAGGCCTTGAAGGAGGTGCGCTCGGCGATCGCCGGCTACCGGTCCGACGGCCTCGCCGCCGAGATGGCACGGGCGCGGCTGGCCCTCCAGACCGCCGGCGTGAAGCTCGAATACTTCGCCGTCCCGTTGGAGCTGCCGCCGGTCGAAGAGACGGTCCTCTCCCTGGCGCTCCGCGAAGCGGTGACCAACGTCATCCGCCACGCCCGCGCCCGCACCTGCCGGATCTCCCTGGAACAGACCGGGGAGGAGACCCGCCTGGAGGTGCGCGACGACGGTGGAGGCTCCACGGCCGCCGATGGTGTCGGCCTGTCCGCCATGCGCGAGAGGGTCGAAGGGCTGGGCGGCCGGCTGGAGCGGCGGGTGCACGACGGGACGATCCTGGCCATCGCTCTGCCGCGCCGCCGGGAGCCGGAGAAGAGGACCGGCGAGATCCCGGCCACGGTGCCCCGCTGGTCGCCGGAGGGGGCATGATCCGGGTGCTGATCGCCGAGGATCAGTCGATGGTCCTGGGAGCCCTCGCCGCCCTCCTCGAGCTGGAGCCCGACATCGACGTCGTCGGCCGCGCCCGTGACGGCCGCGAGGCTCTGGAGCAGGCTGCCACCCTCCAGCCGCACGTGGTGCTGACCGACATCGAGATGCCGCGGATGACCGGCCTGGAGCTGGCCGCCGAGCTGCGCCAGCGGGGGAGCACGGCCAGGGTGGTGATCCTCACCACGTTCGGCCGCGGCGGCTATCTGCGGCGGGCGCTGGAGGCGGGCGTCACCGGCTATCTCCTGAAAGATTCTCCGTCCGAGCAGCTCGCCGAAGCCATCCGCCGGGTCCACGCCGGCCTGCGCTCGATCGATCCGGAGCTGGCCGCCGCGGCCTGGGACGATCCCGATCCCCTGACCGACCGCGAGCGCCAGGTTCTCCGCCTCGCCGCCGAAGGCCACTCCACCGCCCGCATCGCCGCCGAGATCCACCTCTCCGAAGGGACCGTCCGCAACTACCTCTCCGAAGCCATCAGCAAGCTCGGCGCCGAAAACCGCGTCGACGCGGCGCGGATCGCGCGGCAGCGGGGGTGGTTGTAGAGGCGGGGGCGAGCCTGGCTCAATCCGCCACGCGGCGAATCACGTAAGGGCCGCCGTTGATGATGGCCGAGAAGGAGCTGCTGAAGATGCCGTTGTCCTGATAGTTCTGAGCCTGGAGCTGGCGGAGCTTTTCGAGGTCGACTTCATAGAGGACCGCCCGGCAGAGGGGGCCCTCCATACCTTCGGTGGAGAAATCCTTTTCGAGGATGACCCTCATGGGGTCTCCGCCGCAGTAGCCGTGCGACTCGAGGCGGCAGGCCGGCCTCCCCGGACGTTCAGCTCCTTGCTGAACTGGCCGGGATGCGGCAATTGAAATGCGAGACTGGCGACGTAGAGCTTCTTGAGCGGCTGAACGTCCCGCGTTCTAAGATAGATAGGTCCCGGGGAGTGCCGCAGCACCGATTGGTACGCTCGTTTGGCCACGGCGGAGAGGAAGTCGACCTCCTCCCGCTTCAGCGCCTCCATCTCCTCATAGGGATCGATGCCCCTGGATCCCATCTCAGAAGTACCGCCCGAATTCCATCGCCAGGAAGCGGCCGGCCGATTCGCTCAGCGGGAGCTTCGTCGGTTGATCCGGCACCCGTGCCAGCTCGGTCAACGCGGCATACCAGGTGCGGTTTTCCGTGGTTCCGATCCTGGGGATCACCAACGCCCGCACGGAGCCACAGGCCGGTTGCTCGGCATAGATGGCGAGAATCTTCGGGCGGCCGGGCTCCCACTCTCCGCTTTTCGGCAACTCGGTGCTCTCTTCGGTCCACTCCAGGAAATCCAGCGCTTCCCGCGCTCCGGGGAACAACTCGTCGGCGGCTTCCGAACGAAACTGCTTGAAGCCTCTGTCTTCCAGTCGTTCGAAGGCTTGTTGGAGGTCGACGCTGGAGGCCAGGCTCACGATCTCCGTCTCGGCCAAGGATTCCAACTCTTGAAAATGGAGGGGCGTTTCTAGAGTGAGTGACCGCGTGTCGTCGTTGAGCACCTTCAAGTAATAACGGATCAGGGCCGCGAGGGAGTCCTTTGCGAATGCACTGAGCGACCGGCGTGCGGCATTGAGGTCCGCACGCAACAGGGGAACCTCGTCGGTGGGACGTCCCTCGTAGGCGATCAGAGACGCGGTCAGCCAAGCCTTGCTCTTGGCAGGATAGCCGCAGATGGTCAGGCTCTCTCGGACGAGCCAGGAGCCTTGGCCAATCTCCACGATCACCCGCGGCAAGCGGATGATGGGGACGAAGCTGTAGGTGACCAGGATCTCGTCCGGACTCCACGTCTTCTCCAATTCGACGAAGGCCGGTGAGTTGAACCGTAGATGCGAGGGCCAATCCCGCAGCAAGCGGCCTCCAGAGGCCGCGGCGAGGGCTTGCACCTCCGCCACACCCTCCTTCAGGTAGCGCAGGGCCGCGGGGTGGCCTGGCTCGAAAAGGGCACCGATCGCCTGCGCGACTTCCACTTCGAGGCTCACGCCACCGAGCGGTTGTAGAACCCGGCCGAAGCGCCAGATTGGCCAGCAGTAGTGTGGCGCCAAGGGGATGCCGGAAAGGTAGGGAGCGTGGGCGTCCTCTAAAAGGGACGAGGAGTAACCCTCAAAAGTCATGGCATTCCCACCCGGATAGGTAAAACAGCACCGCGCTGAGACGGTGCTGTTGGTGATTCGGTCGTCGGCCGGATATATGAACTCCACCCTCGTTCCGGAGGTTCGAGGGCCTCGTCCGTTTGAGAGCAGGCTCCAGGGTAGTCCTGTTGCGCACCGCACCTCCGTGTTCAGGCGCGAGCCGGCAGAAGCATAGTCAAGTTCCTCCTAAGCGTAAAGCCCTGCGAGCGGCGCCGTCAAGAGGTGGCGAGGGGCCCCCCTTGTCTTCTCAGGTGCTCGCTGCGCCCTCGGGCGGGACGCGGCCCTCGCGAAGAGGAGCTCATGCAGGACCCGTTCCATGACTTGATGTACGGAGCAAACGGCTCCAGAGTTTGGGGCTTCGCGGGCCGCCCGGTCCCGCTTGCGATACCCTGGAGCACCTGAACCTCCAGAGAGGGACGACCGAACGCTCATGCCCACCCAGACCTTCATCGAATCCGAACCCCTCCTCGCCGAACGCCGGGCGCTCTGCCGGGTGGTGGGGGAGCTGGCGGCGCAGGGGTGGTGCCAGGGGACGGGGGGGAACTTCAGCGTCACCCTCGATCAGGGGCCTCTGCGGCTGCTGATCACCCGCTCCGGCGTCCACAAGCGACACCTGGCTCCCGAGGGCCTCATGGTCATCGGGCCGGCGGGGCGGCCGGTCGAGGGGGAGACCGGCAGGCCCTCGGCCGAGGCGCTCCTGCATGCGGAGATCGTCGCGGCGACCGGGGCGGGCTCGGTGCTCCACGTCCATTCCGTCCCCAACACCCTCCTCGGCGAGCACTTCGCGGCGCCCGGCGGCTTCGTGCTGCGCGGCTACGAGATGCTCAAGGGGCTGGAAGGGATCACCACCCACGAGACCGAGGTCTTCGTGCCGGTGCTCCGCAACTCGCAGGACATGACGGCCCTGGCCGCCGAGGTGGCCGGCCTGCTCGTGGAGCAGCCCGGGTTGCACGGCTTTCTCCTCGCCGGGCATGGCCTGTATGCTTGGGGCGCGAGCCTCGACCAGGCCCACCGCCACGTCGAGATCTTCGAGTTCCTCTTCGAATGCGCGGCTCGCAGGACTCCCTTCGAGCCCTTCACGGGGCTGTGATCAGGTAGACTTCAGGAGGTTTTCCGTATGGCGACGGTGACACTGCGCGACGAGAATCGGGTGCTTTCCGACGCGGCCGAGATCTCCGCGTTCCTCGCTCCGTTCGGCATCTGGTACCGCCGTTTCGAGGGGACCGACGCGCTCCCCGAGAGCCCCACGGACCAGGAGATCCTGGACGCCTACGCCGAGCCCATCGCGCGGCTCAAGGCCGAGGGGGGCTACGTCACCGCCGACGTGATCAACGTCAAGCCGGAGACGCCGGGGCTCGAGGCGATGCTCAACAAGTTCAGCCGCGAGCACTACCACGACGAGGACGAGGTGCGCTTCATCGTCCACGGCCGCGGCCTGTTCCACATCCATCCCCCGGAAGGGCCGGTGTTCAGCATCGAAGTCGCCAAGGGAGACATGATCCGGGTGCCGCGCGGCACGCACCACTGGTTCGACCTCTGCTCGGACCGCACCATCCGCGCCGTGCGCCTGTTCCAGGACGTCTCCGGCTGGACACCGCACTACACCGGGAGCGGAGTGGACGCCGGCTACCAGCCGCTCTGTTTCGGACCGTCCTACATCCCGGCCACCTCGCTGTGAGCGGCCTCCCCGTGGGTGTCCGCGCGGTCCTGACCGATATCGAAGGGACGACCACGCCGCTCTCCTTCGTCCACGACGTCCTCTTCCCCTATGCGAGGCGGCGCCTCGACGCCGCCTGCGCGTCGGGGGAGGAGCGCTTCGCCGAGGCGCTGCGCCTGCTCCGGGCGGATCATCGGATGGAAAAAGGGGACCTCGCGGGCTTCGGAGACGGAGCTCCCTACGCGCACGCGCTGATGGACCGCGACCGCAAGTCGACCGGCCTCAAGATGCTCCAGGGCATCCTTTGGGAAGACGGCTACCGCACCGGCGAGCTGCAGGGCCAGGTCTACCCCGACGTAGCCGCCGCGCTCGCCGCCTGGAAGGAGCGGGGCATCCGCGTCCGCATCTTCTCCTCGGGAAGCGTCCTGGCCCAGAAGCTCCTCTTCGGCCACAGCGACCAGGGAGATCTGCTGCCGTACTTCGAGGGCTTCCACGACACCACGACCGGCGCCAAGCAGAGCCCGGCCGCCTACCACGCCATCGCCGCCGCCTTCGGCCTCCCGCCGCAGGAGATCCTCTTCCTGAGCGACGTCGTCGCCGAGCTCGACGCCGCCCGGGACGCCGGAATGCAGACCGGCTTCTTCCTCCGCCCCGGCAACCGGCCGGCTGATCCGGGAGTGCATCCGTCGTACCGGAGCTTCGCCGAGCTTCACTGATCCTTCCCGCCCAGTCCGGCGTACACCTGGTTCCTGCAACCACCGCGAGGAGAGCTCCATGCCGCAGAGAAAGAAGAGCTTTGGTCCTGTTCTGTTTGCGTTGCTGATCCTGTCTGCGACGTCCGTAGCCGCCGAGCCGCCGCGCCCGCCGATCGATCTCCAGGGGGTCCGGGTGGTCGATCTGACGTACCCCTTCGATGAGAAGACCATCTACTGGCCGACCTCGCCGACGTCGTTCCAGCTCGAACGGCTGTCCTACGGCAAGACCGAGGGCGGGTACTTCTATTCCTCGAATTCCTTCTGCACGCCGGAGCATGGCGGCACTCATCTCGACGCGCCGATCCATTTCGGGGAAGGGAAGCGGACGGCCGACCAGATTCCCCCCGAGCAGCTCATCGCCGCCGCGGTGGTCCTCGACGTCGCCGCGAAGGCCGCTGCCGATCCCGACTACCGGCTGACCCTCGACGACGTCCGTGCCTGGGAGGCGAAGCACGGCACCATCCCGGCGGGAGCGATCGTTCTGCTGCGTACCGGCTGGGGTGCGCGCTGGCCGGACCGCAAGCGCTACCTGGGCGACGACAAGCCCGGCGACGCCTCGAACCTCCACTTTCCGTCCTACGGCGCCGAGGCGGCCCGCTTCCTGGTCGCCGAGCGCAAGGTAGGTGCCCTGGGAGTCGACACCGCGAGCATCGACCATGGCCCGTCCAAGGACTTCATCGTCCACCAGATCGCCAACGGAGCGAACGTGCCCGGCCTCGAAAACGTCGCCCACCTGGAGGAGCTGCCGCCCACCGGAGCCTGGGTGATCGCCTTACCCGTGAAGATCGCGGGAGGCTCCGGCGGCCCCGTGCGCATCGTGGCGCTGGTGCCGGGGAGCTCCGGCCAGGAAAAGGTCGTCACGCCCGATCTCGGCAAGGTTGCCGATGGCACGCGCTGGACGGTGTCCAACGCCACGGCCGAGGCCGTGGACCTCGAGGGCCGGCACGCCGTCCGGCTCAAAGCCAAGGGGGATTCGGCCGATGGCATCATCGGCCTCGCCCTCATCAACGGACTCGAGTTTTCCACGGGAACGATCGAGATCGAATTGAAGGGGAAGAACGTTCGGCAGGAAAGCTTCCTGGGGGTCGCGTTCAACGTGGCCGACGCAAAGACCTTCGAGGCCGTGTACTTTCGCCCGTTCAACTTCAACGCCGAGGGTGCCTTCAAGGGGCGGGCCGTCCAATACATCGCGTGGCCGGAGAACACCTGGGAGAAGCTGCGCGAGGGCCGGCCAGGGATCTTCGAGGCGCCCGTCCATCCGGCGCCCGACCCTGACGGGTGGTTCCGTGCCCGGATCGAAGTCGGGGAGAAGCAGGTCCGGGTCTTCGTGGAGGAGGCGACAGAGCCGAGCTTGACCGTCAACCGGTTGGCGGAAGGCGGCAAGGCCCGGCCGGCCGGGCTGATGGTCGATGTGTCGGATGGGCTCTACGCGAATTTCAGGATCGTGCCCGCCCGATAGGTGGAACCTCGTTGAAGGCCGCGGATGGCGGGCTAATAAGACCCCCCAGACAGCCGTGCGTATTTCTTGAGGATGTCGCCGGCGATCTTTCCTCCGGCTCGATTGTGCGAAGCAAAGAACAGGTAGTAGACGGTCGCGTTCCGGCTGTTTCGCATCGGGATCGGCATGGGGACCTCGGCGAATCCGGCAACATCTTGCAGACGCTTTCTGAAGGCCCGGACGATGTCCTCGTTACCCCCGGACTTGAGCCAATCCTCGCCGCCGAAGAGGCCAGGCTGCTGTACGTAGACGGCGTCACGCCAACTCGTATCCCCCCAGAACGCCGTCATCCTCTCCACGTCTTCCTGGGCAACTCCGGTCGCATTGCTCCAAAGGGTATTCCGGTTCATGTCCATGATGGGGAAATTGAGGAAAATCTCGATGGACCTCATTTCTCCAGCCTTGGCGAGAACGTCCCAATTCAGGTTCAGCCCGTAAGGGTCAAGGAGGCAGAGCCCTCGGCGGTAGTCTTCATAGCGGACCCTCGGGAAGACCTTCTCCAGCAGGGTCCGGTTGCAATCCTCTTGGTAGAAGAAGACGTTCCTTCGCTGGCCGACGATCTCCCGGAGGTTGTCGATCTTTGCGTCGTCGAGATCAATCAAGTGCAGCTCGTGGAACGGAGGTTCGACAAGGAGCGCATTGAGGGGGCTACCCGGGACGAAATCGCCCGTGGACTTTAATTGATGGACTCCGGCTCCTGCGAATGCGTCGATGTAGACGTGTTTCAGGGAGGCCTGCCTGGCGAGGATGGTTGAGTACGCTTTGGCGTACTCACGGACGATGTCCAGCTTGATTTGCGACCACTGACCGATCTGGTCGAATCGGAGATGAGATCCCATCCGGCTCTATCCTCCTGAACGAGGCCATGTCGGAATGTTTCCTCATCATGGTACTCTAGGATCCGGCGTTTTTGAAGAGGGGAACTCATGAGCGACGGAAGCTCCATCGAATGGACGCATGCGACCTGGAATCCGGTCCGAGGATGCACGAAGGTGTCTCCTGGATGCAAACACTGCTACGCCGAGACCTTCTCGGAGCGTTTTCGCGGAGTCCCTGGGCATCCGTTCGAGCAGGGTTTCGACCTGCGGCTGGTGCCCGAGTCCCTCGAGCTGCCATGGAAATGGCGCAAAGGGCGCCTGATCTTCGTGAACAGCATGTCCGACCTCTTCCACGAGCAGATCCCGGACGAGTACATCCTCCGTGTGCTGGAGGTCATCCGCTCGGCTCCCCAGCACCAGTTCCAGATCCTGACCAAGCGGGCGGAACGGCTCGCGGAGCTCTCTCGCACGCACCGCTTCCCTGCCAACGCATGGCTGGGAGTCAGCGTGGAGAGCTCCAAGTACACTTGGCGGATCGCTCATCTCCGGAAGGTGGCTGCGCAGGTCCGGTTTCTGAGCGTCGAGCCCTTGCTGGGCCCGGTGGGGCAGCTCCAGCTCCAGGGCATCCATTGGGTCATCGTCGGCGGAGAGAGCGGCCCCCATGCGCGGGCCATGGATGCGGCGTGGGTCCGAGAGGTTCGGGAACAGTGCGTCGCGGCGGGTGTGCCGTTCTTTTTCAAGCAGTGGGGTGGCAAGCGGAAGGCGACCACGGGGCGCGTTCTGGATGGCCGCACCTGGGATGAGATGCCGCTCGGCGTCGCGATTCCCGGCAGGGCGGAGCCTTCGAGGAGAGCTCGCCGGACACTGGTTGATGCCTGACCGCTCGCCGCCAACCGGGAGCCGCGCCGGCCGAAACCTTTGGCCGGATGATGCCGCGGTGAGCCCGGAGCCTCACCTCACCGCACGAAGTCGATGAACCCCCGCCCGACGTCCACGCTGTCGAGCCGCACGCGCACCCGGTCTCCCACGTCGAGCCCCTGAAAGCCGCGCTCCAGGCGGCCTTCGACGGAAGGGTGGAAGACGCGCACCCAGGTGCCTTTTTCAGAGGCGCCGGTGACGACGCCTTCGAACCAGTCGCCGGTGCGCGACTGGAGGAGAATGGCCGCCGCGGATTTGCGGACCAGGCGTTCCACCTTGTTCGCTTCGTCTTCCCGCTTCGTGCAGTGCCGGGCGATCTCTTCGAGCGCGGCGGGATCGTAGGGGGACGGCTGGTTGACGAGGGCGGCCTTGAGAAGGCGCTGCATGACGAGGTCGGGATAGCGCCGGTTCGGCGCGGTCGAATGGGTGTAGTCCGCCGCGGCGAGGCCGAAGTGCCCGGGCGAAGGGCGGCCCGGGACGTCCACCGTGTACTCTCCCGAGCCGAGGAGCTTCACCACCGACAGCGAAAGCTCCGGGAATCCCTTGGGATCGGCGGCGCGGCGCTTTTCGAGGAACGCGTTCAACGCGGCCGGATCGGGGTCCGCCGGGAGCTTCTCTCCATGCTCGGCCGCCAGGACGACGATGCGCGGCCAGCGGGCCGGGGAGCGCACCATGCGGCGCAGCGACGGCAGGCCGCGCTCTTCCAGGAACGTCGCGGTGACGCCGTTGGTGGCGATCATCACGTCCTCGATGACCTCCTTGGCGCGGTCCCTCTCCTCCTCGGCGAGATCGGTGAGGACGCCGTCCTGGAAGACCGGCCGCGACTCGATCGTCTCCAGGTGGAGCGCGCCGCGCTCGTGGCGGCGCTTGCGCAGGCGGGTGGTCACCGTGTCGTGGAGCCGGAGCTGCTCGCCGATGCGGCCCCCCGGCATCTCGCCGGAGCCCTCCAGCCAGGCGCCCACCACGCGGTAGACGAGCCGCTGCTGGTTGCGCACCCAGGCACGGTAGACCTCGGTCTCCTTGATGGTGCCGTCGTCGTCCACCGTCATGTCCACGACCATCGCGAGGCGGTCCTCTCCTTCGTGGAGAGAGGTCAATCCCTCCGACAGCTCCTTGGGGAGCATCGGGAAGGTCCCGGCCGCCGTGTAGATCGAGGTCGTGTTGTGGTACGCGCGCTGATCGATGGCCGACTCGGGATGGACCAGCGCGGTCACGTCCGCGATGGCCACGCGCAGGCGGATGTCACCGTCGCGCTCTCCTTCCGCCACCGAGAGCTGGTCGAGGTCGCGGGTGTCCGCGTTGTCGATCGAGAACCAGAAGAGGTGCCGCAGATCGGTGACGTAGGCGCCGCCGTCTTTCTCCGCGTTGCCGGGGAAGCCCTCGACGAGGCGGTGGGTCTCCTCGCGCGCCTTGGCGGGGAAGTCGGGTTGGAAGTCACGCGCGATGAGGGCGCGGCGGGCGATCGCTTCGAGGTCGGCCATGGTGTCTCCTTAGAGGAAGTATCCCATCACATCCAGCACCACATGGACGCCCGCGGTCGAGCTTTGCAGCGCCAGGGCGCCGCTCCCGGAGGCCGAGAGGGGGACGACGGCGTTGTTCGAGCGGATCTGGCCGGTCGAGAAGGTGATCGAGCTGGTCGTCGTCGGATCGCCGTCACCGGGGAACAGGCGGACGTATCCCGGGCCGGGCGGGCTCACCACCGTGAGGTTCACCGCCAGCGCCTTGGCCCCGGCCGGCAGGCCGCAGAGGCCCTGGACCACCAGGACGCGCGGCAGCGTGGCGGGGAGCGCCGGGCCGCCGGTGGCGCCGGAGGCGAGGCGGGTGTCGAGCACCCGGCAGGGGGAGAGGGTGTAGAAGTCGAGCGGACCGGAGCCCGCCGCCGCGGCCGGCCTCCAGCCGCGCTGGACGACCTCGAAGTCCGACGCCTTGAGCGAGGCGAACGCGGGGTTGAGCTCGTCGTTGTTCCAGCGGGTGTCATAGACCCCCTGGACGTACAGGTCGCTGCCGTTGTCGGCGACGATGAGCCCGTAGGTCTTCATCGCCTGGAAGATCTTCTGGATGTAGGGCAGGTAGCCCGAGATGTCCTTGCTCGCCTTGAGGCGCAGCCGCGCGCCGAGGGGCACGGCGTTGGCGTTGCCGCTGGTGCTCGCGTCGTGCGAGGCGGGGAAGACGTACCCGTTGGTGAAGTCCGTGGTGACGCGGAAGGCGTGCCGGATCGGATCGGGGCCGAACACCTCGTCATAGCGGACGAGGCCGGGGAAGATCGCGAGCCCCGCGGCGTCGGCGCTGGTCCACGTCTCCGGCCGGCGGGCGTTCGAATCGAGCGAGAAGATCGCCCCCGAGCCCCCTTCCCAGCGGTTGAGGGCTGCGTTCCAGTGGGTGTGGTAGATCTCGTAGAGGATCCGGTTGTCGCGGTCGACGATCAGCATGTGCCGGTCGCCGCTGTTCGCGTTCTGCCCCGACTGGCCGCCCTCGAACCACTTCGTCTGTGTCTTGGCCTCGGGCGGAATCGGATAGCCCACCGGCTGGCCCGGGAAGCCATCGTCGCTCTGGTCGCCGAACTCCATCCAGGTGACCGGGACGAGCGGCTGGGTGCCGGGCACGCTGATGTACGGCATGCCGTAGATCGCGGGCGGAGCGCCGGTGTCGTCGCCGCCGAAGTCCGGGTGCATGCCGGTCGTGCCGCCGATGAAGGTGATGAAGTTGGCGCTGTTCGTGTCGAGCGGCGCCGCGGTCACGTTGACGTTCCACCAGTTGTCCGGCGGAAACAGGGGGAGCGGCGTGGGCAGCGGGCCGTTGCGGATCGCCTGGGCGAAGACAGGGGAAGGCAGCACGAGGACCGTGGCGAGGGTGAAGGCGATTGCGGCGGCCCGGCTCCGGGCCGGCAGGGGATGAGCCATCTCGTCCTCCTTTGAACGGATGCGCAAAAGTCTCCATGAGTATAGCTCGGCCGTGGCCGGCCCGCCGCTCGGATCGCCAACGGAGGTGAGATACTCCGCGGCCTCCTCGCACTTACCCACCAGAACGCTCTGCCGGCCGTGCGCTCCCGCACCGCCGGCTTTGGGGGGGCATCATGGAACAGAAAGTGCTTGTGTATTACGCAGGGGGCACCATCGGAATGACGGCAGACCGGCCACGTCTGCCGGATCCGGATTTCGAAGACAACATGCGCAGGCGGCTCGCAGAGACCATTGGAATACCGCTGTTCGAGTTCGATTACGATGAGCGGGATTGTCCGCTGGATTCCTCGAACATGACACCGGCGCAGTGGTTGGAAATTGCCGCCTACATCGCGAGCCAGTATCGCAACTACCGCGCCTTTGTCATCCTCCATGGCACGGATACGATGGCGTACACCACCTCTGCCTTGACCTTCATGCTCGGAGGATTGGGGAAGCCCATCATCTTCACGGGGTCCCAAGTCCCGTTGGCCGACATGAACAGCACGGAGGCCCTGGACAATCTCACCGGTTCTCTCAGAATCGCGAGCGATTACAGGCTTCCCGAACCCGCCGTGTGCCTCTTTTTCAAGGGCAAGCTGCTGCTTGGCTGCCGTGCGACGAAGGTCTCCTCCGAAGATCCGGATGCTTTCGACTCGCCGAATTTCCCGCCGCTTGCCGTGGTGACCAAGGACGGCATCGAGCTCAACGAGCACGTGGCGTTGCCGCCCCGCAAAGACGTCGGCGCCGCCCTGCAGGTGCAGGAATTCACCCGCACCAAGGTCGGTCTCATGAGGCTGTTCCCCGGCATTTCGGCCGAAATCACGGAACATTTCCTGCTTTCCCCGTTGGAGGGAGCGGTGCTGCATGCATTCGGATCGGGCAATGGCCCGAGCGACCCACCGTTCCGGGCTGCTTTGCGGGCCGCGGTGGATCGAGGCGTGGTGCTCGTCGCCTGTACACAATGCCTGCGGGGAAGTGTGGACCTGGATCTCTATGGAACGGGACTGGCGGAAGCAGGCGTCATCAGTGGATTCGACATGACCGCCGAAGCCGCGCTGACCAAGCTCGTCTGGTTGTTGAGCATCCATTTGCCCTTCCCTGTGCCCGGCTTGATCGAGGAGTTGATGCAACAGAACCTGCGAGGCGAGCTGACTCCGAGAGCCACCGGGGAGAGCCGCCCCTGAAGACATCAGCGCCATCACCAGCTCACCCGCTCCGGCACGAGGGCCGATCATCCCGGCCTGAAGGGCCGGCAGAGCTCAGCCCAGGGTTGAGGCCGCAGGCCGATACCCTGGGATTCAAAGGCCGCCACGATCGTGCGGCCTGAAGGGCCGCGGGAGCCTGCCGGCGAAGCGCCCTCTTCTGAACAAGTGTCACCTCCCGGGTGTCTCACTCCTTGCAGGAGCACTCGGGATGAGTCGCCGGAACACATGGCTTCCAGAAGATCGGCGCAGCCGGCGCCCGAGGTTCCCCTATCGTGGAGCCGGCCGCCTGCTCGCCCTGGCTGCGGCCGGTGCTCTCGTCACCATCTGGAGCGTCCTCCCTCCACGCGCGCAGCCCGTCCCTCCGCCCGAGAAGCAGGTTGAGAAGCCGGCGGGCCTTCCGCAGACAGCGCCTGCCCCGGAGACGCCTCCTGAGGAGCTGGCCCCGCCAGAAGCAGACGCTTGCCCGGAGGGCTGCACCGCCCCAAAGCCTGGATGCGACATCAAGGGGAACATCTCCATGAAGAAAGGGGAACGCATCTACCACCTGTCCGGTCAGAGGTGGTACGACGAAACGGTGATTTCTCCGGGTAAAGGCGAAAGGTGGTTCTGCACGGAAGAAGAGGCTGAGGCGAACGGGTGGCGGCGGGCGAAGGTGTGAGGGGGATGCCCGATCATCGAATTCCCCTTGCGGGGAGACGAGGCCGCGAGGCTCCATGCCGCGCGCGTTGAGTCTCCCCACAAGAGAAGGTGAGCACGGGGCGGGTGGATGCGGAGCCGTCGAGGACGATGGACGATGCAGGCGGCTTTCTCCCGGCCTGAAGGGCCGGCAGAGCCCAGCCCAGGGTTGAGGCCGAAGGCCGATACCCTGGGATTCAACGACCGCCACGATCGTGCGGCCTGAAGGGCCGCGGGAGCCTTCTCAACAAACCCCAACCTTTGCGTGTCTCTCTCAGCAGGAGCTGGCTGAATGAGTCTCCGAAAGCTGTGGCCTGCCGAAGATCACCGCAACCGACGCCCGAGGTTCCCCTACCCGGGAGCCGGCCGCCTGCTCGCCCTGGCCGCGGCCGGTGCCCTCGTCACCATCTGGAGCGTCTTCCCTCCAAACGCGCAGCCAGCACATCCGCCCGAGAAGCGAGTCGAGAAGCCGGCGCGCCCTCCTCAGCCAGAATCCGCCCCGGAGACGCCTCCCGAAGAGCCGGCCCCGCCAGGAGCAGACGCTTGCCGGGAGGGGTGCGTGTCCTCGAAACCTGGGTGCGACATCAAGGGAAACATCTCCCTGCGGAAAGGGGAGCGCATCTACCACCTCCCCGGGCAGAGGTACTACAGCAAGACGGTGATCTCGCCCGAGAAAGGGGAACGGTGGTTCTGCACCGAGGAGGAGGACGAGGCGAACAGGTGGCGACGGGCGAAGGTTTGAGGAAACGTTGAGGATAGTCGCGCACACTCCGAGCACACTGTCCGTCATAAGGAGTAGAGGCCATGATCTTCAGGAAGGGGCGGTGACGAGAATGGCAGAACCTGTCGACGATAAGCAAGCGGCCGACCTCGCCTCAACCGAGGAACTATTCCAAAGGCTCCCGCTCTTGGACTCCGACGCCTACGTGGGGCATGTGCACACTGCCTCACGAGTCGAACTGCCGCCCGAGGTGCTCGTACGGGCGTATCGTCAGCTTCCCCTCGATAGTCCAGCGGCGCGGGCTACACTGGCTCGGCTCTTTCGTCGTAACGCAGGCAGGTGGGAACACATCCAGCCGCTTGTAAGGCATGCCCGGCGTAAGTATGGGGACCAGCAGCAGCGTAGCCTGGATGCGGACCATGAGGATCTCCTTCAGGACGCTCTCCGGCGCATTTGTGAGGTTCTCCCAACGGGTCGAGGAGCGTTAGCGGAAAGGGCCTGGCACACCTTTTGTCGGATTGAGTTCTCAAACGCTTGGCGCGAGCGTTACGGGCGTAGAGGTGAACGGCAGGAACCTGTTCGAGCAGGGTTCCCGGGCGGGAGTCCCGAGAGTGACCGGCAAGGGATAGATCCTCTCGACCAGCTGAGCGACGACTGCTCCCTCTGGCAAGTACTCTCCCGTCAGGACAATAGTGTACGGATCGAAGCAGTAGCTGCTGAGGTTGCAAACGCCATCGAGGACCCCTTTGTCCGGGACATCGCACGAGCAGCTTGGTTTTCTAGCCAACGTCCCAAAACCTCGGGCGCCACAAGGTTGGATCGCGAGCCGCCTCTAATGAGCCAATTCCCGGGGAAGAACCGAGATCAGATCAATCGCGCTCTTCGACGGGTGGACAGAGAGTTGGCTGCCGCCCTCTTGGCCGAACGAGATATAACTTGGCCGGAACAACTCCGGGAGCTTCTGGAAAAGCAGCGGAGCCGAAAACAATGATCATCAAAACAAATACAGATCCCGCCATGACCGAATCCCAGAATCTGGACCTGTTCCAGAAGCTCCTCGCCCAGATTGAGCGTGCATGGTTTGATCGCGGCGATCGAAACGTAATACATGAACTAACTCGGAAACACCCGGAGTTCCAGGCCGAGCTACAAGAGTTCTTCGAAGATCTGACTATCGATGCCGAGGCAGACGATAACATTGAACGCGATATCATCGAAGCGGAAGACAGAGTCTACGAATGGCTTCAGACCGCCGGCATTGATGAAGCCCTGGCATTGGGTTCGGTTCTGCGGGAGCAAACCACTTCTGCCTCTGAGAGCAGCCCTTCGATGCCTCAAACGGGTCGCCGCGAGCAGGAGTCCTCTGACCAGAAAATCGGAGAGGGGTCGCCCGAAACCTGGCTTATGTTCCTGCGCCGCCAGACCGGAAGTAAAAGGGCGGAGATCGCATCATCACTGCCGAATGTGACGCTTGAGTTTTTGTCATTGGTAAGCCGCTATTCCCGGATCATTCCAGACCGTGTAAAGTTAACTCTGGCTCAATCGGCTCAAGAGCGACTCGGCCTACCGCTCGAACAGAGCTTTGAATGCCTCTCCGCGCCCGCCCCTCTCGCGAAACGTGCAGCTTCACGGCGTCTGCCGGCCGACAGGGATCCTGTGTCGTTCGAAGAAATCTTGGAACGGGCCGCTCTTAGCGCAGCTCAGAAAGATTTCTGGCGTCGATGCGCTGAAGGTAACGGATGAGATGCGCTCGTTAGATTACGCGCGAATTAGGGCGAAAGAGTGCCGATCCGATCTTGGCTTGACGCTTGATCTCAAGGCAGATGAAATATTTGCGCTCCTTGAAGTTCAACTTTGGGACGAGTACGGAATGGAGATTGCGCTAGTCGACGCGAGCTTCCTTCGTGGTAGTCGGGGCGAGATTGTCCCGGACGAGGGGCTCCTCTATGTCGATAAGGAACTTACGAGTTCGATCGAGGAGACGCTTGAGGTTGTAGCACACGAGCTCGGGCACCTTCTTCTTCACCATCGCCTATTGGGACCCTCTCGTGCAGACCTCCTTCGCGGGTCTGTTTTCCTCGACCAAGGTGTTCCGGCGCTCTCTCGTTACAGTCCGCGATCGCAGGAAGAGGCTGAGGCGAGCGCATTCGCCGCTGAACTCATCTGCCCTGCCAAGGAGGTATTCAATTTATGGAGCCAACAACCCACGGGGACAGCGGAAGAACTTGCCGCTCACTTCGGTACAACTCCAGATTTGGTTCGAATTCAGCTTGCCGAGGGACTCTATCGGCGGCTCATTGGGGAACCACCCCCGACAGAGATGGATGCTCATCCTACTACACCAGAGCAGGAACAGGCTGCAACAACAACGGGAGTACCGGTCCTCGTGGATGCTGGCCCCGGCACGGGGAAAACGAAGACCCTGGTCCGGCGAATTGAGCACCTGATCACGGAGAAGGGGGCCGCTCCTGAGCAAGTCCTTGTCCTGACATTCAGTAACGAAGCAGCCGCCGAGCTTCGAGAGAGACTCGAACGAACTCTCGGTACTGAGGTTGCGTCCCGAATCTTGGCCTCGACCTTTCACGGCTTTGGTGTCCTCCTTCTGCATGCATTGGGCGATCGAGTAGAACTTGATACCGATTACTCGATCCTCGATGAAGCTGCGCAGGAGGAGGCTGTTGCCGAATTATTGGGGCGAATCGACTGCGACCCGATCTTGGACTTAAGGGACCCAGCACGATCAGCTTCCGAGATAGCCGGGCTGATTGCTTTTCTCAAGGATCGGCTGATCAATCCCGAAGAATTTCAAGGCGCGATTGATAGCTGGAAGCCAGCGAGTGCAGAGGCCCTGATTGCTGGGCGCGCTGAAGCTCTACTGCGAATATTCGAGGCGTACGAAGAGACCAAGAAGCTATGCAATGAGGTTGACTTCGCAGACCTGATTCTCCTCCCCTACCACCTTCTCCGCGATAACGAGGATCTAAGAGAGAGACTTCGATCGGAATTCCCCTGGGTGCTAGTCGACGAATATCAAGATGTTTCGCGCGCGACCGCCCTTTTTCTTCAGCAAATTACCAGCCCAGTCAACCCACCGTGGGTAGTTGGCGATGCCCGCCAAGCAATCTACCGGTTTCGGGGCGCTGAACCGGAAAACGTCATCCGATTCGCAGAGGACTTTCCAGGAGCGGTCACCTTCCAACTCCAAGACAATTACCGGTCGGCTTCCGAAATCATCGAGGCGGCGAATCAGTTGGCAGCTCTTCTCGAACCTGACGCCGCCCGACGGATTTCTCACCGGTGGAAGCCGGGCCGAAAAATCTTGGCTCTTGGCGAGAGACCGGTGCGGCAGGTCGCCGCTAATAGCGACTGGGCCGAGCGCGAAGGGATTGCGGAGGTAGTAAAGCATTGGCTCGAGGCGGGCATCGGTGAAGACGGCATTGCTGTCTTGGCTAGGCGGAATGTCGATGTACGCAACATCGCCGTGGTACTGAAGCAGCGTGGAATTCGAGCAGTCACGACGGGTATTCTTACCGCGGAGGGGGCCGGGGCGGATCTGGCGGCCGTCCTCTCAGCTATTGATCGACCGGTTGCAATGGTCCGGGTCATCTTCGCCCTCAACCGAGGAGTGCCCGCCGAAGTGCTCAACACGGCCATTCGGCAATTGCTAGAGAGCGCGCTTGGTGAGGAGGAGCCGTGTTGGATGGGCTCCCCGGATGCTCAGGCTATCGCCTCAAACGGATGGCGAGTACGGGAGCACCTCAGGGCCTGTCTTCATTCGGAGGATGCCTGGTCCGTTCTGACTCAGTTTCTGTTCTTTCAAACAGATTACTTGCGCCGACTTTTAGGGGAGGTAGACGACGCCGAAGCTGCCGTCCAGATCGAGGAGATCCTCTCCACGCTGGCCCTCGCCGCAGGCTACCGCTTCTCCCATCCACATGATACCCGAGGCCGTTCCCGACGGGGTTTCGCACAAAGGCTACGCCACCTTCTCACGCACCCTGCCCCTGGATTGATCCCACCGAGGAAGCAGGCGGGGGCGGTACGGGTAATGACCTGCCATGCGGCGAAAGGCCTCGAGTTTCCCTGCGTCGTCGTTGCCGGCCAGTCCCTCCCGGATCTGCTGCGTAGAGACGCCTTTCTCCCTCCGTCCCTTCGTCCTGCCGAGACTGCCGACCTGCTTCAGGCTGATTCCCTGCTGTTCGTAGGAGTAACGCGAGCCGAACGTGCAGTCGTCATTTCCCATGCGACTAGTGCTAGCGGCACACGGAAGAGCAGGCCCAGAAAGCTACCCAAGTTGCTCGAGCAATGGCTTGCGTCATCCGGCCAGGAACCCGAGCAGTGGGAGAAACCTCCGTCCTCCGCAGAGGAGATCACTGTGCGGCGGATCTGGGGCGGAGAAACTCCAAGGAGAGTCGGCATTTACGGTCTTGGGTCGAGTACCTGTCGTGTCAGAATCTACTTGGAGGAGCAGCTGGGGGCGAGATTCCCCGGCCGAGATTACCCGCTTTATCCAGAATTCATCCGACGGGTTCGCATCATGCTGGCGCAAGTTGTTCAGCGAGCGTTTGAGGCAAAATCGCGAGTATCGGCAGCCGTTACCGAGGAGATCGCTGATGAGGTGTGGCCGGCAGATGCCTTCGACGATCATCCTCATATTGCAATCTACCGCCCCCGGGCAAAGCGATGGGCAGAGCGGTTCGCGCAGGCATTCGACCCCAGAGCGATGGGTGCTGTCGCCCTGTTGGATGAGCCCTTTGAGTGGGTCGCTCCATCGGGAGCTGCGGCTGAACTGAAGCTCTACCTAATCGGACATTTTCGCGACAATTGCGGTAAGCAAGTCGCTATTATTCTGCGACCTGAGGCTCAAAACAGGGAGGAGAGCGTAGCTTGGTCGGACCTCAAGGATAATCGCTTACCTTTTGTCCTTCTGCAACATCGCGACGGGAATGTTTGTCCCCTAGTATTTTTCGGTGAGGATGGTGATCTTCGACCTTTTCGCTGGAGTAACCGCAAGCCAGGGGACGCCATCAGTCGTGAAGCTGAAGAAGCAAGGCAAGCCTTCGTCAATTTAATTCAAGGCGATTTCGATGGCACGGTGAGCGATTGGGTATGCGACCGGTGCCGATGCAGAATTATTTGCCCTTGGTGGATCGGGGCGACAACGCCATCTATCGAGATTAACATCGACCAACCCGAAAGCCTGAACCCCAAGTAGGGGCACAACTTCCCCATCTCGATTCCTCCTCTCTGGTCCCACCCGCTTCTGTCGACTAGTTCCTGTGCTGTCGGAGTCTCAGCATCGTTGGCCTCGGCTGAACTGGGAGCCCATATGCACTGGCAAGGCCACGGTGGCGGCTGCGGACACGATGCACATCATCTCTCCTGCTCGATAGCGCACAGTTCGTGGGCCTTGGCCGTCTTCTATGTTAGAGGGCACCAGACAGATGCCCTCTCGACCGAGGAGAGACGTGAAAGGATCTCGCAGGCTGATAGTCGCGGGACGATCTTAAACCGCCGAAAGGCTAAGGAGGCAGTACAATGGCAAACCGCTACAAGACAGGCCAGGAATGCCCGACGACAGGAACCTACGCTTTTGATGGTTACCTTGACGGCACATGGACGCCAGCCCCAACGGCGAACGAAAGCACCATCCCTCTCTCGAAGGGAGGCACATTTCCTCCAATTAACTCCCAGGATAAGGGCTGTTGGTGGAAGTTTCTCTATTGAGGGCTGAGGCTCCACGGTCGAGAAAGCAGCTGGAGTAAGTGCCTAGCACCCGCTCCGTGCTTGGGCCCGATCTGGCAATCGGCCAACTCCGGTTGGCCGATTGCCATGGTCCCAGCGAGGCGGCGGCGCCGGACTGCTGCCGCCCCTTCGGGGCTTGGTTCGTTGGTGGGCCCGTCGCGAGGCGCCGAACACCAGGCCGGAGCCTCGGCGGGCCCCGGCCTGGGTGGGGCTACCTCGGGTCTACCACTGATGCTCGGGATAGATATCCCATCTCCAGGTGCCTTTGACCTCGATGGCGCCATCCTGCGGAAACCAGGCTGTTCCCATATTCTCGTTGCCGTGTTCGCCGCCGTAGAACAGCGTCACGTTGGCGTTGTGGTCCGATGGGTACTCCTTCACGCCGCCCTTGGGGAGCTCGCCGCTGTTCCACCCGCCGTCCTTCCACCAAATTGATTTTCCGGTACTGTTCTTGACTTGATAGGCCATTGTGATCTCCTCGCTTTCTGGCGGTGACCGCCTGTCTGCTCGGATCAGTGACGCGACCCGCCGGAAAATTGCATCCCCTCGTGAAGATGCTCGAAGGCGCATTCATGCCCGGGTGACTTTGCCGAGACCCGGCTGCCCGTCCTGCCCGGCGCTCGCGCCGTGCGCTCCTTCCGCTACAATGCCGAAACTGTGACCGGACCCCCTGCCGTCGACCGTCTCCAGGGCGAGAGAATCGGCCCCTACCTGCTGGACTGCCCGATCGGGTCCGGCGGGATGGGGACGGTCTGGCGGGCTCTGGACGAGCGCCTTCAGCGGCAGGTCGCCTTGAAGCAGATCCGCGCCGATGCGGCCGTGCGCCATGGCCGGGAACGCCTGTGGCGGGAGGCGCGGGCCACGGCGCGGCTCAACCATCCGTCGATCGTTCACGTCTACGACATCCTGGAGGGGGTGGACGGCGACTGGATCGTGATGGAGCTGGTCGACGGCAAGACGCTCCGCCGCGTGCTCGACGAGGAGGGCGCTCTTCCCCCGGAGCGCGCGGTCCGGCTCGGCCGTGAGATCGTGGAGGGTCTCGCCGAGGCGCACGCGCAAGGCATCCTCCATCGCGACCTCAAGGCGTCCAACGTCATCCTCGGACCCTCCGGCCGGGCCAAGATCCTCGACTTCGGACTGGCCAAGGAGATGCCGCGCGAGGAGAAGGGCGCGCTGATGCGACGCCTCATCGCCACCCAGGTCGTGACGCCCGGCTTCCTCTGGGGCACCAACGAGACGAACCTGCTCCAACTCAACGAGGAGGATGCGGCGAAGATCAAAGTGCCGGCGGCCGATGCGGACGCGATCGCAGCAAAGGCGCGCCTCGAGCGCGGCGACCCGAAGTACGTGCCGACCCC
>Ga0209682_10000127_pt1 | contig 24791 bp, 20 predicted proteins | sample DOMMetBare2Fresh_2_FD_187471 | JGI IMG/M metagenome (GOLD analysis project Ga0209682, IMG submission 187471) | Wetland sediment microbial communities from St. Louis River estuary, USA, under dissolved organic matter induced mercury methylation -... | ecosystem: Environmental > Aquatic >... | reverse complement strand
CATCCGGTTACTCGGGCGGATCCTGGGCGACACGATCCGCGAGCATGAAGGCCGCGATGCCTTCGAACTCGTCGAGCGGGTGCGCCAGCTCTCGGTGGCCTACCGGCTCAAGCAGGATGCCAGCGCCGGCCGCGTGCTCGACCGGCTGCTGAAGAACCTCTCGGGCGACCAGACGGTGAGCGTGATCCGCGCCTTCAGCTACTTCTCGCACCTGGCCAATATCGCCGAAGACCAGCACCACGTGCGGCGCCGGCTGCACCACGAGCGCATGGGCCATGTGCAGGAAGGCTCGCTGGCGGTCGCGTTCGAGCGCTTGCACCAGGCCGACTTCCGCACCGGCGACATCGCGCAGACGCTGCAGAAGGCCTATGTCGCGCCGGTGCTGACCGCCCACCCGACCGAAGTGCAGCGCAAGAGCATCCTCGACGCCGAGCGGGCGATCGCCGAGCTGATCGCCGCCCGCGACGGCCTGGTCAGCGAACGCGAGCGCGAGGACAACGAGGCACTGCTGCGCGCGCGGGTCACGCAGCTGTGGCAGACGCGCATGCTGCGCACGGCCAAGCTCACGGTGGCCGACGAGATCGAGAACGCACTGAGCTTCTACCCGACGACCTTCCTGCGCGAGATCCCCAAGCTCTACGCCGAACTCGAGCATGCGCTCAAGGGCCACGAGGTCGCGCCCTTTCTGCGCATGGGTCACTGGATCGGCGGCGACAGAGACGGCAACCCCAACGTCACCGCAGCGACGATGCGGCGGGCACTGAGCCGGCAGGCCGAGGTCGCGTTGCGCTTCTACCTGACCGAGGTCCACGTGCTGGGCAGCGAGCTGTCGATGTCGCACATGCTGGCGCCCGTCACCGACGAGATGCTGGCGCTGGCTGCGCGCTCGCCCGACCACAACGCCCATCGCGAGGACGAGCCCTACCGCCGCGCGCTGATCGGCATCTACGCGCGGCTCGCCGCGACCCTGCACGAGCTGACCGGCACCGAGGCGCTGCGCCACGCGGTGGCCCCGCAGCAACCTTACGCCGGCGCGCACGAGTTCGGGGCCGACCTCGAGGTCATCGCGCGCAGCCTGAAGTCGCACCATGCGCAGTCCATGATCGCGCCGCGCCTGAAGCCGCTGCAGCGCGCGGTGCAGGTCTTCGGCTTCCATCTCGCCACGCTGGACATCCGCCAGAGCTCCGACCAGCACGAACTCGTCATTGCCGAGCTGCTGCGGGTGGCGCGGGTCGAGGCCGACTATCGATCGCTCGACGAGGGCGCGCGCCGCGAGCTGCTGCTCAGGCTGCTGAACGACGCCCGAGCGCTGCGCGTGCGCGACGCCGACTACACGGCGTGGACGCTGAGCGAGCTCGAGGTCTTCGAGACCGCGCGCGAGTTGCGGCAGCGCTACGGCAGCGAGGCGCTGCGCCACTGCATCATCTCGCACACCGAGGACGTCAGCGACCTGCTCGAGGTGCTGCTGCTGCAGAAGGAAGGCGGGCTGATGCACGGCACGCTCGACGCCGATGCGCGCAACGAGCTGATCGTCGTCCCGCTGTTCGAGACCATCGGCGACCTGCGTCAGGCCGAGCCGATCATGCGCGCCTTCTACGCGCTGCCGGGCATCGCCGCGATGGTGGTGCGCAGCGGCGCCGAGCAGGACGTCATGCTCGGCTACAGCGACAGCAACAAGGACGGTGGCTTCTTCACCAGCAACTGGGAGCTGTACCGCGCCGAGACTGCGCTGGTCGGACTCTTCGACGAACTCGAACGCTCGCACGGCCTGTCGCTGCGGCTGTTCCACGGCCGCGGCGGCACCGTCGGCCGTGGTGGCGGGCCGAGCTACCAGGCCATCCTGGCGCAGCCGCCGGGCACCGTGAAGGGCCAGATCCGGCTGACCGAACAGGGCGAGGTGATCGGCTCGAAATACGCCCACCCCGAGATCGGGCGGCGCAACCTCGAGACCCTCGTCGCCGCGACGCTGGAGGCCACTCTGCTGCACCCCAGCAAGAGCGCGCCCAGGGCCTTCCTGGAGGCCGCCACCACGCTCAGCGACGCGAGCTACGCCGCCTACCGCCAGTTGGTCTACGGCACGCCCGGCTTCACCGACTACTTCTTCGCAACGACGCCGATCCGCGAGATCGCCGAGCTGAATATCGGGTCGCGCCCGGCCTCGCGCAAGGCCACGCGCGCCATCGAGGACCTGCGGGCGATCCCGTGGAGCTTCTCCTGGGGCCAGTGCCGGCTCGGCCTGCCCGGCTGGTGCGGATTCGGTTCGGCGGTCGATGCCTTCGTCGGCACGGGCAAGGATCGTGCGGCCAAGGTCGAACTGCTGCAGAAGATGCATCGCCAATGGCCCTTCTTCCGCACCCTGCTGAGCAACCTGGACATGGTGCTGGCCAAGAGCGACCTGCGCATCGCGATGCGCTATGCCGAACTGGCCGACGACAAGCGCGCCGGCAAGCGCATCTTCGCGCTGGTGCGTGCCGAGTGGGAGCGCACCCAGGCGGCCCTGACACTGATCACCGGCGAGACCCGGCGCCTGCAGTCCAACCCGGCGCTGGCGCGCTCGATCGAGCACCGCTTCCCCTACCTCGACCCGTTGAATCATCTCCAGGTCGAACTCCTGCGCCGCTATCGCCAGCGCAAGGCGGCCGACCCCGAAACCGAGCGGGTGCAGCGCGGCATCCATCTGTCGATCAACGGGCTGGCAGCGGGCCTGCGCAATACGGGCTGACGTTCGGGCGGCTGGCGAAGCGTTGCAGGGAAGCGACAAACCCCCAGTTTCACCCCCTGGCGCACCCACCATTTCGACCCTGGCGTGAGATTCGTCGCCACTTGGACCTCTAAACTCAGGGTTTGTCCGATTCGCAGGAAAGAGACCTTGAGGTCCGGACCTGCACAACCAAGCAAGGAAACACATGAAGCGCACTCTCCTCGTCGCCTCCCTGGCCCTGGTCTCCGCCAGCGCCTTCGCCCAGAGCACCGTCCAGGTCTATGGCCGCGTGAATGTCACGGTCGAAAACGAGAAGGTCGGCAACGGCAGCCGCACCACCGCCCTGAACAACAACGCCTCGCGCATCGGCTTCAAGGGCAGCGAAGACCTCGGTGGCGGCCTGAAGGCCAGCTTCGTGCTGGAGCACGGCTTCGACCCGTCGACCGGCGCTGCGGCTTCCCGTTTCTGGGGCCGTGAGTCGACGATCAGCCTGGGTGGCAATTTCGGCCGCGTGATGCTCGGCAACGCCGCTGCCAGCGAGTCCTACTTCGCGACGGTCGACTACGTGTCGATGCACAACCACGACACCGGCACGTCGTCGGATGCCCTGGCTGCCTTTGTCGTGACCGGCCAGCTCCAGAACTCGGTCAGCTACTTCTCGCCGAACATGGGCGGGTTGAACTTCGCGGTCCAGACGGCCGAGAAGACCGGCCCGATCGGGCGCCCTGTCGTGCTGGCGGGCAATTACGATGCGGGCCCGCTGCACCTCGGCTTGGGCTACGAGAAGCTGGGCTCAGCCAAGTCCCTCGGCCTGCGTGGGCTGTACGAAATGGGCGCCGTCACGGTCGGCGGCTACGTCGAGCGCGGCACCGGCGGCACCGCCGACAGCAACAAGGGCACGGCCTACCGCCTGTCGGCCATGTATGCGCTGGGTGCGGGCGAGTTCCACGCCAACGTCGGCCGCCTGACCGGCACGACCAACGCGGCGCGCAAGAACGGCAACCAGTACACGCTGGGCTACAACTACAACCTGAGCAAGCGCACCAAGGTCTACGGCTACTACACGAACCTGAATGTCACGGGCACCGCCTCGGACTACAACTCGTTCGCGCTGGGCGTCCGCCACAACTTCTGATCGCCGCGGGCTCGCCCGCAGCAACAAGAGGCCGGTCGAAAGACCGGCCTTTTTTCTTGTCTCGGCCATTCAGGCGCGCGGGTGGTGCTGCGCGTGCAGCTGGCGCAGGCGCTCGCGCGCGACATGGGTATAGATGGTCGTCGTCGAGATGTCGGCGTGGCCGAGCAGCATCTGCACCGCGCGCAGGTCGGCACCGTGATTCAGGAGGTGCGTCGCGAAAGCGTGGCGCAGCGTGTGCGGCGACAGCGGCGCACCGATGCCGGCCTCGGCCGCGTGGCGCTTGATCAGCTTCCAGAACATCTGCCGCGTCATCGGGCCGCCGCGCGCGGTGACGAACAGCGCGTCGCTGGACTGGCCGCCAAGCACGACGGCGCGCCCCTCGGCCAGCCAGCGCCGGATCCAGGCATGGGCCTCCGCGCCGAAGGGCACGAGACGCTCCTTCGAGCCCTTGCCGGTCACGCGCAACGCACCCTCGTCGAGCCCCACATGCACCGTTTTCAGCCCGACGAGTTCGCTCACGCGCAGGCCGCTGGCATACATCAGTTCGATCATCGCGCGGTCGCGCAGGCCCAGCGGCGTCTGGACCTCGGGCGCGCCCAGCAAGGCCTCGACCTGCGCTTCGCTCAGCGTCTTGGGCACGCGCATCGGCTGCTTCGCCGACAGCAGCTTCAGCGTCGGGTCGAGCGTGACCAGCCGCTCGCGCACCGCCCAACGAAAGAAGCGCTTGAAGACCGACAGTCGCCGGTTCGCCGTGGTCGAGCGGGTCCGGCCGTGGCGTGCGGCCATGTAGCCGCGCAGGTCGGGCTCCGTGGCGGCGGCTATGCCACGCCCCGACTCGGCGTCGAGCCAGCGCGCAAACAGGGTCAGGTCACGCCGGTAGGCTGCCAGTGTGAGCGCGGACAGGCCGTCCTCGACCCACAGCGCATCGATGAAACGGTCGATCGGCTCGCTACCGGCCGCTGGCGCCGGACGGCTCACTCAAGCTTGAGCTTCTGCTTCTCGACCACGGTCTTGTAAACCTTCAGCTCGGCGGCCATCTGGGCCGCGAACTGCTCCGGCGTGTTGCCGATGATCAGCGAGCCGGTATCCTCGATGCGCTTGCGCACCGCCGGATCCTCGAGCACCTTCTTGGTAGCGGCGGCGATCTTGTTGACCACGTCCCTGGGCGTGCCCTTGGGCGCGAGGATGCCGTAGTAGGCCATGCGGTTGACGTCCTCCAGGCCGACCTCCTTGAAGGTCGGCACGTTGGGCAGCTGCGCCAGGCGCTGCGGCGCCGCAACGACGATCGGGATCAGCCGTCCGTCCTTGATGAAGGGCAGCGCCGACGGCATGTTGTCGAAGATCACCGGCACCTGGCCGGCCACGGTGTCGTTGAGCGCCGGGCCGGCGCCACGGTAGGGGATGTGCGCCATGAAGACCCCGGCCTGGCTCTTGAACAGCTCGGTCTGCAGGTGGCCGATCCCGCCGGTGCCCGAGCTGGCATAGCTGTACTTGCCCGGGCTCTTCTTCAGTTCGGCGATGAAGCCCTTGTAGTCGCGCGCCGGAAAGCTTGGATGGACGGCGATCACATTGGGCGTCGCCGCGATATTGATCACAGGCGTGAAATCGACCGCCGGGTCGTAGCCGATCTTCGGATTGATGGCCGGATTGGCCGCCGTCGTCGACACCGTCGCCATGCCCAGCACATAGCCATCGGCCGGTGACTTGATCATCTCGAGCGCACCGATCGAGCCGCCGCCGCCGCCCTTGTTCTCGACCAGCACCTGCTGGCCCAGTGCCGCCGCCAGCGGCTGGCTGACCACGCGGGCGACGATGTCGGTCGTGCCGCCAGGCGCGAACGGCACGATCAGCCGGATCGGCTTGCTTGGATAGGCCTGCGCCAGCGCAGCCAGCGGCACCCCCAGCATGAGCGCGCCACCCAGGATCACGGCCAGTCTCGTACGCTCCATCACGACATCTCCATTCGAAATTGGGATTGGGGTTGGGTGGTCACGAACGACCGGCCAGCAGCCCGGCGCGCATCTTCTCGTCGTACGGCCTCTCGCCGACGAAGGCACGCAGCAAGGCGGCATACAGGTCGGCGCCGGGGATCGGCTCCCCGCGCAGTGTGCCATTGATGCTGAACAACAGGCCCCGCGCAGGATCCAGATCGAGGTCGATGACGTCGCCCTTGCGCACTTTGCCGACGGCGTCGATCTGGCGCGCGAACCGATCCATGCGGTCGCCCAGTGCGGCCAGTTGCGCCGGCGTGCAGTTGCGCGCCACGCCCTTGCCGAAGGCCTTGGTGAATTCACCCGCCGGCACGTCCACCAGCATGCGCATCTGCAGCCGTTTCGGGCCAGGCGTCGACTCGGCCTGGGCCGCCGTCGTCGCCCGTGCCGTGAGGTACAGGCCGATCGCATAGCCCTTGAACCAGGCGACGGCGCGAACGCCGGTGCCGTTGAGCAGCAGGCGCGAGCCGGCCAACGTCGCCGTGACCTGAAAGACCTCGCCTGCAACGTTGACCGCCTGGCCCCAGGCTCCGGTGGCCAACAGCGGCAGCGTGATCAGGAGGGCGCGGCGGGACAGGTGCATGGGCTCAGCATAACGTTCGGTCAGCCTGTAACGCAGGAGCGGCCCCGCCGGACGACGCGGCAGTCAGCGGCCGGGCGCAGGGTGGCGTGCTGGCAGACTCCGGTCATGCCCGACGCCCTGCTCCTGCTGCCCGACTTCGTGCTGATCGCGCTGGGCACGCTGATCTGCCGCCACACGCCGCTGAACCGCCCGGTCTGGGACGGGATCGAGCGGCTCGTCTACTACGTGCTGTTCCCGGCGCTGCTCTTCAACGCGATCGTGCGCAACCCGCTGCAGCTGACGACCGCGCTGCCGCTGGTGACCTGCGGCTGGGTGATCGTCGGCACCGGGGTGGCCCTGGCCTACGCCGCGCGGCACTTTCCCGGCGTCGACCCGCTGCTGCATGCCTCGGGGGCACAGACCGCCTTCCGCTTCAATTCCTACGTGTCCCTGGCGCTGGCCGAACGCCTGGCCGGTGCGCCCGGGCTGGCCTGGACCGCGCTGCTGGTGTCGGTCTGCGTGCCCTTGTGCAACGTGGCGGCCGTCTGGCCGCTCGCGCGCCACGGGGGCCATGGCTACCTGCGCGAGCTCGCCCGCAACCCGCTGATCCTGAGCACCGGCGCCGGCCTGGCTGGCAACCTGCTGGGCCTGCAATTGCCCGAACTGGTGTCGCTGACCCTGTCGCGTGTGGGCGGCGCAGCGCTGCCGCTCGGGTTGATGGCCGTGGGCGCCGGCCTGCAGATGGGGGCCCTGAAGGAAGCGCCGCGACTGGCTGCCGCGTTTCTGGCGATCCGCCATGTCGTGCTGCCCGCCGTGGCACTCGCACTCGTGATCGTGCTGAAGCTGGCGCCGGCGCAGCAGGCGGTGGTGGTCGCCTTCGCCGCGCTGCCGACGGCGTCGAGTGCGTACGTGCTCGCCACGCGCATGGGTGGCCACGGCGGCTACGTCGCCGGGCTCGTGACCTTGTCGACGCTGATCGCGATGCCCGGCCTGCCGCTGACGCTGGCGCTGCTGAAGTCCATCACCTGATGGCCGGACCGCCGACGTCGTTGCGCGCCTGCCGCCCCACAGGCTGCGCGAGCGCCCAGTCGATATGTTCGCGCACCAGCGGGTCGCTGCCTTCGCGTGCGGCGGCGAGCGCCGGGCCGACCGCGGCATCACCGGTGGCGCGCCGCAGGTTGCCCAGTGCCACGGCCAGGTTGCGCCGCCAGCGCGTGAACCCGATGCGCCGGATCGCGCTGCCCTCGGTGCGGCGCAGGAATTCCGCCTCGTCCCAGCCCCACAGCGCCAGCAGCGTGCCACCGGCCATGCCGTCGCGCACGTCGAAGTCGGTCAGCACCGACAGCCGGGCATACTTGTTCCACGGGCAGGCAAGCTGGCAGTCGTCGCAGCCATAGACCCGATTGCCGACCGCGGCGCGCAGTTCGACCGGAATCGGCCCGTCGTGCTCGATCGTCAGGTAGGAGATGCAGCGGCGCGCGTCGAGCCGGTACGGCGCGACGATCGCCTGCGTCGGGCAGGCCTCGATGCAGGCGCTGCAAGTGCCGCAATGGGGCTGCACCGGCGGCGTCGGCGGCAAGGCGAAGTCGACGAACAGCTCACCGAGGAAGAACATCGACCCGCCCTCGCGGTGCAGGGCCAGCGTGTGCTTGCCGCGCCAGCCGATGCCGCTGCGCGCCGCCAGCTCGACCTCCAGCACCGGCGCGGAATCGGTGAAGACGCGGTGGCCGAACGGCCCGATCGCCCCGGCCAGACGATCGGCCAGCGCCTGCAGCCGTGCACGCAGCACCTTGTGATAGTCGCGGCCGCGGGCATAGATCGAGATCACACCCTGCGCCGGATCGAGCGGTCGCGCGCTTTCCGTCGCCACCCAGTCGGCCGGCGACGCACGCGGCAGGTAGTCCATGCGCACGGTGACGACACTCGCGGTGCCGGGCACCAGTTCGGCCGGTCGCGCCCGCTTCAGGCCATGGGCCGCCATGTAGGCCATCGAACCATGAAAGCCCGCCGCCAGCCAGGCCTGCATTCCGGGCTCGGCGGCAGCCAGGTCCACGCCGGCCACGCCGATCTGGGAAAATCCGCACTCACCCGCCCATTGGCGCAGTTGCTCCAGGAGCCGCTGCCCGTCCGGCCGATGTCGATCACCCATCCGGCGATTCTAGAAACCCGCAGCGTCCGCTGGCCCGACGAGGCCGCCTGTGCCGCCTTTGCGCAAGCGCTGGCGCGGTCCGCGGCCGTGCGCGACGCCTTCATCGAACTGCATGGCCCGCTCGGCGCCGGCAAGACGACCTTCGTGCGGCATCTGCTGCGTGCGCTTGGCGCCAGCGGGCGCATCAAGAGCCCGACCTATGCCGTGCTCGAGCCGTACGAGATCGGCGATCTCGAGGCCTCGCATTTCGACTTCTACCGCTTCAACGACCCGCGGGAGTGGGAGGATGCGGGCTTTCGCGACATCTTCGGCCGCCCGGGCCTGAAGCTGGTCGAGTGGCCCGAGAAGGCTGCCGGGATGCTGCCACCGGCGGATCTGCGGCTGGACATCGAGCCCTGCGATGACGACGACTGCGCGCGCCAAGTGACCGCGCGTGCCCACAGCGCCGCCGGCCAGGCCTTGCTGGACGCCGCCACATGATCACGCGCCGCCGCGCCCTGCTGCGCCTTTCACAGACCGCGCTGCTGCTCGGCGCCGCCGAGCTGGCACGGGGCGCGAGCATCGTCGCCGTGCGGGTCTGGCCGGCCGCCGACTACACGCGCGTGACCATCGAGTCGGACACGCCGCTCCAGGCGCGCCACTTCGTCGTCACCGACGGGCCGCCGCGCCTGGTCGTCGACATCGATGGGCTGGAGCTGAGCCCGGCCCTGCGCGAACTGGTCGGCAAGGTGCGGCCCGACGACCCCTACATCGCGGCGGCGCGCATCGGGCAGAACGCACCGCGCGTCACGCGCCTGGTGCTCGATCTCAAGCAGGCCGTCGCGCCGCAGCAGTTCGTGCTGACGCCGGTGGCGGCCTACCAGCACCGCCTCGTCTTCGACCTCTACCCCGCCGAGGCCCGCGACCCGCTGCTGCTGCTGATCCGCGAGAAGGAGTCGGCCGAACAGCAGGCCGCACAGGCAGTTCGCGATGCCCTGGGCGAATTCATCGGCCGCCTGAATGCGCCCGTCGCCGGCCCGCCCGCGTCGTCGACCCCGGCCGCACCGCCGGCCAGGCCCGCCGCGTCGGCCGCGATGCAGACACCGGCCCCGCCGCCGCCGCCCGCCGCGCCGACCGCGGCCGAGCGCGAGCGGGTCGAGCGCCTGGTCATCGTCGCGCTCGACCCTGGCCACGGAGGCGAGGATCCAGGCGCGATCGGCCCGACCGGCCTGCGCGAGAAGGACGTCGTGCTCGCGATCGCGCACCAGTTGCGCGAGCGGCTCAATGCCCAGCGCGGCATGCGCGTGATGATGACACGCGACGCCGACTATTTCGTCCCGCTGCAGGACCGCGTGCGCAAGGCCAGGCGCGTGCAGGCCGACCTGCTGGTCTCGATCCATGCCGACGCCTTCTTCAAGCCGGAGGCACGCGGCGCGAGCGTGTTCGCGCTGTCGACCCAGGGCGCGACCAGCAGCGCCGCGCGCTGGATGGCCAACAAGGAGAACGCGGCCGATGTCGTCGGCGGAGTCAACGCCGCCGTGCGCGACCCACAGCTGCTGCGCGCCATGCTGGACATGAGCACCAGCGCGCAGATCAAGGACAGCCTCAAGCTCGGCCGCGAGGTGCTGGGCCGGATCGGCAGGGTCGGCGCGCTGCACAAGCGCCAGGTCGAGCAGGCCGGCTTCGCGGTGCTCAAGGCGCCGGACGTGCCGAGCATCCTGGTCGAGACCGCCTTCATCTCCAACCCCGAGGAAGAACAGAAGCTGCGCGACCCCGAGTACCAGGCCGCTCTGGTCGAGGCCCTGGCGACCGGCATCAAGCGCTACTTCGCGAAGAATCCGCCCCTGGCGCGGCAGCGCCAGCTCTAGCGCCAGTTCCTGCGCAGGCCGTCAGCGCAGGGTCGGCTTGCGCCGTGCACGCCAGGCGCCCAACAGCGCCAGCACCCCCGGCACGATGATCATCGCCCAGACGATGAAGCTGAAATTCTGCTTCACCCAAGGCAGGTTGCCGAACAGATAGCCGATCGTCACGATGCCGCCGACCCACAGCCCGCCGCCGACGATGTCGTAGAACGTGAACCGGCTGCGTGTCATCTGCGCCACGCCGGCGACGAAGGGCGCGAAGGTGCGCACGAAGGGCATGAAGCGCGCGGCGATCAGCATCACGCCGCCGTAGCGCTCGTAGAAGGCGTGGGCCTGCTCGAACGCATGCTTGTTGAACCAGCGCGACTGCTCCCACTGGAACACCCTTGGGCCGATGTGACGCCCGACCGAATAGTTGGTCTGGTTGCCCGCCACCGCCGCCAGCCACAGCAGCGCCACCGACAGAGGAAAGCTCATCAGCCCCACGCCGCAGAGTGCACCGACCACGAACAGCAGCGAATCGCCGGGCAGGAAGGGCATCACGACCAGCCCGGTCTCGACGAAGATGATCACGAACAACAGCGCGTAGACCCACGTGCCGTGGAGGGTCACGAAGGTCTGCAGGTGCTTGTCCACGTGCAGCACGAAATCGAACAGAAAGCTCACTGGATCCATGCGCACCATTATCCGGGCCCGGCGCGACGGGCTTCCTACAATGCTGCGATGAACGCCCAACTCGCGCGCGCCGCGCGCCGCCCGATCCGCGAATTGCCCGACGAGCTGGTGAGCCAGATCGCCGCGGGCGAGGTCGTCGAGCGGCCGGCCTCGGTGGTGCGCGAGCTGGTCGACAACGCGCTCGACGCCGGCGCGGCGCAGATCACCGTTCGGCTGGCCGCTGGCGGCGTGCGCAGCATCGTGGTCGAGGACGACGGCGCCGGCATCCCGCAGGCCGAGTTGCCGCTCGCGCTCAGGCGCCATGCCACCAGCAAGATCGCCAGCCTGGCCGAGCTCGAGCAGGTCGCGACGATGGGATTCCGCGGCGAGGCCTTGGCGGCGATCGCGAGCGTGGCCGAGATGGCGATCACCAGCCGCACCGCCGATGCGCCCCATGCCTGGCGGCTGGACGCGCGCAGCGGCGAGCTCGCGCCGGCGGCACGCGCCACCGGCACCACGGTCGAGGTGCGCGAACTGTTCTTCGCCACGCCGGCGCGACGCAAGTTCCTCAAGACCGACGCGACCGAGCTCGCGCACGCGCTCGATGCCGTGCGCCGCCACGCGCTGGCGCGGCCCGATGTCGCCTTTGCGCTCTGGCACGAAGGCAGGCTGGTCGCGCAGTGGCGCGCCGCCGACGCGTCGCAGCGCCTGGCCGACGTGCTCGGGCGCGACTTCCTCGCCGCCAGTCGCGCGGTCGGCGTCGCGCTGGGCCCGCTGCAGGTGCAGGGCCGCGCCGGCCAGCCCGAGGCCGCGCGCGCCCGTGCCGACCAGCAGTACCTCTTCGTCAACGGCCGTTTCGTGCGCGACCGCCTCGTCGCCCATGCCGTGCGTTCGGCCTACGAGGACCAGCTGCACGGCAGCCGCCAGCCGGCGTACGCGCTGTTCCTGCAGATCGCGCCCGAGCTGGTCGACGTCAACGTGCATCCGACCAAGATCGAGGTGCGCTTTCGCGATGGCCGGGCCGTGCACCAGGCGGTGCGGAAGGCGGTCGAGGAGGCGCTCGCGCCGACGCGCGCCACGCTGGCGCCGGCACCGTCGGCCGGCATGGCGCCCGCGGTCCAGGCCGGCTGGCAGCCGAGCCTGGCCTTGCCCGAACGCGGCGCCGCTCTGCAGGCGAACGAACCGCTGCCACGCTGGCAGCCGGGTCCGGCGACGACGCCCCAAGGCAGCGGCGGCCTGCAGGCCTGGTCGACCTTGCGCGACCGTGCGCCGGAGCCCCCCGCATCGCACGCCGCGGAGCCGGGCGCGGCCTGGCCGCTCGGCCGCGCGGTCGCGCAGCTCGGCGGCGTCTACGTGCTGGCCGAGAACGCCCAGGGGCTGATCGTCGTCGACATGCACGCGGCGCACGAGCGCATCGTCTACGAGCGCCTGAAGCGTGCGGCCGATGCCGGCACGACGCTGCCGTCGCAGCCGCTGCTGGTGCCGGTGACGCTCGCGGCGACGGCGGCCGAAGTCGCCACCGCCGAGTCCGAACGCGAGGCGCTGATGGCGCTCGGCCTGGACGTGAGCGCGCTCGGGCCGACCTCGCTCGCGGTGCGCAGCCGGCCGGCCGCCCTGCCCGATGCCGACCTCGCCGAGCTCGTGCGCTCGGTGCTGGCGGACCTGCAGCAGGTCGGCGCCAGCCGCGTCGTACAGCGCGCGCGCGACGAATTGCTGGCGACCATGGCCTGCCATGGCGCGGTGCGCGCGAACCGGCGCCTGACGCTGGACGAGATGAACGCGCTGCTGCGCGACATGGAGGCCACGGAACGCGCCGACACCTGCAACCACGGCCGGCCGACCTGGCGGCAGGTGACCATGAAGGATCTGGACACGCTGTTCCTGCGCGGGAGGTGAGCACGATGGGCGAGGACTTCGACGGCTTCATCCGCGCGCAGTGGAGCGAGCACAACGACCACGCGCCGGCGGTCGCAAAGCGGCTGGCCGAGTCGGTGGCGCGCGTGCAGACGCCGGCCCAGGTCGGGCCCTATGCGGCGCTGGTGGTGCATGTCTACGGCGTGCACCTGGCGCAGTGGGACGATGGCGCGGCCGTGCTGCGCGCGCTGCGGCAGGCCCCGGGCCACGACGGCAGCCCTGCTGCCGAGGGCCCGGTCGCGCGCGGCCTCGCATCGCTCGCGCTCGCCGGGGGTGACGCCGCCGCGGCCGATGCGCTGCCACCGGCCGACCGCATTGCAGCCCTGGCCAGTGCATCGTCGGCGGTGCTCGAGCGTGGCGAGATGGATCGCGCCGTCGCGCTCTACGGCCGCGCGCTCGACCTCGCCGAGACGACGCCGCTGGCCGACGACGCGCCCGCGGTTCGTGGCCTCGCGGTCGGCGCCAACAACCTCGCGGCCGCACTGGAAGACCGCGCCGACCGCAGCGCAACACAGACTGCGGCCATGGTCCGTGCCGCCGCGGCCACGGTCACCTATTGGCAGCGTTGCGGCGGCTGGCTCGAAGCCGAGCGCGCCGAATACCGCCTGGCGCGCAGCCTGCTGCGGGCCGGCCGGCCGAACGAGGCGCTGGCCGCCGCGCAGCGCTGCCTGCAGATCTGCGAGCGCGAGAACGCACCCGCGTTCGAGTGCTTCTTCGGCCATGCACTGGAGGCCTTGGCGCTGGCCGGCAGCGGCGACGCGCAGGCGGCACGGGCGGCACGCGACCGCGCGCTGCAGGCCCATGCGGCCGTGGCGGCGGACGATCGGGCCTGGTGCGCCGACGACCTGAAGGAGCTTCTTGCTGCCACGGGGCCTGTCGAATGAGCACCGACCCGCCCGGCTGCACGCACGAAGGCGCCTGTACCTGCGGCGCCGTGCGATTCCGCATGACCAGTGGCCCGCTGTTCGTCCACGCCTGCCATTGCCGCTGGTGCCAGCGCGAGACCGGCTCGGCCTTTGCACTCAACGCGATGATCGAGGCCGACCGCATCGAGTCGCTGGGCGCTGCGCCGGAGCTGGTGGCCACGCCGTCCGCCAGCGGCCGGGGCCAGAAGATCGCGCGCTGCCCGCATTGCCGCGTGGCGCTCTGGAGTCACTATGCCGGCGCCGGCGACGCGGTGGCCTTCGTGCGGGTGGGTTCCCTGCTCGAGCCCGACCGGCTGCCACCGGACATCCACATCTTCACCGCCAGCAAGCAGCCCTGGGTCGTCTTGCCGTCGGGCGCGCCGACCGTCCCCGAGTACTACGACCGCCTGGCCCACTGGCCGGCGGCGAGCCTGCAGCGCCACGCAGCGCTGCTGTCACGCCGGCGCTGAAGCCTCGGCAGGCTGCGGGGCCGGTTCCGACGCGCCGGCCAGCCAGGGCGCGAGCTCGTCGACCGGCACCGGACGGCTGTAGAGATAGCCCTGGAAGTGGTTGCATCCGGCCTGCGCCAGCATGTCGCGCTGGGCCTGGGTCTCTACGCCCTCGGCGATCACGGCCAGTTGCAGGCTGCGACCCATGTCGATGATGGCCTTCACGAGCGACAGGTCGTTGGCGTCGATCAGCAGGTCGCGCACGAAACTCTGGTCGATCTTCAATTGGTCCAGCGGGAGCCGCTTTAGATAGCTCAGCGACGAGTAGCCGGTGCCGAAGTCGTCCAGCGACAGGCGCACGCCACGCACCTTCAGCGCGTGCATCTTGGCCACGGCGCCGTCGACGTCCTCCACCAGGTGGCTCTCGGTCAGCTCCAGTTCCAGGCGGCGCGGGTCGGCGCCGGCCTCGGCCAGGACCGCCAGCACCTGCTGGACGAAGTCCGGGTGGTGCAGCTGGCGCGCGCTGATGTTGACGGCCACGCGCAGCGCCGCGGTCTCGGGCCGGCAGCCCCATTCGGCGATCTGCCGGCATGCCGTGCGCAGGATCCACTGGCCCAGCGGCTCGATCAGGCCCGACACCTCGGCCAGGCCGATGAAGCTGCCCGGCGCGACCATGCCGCGCGCCGGGTGCTGCCAGCGCACCAGCGCCTCGACGCCGAACATGCGGCCCCGGTCATCGACCTGCGGCTGGTAGTGCAAGAGGAACTGATGGCGCGCCAGGCCCTCGCGCAGATCGGCTTCGAGCGCGGCCCGCGCCGCGACCACCGCCTCCATGTCGGGCTGGAAGAAGCGCACCATGCCGCGGCCACTCGCCTTGGCCTGCATCAGGGCGAGGTCGGCGCGCTTGAGCACGTCCTCGACGCTGGCGCGGCCATCGGCGAGCAGGACCACGCCGATGCAGGCCGAGATCCGGTGGTCCTGGCCGGCGATGTGATACGGCACCTCGCCGACGGACTGCAGGATGCGGCGCGCGAGTTGCTCCACCTGGTGGCGCGCCAGCGGCAATTGCAGGCTCGGCGAGTCGAGCAGCACTGCGAATTCGTCGCCGCTCAGGCGCGCGACCAGGTCGCCGTGGCGCGCGCAGACGCTCAGGCGCTGGGCGGCCTGCTGCAGCATTTGGTCCCCGGTACCCGGCCCCTGGGTGTCGTTGATGTCCTTGAAGCGATCCAGGTTGACCAGCAACAGCGCATGGCTGCCGTGGATCTCGGCATCGTCGGTCAGTTGCTGCTGAAGGCGCTCGATCAACTGGCGCCGGTTGGCCAGATGGGTCAGCGGATCGAAGAACGCCAGCTGGTGGATCTCGCGCAGGAACTGGTGCTGGTCGGTGATGTCGGTCGCGATCCCGCACAGCGCATGTACCTCGTTGTCCGGCGAGTAAAGCGGCAGTTTCACCGACAGGTAGGTGCGGCTGCCGCTGCCGTCGCGCAGCGGGCTGACCTCCTCCGTGACCACGCGCTCGCCCGTGTCGAGCACCTGGCGGTCGCCCGCGCGCATCGCCTCGAGGGCCGGCGCACCAAAGAAGTCATCGTCGCGAAGACCGACGATGTGGCCCGCCGGCCGACCCAGCAACTCGCAGGCCTTGCGGTTGGCATACCGGTAGCGCAACTCCCGGTCCTTGATGTAGATCGGCATGTCCACGCTGTCGAGGATGGTCGACAGCTTCTGCTCGCTGGCGCGCAGTTCACCCGTGCGCCGCGCGACCTCGCGCCGCAGCAGCGCCATGCCGCCCAGCGCCAGCACCAGCAGGCCGACCGCCGTGACCAGCCCCCACCAGAACGCCGGAGGAATGACCGGTTTCGGTGCCGCCGCACCCCAGGTCTGCAGGGTTCGGTAGTAGATCGAGTCGGGGTCGGCCTGCCAGGGCTCCAGGTGACGGTCGACCGCTGCCAGCAGGTCTGCATTGCGGCCGTCCGCGGTGGCATAGAACAGCCGCGACGGCAGGAAGACCACGCCCGTGGGCAACAGCCCGTAGCGGTCGGCGGCGCGACCACCGAAGTGGTGGTTCGCGGCGACCGCGTCGGCACGCGCATCGGCCACGGCAGCAAAACCCTCGTCGAAGCTTCGCACCGGGATCAGCTCGGCCTTCAGGCCGAAGCCGGCCAGCAGCGAGCGCAGCGACTCCTGTTGCACCGAGCCGTCGAGCACGGCCACACGCCGGCCCTCCAGGTCGAGCATGGACTGCACCACGACGCCGTCGCGCCGGTACAGCTGCGACCAGCTGTGCAGCGCCGGCACGCGGTGAAAGTCGAACACCCGGGCGCGGGACTCGCTGTACGCCACGTCGGGCATCAGGTCGATGGTGCCTGCCTGCACGGCAGCCAGGCAGGCCTCCCAGCCGCAGGGCACCGGCTTGATCGTCCAGCCCTCGGCAGCCGCCACCGCGCGAAGCAGGTCGCCGAGGATGCCACTGGGTTGGCCATCCGCGCCCGCCGCGATCTTGGGCGGGTTGTCGTAGACGCCGACCCGCACTTCGCGTTCGGCAGCCAGCAGCGGGCCCGCGACGAGAGACGCAAGCACGACCAGCAACCTGAAGACGGATTTCACGCGTCCATTCTGGGCAGGTTCCGCGATCTGTTACGCGCCGAAAGCGCCACGAATGGCCGCCCAATTCGCCCCGTTCGCGGCCGAGGCGGCAATGCCCGGGTTGGGCGCAGGGGCGCCAGCGCGTGTCACGATGGCAGCTGTGACGACCGCAACCCGACTCCCCGCACTGCTGCGCTGGCTGCTGCTGCCCGTGCTCGCCCTGGTCGTTCTGGCCGGCTGCGGCACGCTCGACGAGCAGCAGCGCCGCTGGATCTTCCAGCCGAGCGACCGCACCTGGTCCGGCGGCCTGGCCGCGGCGCAGGGCATGGACGATGTCTGGATCGACTTTCGCTCCACCGAGACCGGCGAAACAACCCGCCTGCACGGCCTGTGGGTCGGGCAGCCGGACCCGAACGCCCCGGTGCTGCTGTACCTGCATGGTGCACGCTGGGACGTGCGCGGCAGCGCCAACCGCATGCGCCGCATGCACGAGCTGGGCTTCGCCGTACTCGGCATCGACTACCGCGGCTTCGGCCGCAGCAGCGCCGGCCTGCCGTCGGAGCGCCTGGCCTACGAGGATGCGCACGCGGCCTGGGACTGGCTCGCCCGGCGCCATCCGCAGGCGCCGCGCTTCGTCTTCGGCCACTCGCTCGGCGGCGCGATCGCGGTCCACCTGGCCAGCGAGGTGAACAATGCCCGGGGGCTGATCGTCGAAGGTACGTTCACGTCGATCCCGGATGTCGTCAACGAGTACAAGTGGGGCTGGCTGCCGGTCGGCCCGCTGATCACGCAGCGCTTCGAGGCCAGCCAGCGCATCACCCGCCTTCGTGTGCCGGTGCTGGTGGTCCATGGCAGCGAGGACCAGACCATTCCGTACTCGCTCGGCCGTGCACTCTACGACCAGGCGCCGGAGCCGAAACGCTGGCTGCTGGTCGAAGGCGGTTCGCACCACAACACCAACGCGGTCGGCCAGCCGCTTTACCGCGAGGCCCTGCGCGAGCTGTTCGGCCTGCATGTCCAATGAGCGCGCGCGGCGGCTGCGAAGCGCCCACCCCGTGGCGCGCAGCGTGTGGGGTCGTTCGGTGAGCGTGGTCCAATCGGTCTGATGGCCGAACGCCCCAAGATCTCCGTCAAGACCAATGCACCCCAGCGCGACCCGCGCCGCCGCCCGGTGCGCGGCGGCATGGCGCCGCTGCCCCCGCGCGACCCCGAAGTGGCGGCGCCGCGCGGCCGGCCCGCAACACCACCACGCCAGGGCGCCCGGCCGCCAGCGCCCGGGCCGGCAGTCCGCCCCGAGCAGCCGGTGCGCGAGGATCGGCCACAGCGGCCCCAGCGGCTGGAGCGGCAGGAGCGGCCTGCGCCTCCAGTGCGCAGCGATCGGCCGGCGCAACCGCCCGCTCGCCCCGCTCGCCCCGACCGCTCCGACCGCCCCGCGCGCCCGCCGTTGCGACCCGATCGGCCGGCCCGACCCGGGCCCGAGGCACGTCCGCCTGCGCCGCGATCCGACCGGGCCACTCCCGAGCCACGCGCCGAGGGCGTGCGCCTGTCCAAGATCCTGTCCGATCGCGGCCAGGCCTCGCGCCGCGAGGCCGACGACTGGATCTCCGCCGGCTGGGTGCGTGTCAACGGCCGCATCGCCGTGCTCGGCCAGCGTGTGCATGGCGACGAGCGCATCGATGTCGACCCGGCGGCGCGCAAGGAGCAGCTCAGGCGCGTGACCATCCTGGTGCACAAGCCGATCGGCTATGTCTCCGGCCAGGCCGAGGACGGCTACGAGCCCGCCGTCGTCCTGGTCAAGCCCGAGAACCGCTGGGAAGAAGACCGCGGCCTGCCGTGGCATCCGGCGCATGGGCGCGGCCTGGCACCCGCGGGCCGCCTGGATATCGACTCCGCCGGCCTGCTCGTGCTGACGCAGGACGGCCGCATCGCGCGCCACCTGATCGGCGAGGACTCCGACGTCGAGAAGGAATACCTCGTGCGCGTCGAACCGATGGCCGAGGGCAGCTTCAACCCCGACGACATCGAGCGCCTGCGCCACGGCCTCGAACTCGATGGCCGCCAGCTCAAGCCGGCCAAGGTCAGCTGGGCCAACGAGGACCAGTTGCGCTTCGTGTTGCGGGAGGGCCGCAAGCGCCAGGTGCGCCGCATGTGCGAGCTGGTCGGCCTGAAGGTGCTGGGCCTGAAGCGGGTGCGCATCGGCAGCGTCGTGCTCGGCAAGCTCCCCGTCGGGCAGTGGCGCTACCTGCGGGATGACGAGCGCTTCTGAGGGCCCGACCCTGCGCCCGCGGGCGATCGTGCTTGCCGGGCCCACGGCCTCGGGCAAGAGCGCGGCAGCCCTGCACGTGGCGCGCGCATTGGCGGGCCGGCGGGCGGTCGAGATCGTCAGCGTCGACTCCGCCATCGTCTACCGTGGCATGGACATCGGCACCGCCAAACCGAGCGCGGCCGAGCGCGCCGAGGTGCCGCACCACCTGATCGACCTGCTCGACCCGCGGGACAGCTACTCGGCCGCGCAGTTCGTGAGCGACGCGAACCGGCTGATCGACGAGATCGGTGCGCGCGGCGCCGTGCCGTTGCTGGTGGGCGGGACGATGCTCTACGTGAAAGCGCTGCGCGAGGGGCTCGACGCGATGCCGGCGGCCGACCCGGCGATCCGCACGCAGCTCGACGCCCGCGCCGCTGCCGAGGGCTGGCCGGCGCTGCATGCCGAGCTCGCGCGCGTGGACCCGCAGACCGCGGCGCGCCTGAAGCCGCAAGATGCCCAGCGCATCCAGCGTGCGCTCGAAGTCTGGCAGGCCACGGGCCAGCCGCTGTCGAGTTTCCACCGCGGGCCTGGCGGCGCGCGCATGGGCGCGGCGCTGCCACTGATTGCGCTCGAACCAGTGTCCCGGGCATGGCTGCATGCTCGCATCGCGCAGCGCTTCGACGCCATGCTCGCCGCCGGTCTGGTCGACGAGGTCCGCGCGCTGCGCGCACGCGGCGACCTGGACCCCGGCCTGCCGTCGATGCGCTGCGTCGGCTACCGCCAGGCCTGGAACGCGCTCGAGCAGGGCGACCTGGCACCGCTGCGCGACCGCGGCATCGCCGCCACGCGCCAGCTGGCCAAGCGCCAGTTCACCTGGCTGCGTTCGATGGCCGACCGCCAGGTCGTCGCCTGCGACGGCCCGGACCCGGCGGCGCAGGTGCTGGCCCGGGTGCAGGCCCTGATCGGCTGAACGGCATGCTGCAGATCGAGCACCTCTCCAAGTCCTACGGCGATGCCGCCGTCTTCCGCGATGTCACGCTGCAGGTGGCCAACGGCGAGTTCGTCGCGTTGCTGGGTGAGTCGGGGGTCGGCAAGTCCACGCTGCTGAACTGCATCGCCGGACTGGACCAGCCCGACGCCGGCCGCATCGTGCTCGATGGCACCGACATCGAGACGATGGACGACGACGGGCGGGCCCGGCTCCGACGCGCACACCTGGGTTTCGTCTTCCAGGCCTTCCACGTGCTGCCGCACCTGACCGTGGCCGAGAACGTGGAACTGCCGTTGCGCCTGCTCGGCCGGCCCGACCGAGCCCACGTCGAGGCCCTGCTCGACGCCGTCGGCCTGCATGGTCTGGGCGGGCGCATGCCGGCGCAGCTGTCGGGCGGGCAGTTGCAGCGGGTCGCGATCGCGCGCGCGGTGGTGCATGGCCCGGCGCTGATCCTGGCCGACGAGCCCACCGGCAACCTCGACCCGGTCACCGCCGAGCGGGTGATGGACGTGCTGCTGCGCCAGGCGCACGAGCATGGCGCGGCCTGCCTGCTGGTGACCCACTCGCAGGCCTCGGCACGGCGCGCCGACCGCATGCTGCGGCTCGAGCCCGGCGGGATCGTCGCGCCGGGTTGATGCCCATCGCCCCGATCACCCGGCCGATGCGATCGATGCGCCCGTCCCTGCGGATCCCGCTGACCACCCTGCTCGGCTCGCTCTGGCCGCTGGTCTGGCGCGAGTGGCGCCATCACCCGTGGCGCCATGGCGTGGCGATGCTGGCAGTGGCGCTCGGGGTCGCGCTCGCCTGGTCGGTGCACCTGATCAATGCTTCGGCGCTGTCGGAGTTCTCGCAGGCCGTGCGCTCGGCCAACGGCCAGCCCGATGCGGTGCTGCGCGGGCCGCGCGAGGGTTTCGACGACAGCGTGCTCGACGCCGTCGCCGGCTCGTCGGCGGTCACGCGCGCAAGCCCGGTGGTCGAGGTCGACACCTATGCCGCCGGCGCCGACGGCTCGCGCGTGGCGGTGCGGGTGATCGGCATCGACCCGCTGGTGGCCGGCGCGATCGCCCCCGCGCTGATGCCGCGCCCGGCCGTCGGCAGCGACCGCCTGGCCGGGCTCGACCCCGACCGCATCTTTGCCAATGCGGCGGCGCGCGAGAAGCTCAGGCTGCGCGACGGCGACGAGGTCGCACTCCAGTCCGGCCCGCACTGGCAGCGCCTGCGCGTCGGCGGCGATGTCGCAGCCGGCGGCGCGCCGCTGCTGGTGCTGGACATCGCGGGTGCGCAGGCGCATTTCGGGTTCGTCGGCCGGTTGTCGCGCATCGACCTGCGGCTGCAGCCGGGTGCGCGCGTCGAGTCGCTTGCGCCGCTGCTGCCTGCCGGTGTCCAGCCGGTGCCGGTGGACGAGGCCGAGCAGCGAGTCTCCAACCTGTCGCGCGCCTACCGCGTGAACCTCACGGTGCTGGCGCTGGTGGCGCTGTTCGTCGGCGCCTTCCTGGTCTATTCGGTCGTTTCGCTGTCGGTTGCCCAGCGCACGCCGCAGTTCGCTCTGCTCGGCGTGCTGGGCCTCACCGGCGGCGAGCGGCGTGCGCTGGTCCTGGTCGAATGTGCCGCGCTCGGTGCCGCCGGCAGCGCGCTCGGCCTGCTGCTCGGCGCCGGCATGGCCCAGGGCGCGCTGCACTGGCTGGCAGGGGATCTCGGCGGCGGCTTCTTCCCCGGCATCACGCCGACGCTGCGCATCGACGCACCGGGTGCGCTCGGGTTCGGCCTGCTCGGCACGGCCTCGGCCCTGGTCGGCGGCTGGGTGCCGGCCACGCGCGCCCGCGCGTTGCAGCCGGCGCTGGCGCTCAAGGGTCTGGGCCTGCCCGACGCGCGCGCGCCCAGCCCGTGGCCGGGGCTGCTGCTGCTCGCCGCGGGCGTGCTGCTGGCGCTGGTGCCGCCGATCGGCGGGCTGCCGCTGGCGGCCTATGGCGCGGTGGCCGCGTTGCTGTTCGGTGGTGTCGCGCTGGTGCCGTGGGCGGTGCACGCGCTGCTGGCGCTATTTCCGCAGCCCGAGGGCGCATTGACCCTGCTGGCGCTCGAGCGCGCCCGCTTCCAGCGCCACACCGCCACGGCCGCGGTGGCCGGCGTTGTCTCCAGCCTCGCCCTGTCGGTCGCGCTGACCGTGATGGTGGCGAGCTTTCGCAGCGGCGTCTCGCAATGGCTCGACGGCGTGCTCCCGGCCGACCTGTATGCGCGCACGGCCGGCAGCAGCCTGGCCGGCGACCAGGCGTGGCTCGACGCCAGCTTCGCGCAGACCGTCGCCGCGCTGCCCGGCGTGGCCCAGGTGCAGACGGCGCGCGTGCGCGCGCTCGCCTGGGCGCCGAGCCGGCCGCCGGTGGCGCTGATGGCACGCGAGCTCGGCGCGCAAGGCGAACTGCTGCCGCTGGTCGCCCCGGCGCTGCCGGCTCGTGCCGGCGAGACCGGCGTCTTCGTCAGCGAAGCCATGGTCGCGCTCTACGGCGCCCAGCCCGGCAGCCTGCTCACCCTGCCGCTGGCCGGCACCGCGCCCCAGGTGCGCGTGCGCGGCGTCTGGCGCGACTATGCGCGCCAGTTCGGCACCGTTGCCATCGCCGCCGCCGACTACCGCCGCCTGACCGGCGACACACGTATCAACGACCTGTCGATCTGGCTCGCGCCCGGCGCCGAGATGGCCCGCGTGCAGGCCGCCCTGCGCGCCGCCCTGCCCGATCCGACGATGCTGGAATTTGCCGCCACCAGCGACCTGCGGCGGATCTCGCTGACGATCTTCGACCGCAGCTTCGCCGTCACCTACTACCTGCAGGTGGTGGCGATCGCGATCGGACTGGTCGGCATCGCTGCCAGCCTGTCGGCCCAGGTGCTGGCGCGGCGCAAGGAGTTCGGCCTGCTCGCGCACCTCGGGCTGACACGGCGCCAGATCATCGCGGTCGTCGCCGGCGAGGGTGCGGCCTGGCTCGCCGCCGGCACCGCGGTCGGGCTGCTGCTCGGGCTCGCGATCAGCGTCGTGCTGGTCCACGTCGTCAACCCGCAGAGCTTCCATTGGTCGATGGACCTGGTGCTGCCCCGGGCCCGGCTGGCCCTGCTGTGTGCCGCGGTGATGGCCGCGGGCGTCGCGACCGCCGCCTTCAGCGCGCGCGCGGCCGCCACGCGCTCGGCGGTGTTGTCGGTCAAGGAGGACTGGTGATGCGTCTCAGGCCACCGCCGCGCGCAACTCCTGCCGCGCGTGCGCCAGCACCGAGCGTGCGGCGCCGAGCCCCAGCAGCGCCATCACCACGGCCACACCGAGATCGGGCCATGCCGAGCCGGTGCCGAAGACACCGAACGCCGCCGCCATCACGGCCAGATTGCCGATCGCGTCGTTGCGGCTGCACAGCCAGACCGAGCGCATGTTGGCGTCGCCGGCGCGAAACGCGTAGAGCATCGCCGCCACGCTGACGTTCGCCGCCAGCGCGAGCGCGCCGATCGCACCCATGGTCGCCGGCTCCGGCACCGCACCGGTCGACGCGCTCCAGGCCGCCCGGCCGAGCACGAACAGGCCGAAGGCGGCCATCGTCGCGCCCTTGACCCAGGCCACGCGCGCCCGCCAGGCCAGCCCCATGCCGAGCACCGCCAGCGACAGGCCGTAGTTCGCGGCGTCGCCGAAGAAGTCGATCGCATCGGCCAGCAAAGAGACCGAGTGCGCATGCAGGCCGCCGGCGATCTCGACGCCGAACATGGCGCCATTGATCAGCAGCGCAGCCCACAGCACGCGGCGGTAGCGCGGCGCGGCAGCGGCATCGCCGTGGCAGTCATGGTCGTGGCAGGCGTTGCTCATCGGGGTCTCCGGGGTGGCCCGACGATTGGAAACCCTGAAGCCACCCCAAGGTCAAGCGTTACGATCGCCGTCTGGCAGGATGCACCCCCGCCGCGGAGAATCGCATGAAGATCGGCGAACTGGCCAGCGCCACCCGGACGAGCGTGGAAGCGATCCGGCATTACGAGCGCGAGGGCCTGATCACCGCGCCGGCCCGCAGCGATGCCAATTACCGCGTGTATGGCGCCGGCGACGTCGAACGGCTGCAGTTCATCCGCCATTGCCGCTCGCTCGACATGGCGCTGCCGGAGATCCGCGCCCTGCTGCGGGTCAAGGATGACCCCGCCGGCGACTGTGGCGATGTCGATGACCTGCTCGACGCGCACATCGGTCATGTCGTGGCGCGCATCCGGGAGTTGCGGCTGCTCGAGCGCCAGCTCAAGACACTGCGCGCCAAGTGCCCGCGGCCGGACGCTGCGGCCGACTGCGGCATCCTCCGGCACCTGACCGACGGCGCCGCGCCGGCAAGCCGGCCCGCGGGCACCGCCTCGCACGTCGGCGGCCCGCACGGGGCCCGTCGGTGAACCCGCGACGTCGCGCCTGGCTGGTCTGGCTCAGCGCCTCGTCCAGCGCGCGTGCCCGCACCGAGGACGACACCGACGCCATCCACCGCGACCGCGTGCTCGTCTTCCCGCGCGACCACGGCGCGCACCCGGGCAGCCGCACCGAGTGGTGGTATGCGACCGGCTGGCTGCAGCCGGTCGGCACGGACGCCCTGATCGGCTTCCAGGTCACGTTCTTTCGCAGCCGCACCGGCCTGGCAGCGGGCAATCCGAGCCGCTTCGCCGCGCGCCAGCTGC
>Ga0209682_10000126_pt1 | contig 24825 bp, 18 predicted proteins | sample DOMMetBare2Fresh_2_FD_187471 | JGI IMG/M metagenome (GOLD analysis project Ga0209682, IMG submission 187471) | Wetland sediment microbial communities from St. Louis River estuary, USA, under dissolved organic matter induced mercury methylation -... | ecosystem: Environmental > Aquatic >... | reverse complement strand
GCTGTCGCATGCCGTGTTCGACGGCGCGCTGATGCTTGGCGTTTGCGACAAGATCGTGCCGGGACTGCTGATCGGTGCGCTCGCGTTTGGTCATTTGCCGGTGATCTTTGTGCCCGCGGGTCCGATGACCTCGGGCCTGTCGAACGACGACAAGGCCAAGGAGCGGCAACTGTTCGCACAAGGAAAGATCGATCGCACGGCGCTGCTCGAAGCCGAAATGGCTGCGTACCACGGCCCCGGCACCTGCACCTTCTATGGAACCGCCAACAGCAACCAGATGCTGATGGAGGTGATGGGACTGCACCTGCCCGGCACGGCGTTCATTAATCCAGGCACGCCGCTGCGCACTGCGTTGACTGAGGAAGCCGCGCGCCGTGTCACCGGTTTGACGGCGCTGGGATCGAACTACACGCCGATTGGCGAAATGATCGATGAGCGTGCGATCGTCAACGGCATCGTTGGATTGTTGGCCACGGGCGGCTCGACCAATCACACGATCCATCTGATCGCGGTCGCGCGCGCCGCCGGCATCCTGATCGACTGGGACGATTTCTCCGAGCTATCTGCGGTCGTGCCCTTGCTCGCGCGTGTCTATCCAAATGGCAAGGCTGACGTGAACCAGTTTCACGCCGCCGGCGGCATGGGATTCCTCGTACGTGAGTTGCTCGATGCCGGCCTGCTGCACGAGGACGTGCGCACGATCGCCGGCACAGGACTGCGCGCCTACGCCCGCGAGCCCGGGCTCGATGGAGAGAAGCTCGTGTGGCGCGATGCTCCGACGGCATCTCTCGCAAACGATGTGCTGCGGCCGGTGGCGCAGCCATTTCAGCCCGACGGCGGCGTGCGGTTGCTGATGGGCAATCTCGGGCGCGCGATCTTCAAGGCGTCGGCGGTGAAACCTGAGCATCGCGCGGTGACGGCAAGGGCCGCGGTGTTCGACGACCAGGACGACATGCTCAAGGCATTCAAGTCTGGCGCGCTGGATCGCGATGTCGTCGTCGTCGTTCGATTTCAGGGACCGCGCGCGAACGGAATGCCGGAACTGCACAAACTCACGCCGAGCCTTGCGGTGCTGCAGGACAATGGTTTCAAGGTGGCGCTGGTCACCGATGGCCGCATGTCGGGAGCGTCGGGCAAGGTGCCGGCGGCGATTCATGTGACGCCCGAGTGCGCGCGCGGCGGCGATTTGGCACGTGTGCGCGACGGCGACATGGTGCGCGTCGACGGCGACGCGGGTGTGCTTGCCGCGCTCGTCGATGCGGCAGAGTGGGCCGCGCGCACGCCGGCCCGGGGCTCGCTCGTGCACAACGCGCACGGCATTGGCCGCGAGTTGTTTGCCGCCCATCGCGCCGGATGCGCAACGGCCGAGCAAGGCGCGGTGAGCTGGACTGATGACGAGGTGCGCGCATGAACTCAGCCTCGTTGGCGCTGGATGAGATCCTCGCCATTTCGCCGGTCGTACCGGTGATTGTGATCGACGATGCGGAAACCGCGGTTCCACTTGCGCAGGCGCTGCTGCGTGGCGGTTTGCGAGTGCTCGAAGTGACGTTGCGTACCCCGGCCGCGCTCGATGCACTGCGCGCCATGGCGCGACTGGCCGACGCGATCGTTGGCGCGGGCACGGTGCTGAACGAGGCGCAGTACGATGAGGCGATTGCCGCGGGTGCGCGATTCGTCGTTTCGCCGGGACTCACGGATTCCCTCGCCAGCGTCGCGACGCGGCGTTCCGTGCCACTGCTGCCCGGAACGGCGACGGCGTCCGACGTCATGCGAGCACGCGACGCTGGATTCCGTCGCCTCAAGCTTTTCCCCGCCGAGTCCGTCGGCGGCATTGCGACACTGAAGGCTTTTGCGTCGGTGTTTGCCGATGTCCGCTTTTGCCCGACCGGCGGCATTACGGCCGACAGCGCGGCGAATTACCTCGCGCAGAAGAACGTTGCGTGCGTTGGCGGCTCGTGGTTGACGCCGGCCGATGCCGTCGCGGCGCGCGACTGGACTCGCATCGAGCGGCTCGCCGCGCAGGCAGGCGCGTTGCGGAAATGAAGCCGATCATCTCTGTTCACTCACCGTAACATCGCGCCATGCCCGGACTGATCGAGCCCCGCCTGATTGCAGACATCGGTGCGCGCTATGCGCGTTTCGCGCTCGAGCGCGAGCCGGCGATATATGAAAGCCAGCACGCGCTTCCGTGCGCAGACTATCCGGATTTCCTGTCCGCGCTGCGCGCCTATCTGGCGCTGGTTGACGCCAAGGACGTACGCCACGGGGCAATCGCGATCGCCAACCCGGTCGAGGGTGATCTGGTGCAGATGACCAACTACCCGTGGCGTTTCTCGATCGAGGAAACTCGCGAGAGCGTTGGTTTCGAAACATTGCTGGTCGTCAACGACTTCACCGCGCTGGCGATGGCGCTGCCTTATCTGACACCGTCGCAATATCGGCAGATTGGCGGCGGTGAGCCAAAAGAACGCAGCGTGATGGGAATCGTGGGCGCCGGAACCGGCCTCGGCGTGTCGGGCCTGATCCCGGTTGAGGACGGCTGGGTCGCGCTCGCCACTGAAGGTGGCCACGTCTCGTTTGCACCGCGCAACGCGCGTGAGATGTTCATTCTTGAATTCGCGTGGCGCCAGTACAAGCATGTATCGGCGGAACGCCTGATCTCCGCGGCCGGCCTTGAACTGATCTATCGAGCGCTGGCGACGCGCGCCGACGTGGCAGCCGACGGGCTGAAGGCACCGGAGATCACGCAGCGCGGGCTGAATGGCTCCTGCCAGATCTGTGCCGAGACGCTCGAAGTCTTCTGCGAAATGCTCGGCACCGCGGCGGCCAACGTCGCGGTCACGCTCGGCGCATTCGGCGGCCTGTTCATCGGCGGTGGCATCGTGCCGCGGCTTGGAACTTACTTTGATCGGTCGGGATTCCGCGCACGCTTTGAGGAGAAGGGCCGGCTGACCGAGTACGTGGGGCACATGCCGACCTACGTCATCACCGCGGAAACGCCGACGTTCACCGGCACTTCGGCGATTCTCAACGCGCAGCTCAAGAAGCGCAGCGGTGCCTCGACTCTGGTCGAGCGCGTGCGGCAGGCGCGCAGCGCGCTGTCACAGGCGGAGCGGCGCGTCGCGGATCTGGTGCTGTCGCAACCGCGCAGCGTGCTCAACGATCCGATCATGGATATCGCGCGCCACGCCGGCGTATCGCAGCCCACGGTGGTGCGCTTCTGCCGTTCGCTCGGCTGCGAGGGGCTGTCCGACTTCAAGCTCAAGCTTGCATCCGGACTCACGGGCACGATTCCCGTCTCCCACACGCAGGTCAAGCGGACTGATTCAACGCTCGAACTGGGCGCCAAGGTACTCGACAACACCGCATCAGCGTTGCTCAAGGTGCGCGATCAATTGAACAGCGACGCGGTCGATCGCGCGATCGAGAAACTGCAGCACGCGCGCCGCATTGAGTTCTACGCGATCGGCAACTACGGTGTCGTCGCGCAGGATGCGCAGTACAAGTTCCTGCGCATCGGTATGCCGGCGGCGGCATACACGGAAACCGGGCTGCAGACGATGGCCGCGTCCGCGCTTGGCCGCGGCGACGTGGTGGTGGCAATTTCGGGCTCGGGCCGCATCGGCGAACTGCTGAAGGCGGTCGACAATGCGCTCGAGAATGGCGCCGAGGTGATTGCGATCGCCCCGACTCACTCGCCCCTTGCCAAGCGCGCGACCGTGGCGATTGCGATCGATCATCCTGAGGATGTCGCGACGCACATCCCGATGATCAGTCGCGTTCTGTATCTCGTTGCGATCGATATTCTCGCGGTCGGCGTGGCAATGCGGCGCAGCGGCAGATCGCACCGGGCGGCGCCAGGTGAAGACCGAGACCACACGGACCCGCGCAGTGCGGATTTGACGCGCATCATTTCGCACAGCGGGTAGATGTCGGGCCCGTGCGCGACGGGCCACGGTTTCACATCGTGTGGTTTCCCGTGCCGACTACAATCACCGCATGTTGTCGCGCTTCGTTCATCTTCGACTGCATTCGGAGTTTTCGGTCGTCGATGGCCTGGTGCGGGTTGACGACGCCGTCCAGGCCGCCGCAATTGACGGCCAGGGCGCGCTGGCGCTGACCGACAGCGCCAATCTGTTCGGCGCCGTTCGGTTCTACAAGGCCGCGCGTGCGAAGGGCGTGAAACCGATCCTCGGCTGCGATCTGTGGATCACCAACGAAACAGATCGCGATCATCCGTATCGCCTGCTGTTGCTGGTCCAGGATCAGGCCGGCTATCTCAACCTGTGCGAACTCCTGTCGCGCGCGTGGCTCACCAACCAGCACCGCAATCGCGCTGAGATCCAGAGCGAATGGCTCGGTGGCAAAGCAACGCGCGGGCTGATCGCGTTGTCCGGGGGCGCGCAGGGCGAGACTGGCGTGAATCTGCTTGCCGGCAACCGCGATATCGCCCGCGCCGTGGCGCAGCGCCTGGCCGATGCGTTCCCGGGGCGCTTCTATCTCGAACTTCAGCGCGCGGGTCGCAACGGTGATGACGCCTGCGCCAATATGTCCCTTTCCCTCGCGCACCAATTGAAGCTTCCCGTCGTCGCGACCCATCCGGTGCAGTTCATCGCGCGAGAAGAGTTTCGCGCGCATGAAGCGCGTGTATGCATCGCCGAGGGCTACACGCTTGCCGATCCGCGGCGGCCGCGCCGCTTCACTGCGGAGCAGTACTTCAAGAGCGCGGCGGAGATGGCGGAGATGTTCAAGGACATTCCTGCCGCGCTGCAGAACTCGGTTGAGATTGCCAGGCGCTGCAATCTGCAACTGACACTTGGCAAGGCACGACTGCCCGATTTCCCGACGCCTCCGGGAGTTACGCTCGACGAGCATTGCCACCAGATCGCGCGTGCCGGGTTGGAGCGGCGACTGGAAAAGCTGTTTCCCGACGCAGGCGAGCGCGACAAGCAGCGTCCCGTCTACGTGGAGCGCCTGGAGTGGGAACTCGGCACGATCGCGACGATGGGCTTCTCCGGGTACTTCCTGATCGTGGCCGACTTCATCAACTGGGCCAAGGAGAACGACATTCCGGTCGGGCCCGGGCGCGGATCCGGCGCGGGTTCGCTGGTCGCGTATGCGCTGAACGTCACCGACCTTGATCCACTGCGGTACGAACTGCTGTTTGAGCGATTCCTGAATCCCGAGCGCGTATCGATGCCGGACTTTGACATCGATTTCTGCCAGGACCACCGCGACCGCGTGATCGACTATGTCAAGCACAAGTACGGCGCGCAGGCAGTCAGCCAGATCGCGACCTTCGGCACGCTCGGTGCGAAGGCCGTGGTGCGTGACGTCGGCCGCGTGCTCGATCTGCCCTACACCAAGTGCGACACGCTGTCGAAGCTGATTCCACACAACCCTGCCGATCCATGGACGCTGCAGCGCGCGCTCGAGCAGGAGCCCGCGTTCGCCGAAGCGGTGAAAGCGGATGAGGAATATGGTGAACTGGTCGAACTGTCGAAGCCCCTTGAAGGATTGACGCGCAACGTCGGCATGCATGCCGGAGGCGTGCTGATCGCGCCCGGGAAGCTCACCGACTTCTGTCCGCTGTACTGCGCGCAGGGCACCGACGCGGTGGTGAGCCAGTTCGACAAGGACGATGTGGAGGCGATCGGCCTCGTCAAGTTCGACTTCCTGGGCCTGACCACGCTGACCATCCTCGATCTGACGCTGCGCTATGTGAAGCGGCTCGATCCGGCCTCGACGCTCACCCTCGACAACCTGCCGCTCGACGACGCGAAGACCTACGACATCTTCAAGCGCGCCGAGACGACGGCCGTGTTCCAGTTCGACTCGGCAGGCATGCGCGGCATGCTCAAGCGCGCCAAGCCCAACGTGCTCGAAGACCTGATCGCGTTGAACGCGCTGTATCGGCCGGGGCCGATGGACCTGATCCCGGAGTTCATCGAATGCAAGCACGGCCGCAAGAAGGCCGAGTATCTCGATCCGCGGCTGGAGCCGATCCTGGGGCCCACGTACGGTGTGATGACCTATCAGGAGCACGTGATGACCATCGCGCAGGTCATCGGTGGCTACACGCTGGGTGGCGCCGACCTGCTGCGACGAGCGATGGGCAAGAAGAAGCCCGACGAAATGGCCAAGCAGCGTGCGATCTTCCTGCAGGGCGCCGTCGAGCGCGGCATGCCAGAGAACAAGGCGCAGCTGCTGTTCGACCAGATGGAGAAGTTCGCGGGCTACGGGTTTAACAAATGCGTGGTGGGCGAGACGCGCGTGCACGACGCGTTGACCGGCGCACAGCACACGGTGCGCGAATTGTTCGAGCGCCGCGCGCACCTTGATTTGTCGTTGCACGCCGTTGACTCGAGCTGGAAACTACGCGCGCGACGCGTGCGCGACGTGGTGTGGAATGGGCGGCGCCGTGTGTACGAGCTGCGTACCGCACTCGGCCGCCGGTTGGTCGCGACCGGCAATCATCCGCTGCGCACGCTCGACGGCTGGACCCTGCTGCGCGATCTGAAGCCGGGCGATCGCGTTGCCGCGCCGCGTGTTCTGCGCGCCGCGCACCCGCGCCGTTGGGCGGAGCACGAGTTGATCACCCTCGGCGGCTTGCTGTCGGAAGGCAACACCTGTCATCCGACCTGCCTTTACTTCTACAACAACGACGCCGAGCTGATTGCAGATTTCGTCCGCGCGGTGACACAGTTTCCGAATTCGGTCGCGCGCATTGCGCAACGGGGCGCGCGCGGCGAAGTCTGCGTTTCGACCGGCCGCGATGCGCGTTTTCGCACGGGTCAGCGGCCGTGGAATGCGAGCGGTGGCAACGCGGTCGCGGTCGAGGAAGCCGCGCCGGTTCGCAGCGGCGCGTTCATGTGGGCGCAGCGGCTCGGACTGCTCGGTTGCAAGGCGGATGCGAAGCGGGTGCCGCGTGAAGTGTTCGCGTTGGCGGACGAGGACATTGCCGTGCTGCTCGGCCGGCTGTGGTCCGGCGATGGCTTCTTCTTCGGCACGTCGAACACCATGCCGTTCTATGCGACGAGTTCCGCTGGATTGGCGCGCGATGTGCAGGACCTGTTGTTGCGCCTTGGCGTCGTCGCGCGTGTGCAGCAGAAGGAGTTTCGCTATCGCGGCGGCAGGCGTCCGGGTTATGCGGTGTTCCCGCTCGGCGATGACGGTGTCGCGCGATTTGTCGACATCGTGCTGCCGCGCTGTGCCGGTCGGACGGCGCAGGTTGAAGCGCTGCGTGCCTACGTCAGCGCCGCGGCGCCCGGATTGAGCAGCAGGGACACGATTCCCGGCGATGTGCGCGGCTGGGTAGACCAGGCGCGGCGCCGCGCCGAGTTGACATGGCGCGAACTTGAGGCGCGCAGCGGCCAGTCGATGAAGGAGTTCTATGGCACCGGCAGCGCCGGCAAACGCGGCTTTCGCCGCGGCACGATCGCGCGTCTGGGCGAGTTCCTCGGCGACGAGCGGCTCGGGGCTGTCGCGGCGTCCGATGTGTACTGGGACACCGTGGTCGAGATCGGCAACGCCGGTGTAGAGGATGTCTATGACCTGGAGATCGAAGACGATCACAACTTCGTCGCCGACGGACTGATCGTCCATAACTCGCATTCGGCCGCCTATGCGCTGATCGCTTATCAGACCGCGTACTTCAAGGCGCATCATCCAGCCGCTTTCATGGCGGCCAACCTGACCGCGTTGATGGGCGACACCGACAGTGTCAAGGGGTTGGTCGAAGACAGCCGCGCGCTGGGGCTGACGGTCGAGCCGCCGAGCGTCAATCTCGGCGGCCACCCATTCGAGCCGGTGAATGCGAAGACGATCCGCTACGGCCTGGGCGCGATCAAGGGTACAGGGCAGGGGGCGATTGAGCACATCATTTCCATGCGTGGCGCCACGCCGTTCGAAAACCTGTTTGAGTTCTGCGCACGGATCGACCGGCATATCGTCAACCGGCGCGTGGTCGAAGCGCTGGTGCGCGCCGGAGGCTTCGATTCGATCGATGCCGATCGCGCCAAGCTGTTCGCAAGCGTGGGGCGGGCGATGGAGGCGGCCGAGCGCGCAGCGGCGAGCATCGGACAAGCCAGCCTGTTCGGCGGACCTGCCGAGGTCGCAGCCATCGATTACATCGCGGTGGCGCCGTGGAGCGAGCGTGAGCGCCTTGCGAACGAGAAGCTGGCGCTGGGCTACTACTTCAGCGGCCACCTGTTCAACGAATACGCGGCGGAAGCGCGCCGGCTTGCGCCAACGAAACTCGCCGACGTGCGACCTGCGGCCGGTGGCCAGGGAGGTCGTGGGGACCCGATCCGCGTCGCCGGCATCATCGTCTCGGCGCGCTCGCAGAACACGCGGCGGGGTCGCATGGGGGTGATCGTCCTCGACGACGGTACCGCCGCGCTCGAACTCACGGTGTTTTCTGAACTCTTTGATCGCAAGCGTGCGCTGCTGAAGGAGGACACCCTGGTCTTCGTCACCGGCCGCGTGCGTCCGGGCGATGCCGATCAGCGCTTGTCGGTGCTTGCCGACGAAGTGATTGATCTGGCCGAGGCGCGCGCGCGCGCGCAGGCGGCATTGCGGATCGATGTCGAGAATGTGGCAAGCGTGGCGAAGCTCAGAGACACACTGGTTCCGTATCGCGTGGCGATTGCCAACGGCGGCAATGGCGGTAATGGCGAAGTCCGCACGCCTGCATCGAATGTCGCCGCGGGCTGCCGCGTCGTGCTGCACGTGGCCAACAGCAACGGCTGCGCCGATATCCGCCTGCCGGACGCGTGGCGCGTGCGCGGCGACGAACGCCTGCTTGAAGAATTGCGTGCCCAGCCGCGCGTGCGAGGCGCAGACTTCAGCTACGGCTGAACCTTCTGATCGACCGCGTAGTGATCGATCCCCACGGTCGCGCGCATCTCACGCGACGCGATGCGTGCTTGCAGTCGCTGCCAGTTCTCACCCTCGCGCGCGCGATCGTTTTCCTTGTGCCACAGATGCAGCACGCCGGTGGCGAATGCACCTTCCTTGCGGCGGACACCGGAGTTGATCAGGCGCACCGCAAGGTCCGAGTCCTCGAAGCCCCAGCCCTCATAGCTTTCGTCGAACCCGTTCACGCGCATGAAGTCGTCGCGCCAGATGCCTAGGTTGCAGGTGCGCACGCGCTGCCAGCGATACGCGGCGATCTTGCGCAGCGGTCCCAATGGCAAGGTCGTGAACGGCAGGCGACGATTGACATCGCCCGCGACCCAGGCCAGATGCCAGCGCGCGCCGCTCCACGCATGCAGCGGCTCGCGCCGCGCCAGCACGTCGCGCGTCAGCGACTCGGACAGCAGGATGCGATTGCCCGCAACCATCCAGCCGCGTTCCGCCAAGGCGCCATGCGTGCCAATCCACGCCGGCCGCGGCACGCAATCGCCATCGAGGAAGATCAGGTAGTCGCCGCGCGCGCGCGCCACGGCGCGATTGCGCGCGGCCGCGGCGCGAAAGCGGCGGTCTTCCTGCCACACGTGCACGATCGACAGCGGAGCGGCGCGCGCCATCGATTCGACCATCAGTCGTGTTTCGTCGCGTGAGCCATCGTCGGCCACCAGTATTTCGAAGTTGCGCTGCGTCTGCGCCAGCAGCCCGGCCAGCACTGCGCGCAGTGCGTCGGGGCGGTTGTAGGTCGTGACGATGACGCTGATCATCGGTGTCCGTCACCGCGGCCGCCGTGCTCCGCGTGCAGCAATGCCTTGACGTACTTGTAGTAGGTGCCCTCGGCATTCGAGATCGCCAGCATCAGTCCGCGCCGGCCATCGAGGAAGCCCGCGCGCAGCACATAGGTGCGGAGAAACGTCCACGCACCGTGCAGCAGCGCGGAGAACAGCCCCGGTTTTACGCCGGCCGCGGCAAGATCCTGCGCGCCCCAGGTTGAATACGCGTTGACTTTGGCGAGCACCTGCTCCAGGTCGCGGAACGATTCGTGCATCAGCGGCTGCGTCAGCGTGCCTACCGCGCCGTCGGGCACGCAGCGCTCGTGCACGATGCCGCCCTCGAAGCGGGCTTGCCCTCTTCGCAGCAGCCGCAGCACATGGTCCGGCCACCAGCCGCCATATTTCATGAACTGGCCGCAGTAGCTGGACGAACGCGGCAGGCGAAAGACCGACTCGCTGCGTGGTGCGGATAGAAGATGCTCGATTTCCGCGCGCAGTGCACCACTGACCCATTCATCGGCATCGAGCAGCAGACACCATTCGCCTCGCGCGCGCGCGAGCCCGCGATTGCGCTGCGTCGCCGGTCCGCGCCAGTCGGTTTCGACGATGAGCAGCGCACCGCATTGCCGGGCGATGTCGTGGGTGCGGTCGGTGCTGCCGGAGTCAATCACCAGCGTCTCGTCGCAGAACGCGAGCGAGCGCAGGCAGCGCTCGATCACGCGTTCCTCGTTCTTTGCGATCACGATCGCGCTGAGTTTCATCTCTTGACGGGACGCGTGTCGTAGACTCGCGCGCGGCTGCAAATCGTCGTCAACTCGGGCATGCGGATCAATCAACTCGTCGATGCGGTGTATGTGCTGTCGGTGCGCTCGTTCGACGATCGGATCGCGCACATGGAGCGTGAGATGGCACGCCATGGCATCAAGTTCGAATTCGTGTTCGAGTTCGACGCCAATGCTATCCCAGACGAGACGATTGGCCGCGTCTTCGCGCCAAGCGACATGAAGCGTAACCATCAGTCGCTGGTGCTCAAGCACATCGAGACCTGGCGGCTTTGCGTCGCGCGCAATCACCGGCGGGTCCTGGTGTTCGAGGACGACGCGGTGTTGAGCCGCGGTTTTGCAGAAGGCTTGGCGCGCGCGGTCGCGGAAGCCGATCTCATCGCCGGTCCCTGGATGGTCTACCTCGGTCGCGGCGACAATCGATATGTCGGTGCGGGCAGGGGCGCTTCGGCGCTGGTTTCGGGCGGCCTGTTGCCGGCCACCGATGCGCTGGCGTTCAATCGCGAGGCGGCACAGCGACGGCTGGCGTGGATCGAGGCGAATCGCATCGTGCGCCCGGCCGACTGGCTGATGCGCGAAATGGATGCGGCGATCGACGTGCCGCACTACTGGCTGCGCGAACCGCTGGTCGAACAGGGCAGCATGAGTGGACTGTTCGACAGCGTGCTCGATGAAAAGCGCGAGACGCGCAGCCGCTGGCGTGTGAAGCTGCGATACCAGTGGGACAAATGGTGGAAGCGGCTGCGGCTGCGGCTCAGACAAGGGTTGTCGCGGTGACGCCGATCGATGCGCGCGAACGGCGCGCACTCGCCTGGGCGCGCAGCGGCGCCATTGTCGCGTTCATCGGTTCGTTCACGCTGCCGCCGTTTGCCAACTGGGGTCTGGGAATCCTGCTGATTGCATTCCTGCGCCTGCCTTCCGCCCGCGCGCGTCTGCAGGCGGTGCTGCGCGAGCCGCTGCCGCGCGCCGCACTCGTGCTGCTCGCCGTGATGGCAGTCGCGACGCTCTGGAGCAACGCGCCATGGAGCGCGCGATTCAGCCACTGGTGGAGCTGGCGCACGCTGCTCGCCATCCCCCTGTGCATGGCGGTGTTCGACCGTCGCGAATGGAAAGTGCGGCTCGTGCTCGCCGCGGTGCCGGTGGCGTTGTTGGGCTCGGCGGCGGCATGGGCCACATGGGCGCTCGACTACAAGGTATTTGCGATTCATCCTGCCGGCACGGTGCTCCGCAACGGCGTAACGCAGGGCCTCGCGTTCGCGGTGTGCGCGTACCTGGCTGTCGTCGTGGGGCTGACCGAGCGCTGGCTTGATCGCCGGCTGCGGCTCGCGCTGCTTGCTGCTGCTGGCCTGCTGGTAATCAACCTGCTGTTCGTCACCGCCGGTCGCAGTGCGCAGGTCGGACTGGTGATCATGGCGCTCGTGACCGCGCTGGCGCTCTTGCGCGGACGCGCCCGAGTTGCGGTGCTCGTCGCGCTGCCGGTCACACTCGTGCTCGGCGTGCTGATCGCACCGATGGCCAAGGAGCGCTTCGCGCGCGGCTGGCACGAACTCACCGACGAGGCGAATCTCCAAGGCGTGACGTCAGTCGGTATGCGTGCGGTGACCTGGCGCATCAGCGCGCGCATGATCGAAGAGCGGCCGTTGCTCGGTTACGGCACCGGCGGTTTCGCGTCCGAATATGCGCCGCGCGCGAAGCAGAGCCAGACCGGCTGGCGCGCGACCGCGGTCGAGGATCCGCACAGCCAATATCTGTCGATCCAGTTGCAGGCGGGCGTCATTGGCACGTTGGCGTTCGCGTGGTTCCTGCTGGCAGCGGCGCGGCAGCGCGCGCCGCTGCCGTATCGCGTGTGCGCAGTGGCCCTGCTCGCCTCCTGGGCCGCGACCAGCCTCGTGAGTTCGCACTTCGAGACATTCAACGAAGGCCACATGATCACGCTGCTGCTCGGATGTCTTTTGGCGAAAGAGAACGATCAGCCGGCAAGCCTGGTCTCGACGGCCGCCAGGACCTCGTCGTAGATCGGCCAGCCGTTTTCCGATCCGACGATCGTTACTGCCTTGCCCCACGGCCTTGTGCGCGTCGGTTCGGTGACGCCGAACACGCTCACCAGTTGCGCGCCGACCGCCGCTGCCAGGTGTCCCGGTCCGCTGTCGTTGGCGACGACGAGTCGGCTTCCCGCGAGCAAGGCGGAAAAGGTGCCGACATCGGTTTGCGGCAGCACGACAGCATTCGGTACTGCACGCATGACCGCGTCGTGTTCGCCGGGCCCGGGACACGCGACGACCCGCTCGCCGCGCGCAAGCAGGCCATCGCACAGGCGGGCGAACCCGTTCCATGCCTTGACGTGGCCTCGATGCTGCCCGACCGCGACCGGACACACCACGATGTACGGCGATGCGACTTTCGCAGCGGTGAGCATCGAACTCGCACGTGCGACGGCATCGTCCGACACGCGCAGCGCAAGATCGGCAGGCACCGCAGGCGCATCACGCACGATCGTTGCAGCGATTCTGTAGTAGTACTCGACCATGTGCACTTGGCTGAGCAGCTGCGGCAAGTCAACCGCCTGATCGAGCAGCCAGCCGCGCGCGTCGGTCGCATAGCCGATCGGCCGCAGGCCGGCAAGCCGGAACTCCAGCGCGGTGGCGAACGAGTTGGTCAGCAGCAGCGCCTGCGCGCCGCGATGAACGCTGCGCCAGTCGCGCAGGGTGCGCACACGCGCGAGGCTGCTCGACGGGAGTGCGATGGCCGGCCACGGATACGCGGCGAATAAGTCCCGCGCCCACGGCTTGCCGGCGAGCGTGAGGTCGAATCCGCCGCGCGCCAGCAGGCCGAGCGCCGGCAGCGCCATGCAGGCATCGCCGAGATGGTTCGGCAGTCGAACGATCAGAGAGGGCATGCGCTGAGAAGTCCGAGTTCGATCGCCTACACTACGCGCCGCGCCGCCGGCACATGCGCTGTTTCAGAGCGCGCATTCTAGGGGCGCGTTTCCGCGATGACCGATCCCACCGCATCTCGCCTCCCGTTCTACGCCGACCCGGTGTTCCGCCGCGTACTGCGGCTCGTGCTCGCGCACAAGCGCTGGCTGGCGATCGCGATTGCGGCGATGGCGGTGACCGCTTCGACCGAACCGGTGATGGCGAAGCTCACCGGCGTGCTCCTCGACCAGGGCTTCTACCAGCGCAACGCTTCCGCGGGCGTGTGGGTACCGCTCGCATTTGTCGGCCTGTTTCTGCTGCGCGGGATCTCGACGTTCGTCAGCTCGTATCTGCTGAATCACGTGTCGCAGTTCGTGCTGGTCGATCTGCGTGCGTCGATGTTTGAGCGGTTGCTGCACTGGCCGCAGACAACGCTTGAGAACACGCCGTCGGGGCTGGTGATCTCCAAGTTCATCAACGAGGCGACCAACGCGCTGAACCTGGCGGCCGACGTCATGACGACTGCCGTGCGGGACACGCTGACGGTGATCGCACTGCTGGCGGTGCTCGTGTATTACAACTGGCAGCTGACGCTGGTGACGCTTGTGGTCGCTCCGCTGATTGCGGTGGTGTTGCGCGCGTTCAGCGCGCGATTGCGGCGGCTGAACATTGAAAACCAGCAGATGCTGGGCGAGATGACGCGCGCGGTGCAGGAGGCGCATGAAGGCAGCCGCGTGATCAAGGTCTATGGTGGCTTCGAGTACGAGCGCGCGCGATTCGGCGGCATCAACCAGAAGCTGCGGCGCTTTGCGATGAAGATGCAGGTCGCGTGGTCGGCGGCGACGCCCTTGACGCAGATCATCGCTGCCGTCGGGCTTGCGTTCGTGATCGGCATAGCGCTGTGGCAGGCGCGCGCCGCACGCCTGACGCCGGGCGATTTCATCACGTTCCTGACCGCGGCCCTGCTGCTGCTGCAGCCGCTGCGGCATCTGGCGGGGCTGAACGGTCCGCTGGCGCGCATGCTGGCCGCCGCGGAGAGCGTGTTCGCACTGGTTGACTCGCCACAGGAAATCGACACCGGCACGCAGAGCATCGAGCGCGCCGCCGGCGCGATCGAATTTCGCAGCGTCACGCATCAGTACGCGGGAACATCGATGCCGGCGCTTGCGGATTTCTCGCTCGCGGTGCGTCCGGGCGAGATGGTCGCGCTGGTCGGCGCCAGCGGCGCGGGCAAGACCACGGTGATCAACCTGTTGCCGCGCTTCATCAATCCGAGCGCGGGGCAGATCCTGATCGACGGCATTGGCACGCAGCAACTGACGCTCGCATGCCTGCGCCAGCAGATCGCGCTGGTGTCACAGGACGTGGTTCTGTTCGACGACACGATCGCCGCCAACATCGCGTATGGCTCGGCGCGTGGCGCATCGCTCGAGGAAATCCGCGCGGTGGCCGAGGCCGCGTATCTGCTGCCGTTCATCGAATCACTGCCGCAGGGCTTGTCAACGCACGTTGGTGAGGGCGCGGTCAAGCTGTCCGGCGGACAGCGCCAGCGGCTGTCGATCGCGCGCGCATTGCTGAAGGATGCCCCGGTCCTGCTGCTGGATGAGGCGACGTCGGCGTTGGACTCGGAGTCCGAGCGCTTCATTCAATCATCCCTCGAGCGCCTGATGCGGGGCCGCACGACGATTGTCGTTGCGCACCGTCTGTCGACGATCGAACGCGCCGATCGCATCGTCGTGCTCGAAGCTGGGCGCCTGGTTGAAATCGGTTCGCACGGCGAATTGCTGGCGCGCGGCGGCCTGTATTCGCATCTCTATCGGATTCAATTCGCCGCACCTGCGGAGGCAACGACATGAACAGCACTGCAAAGACACACCAGATCAGCCGGTTTCCGGTGCCCGAGCTCAAGGATCTGCCGGCTGACATTCGCGATCGCATCGTCGCCGTGCAGCAGAAATCCGGCTTCGTGCCAAATGTGTTTCTCACGCTTGCGCATCGCGCGGACGAGTTCCGTGCGTTCTTTGCCTATCACGACGCACTGATGGAAAAGGAGGGCGGACTCACAAAGGCGGAGCGCGAGATGATCGTGGTCGCTACGAGCGGTGCCAACCAGTGCCACTACTGCGTCGTTGCACACGGGGCGATTCTGCGCATCCGCGCGAAAGATCCGCTGGTTGCCGACCAGGTCGCGATCAACTATCGCAAGGCCGACATCACTCCCCGGCAGAAGGCGATGCTTGATTTCGCGCTGAAGGTGGCGACCGATTCGCGCGGTATTGCCGATGCCGATTTCGATGCGCTGCGCGCGCACGGCTTCAGCGATGAAGACACCTGGGACATTGGCGCCATTGCCGCGTTCTTCGCGCTGAGCAATCGCATGGCGAACATGACTGCGATGCGGCCGAACGAGGAGTTCTATCTGCTGGGTCGGGTGCCGAAGTCCTGAAGATGGGCAACAAGAAGAGGGGGCCGCAGCCCCCTTCGCATGATCCTGCAGCGATGGCTATCTGATCGAATACGTCACGCGCCCATAGATGAAGCGGCCGCGCGGATCGGCATATTGCGGATCGTAGCCGGCCTGGAACGACACATTGCCGCCGGTCAGGGTGAATGGTGGGGCGGTATTGAATATGTTTCTCGCGCCCAGCGTCAGGCGCAGGTTCTTGAAGCCTGTGTACGTTCCCTGCACGTCATAGATTTCGTATGCTCCGACCTTTCGCAGCGGCGTGTTGCCAGGGGAGCAGTCATCAAGATTGCCGCATTGGTCCGTGTAGCCGCCCTGGTACGTCTGCGCAATGGAAGCGTTCCAGGGCCCCCGCGTCCAGTCGATCGACAGGTAATGCTTCCAGCGCGGGATAAAGCCACCCGTGTTGACGTTGGGTGTATCAATGGCGCTGGTGAAAGAACCGTCGGGATTCTCGCCGTCATACTTGGTGAAGTACGTGCCGGTCAGGTTGACGGTGAACCTTCCGACGTCACCCGCAGGAATCCCGACCTTGGCATCAACATCGAACCCCGCCAGTTTCGTCTTGCCGAGGTTGATGTTGGTCTGGCTGATGTTCGTGATTCTTCCGGGCAGGTTCGGAAAGGCGGCATCTGGCGCGGCGCGCGTGACCAGGAATCCGAACTGGTTCAGGTCCGCCAGGATGTTGGCGGCCGGAAGTCCATTGACGATCGTTTCCCTGAGTTCAATCCTGAACGCGTCGACCGCGATCGAGATGTTGTTGGTTGGCTCCAGAACGATCCCGAGTGTCATGTTGTCCGACTCCTCGGGTTTCAGCGCCGTGTTGCCGCCGTTGGTCGTCGAGAACTGAGTTGCGCAGTCGTTTGATCCACCAGTGACCGGACAGCGGATCGGATCGTTCAATCCGGGTGGTGTCACGTTCAGGGTGAGCGGGAAGTACAGATCATTCAGGCTGGGAGCGCGGAAGCCCTTGCCGTACGCGCCGCGAACCAGGACGGATCGCATCGGCTGCCAGCGCAGGCTGACCTTGGGGGTGGTCTTGCTGCCGCTGCCCTGGTAGTCGTCGTAGCGGAACGCCGCGTTCGCCTCCAGCGACCGGACGATCGGGATGTTCACTTCAGCGAACAGCGCCATCACGTTGCGTGACTTGTCCAGTGACTGCAGGTTGCCGCCATAGCCGGAGATATCGCCAGTGGAGAAAGCGGGGTTGGAGTTGAACCTGAATTTCTCCTCGCGCACCTCGCCGCCGACGGCGAGCGCCAGCGTTCCGCCGGGCAGCTGAAAGAGCTCACGCGATGCCTTGCCTTGAATTCCGGTCAGCGAAGTATCGACCTTGTACGCGTCGCCCAGGAAGTTCGCGGCCCGCGCTTCGGCATCCACTTCCGGCGTATTCGGCCCGAAGAAGTTGACGCGCCCGCTGTTGAGCAGCGGCATGAGTTTCGTGAGCAGTGGGAAACCGCCGTTGATGGTCTCGACGACTTTGCTTGCGCTGTAGAGGAACGACGCGTCGAAGTCCCAGCTCGCTGCGGTTCCCTTAATGCCGACGGTGGCGCGCGGCGCTTCCGATGTATCTGTCAGCGAACGGCCGCCGGTGACGAAGGAGCGATACCGCACGAGCACCTCCGGCAGTTCCTCTCCGGTGGGCAGCAGTGATCGCATGTAGGCGGTTGGGTAGTACTGGCTCGACGGTTTCAGAACGATCGCGCTGGTTCCACCGAACGTGCTGTATGGCGGAACGTTGAACAGCGGATTGTTGGCTGGAATCGCGAACTGGTCACTCAGCGGAACTGGCTGAATCGTGTTGTTCTGCTTGTTGCGCGAATAAGATGCCTCGGCAAAGGCCTCGATGTTGTTCGTCAGGGCGAACTTGGCGGAGGCAAAGATCCCGGTGCGCTCAGCCTCGGGCACCAGTTGGACTAGTGGTGACGGGTCAAACCGGCAACGGTTCTTCAGGCCAAAAAACTCGTATACAGGACTGATGACCGATGGCGAGCAGTCCCCGGTTGGGTACGCCGGATTGAGCGTCCTGCCAGCGAGCGTACCGGTGATCGGCGAGATGTTGGCAGGAAACGTGTTGCCTGACGAACCGTCGTTCAGATGTTCGAGAAAGATCGACGAACGGGCGAAGTCTCGCTGACCGCCGAAGAGCGTCGTTTCCTTCTGATAGTTGCCGACCAACATGAAGTTGAATCGGTCCTTTCCCAGATCGCCGACGCCGTAGGCGAGTGACGCGCGCGTGAGCCGCGCGCCCCCATCCGTGGTGTCCCCATATTCACCAGTGACTTCGATGCCCTTGAAGTCCTTGCGCAGGATGAAATTGACCACGCCAGCGATGGCATCTGATCCATAGATCGCGGAGGCACCGTCCTTCAGCACTTCGACGCGCTCGATCGCCGCCAGCGGAATGCTGTTGACGTCCACCGACACGCTGTCGGCAGTGAACCCGATGCCGTACGGGCTGACGCGGCGTCCGTTGACCAGAATCAGCGTCCGAAGTGAGCTCAGGCCGCGCAGCGAAATGGATGAAATTCCACCCGTGGTCGCGCCTGAGACGGACGCCGCGGTCAGTCCGCCTGAACTGGAAATCGCCCCGACCGTCTGCAGCAACTGTTCCACCGTCGCCGCGCCCGTGCGCTGAATATCCTCACGTGTGAGCACCTGAACCGGCAGCGCAGTCTCGCCCTCGATCCGCTTGATGCTCGAGCCGGTGATCTCGACCCTGTCGAGTTTCTGTGCGTCGGGCGTCTGCTGCGCCAGCGACGGCGTCGTTCCCAGCGCCATGCAGCCGCCGAAGACGAGCCCCAGGCGTTTGGTAAGACGAGTCTTTTCTGACATGTCCAGTCCCTTTCGAGTCGAGCCCGACCTCCGCTCGAAAGTGGCGGCGGTACGCGGTGCGGTGACTCTACGAACGCTTTGGTCGGCCTGTGTTGCAGCGATTGCATCCGCACTGGCCTGTCGTCGAGCAGCAACAGCGCGCAGCAAGGGCGAAACCTCTTCGCGCAAGCGCAGTGAGCGTCTCTTGTCCAGCCGAAGCGATCTGGTGACATCAATGTCACAGCGATCTGACGTCCGCTCGCAGTAATCAAGGAAGTTCACCCCCGGATTACTGCCTTTCGGTGGTTGAGGTGCGTGTTTCGTCGCATGGCCGTTTCACCTCAACCGGTCCAGGGGAAAAGTTGCACATCGCCCGTTGATTGCGCAACACTAAAAACTAGATGCATATACAAATAACAGATGTGATCGCTGCAACAAGCAAGACCTGCAACCAGGAGGGCTTGCTGTGACGGCGAGGTTTCGGACAATCCGCCTTGCAGGGGTGAAGTTGTGATCATTCGCGGGTTTCTGAGTTGCCTTTCGCCGACGGCGTGCCGACCCGAGGACGTCGCGCGCCGTGCGGCGATCCTGTCGCGCTGGCAGCGGGAAAACGTCGTGATCAGCGCATCGCTGCGCAACAATGCATTCGGTCCCTGCTCGCATGGGTTATCGGTCAAGGCGGCTTGGCGCGGGCGTGAGCACTACTTCCTGGGCAGCCGACGGCTTTCGGTCGACGACGACAATTACCTCATCCTTAACGAGGGTGCCCGTTACAGCAGCATGGTCGATGCGGCAGCGGCGGTGGATAGCTTCAGTGTCTTCTTTCGTCCAGGTGTTGCCAGCGAGGTGCTCGGGGCCATGAGCTTGCCGCTGGGACGGATGCTCGAATGCGGCGCGATGTCTCCCCTGAAGGCGCCGTACTTCGCCGAGCATCTGCGCGCCCATGACGAATCTGTCTCGCCGCTGCTACGCCGGATTCGCATCCAGGTCGAAGCCGGAGACGACGACGAACTCTGGTACGAGGAGCAGTTGCAGATGCTGCTTGGACGGCTGATCGACGCTGAACATCGATTCCGTAATTCGGCGGCCAGCATCACATTGGTGCAGCCGTCGACCCGCGACGAACTGCATCGGCGCGTCCGTATCGCCGCCGATTACATCCAGTCCAGCTATACGCGACCGATCACGCTGGATGACATCGCGGCAGCGGCCCATCTTTCGAAGTACTACCTGGTTCGGCTGTTTCAGCAGGTGCATGGCATAACGCCACACGCCTACCTGCGCCGCAAAAGGCTGACCGTGGCCCGGCGGCTGATCGAACGCAGCGATCGGGGTCTGGCCGAAGTGGCCGATATCGTGGGTTTCGGCTCGCGGTCGGCCCTCTTTCGGCAACTGCGGCAGCATTTCGGCGTGGCCGGCCGTGCATTGCGGCATCGCGGTGCGGATGATTCTGCCTTGAGGTCGGAGCGGATATGAAACAGCTCCATGCGCAGCGCTGCTGTCTGCTGGTCGCGCGCGACGTGATGGCGTGGCGCGCAACATTTGATGCGTTTGCCGCCTATGGAGTTGGGCTGGCTTTTGCCGACAGTCTCGAGTCAGCGCGCGGCGCGTTGCACAGCGCGCATCCGGTGGTCGTTCTGATCGATGCTGAGGGACTTGGCGTCGAATACATTCCACTGTTACGCGGTCTTGTGGGCAGCACACGCGCGCCGATCGTCGTGCTGCTCGATTCGGCCGACGAGGTCGGGCAGATCATGGCGCTGGAAGTGGGCGCGGCGGACGTCATCAATCGACCGTCTTCACCGCGACTGTTACTCGCGCGGCTTAACCGGCTCAGTTCAGCGATCTCTTCGGCCGCGAGCCACGCCACCAGGGTTTCGATAGGCAACCTGCAGCTCGATACGGCGACTCGAACCGCTCGCGCGGCCGATGTAGTCCTGCCTCTGACGGCGAGTGAGTTCGACGTCCTGTTCGTGCTGGCAACCCACCCTGATCGACCGGTCAATCGCGAAGCCATTGCGCGCCATCTCGGGCGCGATGACGACCGCGGACGCGGCGCTGACATGGCCGTGTGTCGCATCCGACGCAAGCTGCGCGAAGCGGGAGCAATGGCCATCCGCATCAGGACGTCGTATGGCCGTGGCTACACTCTGTCAGTTGATGGCACGGAATCCGCCATGGTGGACGAAGGTGGTTCTGACACATCTGCGAGTGCGGCGCGCCTTGACGCACTTGGTGCGGCAAGAGGCGGGTTGCCGGACTTGTTGGCGCTGCCGGCTTGATCGCCGGCACTTTCGATCGGCCTACCCGAACGCGCGTGCCAGACCGAGCAGGGTACTCGCTACCGAGCGCGGGCTGCGCAACCTCAGCGTGCGCGATACGTGGTTCTGCGCCTGCTCCCAGAGCGGCATCGCGCGCTCGAAACGGCGACGGCCCTTTGCGGTGATTCGGACAATGCGTTCGCGGCGATCGGCGCCGGGCGCGATCGCGACCAGAGAATCTCTTTCGAGCAGTCGTAGGTTACGAATCAGCGTCGACTGGTCCATCGAAATTGTGCGTGCGATCGATTGCACGGTCGCCGGTCCAAGCGCACCCGTTGCCCAAAGTACGGCAAGTTGACTGGCTCGCAAGCCACAGGGCTGCAGTTGTTCGTCGTACATGCGCGTGATCGCGCGGCTGGCCATGCGCAAATTGCCACAGACGCAGTCGAAGCCTCGCGTCCTGTATCGATCAATCACGGTCATCGGCGTCCACCGGTCGTTGAATCCGGATCTGGCAAGGATGGCGCGATTTGATCCAGGTGGCACGCCGCAGTGCAACTGGCCGGGCCGTCGGCGGCAGGGAATGAACCCGCATCCGCAATGAACCGAAATGTGTCACAACTATGTCGCAGCAAGTGCATACCTGGTGCCATACCCAGACCCGGCCGACTACATCAATACGATGTCGTACCGCTCCTGATGGTAGACCGTCTCGACCTGCATGGAGATCGGCTTGCCGATGAAATCCGAAAGCATTGCCATCGATTGCGACTCTTCTTCCAGGAATAGGTCGACCACGGTCTGCGAGGCCAGAATGCGGAACTCGCGCGTCTCGGCAAACTGGCGCGCCTCGCGCAGGATCTCGCGCAGGATTTCGAAGCAGACCGTGCGCGCGGTCTTGATCTCGCCGCGACCGCTGCAGGTCGGGCAGGGTTCGCACAGGATGTGGGCGAGCGACTCGCGCGTGCGCTTGCGCGTCATCTCCACCAGGCCGAGCTGGGTGAAGCCGCTGACCGTGACACGCGTGCGATCGCGTGCCAGGGCCTTCTTGAACTCGGACAACACCGCATCGCGATGCTCGCCACTCGTCATGTCGATGAAATCGACCACGATGATGCCGCCGAGGTTGCGCAGCCGCAACTGGCGCGCGATCGATTGCGAGGCCTCGAGGTTGGTCTTGAAGATCGTGTCGTCGAAATTGCGCGTGCCAACGAAGCCACCGGTATTGACGTCGATCGTCGTCATCGCTTCGGTCTGATCGATGATCAGATAACCGCCGCTTTTTAGATCGACGCGACGGCCCAGCGCCCTTTCGATCTCATCGTCGATCTGGTACAGATCGAACAGCGGCCGTTCGCCCGCATAGTGCGACAATTTGCCGGCCACCTTCGGTACGTACTGATTTGCAAACGCCTGCAGCGCCACGAAGTTTTCGCGCGAATCGATCTGGATCGAGCTGGTCTGCTCGGTCACGACATCGCGCAGCACGCGTTGGCTCAGAGATAGCTCCTGGTAAAGCAGCGAGGGCGCGGGGACCTGTGTGGATGCCTCGCGAATCTGGTTCCAGCGCTTGCGCAGATATTCGGTGTCGGCCAGCAGTTCCGCGTCGTTTGCGTCCTCCGCGCTGGTACGGATGATGTAGCCGCCGCGCTCGTCGGCCGGTACCACGCGCGCCAGCATTTCACGCAGGTTCGCGCGCTCGGTCTCGTCCTCGATCCGCTGCGACACGCCGATATGCGGGTCCTGCGGCAGGTACACGAGCGTTCGGCCCGCCAGGCTGACCTGGGTCGACAGTCGTGCGCCCTTGGTGCCGATTGGGTCTTTCACCACCTGGACCAGCAGCGCATCACCCTCTCGCACCAGGCGTTCAATCGGCGGCGGCTTGTCGCCGTTCAGTTGCCGGTACTCCCAGATATCGGCCACGTGCAGAAACGCGGCGCGTTCAAGGCCGATATCGACGAACGCCGACTGCATGCCCGGCAGCACGCGTGCGACCTTGCCCAGGTACATGTTGCCGACCAGGCCGCGCAGTGCGCTGCGTTCGATGTGCAGTTCCTGCACGACGCCAGCAATCAGCACGGCGACCCGTGCCTCCTGCGGCGTGATGTTGATGAGGATGTCGTCCATGCTGTCGGGTGTCGGCCGTCGGGAGTCGGGAGATAAAGGCGCCGGCACCGTCGGCGATGTGCTGAAGTCTCGCACATCGACGGCGCGGGGTTGGCGGCTGAGCCTGGCGAGGTCTTGACTCCCGACTCCTGACACCAGACTCCCGACTACAAGACCGGCATCCCGCCCTGTTTAAGCAGTTCCGCCGTCTCGGCGAGCGGCAGGCCCATCACGCCGGAATAACTGCCTTCGATGCGATCGATGAAGATCGCGGCCATGCCCTGGATCGCATAACCGCCGGCCTTGTCGTAGGGTTCCGACGTTGCGCAGTAGCGCGTGATCTCGGCATCGCTGATTTCGCGCATGCGAACCTGCGACGTCGATGTCACGACACTGATGCGCGGGGTGCCCGATCCAGCGAAGGCGAGCGCCACCGCGGTTCGCACTTCGTGCATCCGACCCGCCAGCCGACGCAGGAACGCGGCGGACTCCGTGCGGCCGGCCGGCTTGCCAAGTAGTTCGCCATCGACGATGACAATTGTGTCCGCGGCCAACACCGGTTTGACCAGCATCGAGCGCATCGCCAGCACGCGCAGCCCGAATTCCGCCTTCGCGTGTGCAACGCGCTCCACATAGGCGGCCGGCGATTCGCCGGTGTGCAGTTGCTCATCAATATCCGGGCCGCGTGGCTGCGCGAGCCGCAGTAACAGCGGCTCGAAGCGCACGCCGATCTGCTTGAGCAGATCGCGGCGGCGCGAACTGCGCGAGGCGAGGTACAGATCCGTCACCGTCTCAGGCCCTGTGGTAGGGGTGATTTGCCAGCAGCGACCAGGCCCGATACAGCTGCTCGACCAGCACCAGCCGCGCCAGCGCGTGCGGCAGTGTCATGCTCGACAGTCGCAGCAAAATGCGCGCGGCGCGCTTCAGTTCCGGCGCCAGGCCGTCAGGTCCGCCGATCAGGAACGCGACGTGCTCGGATGCGTCGCGCCACCTGCCCAGTTGCTCGGCAAACCGTGTCGATGTCCAGTCCTCCCCGCGTTCGTCGAGTGCGACCAGAACGCTGCCGGCCGGAGTCGCCGCGCGCAGCCGGTCCGATTCCGCAGCGAGAATGCGCTCGAGCGGCTGACCGCTGCGCGCTTCGGCTCTGACTTCTTTGATCGTCACGGCGAACCCAGGTGGAAACCGCTTGACGAAATCATCGACCGCCTCTTTGGCCCAGCGCGGTTGCCGCAGGCCGACGGCCACAAGGGTGATTTTCACCGTCAATCGGACCGGGCGGGATACCGCCCTCGGTCTAATGCGAGCTCCATGCGGGCGGTCACGCCACGGCCGCCGCGCGCCGCGGTTCGGCCGCGAGCTTCATCCGGACCGGCTTGCTGCCCCAGATCTCTTCCAGTCCGTAGTACTTGCGGATCGCCGGCTGCATCACGTGCACAACCACATCGCCAAGGTCGACCAGCACCCATTCGCCAGCCTCGGTGCCCTCGACGCTGATCACGTTTCCGCCGGCGGCCTTCACTTTCTCCACCACGCTCGACGCGAGCGCACGTGTCTGCCGATTCGACGTGCCGCTGGCGACGATCACCCGGTCAAACAGATCCGACAGCTTGCTGGTGTTGAACACGGCGATGTTGTGTGCCTTGACTTCTTCCAGTGCGTCGACGACCAGGCGCTGCAGTTTTCGGATGTCCATTGATTCAGCGATAAAGGGAGTTGGTTCGAATATAGTCGAGCACCGCGGCGGGGACGATCGCGGCGAGACGGGCGTCGCGCGCGGGCGAAGGCGGCTGTGCCAGCAGC
>Ga0209682_10000125_pt1 | contig 24881 bp, 20 predicted proteins | sample DOMMetBare2Fresh_2_FD_187471 | JGI IMG/M metagenome (GOLD analysis project Ga0209682, IMG submission 187471) | Wetland sediment microbial communities from St. Louis River estuary, USA, under dissolved organic matter induced mercury methylation -... | ecosystem: Environmental > Aquatic >... | reverse complement strand
GACCACCGAGAACCCGCTTGCCCAGCAGGTCATGGCCATCCGCTCCCTGGGCCGCGACAAGACCGAGGAGACCGCGAGCTACTCCGTCACCTCCTTCGAGCCGACCGATTACGATCAGGACATCGTCTGGGCCGACGGCTTCTTCGTCCGCTGGCCGCAGAAGCCCTGAACGAACAGCTAGCAGCAAAACCACTCCTCTTCGCGGGGCGTCGCGGTTGGGCGGCGCCCCCTTTTTATTTCCGGCTGCTAGACTTCCTCCCCGCATGATCCCCCGGCGCTTCGTCGCACCCCTGCTCGCCCTCGCGCTCCTCGGTCCTTCCTCGGCTCCCGCGGATGCACCCCGCCCCGTACGGCTGTCCGAGCCCGCCCGCTGGTTGCAGGAGTACCTGCGGATCGACACCACCAACCCTCCCGGCCGTGAGCACCTGGCGGCGGCGTTCCTCGCCGGCATCCTGCACCGCGAGGGGATCGCCACGCAGCTCCTCGTCTCGCCGCAGGGACGGACGAGCCTCTGGGCGCGCCTCTCCTCTCCGCGGAGCGGCGGACGCGCCATCGTCCTCCTGCACCATGTGGACGTGGTCCCCGCCGGTCCGGGATGGACGGTCGAGCCGTTCGCCGGGCTCGTCCGCGACGACCGCCTCTGGGGACGCGGCGCGGTGGACGACAAGAGCCTGGGCATCGCCCAGCTCGCCGCCTTCGTCGACTTGCAGCGGCGCAAGGTCCCGCTGGAGCGCGACGTCATCTTCCTCGCGGTCGCCGACGAGGAGAACGGTGGCGGGCAGGGGGTCGGCTGGATCATCGACCGCCACCCCGAGCTGTTCAAGGGGGTCGAAGGGGTGGTGGGTGAAGGCGGGCGTTCTCAGCTCTCGGGCGACGGCCGCATCCTCTGGTGGGGGATCGAGGTCTCCCAGAAGCGCCCGCTCTGGCTCGAGGTCACCACCGCCGGCCGCGGCGGCCACGGCTCCGGGCTCAACCCGGAGAGCGCCAACCACCAGCTCGTGGTGGCCCTCGCCCGCCTCCTCCAGAAGCCGATCCGCTGGCGGGTCACGGCACCGGCCCGTGACTACCTCCACGCCATCGCACCGCTCCATTCCGGCGACCTGCGGCGCACCCTCGCCAACATCGACAACGTGGTGACGCCCACCGGCCCGAAGGAGTTCCTGCTCCCCGGCATGGCCAACCTGTTCGTGGATTCCGTCCAGGTGACGGTCCTCGACGGCGGCGAGAAGATCAACGTGATCCCGGACAAGTCCCGGGCGCTCCTCGACGTCCGCCTGCTCCCCGACACGGACAGCACGGCGTTCCTGGAGGAGGTCCGGAAGACGCTCGGCAACGACTGCACGGTCGAGGTCCTGGTGACCTCGCCCCCGACGGCGCCGTCGCCGGCCTCCGGACCGGTCTGGAACGCCCTCTCCCAGGCCCTCGGCGCGAGCGGACCGGTGGTGCCCACCTTCGTGCCCGGCTTCACCGACTCGCGTTACTTCCGTGAGCGTGGCATCCCGGCCTACGGCATCACCCCGTTCGCCCTCGCCGGGGAGGACATGCGCGGCATCCACAACGTGGACGAGCGCATCCCCCTGGCCGAGCTCGACCGCGGCGTCGAGCGGATGCGGCAGGCGGTCGAGTCCTACGCCAGACGTGGGGAGTGACTCGGCGCCGTTTCCCGGCGTACTTGCGAACCGGACGCCATCCGTCTTCAACCCGACCGCGTCCGTCTTGAACCCGGACGCTCGACTTGCTAAAACGTCCGCGTCCGGGTTGAGCCTGTCCGCTGACTTCCGATCGAAGAGACCGGCGGGCGGGTTGAGGGCGCCGTGCTACCATCATCCTGGCGCCGGTTGCGCCTCGGCGGTCTCTCGTGGTTTGATGCAAGAACCTCCGGGAAAGGATGGCACGCGATGGCACGCATGACCGCGATCCCTCTCGAGGACGAGATCTTCTATCCCGAGTCCGACGGAGAGCCCATGGCGGAGACCAAGCTCCATCTCCAGGAGATGACCTATCTCCTCGAAGCTCTGGAGGAACGCTTCCTCGACGAGCCCGGCGTCTTTGTCGGCGGCAACCTGCTGTTCTTTTACGAGCGGGGCGTCCGGGATGCCGTGGCGGCCCCGGACGCCTTCGTCGTCAAGGGCCTGCCGGATGGCAAGGCGCTACGGCGCAAGTATCTCCTCTGGGAGGAGCGCCGGCTCCCTTGTTTCGTGGCCGAGGTGACCTCCGAGACCACGCGGAAGAATGACGAGCGGGACGGGGGCAAGTGGGCACTCTATGAGCGCCTGGGCATCGACGAGTACTTCCTCTTCGATCCCGAGGGGGACTACCTGGCCCCACGCCTCCAGGGCTATCGCCTCACCGGAGGGAGGTACCGCCCGATCGCACCCGAGCCGGACGGCTCCCTCCTGAGCGCCACCACGGGAATCCTCTTCCAGGCCGACGGCATCCGCCTCCGCCTGACCGACGCCGCGACTGGAGCGGTGTACCTCCGGGCTGAGGAAAAGACCCGGCGGCTGCGGGCACTGGAGCAAGAGTTGGCCCGGCTACGCGGCCGCTGAGGTCGGCAGGAAGCTCAAGGTCGGGCAAACCCTGGCCGGGCGGGGGCGCCCTCTCCCGTTGCGCGGGGGAGGGTCGGGGAGGGGGGGACCCCCATCCGCCGCCAGAGCTCCGGGAGCGGAGCGTTACGCCTCTTTAACGATTGACACAGAACAGAGCCGAGAGTACTCTGGTCTCACTTTTTCCCGGTGGTTCTGGCAGCTCGAAGTCTGGAGGCGCAGGTGACAGCTATCCCCCTACGGCGGATCGAAGGGAAGTACGAGATCCTCGAAAAGCTCGGGGAGGGGGGGATGGGCGCGATCTACAAGGTCCGCCACCGGCTGCTCGACGAGGTCCGCGTCATCAAGATGATGCGGCCGCAGCTCTTGCAGGACGAGGAGCTGAAGGCCCGCTTCTTCCGCGAAGCCCGCTCCGCCATCCGGCTCCGCCACCCCAGCATCGCGCACCTCTACGACTTCTCCCTGGACGACGATGACATCGCCTACATCGTCATGGAGCACATCCAGGGCGTCACCCTGGAGAGCCTGCTCCGCTCCGGCCCGCCTCCCCTGGCCCTGGCCCTGGAGCTTGGCCAGCAGACCCTCCGCGCGCTCCACTACCTCCACGGCCGAGGCTTCATCCACCGCGACATCTCGCCCGACAACCTGATGCTCAGCCTCGGGCAGGAGGGGGAGCCTCTCGTCAAGCTCATCGACCTCGGCATCGCCAAGACTCCCGGGGGCGGCGTGGAATTCCTCACCCAGGAAGGCACCTTCCTGGGCAAGCTCCGCTACGCCTCACCTGAGCAGTTCGGCCACGCCGGCGCGGCGGCCGTGGGGCCTTCCGGCGATCTCTACTCTGCGGGCGTAGTCCTCTATGAGCTGCTCACCGGGCGGTACCCGATCAGCGGCAGCGACGCCTCGTCGCTCATCGCCGGCCATCTGTTCCATCCGCCGCTCGACTTCGCCGAGAGCGACCCGGACGGCCGCGTCCCGGAGCCCCTCCGCGCGCTCGTCCTCAAGGCCCTCGCCAAGAAGCCGGAGGACCGCTTCGCCTCCGCCCGCGAGATGGCGGAAGCCCTCGCGGCCTTCCGGGCGCCGGACGACCTCGAAGCGATCGACCTCCAGGCCCTCCTGGATCTGCCTCCGCAGCAGGCGCACCCCGAGCCCATTTCGCTCCCGGTGCCAGGAAGCACCCAGGACCGTCTCGACCTGCAATTCATGCTCCGGGGGGGCGCCCCGGGAGCGACCGTGCGGGTCCGGGAGGGATCCGCGAGCCTGGATGACACCTACCTCTCCCTGGCTGCGCGGTATCCGCTGGAGGAGGCGGAAGCCTCTCCCGCCGGGACCTTGCGGTTTCCGGTCCCGGCCTCCAGGCCCCAAGCCGAGCCGGAAGAGCCCGCCTCTCCGGAAGAGGCGCTTCCCGAGCCGGAACCGGTCGAGGAGCCCGAACCCGTCGCCGCGGCGCGGCCCATGGAGCCCGAGCGGCTCGCTTCCAATCCACCGCAACCGCGTCCGCGCGAGACGAAGTCGCGCACCCCTCTCTATGCGGGCGCCGCGCTCCTCCTGGTCCTGGCCGCGGCGGCTGGTCTCTTCCTGTGGAAAGACCCCGGAACCGCCAAACCGGCTCCGGCTCCGCCGCCGCGGGCACAGACGCCGGCCCCGCGTCCCCGGCCGGCGCCGCAAGCTCTGGCGGTGCAACCGCCGGCCCCCGCGCCGATCAACCCGCAGCTCCTCCTGGCGCAAGAGGCCCTCGACCGGAGCGATCTCCCCGCGCTCCAGGGCGCCCTCGGAGCGCTCGCCCCGGAGCAGATCGCGCTCTTCACCGCCGAGGAACAGGACCTCCACCGGCAGGTCGTCGCCGGGCTGAAGCCGCTCCAGATCCGCCGCTGGGGAGAAAACCTGGCACGCGGGCTCCGCTCCGGCGACCTCCGCCTCCTGGAAGAGATCACGGCCGCCTCTCCGGCCCCGGCGGACCTCGCGCCCGCCCAGAAGAGGGATCTCGCCCGGGCGCGCCAGGGCCTGGCTGTGTACCACCAGCTCCTCGAGGCTCTCCGGAAGTCGGAGCATCCAGCCGTCCTGAAGCTGGCCGCGGACCTGCTCCGCCAGTTTCCCGGGAACGACCGTGCCGTCAAGGCGCGAAAGAGTGCCGCCGACTCCCTGCTGACGGAAGCGGACACCCACATCGGCGTCGGCGACCTCGACGGAGCCCTCACCATCCTGGAGCCCCTGCGGGCCATCTGGCGGGACCATCCCGGAATCCCCGTGCGCCTGGACCGCATCGCCTCCGTGCGGAGAATCGACGAGCAGATGGACGAAGCCCTGGCCGCCGCCTCCCGCGCCGAGCAGGAGGAGCGTCCCCTCGAAGGTCTGAAGGCCCTGGACCGCGTCCGCCCGAACGAGGGCCACGTCGAGAGCTTCCGCCAGGCCCGCGAGCGTCTCCAGGCCCTGTTCGCCCGGCTGGACCGCAACCCGCCCCGCATCTCCATGGTGGGAAGCCCCGACCTCGACTACGAGAAAGACGCCGCCGTCACCATCCCCCTCCGGATCGTCGACGACCAGGGAGCCAAAACCGCCGTCGCCTGGGCCCGTCCCGAAGGAGGCCGCTTCAAGCGCATCCCAGTCCGAGCCCTGGGAGGCCCCGACTACGAGATCGAGATCCTGCCGGACCTCCACCAGAACAAGAACATCGACTTCTACGTCGAAGCCACCGACCAATCCGGCCACCGGGGAGCCCTGGGGAGCGCCCCGCAGCCGCAGAAAATCAAGCGGAAGAAGTGGTTCGAGCGGGGGCGGTGGTAGGGGGTAGATGAGAGCTACTTGACGCCACCAGGTGATCCAGGCTTCCCTCACGTGGCCACAGGGGTCGATCACGGCCCCGGCCACAGGATGGTTGAAATTCTAAGCCCGCGAGATATCTAGTGAAATTGGACGCTACGACATGAGCTGGTCATACGGCGAAGACGGTTTTTGGTACTGTTCGAGCTACTCCGATCTAACGCGTCAGGAGGTTAATAACTTTGCAGAGTTCGGTCAACCGATGAGGCCAGGCGAGAATGGCTATATTCCCAATCTCAAAATTGACTTTGGTAATATAGTCGTCAAGATGCCTCAATCAGAAGTGATGACAAAAGGGTATGGTCGCATGATCAAGCCGGACAGTTTTCCAATCGTGGTCCGGTTTCTCCGGGAAGCAGTCCCGGCAGGCCTTCCACCGGTCTTCGATTTTCAGACCTTGGTGAAAAGTGGGTTTGCTCGAGCGGACGATCGGGTTATCGGTCGAAGCCTCTACCTCCAGGCAAATTGGGACGAGCAGTACGTCCATGGCACCGTCGGGTTTGCGCTCATGGCGGAAAGCAAGTTTTTCTTGGATCAAGGATGCCGATCTGTTGACGCAATGATTGGCGCCTTGGACGACAATTGGGATTTTAAATCTTCAAACGACTATATCAACTCAATCAATCCTGTGATAGCGGCAATCTGGGGCCCTGGCACCGACCACCTGAAAGCACCGATTAAACTTCAGTACTGGGGGCCCGGGAAACGTATGAGAAGTAATACCTGCCCTCTTCTGCGGGAAAGAACCGTTCCCGACAGGGGTCGTCAGCCGAATCTCCGGACTCGATAAAGAACCTCGGTTGCCCCCTAATGCACGTGCCGCCGCTGAGGCCACGGTGGCCGTCGTCGCGGGCTGCCGCGCATCTGCCGTCTCCTCCGGCTCCACCCCAGGGCAGCAAGTGGGGCCCCTGGCGCCTGCGCAAATATGCGGCGCCACGCCGTCCTGCGGCGTGCCCCGGCATGGAGACCCTTGGGTCATGGTAGACTAGCAGTTTAACGAGGTCCTGTTGCATGGGTAAGCCAGCCGCCCGCCTGACCGACATGCACGTCTGCCCGATGTTCGACGGCCCCAAGCCGCACGTCGGCGGGCCGATCGTCTCTCCCGGGACCCCGACCGTCCTCATCGGGAATCTTCCGGCCGCCCGGGTGGGGGACATGGCGACCTGCGTGGGACCGCCGGACTTCATCGCACCGCCAGGGGCGCCGACCGTGCTCATCGGAGGGATGCCCGCCGCGCGGATGGGCGACATGACGGTCCATGGCGGGCGGGTGATCCTGGGTTGCTTCACGGTACTGATCGGGACCGCAGCCGGAGGTTCCGGCATGGGTGGCGGCGCGCCGGTTGCCGGCGGTGTCCCCTGCGATTGTATGAAGAACGCGAAGGCGAGTGGGGCTGCCTTTGTGAAGATGAAGCGGTGAGCCCGGATGACCGAGCACCTCCGAACTCTTCCCGTCACCGTCGACGACCTGCGGCAACTCGCCCGCGAGCAGCGGCTGTACGCGGTCCTCGACGCCTGTGACGCGCCGGCCATTCAAGCGAAGGTCGCAGAGTTGGGTTCTCCTCGGGCACTCTGCTTGTACCGGGGCGAAGTCGCGCCCGAGATCCTGGAGGTGGCTCCCTATCTGGTGAGGCTCGACGAAGCCCTGCTCCAGTGGCTGGTCGATACCGTTTGGAGTGAGCCTTGGGGGATCTTTGTGGTGGCCAAGATGGAGCCGGAGGCGGTTCGGAAGCACCTTCGGAAATTTCTGATGGTCAAGGATGAGGCCGGGGAGTCGATGTACTTCCGGTACTATGATCCACGAGTTCTTCCTACCTTCCTGGATAGTTGTGACCAAAAGGAAATCGACAGCCTCTTCGGTGGCTTCTCCGCGTTTGGTTGCGCATCGGAGAGTGATCGAGGTCTCCTCCTTTATCGGTCGACTTAGTGAGCTGGGGCGGCCCAATTTCCCTTGTCATGTCTCTCTTAGCGCCCTCCAGTCAGCATTCTCCAGAACCAATTGCTCTCCCTCTGCCCCCTGGCTAACGGAACCATCTTCAGAAGTGACAGGGTCGGGTATTAGTTTTTTCCGCCGCAACTCTCCTTTTACTTCAACTTCCTTTCCAACCAGTTCGTCTGGCCAATAGTCAAGGCCATCTATGTAGATTATTTCATCATCTACAGTTAGTAGAATGGCCCCGGCCTTGGCGTCGGCCGCCTTTCCCCGCAAAACAACACTCCTATTGATCACCGGTCGCATGTCACCTCCATCGAAAGACAGTCCCGTTTTAAACTCACTGGTGGTTAGACTATGCAGTCATGACTTAGTGCTTCCCGCAAGCAACACCAAAGACTTGCTTGTCAAAATCTTGGAGTGGCCGCGAGTAGTGCTCCAATGTGCTCCTGTACACCTTCATTCCTGGATCTTTATGGTTTGCGTGCCACCACGAGTTCGAGGCCTCGTCGTAGAAACCGTAGTCAAAGTTGACGAAGCCAGGCTTGGCTTTGTATTGATATCCGCTCATATCTACCTTCCCTGTCACAGGATCTGGTGTATACGGCTTTCCATCGGAGTAGAATCTTTTCGAAAAGATCATCGGAGTTCGCCCGCTTTTAGCACACTCCTCTTGCATCGCCTTCGCGCGAGCCTTTGCTTGATCGAGAGTGTCGTAACAATTTGATAGATTAGGATTGCCGCTAGTGCCGAGCTCGACAGCTGTGATGCCAATGCAACCGCGCGCAAGGGTCTTGCGCTCTTCGGGAGTCATCGTACGGCAGTTCTTGGCCTCCCAGAGTCGAATGTAGTCTTCGACTGAGTATGTTTCTGATTTGGCTGGTGGGCCTGTCGGCCAGCTCGGGGTGCCAGGACAGTTCGAGACCGCGCCACTAGTGCTGTCTGAATTGTTATTCGACCGAGGATCCGCAGGGCGTGGCTTAGGCATCCTGGCTCACCTTAAATTGCACAGCATATGTTCAACGTACGTTCGAACTTTTTTGACTAACCGCTGTACTCGCGCGCTTGGATCGGAGGAATTCTTGAGTGTAGCTCCGACCCAGGGATAAAGTTGGTCCTCCGCGACTCCGTGCCCAAACCCGAACATCAGACCACCGAGTAAAGACTGCCCCAACTCAGAATAAATCCCGTAAGCATTGGCCAGAATGACGCCTCGCCGAACTAACTCACGAAGTATGGCCTCCCCGACGTAGCGGGCTTTCTCTGGATAGACTGTCTCGAGGGTCGAAATCATCTTGGCCTCGAAGTCGCCCCTTTGGCTCTGATACTCTTCGAACCGACTCTCGTTGACCCTGCGCAACGCCTGAAGCGCATAGCTATTTTCGGGGCCCACGACAGCATCAAAGTATGAAGTCATCGCTCGATATAAAAGGTCGGCACGGCTGGCCTGGCTCACGATTGTCCGATTGCGAAGGATTGATCGTGCCCACGGCAACTGAGGGTCTGTGTCGAAGTCGCTCCCCAGCGCGAACATCAATTGGATGTAGAAGCGCACCGGACCCCGGCTCGTCATCCCATAACTATCAGTCCGTCTAACTCCCAGCTGAATAACTTGCCGAATTCCAGGCTCGCCAATGATCTTTGAAATATGTGGAGCAAAGTCATACAGATCGGCCAACATCTCGTCTTCAAAACGTTGAGTTGCCAGCCCGCTCAGGCCGTTCAGGTGCTTTGTACGAATCTGTAGCATCAACTCTACGCTCACTCTAACGAAATGCCTTTGTGTTCGGCCATAAACTCCGAAAACTTGCCCGCTAATCAAATCGCTTCAGCCAAGCAGCTGTCGCCGCCTCATCGAAACACGGTTCGCCGAATTGGCCAGAATGCATGGCAGGAAACTCCGTCAGGCGCACAGGCCTGAGCACTCGGGCCAGACGTCGATAATGGGGAGGGATAGCCACTTCGCCCCTCTCCTGCTCTGTAAGCTCTTCAGGTTGCTTGGCGCGAAGCTCGTCGTCGAGAACACCATATCTCTCCCCGGCACGGATGATTGCTCCGGTTGTGTACGGGGTCACAGTAAAGGGCTCTCCAAGTTGCTGGCGAAGCGACTCTATACCGCCGAGCTGACTGAGCCAGGGCTCGCCAACGGCTGTCAGCCAATTGCCGCCACGAAGCCCCTTCACCAACTCAGCTTGGTCGAAGACTGGATCCTCCACTTCCAATAATGGGACTTCTTGGGCAGCCTGGTATATCCACGTTTCCAATTGGCGCCGGCCATTGAGGTCGTCTGGAAGCGCAAAGCCGAGACCACCGATGCCTTGATAAGCTTGAACACGGTCGCAGAACAGCTGGAACATACTGACTAATTCTTCAAGATCGCCTTGATCCCCGGTGGGCATCACTTGTACCTTAAGGTAGCTCAGATAATTCCCCTTTGCCGCTTCCCAATCCGAGAATCCAAGAGCTTGTATCTTATAGTAGCTCGCCGATTCAGGTGTGATCCCACCATGGAGCCTAAATTGCCACGCTTCGTCGGGCCTGGAAGCATTAATAAGCTCCGCAATCTGGTCAACGCGGCCCGATGTGTAAGGAATCCAACGCCCTCGGGTAAAGTCTGTCGAAAAAGTCAGGTATTCACCAAAACTCTTCGAGTAGCGCCTGAGGCAGGCAATTACACCCTGCCTAATATCCGCCAAATGGGCACCGCCAAAATAAACAGTGAAGAATTCGCAAACTCCAAGCGGCGCCTCGATTCCATCAGGCCGCTCAAGGAACTCACGGTTGTCTCTCACATATCACCTCAAGAGCTAATAGTCAAAGTGCTGATTATTGGATGGCCGAACTCATCTCAGCCTCATTAGGCCGCCAAGATTGCCGCCAGGGGACACTGCAGGGGCGTTTCCAGGAAACGTTCTGAGTCCTGCTTGCGGTGGAGGCGAAACCGGCCTGAATCCTGGTTGCGGTAGAGGGGGAGACGGCCTGGGCGGTATAGGAACTGGCCTGGGTCTTGGTGGCGGCAACGGTCGCCGCAAGAGAAGCATTAATGCGATCCAAATCAGCCAGGCAAGAAGATTGGGGTCAATCTGCTGCTGGGGCTGCCGCTCCCGCTCGCCACACCTACACGTACGCTCATCAAGAACCCGCACCTTGTTGCGTCCACCAGCAATCTCGCCGTAGGCAGCTAGTTGTGCTTCATCGACAGGGTCTCCAGGAAATTTCATTTCAACGACTTCAACAATGTTATCGGTTGTCGGTGGTCGCGTCGGGTCGCGAACTATAACTACATCGGGCCGCCGAACCATACCTACGCCACCGCGGTAGCGCTCATCCTCCCCAGCCCTCTGCTGCCAACGCCTAGAAGGTTCGGTCGTATCTCTCCCTCCTTCGCGATGCATAAACGGAGTGGGTGGATTCTCAAGCATATTGTAACTAATCTCCGCCTTGTACCTACTCCTCCAGCCTATCGAACGGTCGACTTCTCTGAGGGTATCCTCAACGCATCTTTGCCGAAGCTCCCTACCATCAGACCCTATCTGCGGGTTTCTATTGCAACAGCAAAAAAGTTCACAAAGGGCATTTTCGTCAACGAGCATGCGCAGGTTGTCGGGGAGTGGACCCCTGCAAGGAAGGCTAGGGTCCACAACGACATCGGGAACGGCACTACAAAAGCCTGCCACGGAAGCTAGTAGAATCCTATAGCGGACAGGACCGGCGCAGGGTGAGGTTGTTGGCTCGCTCACGTCGGCAAACCTTCATCCGGCCAAGTGGTCGCTCGGCCCCTTTCCTCTGCGGCACGCCATAATTGGGGCGTAGCGGTAAGAGCTAGGCGTTGCAACCGCTCTGGTTCTGAGAGGGAAGGGTTACGGAGAACCTCGCGAACAGTGGGTTCATCGTCAAATCCCGGAGCAATTTGGAACATCAAGATCACAAAGGCAGTAATAAGGCGCTCTGTTTTTAGAGTGGCTGCTTTAGCGCGTTGGATACCATAGATAACGCGGCTTCGGAGCACCTCTAAGGGCAAATGCGTTACGGAGCAGAACCGTTGAACATAGTCCTCAACTCGCTCCTCCAAAGCTCGGTCAGCCAGTGGCTGAAGTGCGTTGAAGTGATCTTGGCGGACTCTGAACACAGGAAAGCGGCCCTCTTAATCTCTGCGCTCGTAGGGGCCACCCCCTTGAAATGCCATCAGCAGGGACCGGGACAGCGCCTCGGTCTCCTGAGAATCCCGGCCTCGGACGAGTACGCTGTACAGTTCTTGACTTTTCAGCATCCATGTAGCCCGAATGCTGATCAAGCTGGAAGACTCGGTCTCTCGCCCATCAAGCGAGTAGGAGAACATTTCATGGTCCTTGAAGGTTCCTGCAAGGGAGCTCTCCATGGCTCCCTCGCGAACTGGAAATCCCTGGCGTAAGGAGCCAAGGATCGAGGATTGTAAGCGGTCGAGAACCTGCGTATTGGGCTCCAAGGTTAGATGGACGAAGAGCGGCAGCTGTTGGATGTTCGCATAGAGCCCTGGTCCCTGTGGTTCCCAGTGCCCTTTGAGGACATACTCGACCCACTGTTCCGCAACCCTCGTCTCCCACTCCGCCGGATCGAGAAAGACCGCCGCCGCCGCCAAGGACTCCAAGAAGGTCCGCAGTTCAGTGAAGCCCCCCTCCGGCGCCCGCAGGGTCCACACGAGAGCCTGCTGATCCCCCACGAACAAGTCGAGCCGCCACCGCACAGCCGCCGTCTTCCAGGTGCGGACAGCTCCGCCCTCCTCGGAGAGGACTGCGGCGAAGGGACCACGGTCGAGCTCTCCCTGTTTGGAACCCAAGAGCCTGTCTCCTTCTTCCTGGAGACGCTTCAGCCGATCCGCGAACCAGACGTCGGCCTCGTTGGTCTCCCCGAGCTCGCGGTGGAGGCGGATCTCGGCGGTTCCGCGCCGGAAGAGGACGTCATCTCTCTCGTCGCTGACCACTTCCCAGCCGATCGGCAGGGGCACCGAGACGCAGCAGCGTGGTAACTTCCGCCACGGCCCCGGCCAGCCTTTCGCTGCTTCGGCTTGGTCCATGCGCAGGACGTCGGAGGTCAGACCGCCTGCTTTCGCTCCGGCGAGGGATTCGGCTCCCCGGAAGGCGAAGGTCTTCGCGATCGCCTCGAACAGGCGGTCCCGCTCGGGATCGTCCCCGTCCGGCCCGGAGAGGAAGAGCTGGCAGACCAGGGGGCCGCAGGTGAAGAAGATCATCTTGCCGCGCGAGGGATTTTCGTCCTCATCAATGAAGCGGAAGGTGATCGCGTACCCCTCGCCCGGCCCCTCCAGCCGCTGCGGCCCTTCCTGCAACAACTCGAAGCCCTCGTAGAGCTCGGCCAGGATCGGTTTCTGGTCGCGGGCGTAGGACGCTGCCGCGGGCATGTCGGCCAGGCAGCGCTCGAGGATCTGGACTCCCAGGCGGTTTCCTTCTTCGCCCTTCTCGCGGAAGGCGTACGGCGGCTCGGCCAGCCAGTCGCTGGGGGCTACGAAGGTGCAGGTGCGGGACTCGTAGCGGTTCAATTGATCTTCACCAGGGTTCCCTTGATGACGTTGAGGCCGCTCGCTTCGGAGTTCACGAAGGAACCGGTCGTCTTGTTCTTCATCGAGGCCTTGGAGGTGATGTTCATCGCCTCCATCTTGATCTCGGCGTCCGCCTTCTCCTGGATCTTCATCGCCTCGGTCTTCACGGTCTGTGCTTTGACCTTGACGTTCGTGTCCGCCTTCGTCGACATGTTGTTGCACTCGACCGCGATGCTGGTCTGCGCCTTGAGCTCGATCGATTTGGCGTCGATCTTCACGTTGCCCGAAGGGGCCAGGATGTCGATGGACCCTGTGCTCGTGAAGACGGTGAGCTGCTTCTTGCCGATGTCGATCGTGAAGCGGTGGTCGCCGGACTCGTCCGCGATCTCGATGAACTTGCTCTTGTCGTTGATCTCGATCCGGTGCTTGTCCCGGCTGGTGACGACGATCGTCTCGTTCTTGTCGTCCATCAACACACGGTGGCCGTTCGTGGTCTGGACGGTGATGTTCTCGTCCTTGTCGTTCAGGATCGTGAGGTTGGCTTTGCGGCTGGTCGTGACGACGCCTTGCAGGTCCGGGCCCTCGGCGAAGTGCATCATGTGGCCGTCGGCGGTGCTGACCTTGATGTTGTTGCCCAGGTTGGGATCGCCGTCTTCCAGCTTGAGCTGCTCGGCGCCTCCGGTTTCCAGGATGACGTGGGGGATTTCGTTGTAGTCGCGGTGCGGGTCCTGGAGCTTCAGGGCGTTCTGGTACTTCGTGGTCAGATGGGTGTGCTTCCCCGGATCGTTCATCATGAGCGAGTGGGGATAGGGAGTGTTCAGTCGGATGAACTTGTATTTGTCGTCGAAGGCCAGGCTGTGCTGGTAGGGGGAGAGGATCACACTCGAGATCAGCCACTCGGGGCGGATCGGCGGCATGTTGATGTAGTTGTAGACGCTTCCGACGATGATCGGATTGTCCGGATCGGCTTCGAGGAAGTCGACGACGACTTCGTCTCCGATCAGCGGGTGCCACTGGAAGCCGTGCTTGTCGCCGCTGCTTTCGTTGATGCCGGCGTAGGGTTGGGCGACGCGGACCCAGCAGGAGCTGTCGGGCTCGTAATCATGCTCGAGGTCCCAGTGGAACTGGACCTTGGCGCGGCCATAGTCGTCCATGTAGATCTCGGCTCCGGGTGGGCCGACGACGATGGCGGTCTGCATGTTGATGCTGGGGAGCGGTGTTCTCGGCATGGGCCGGAAGATCGTTCCCGAAGGGATGGCGGTGAAGGAGACGGAGTAGTCGACGCCGTTGTCTCTCTGGCTCGCGCTGTGGGTGCAGGAGACCACGACCCAGTCTTTGTTCAGATCGTCGCGGTAGGCCTTCTCCAGCATGAAGTGGTGGCCGGCTCCCAGCGAGCGGAAGTTGCCGGAGCCGGCGAGGGTCTCGCGCATCGCGGCTTGAGCTTCGACGGCCATCTGGGCCAGGAACTGGCCGCGGCCGTCGTCGGTGTAGCGCTCCAGGTGGTAGTCGTAGATGTCGAGGTCGTGGTTCTGCTGGGCCGTGGCGTTCACCTTGACCGGTGGCTTCCGCGGGTCGCGGTAGTTCCAGTCGCGGTAGCTGACCTTGCCGGTGTAGGCGTTCTCTTCGTAGGTGAGCGAGGTGATGTATTCCTTCACGGTCGAGAGGACGCCGGTCGGCTTCTTGAACTCCGCGGTGTCTTCGGGCCAGCAGGCGGCGTAGCCGCTGGTCGCGTCGCAGATGGTGAGGATCTCTTTCTTCTCGTCCGGATCGTGCCAGTGCCAGTAGAAGATCCCCTCTTCTTCCATCAGGCGGGAGAGGAAGGCGAAGTCGGTCTCGCGGTATTGCACGCAATATTCGCGCTCCGCGTAGCCCTTGGTCAGCTTCAGCTCGTACTTCCCGGCCATGCCGCGCTTGTCGAGCACGTCTTCCAGGATGTCTTTCACCGTCATGTCCTGGAAGATCTTGCAGTTTGTCTTCTGGCTCATCACCCAGAAGCTGGGCACGACCTCGGCGACGTATTCGCCGTATTCCCCTTCTTCGTTCGTCTTGTCCGGCGTGCCGGCGTTGACCTGGGACATGCTGGCGACGATGCCGAACCACCACTTTTCCTTCTCTTCCCAGGTGAGGTGGATGTCGACCTTCTTGCGCAGCAGGCCTTTGATGTTGAGCTGCGGATCATCCGAGCGCAGGTGCAAGGTGAAACGGAAGAGGCGGGACATTTCGTCGTAGGCGTTGAAGCTCAACACCTCGAACTTCGTGCCCGCGATCTCGACCGAATATTGGGCGGTGTCCGCCTGTACCTGAGCCATGGTCTTTCCGCCTTTGTTTCCTGATTATTCGATCGAATGGAACGGCGCGCCGTCGGCGCCGACGTCGATGCGCACGCTCCGCACCGGCTGTTCCTGCGCCATGCGGCCGAGAATTTCGTTGGCGACGCCGGTCAGGACGGCGGATTGGATCACCTGGTCGATGTTGCGCGCGCCGGTCTCTTCCACGGTGCAGCGCTCGGCGATCCAGTCCGCGAGGGCCGGGGTGTAGTCGAAATGGATGCGCGCGTTCGCCGAGAGCCGGCGCACGATGTGGCCGAGCTTCAGGTCGACGATGCTGCGCAGGACCGCCGGTCCCAGCGGGTAGTACGGGATGATCGTCATGCGCGCCAGAAGCGCCGGCTTGAAGCGGTCGCGGAGCGCCGGCCGGATGGCTTCGACGAGCTCGTCCGGCTCCGGGCGCACGTCGCCGCCGCACATGGCCACGATCTCGTCCGTCGCGAGGTTGCTCGTCATGATGAGGACGGTGTTGCGGAAGTCGATCTCCCGCCCTTCGCCATCGGCGAGCGTCCCCTTGTCGAACACCTGATAGAACAGGTTCATCACGTCGGGGTGCGATTTTTCGACTTCGTCGAGGAGGACGACGCTGTAAGGCCGCTGGCGCACCGCCTCGGTGAGCCGGCCGCCTTCGCCGTAGCCGACGTAGCCGGGGGGCGAGCCGATGAGGCGGGAGACGGTGTGCGCTTCCATGTATTCCGACATGTTGATGGTGGTCAGGAAGCGCTCGCCGCCGAAGAGGAGGTCGGCGAGGGCGAGGCCGGTCTCGGTCTTGCCGACGCCGGAGGGGCCGACGAGCAGGAAGACCCCCTGCGGCGCGTTCGGATTGCCCAGGCCGGCCCGTACGGCGCGGAGGCGCTGGGCGATCCCCTGCACCGCGTGGTCCTGGCCGAGGACGCGGGCGCCGAGGACGTTGTCGAGCTCCAGGGCGAGCTTCGCCTGGTCGCGCATCATCTTGCCGGCCGGGATGCCGGTCCAGTCGGAGACCACGGCGGCCACCACGTCGGCGGTGACCTCCAGGGGGACGAGCGGCTCGCGGCCCTGGATCTGGGTGAGCCGGGCGAGGGCGGCCGGGAGGGCGCCTTCCTCAGCAGGTTCGGCTCCGCGCGCGGCATGGACCTCACCGACGGCTTTCTTCTCTTCTTCCCAGCGGGCGCGCACGATGGCGAGCTCTTCGCGCAGGCGGAGGATCTCGGCTTCGAGGCGCGCGATCTCGCCATCGTCTCCGGTGCTGCCGCCAGCGACATCGCGTTGCATCGCGGCGAGGGCGATGCCGGCGTGCTGGATGCGGCGTTCCAGGTCCTCGACCGCCGCGGGAGTGCCGGTCAGGCCGATGCGCACCCGGGCGGCGGCGGTGTCGAGGAGGTCGACCGCCTTGTCGGGAAGCTGGCGGCCGGAGATGAAGCGCTCCGAGAGGCGGACGGCGGCGAGGACGGCGGAGTCGAGGATGCGCACCTTGTGGGCGCCCTCGAACTTGTCCTTGACGCCGCGGAGCATGGTGGTGGCCCGCTCCTCGGAAGGCTCTTCGACCTTGACGAGCTGGAAGCGGCGGGCGAGCGCCGGGTCTTTCTCGAAGTACTTCTTGTATTCGGACCACGTGGTGGCCGCGATGGTGCGCAGCTCGCCGCGGGCGAGGGCGGGTTTGAGGAGGTTCGCCGCATCGCTGCCGCCGGCCGAGCCGCCGGCGCCGATCAGGGTGTGGGCCTCATCGATGAAGGTGATGATCGGAGTCGGCGACTCCTTGATCTCGGCGATCACCGACTTGAGGCGGTTCTCGAACTCGCCTTTGACGCCGGCTCCGGCCTGGAGGAGCCCGAGGTCGAGGCCGCGGACCTCGACACCGCGGAGCGGCTCCGGCACGTCGTCGTTGACGACGCGGAGCGCCAGCCCCTCGACGACCGCGGTCTTGCCGACGCCGGCTTCGCCGACCAGGATCGGGTTGTTCTTCCGCCGCCGCGTCAGGATGTCGATCATCTGGCGGATCTCTTCGTCGCGGCCATAGATCGGATCGATCTTGCCGGCGCGGGCCTCGGCGGTGAAGTCGATGGTGAACTGGGCGAGCGCCGAGTCCGGCCGCGGACCGGTGGCGCCGGGGGCTCCCGCTTCGGCGCCGGAGCGCGGCGACGTGAAGCGGCCGGTCGCGGGCCGGTCCTCGGCCGAGCCGGCGACGACGTCGGCGAAGTCGCGGCGCAGGGTGTCGAGGCGGACCGGATCCAGCAGGTCCATCCAGGGCTGGAGCGTCGTCCCGCGGCCGGCGAGGGCCGCGGCGAGGATGGTGCCGGAGCGGATCGCCTCCTGGCCGAAGTCGACCGAGCCGAGGAGCCAGGCCCGTTCGATCGTCTCGAAGAGGAGAGGAGAGAACGCGGGCCGGCCGGTGTTGCCGCTGCGCATCTCCTCCACCGCCTTGAGCAGGCGCGTCTGGAGCGCACCCGGATCGATCTCGAAATGGCGGAGGATCTTCGGCACGTCGCCCGCGCCGTCTTCGAGGAGCTTGAGCAGCAGGTGCTCCAGCGTGACCTCATAGTGGTTCCGGGCGATGGCGAAGCCGGCCGCGCCGTGCAGGTGCTGCGTGAGATGCGGATGGGCCTTGCCAAGGAGGCCGCGGACGTCGCTCGTGATCATGCAGGGAGCCTCTCTGAGGGAAAGACGATGCGGGGATCGGCCGCGAGGCCGGGCGCCGAGGTGGCCCAGGAGGTCCAGCCGAGGTGCGCCACGGTGCCCTCCTTCATCTGGAGCTCGGGGATCTCCTCCCGCCGGATCACCAGCTCGACGTCGAAGTCGAAACGGTCGCCCACCCACAGGCGGGCGAGGGCGCAGAGCTCGCGGAATTTTTTCGTGCTCGGCAGGAAGCTCAGGTATTCGTCGAAATGGAGCGGTCCCAGCGAGATGCGGAGCTTGCCGGAGCGGTCGGGGACGCGCTCGCCGACGGTCAGGTCGGCGCCGAGGGTCGCGTTGGCCTGGCCGATCCGGTTGCGTCCCTCGGGGGGGACCGGCACCCAGCGGAACATCCGCTCCTCGATCCGCGTCTCGACGCCGCCGAAATAGTCGGAGACCATCAGGCGCAGCCCGACCGGCGGCCGGGTGCGGAGCGCGAGGAGGCCCAGGTAGCGCAGCAGCGAGCCGGTGGAGAGGCCGGTCCGCCGCCGCGCTTCCGGATCGTCCAGTCCGATATAGGAGAGGAGCTGGCCGGAGACCTCGTCCGCGCCGCCCACCTCCCAGCGGAAGGGATAGCGGTACTTGAGCCAGGCGCGCCAGAAGAGCGACAAGGCGCGGTGGTTGAACAGGTCGAGGAAGTCGGTCAGCTCGTCCGCGTCGACGTCGGTCGAACCGATCAGCTCGGTCAGGTAGATGGGGGTCGGCGCCGAGCTGCCGTAGAGACCCATGAAATGGACGATGATCCGGTAGGCCCAGTTGAGCTGGATGGGCTGCCCGTTGTCGTCGAGGTAGTCGGACGTCCGCGGTGTCTCGATCTTGCGGATGTCCGACGGCGGGAAGGTCAGCGAGGCGTCCGGCCGCAGGCGGAGCCCTTCGTCCCGGAAGGGGCCGACGCCGCCGAGCCGCACGGGCGGATCGATCCACCGCTCCAGCAGGTGGAGGAGCTGGAAGAAGTCGAAGAGGTACCCCTCCTCGACCATCTTCCGCGTCAGACCAGCGTCTGCCGGCCCTTGGACGGCGGCCACCACCGCAAGACCTCCCCGGATTCGCTCAATAGAACGATCAGCTCGGTGAACGAGTTCACGTGGCTGTAGAGGGACAGGAATTCGCTCAGCACCTCGCCGAAGAGGAGCAGGTCGCCGAAGTCGTCGAACCGCCGCTCGTCGAGGGTCAGGGTGAGCGAGGTGCCGCGGATCGGCGCGCCGCGGTCGAGGATCTCGCGCGGCGCGAGCCTGGCGCCGGTGAGGCTCTCGATACGCCGCCGGTTGGCCGGCCGCTCGCCCGGATCATAGAGGGCGAGCAGGGTGCGGAAGGCCTCCGGGTTCGACAGGGAGACCAGGTTGAGCGCCATCTGGGAGGTGAACCGCCACTCGGCGCCGGTGCCGAGCCGCGGATAGAGCGGATCGGTGGGGCGCGTGATGTTGCGGAAGCCGGCGAGCTCGAACCGCGCGCCGCCACCGGCCCGCGCGATCTCGTCGATTCCCACCTCCTGGCAGAGCCGGCCGTTGGTGCAGGTGAGCTGGAGCGACAGCGTCTCCTCGCCGGAGAGCTTTCCGCGCACCGCCGAGATGAGCGCCAGATGGGTCTGCCAGGCCCCGGAGGGCGAGCGCCGGTGGGTCACATGGTGATAGACGCCGCGGTCGTCCGCGCTCTCGTCGTCGTGGGCGAACGAGAAGAACGGCGGCCGCTTGAACCGCGCGCCGTCCGCCGTGCGCAGCGCCTCGACCGCGTCCACCGAGAAGACCTCGTAGGCCTCCGGATGGGTGTAGTCGCCGAGCACGCGCTGCTTGTGCTTGAGCTGGGTGACCGTGATCGGCTCGCCGTCGCGCGGGAAGGCGTTGACGATCGGGGTGACGAACAGCCGGACGTTCTCCGGCGTCGGCCGCAGGCTGTCCGGCACCCGGCCGCGGAAGCGCACCTCCAGCTCGAAGCGCCGTTCGCGCGCGCCGAGGGGGAGGTTGCCGATCCCCTCCACGTCGACGAACAGGAACTTCTCCGGGAAGGAGAAGTATTCGGCGAGAAGCCGGAAGCCGGGGAAGCTGGTGGATGGGTACGGCAGCACCGCCTCGGTCTCGGCGAAGCCCACCGGCCGGACCGCTCCATCGGGAAGCAGCCGCTTGCCGTCGCTCCCCCAGCGCAGGAGGATCGAGTCCACCTGCCGCCGCAAGAGGTGATAGAGAGCGAACGCGGTCGCCGGCTCGCCCGCCAGATGGAAGCGGAGCGGGCCGATCCGCAGGCGGCTCGGGTCGGCGCCTTCCTCCAGCTCGAACACCAGCCGCAGGCGCGGCCGGCCGGCTTCGTCCGGAGAGATCGCCGCTTCGGCGAGGCGGAACGGATAGAGGTCCACGTCGTAGGCCGTGCGGAAGCGGCACGGCACTCCGTGCGAGGTCGGGCGCGAATCGGCCAGGAAGCCGCGCGGGACCGTCTGGCGCTCCTTCACCTGCCCCTTGAGCGGCTTGAATTCGAGCAGCGCCATGGAGGGGATGGGGCGCAGATGGTACGGCCAGACCAGGTCGAGGAGGGAGTGGGTCAGCTCCGGGAAATCGTCGTCGAGCTTGCGGCGGACGTTACCGGTCAGGAAGGCGAAGGCTTCGACCAGCCGCTCGACGTGCGGATCCCGGTGGCGCGGATCGGCGAGGTTCAGATAGCGCGCGCGGTCGGGATGGATGCGGGCATACTCCCGCCCGGCCTCGATGAGGTAGCTGAGCTCCTCCTCGTAGTAGCGGTCGATCTCCGGCACGGTCGATGTCCTCGCCAGCAGCCCTTACAGGTCGTCCGGAGAGCCCACGGCGGTATGGCCGGTGCCCGAGATGGTGGTGCGGTACTGCACGCGCGTCGTCTCCTCTCCCTGCTCGATCTCGCCCGTGATGAGGAACGAGGCCCGGAACTCCTTGTCGTCCGATCCCACGAAGCGGACGCGCGGGTTGAGCAACCGGGGCTCGTACGTCTCGACCAGCTTCTGGATCAGGCTGCGCAGCGCGCCCAGCGACGCCGGGTAGCCGGAGTAGTAGGAGGAGACGTCGGGCAGCCCGTAATCGGGCAGATGGGGGACCGCTCCCTGGCGCGTGTTGAGCAGCAGGGCGAGATGAGTGCGTACGGGGTCTCCGACCCACCGGACCGGCGACGGCAGCCGGCCCGGGAGAGACCCCAGCATCTTCTCGAGGAAACCCTCTTCCGACGAACGCCTCGCCATCCCCTCACCCCCGTCCCCTCTCCCATCCCCTCCCGGCCCCCGGGAGAGGGGCGCCCCCTCCCTCGGAGTCCCGCTCTTTCTCCCCCTCTCCCGGTCGGTGGGAGGGGATGGAGGGGGCCGGGGGGTGAGGGGTCCCGATCAGCGGCCTTCCTTCCACGAGTCGGTCCACTCGATGTTGCCATCGAGGTACTTCCAGGTGATCTTCTCGTAGCGGAACGCCACCTCTTCCATGTGCTTGTACTGCTCGAACGCGGGATTGTCCACGTCCGGCATGTAGGGGCGGATGGAGACCACCCGGGCGTCCTTGATCACGTGGTTGAAGTATTCCTTCTCGATTCCCTGGTCGTCGATCTTGAACCACTTGAGCGTCGCCTGCGGAATCACCTTGCCGTTGCACAGGTACTGATAGAGCATCGGTGTCGCCTTGTCATAGTTCTTGATGACGACGAATTCCTTGTGGACACGGGTGCCCGTGGCCGAGCCGTCCTTGCGGTCGGTCGGCATGTAGACCTCGTGGTTGAAGCCCAGGATCTCACAGGTGCCTTCGCGACCCTGGACGTCGCAGGAGCCCTGAATTCCTTCGATCTGCATGTACGACGGAAGAGGCATGGTCGATCCCTCCTTTGGCGGTCCTTACTTCTTCTTCCCCTTGGGCAGCCGCGAGACGAGGGAGAGCGCAACGTCGACGCCCTCGATCTGGAAATGCGGCCGCACAAGCATTTCGACGTTGTAGAAGCCGGGGTTGTCCGCGATGTCGGTGACCTTGATGGAGGCGTCCGAGAGCGGATACTTGGCCTTGGCCTCGACACCCGGGTCCTTCATCTTGGTCACCAGCGTCCCGATCCAGTCCTCCAGCTCGCGCTGCAGGTCGTCCTTCTCCTTGGCCGCGCCGATGTTCTCGCGCTGGATCACCTTGAGGTAGTGGGCGAGGCGGCTGACCAGGAACAGGTACGGCAGCCGCGCCGACAGGCGGCTGTTGGCCGTGGCGTCCTCTCCCCCCTTGCCGGTGTACTTCTTCGGTTTCTGCACCGAGTTGGCGGAGAAGAAGCAGGCGTAATCGCGGTTCTTGTAGAAGGAGAGGGGGATGAACCCGAGCTCCGACAGCTCGAACTCGCGGCGGTCGGAGATCAGGATCTCGGTGGGAATCTTGGTGTTCGTCTCGCCGCCCGCCTCGAAGTGGTGGAGCGGCAGGTCCTCCACCAGGCCGCCCGACTGCGGGCCGCGGACGTTCACGCACCAGCCGTTGTCGGCGAAGCTGCGCGCCATGGTGGCCGCGAAGGCGAAGCTGGCGTTGCCCCACAGGTACTTCCCGTGCGCCTCGCCGCCCGCCTCCTCCTCGAAATGGAAGCTCTTGACCGGATAGGTGTCCTGCCCGTACGGCAGGCGCAGGAGGAAGCGCGGGAAGGTCAGCCCCACGTAGCGGGAGTCCTCCGAATCGCGGAAGCCGCGCCACGAGGCGTACTCCTGCTGGTCGAAGATCGGCGCCATGTCGGGCAGGCGCGGGATCTCCTCGATCTTTTTGCCGAAGAAACGGTCGCCGACCGCGCCGATGAACGGCGCATGGCAGGCCGCGGAGATCTTCGACAGGTTGCGCAGCAGACCGATGTCCGGCGGGCGGTTCTCGAACTCGTAGTTGCCGATGATGGCGCCGATCGGCTCGCCGCCCGGCTGGTCGTACTCCTGGACGTAGACGTGCTTGAAGAGGCCCGACTGCACGGGCTCCGGCACGTCCTCGAAGTCCGCCGCGAGCTCTTCCTTGGAGACGTTCAGGATCTCCAGCTTGATGTTGCGCCGGAAGTCGGTCTTCTCGACCAGGAACTTGAGACCCCGCCATGCCGCTTCCAGCTTCTGGAAGTCTTCCTGGTGCAGGATCTCGTTCACCTGGGCGCTGATCTTGCGGTCCAGGTCGGCGATGACGCTGTCGATCAGCGCCTTGTCGACCCGTTCGACCCCGGGGCCCACCACCGAATGGATGAGGACGTTGAGAGCCTGGGAGAGCTTCCCGCGGTTCGCCTCGACCTGCCCTTCGCCGCCGGCCGTCGCGGCCTGCGACCAGTCCACCTTCTCGAGGAGAGAATCGAGCGCCGACCGCTCTTCGACCACACTCTCCTTCGCCTTTGCAGCCTCGTGCTCGGCCATGTCGTTCGTCCTCTTCTCAGTTGGCCTTGTCCGGAGCGCCCGGATCGGCGCCGCCGGTCATCTCGTCGGGGAGGGGAGCGATACGGTCCAGCTCGCGGGCGATCGCCTCGCGTTGCTGGGGGTCCTTGACGACCTTTTCGAGGGCCTGGCGGAAGTCCCGGTTGGTGATCACCCGCGCTTTCAGGTCGGTGAGCAGCTCGCGGATCTCCAGCATCTTCTTCAGCTCGGGGACGCGCTGCACGACCTCGTCCGGGTTGAACGCCTTCAAGGTGTCGACGTCGAGCTCGACCTTCATCTCGTCCCCGTCCCGGCCGGAGAGCCGGTTGGCCACGTTGAAGGAGAGCTTGAGCTTCTGCTCCTTGAGGACCTCGTCGAAGTTGTCCTTGTTGACGCTGATCTTCTTCCGCTCTTCGAGCGGCGTGTCATCCGGACGCAGGGTGTAGTCGCCCAGAAGGAGGAGCTTGAGCGGCAGCTCGACCTGTTCCTGGGCGCCATCCGTCTTCTTGACGTACCGGATGTTGACGCGGGATGGCGGGACCTCGTTCTGGAAGCTGCGGTTGCGGGACATCCGAGACGACCTCCTCGTGGATTCCGGTTCCAATTGGCGAGCCGCTTTCAAGCAGCATATAACCAAGGATTGGCCAGGGTCAACCGGGGAGAGCGGCGCGCGAGCCGCGGCAGTCCACCCGGATCACCAGGATGCCCGTTCCAGGCCCCCCCCTGCGGAGAGGATGATGCGATAGGATGATCGATAAAGTCAAGTGTATGCGTTGACGAGCTTCCCCTCGACGGAGTACTCTCTTCTCCGGACGGGGCCGGTGACGGTCCTTTTCCGGGCTCTTTGACAACCGACGTACCGGGCCGGGGAAGAAACGGGCTTCTCCCAGCCCGGCCTTTCGAATACGCGCTTCCCGGCGCGGGCCTCCCCCCTTGCCACGCGGGCCTCTCGCCTGCCGAAGCCAGGGACCCGCGCCGGGCCGCAAGCGGCCCGCCTCCCGAAGCGGAGAGCGGAAGTTGCGCATACTTCATTCGCAAACCGAAGCCGATGACCCGCCTCGCGGAGCGACCCGCCGGCCTGGCGAGGCGAGAGGCCCGCATCCCGAAGCCGACGAGGTACGCAGGGGGAACGCGGCTCGCATCGCGAGGCCGGTGGCCGGCTTCGTGGGGCGGGTGGCCCGCAGGGCCGGCCACCGGCGTCGCCGCCCCGAGACCGTCCGCGAGCCGTAACCCCTGTCGACCTGCCACTCCGCCTTCCGGCGCCCCTCCACCAGCAGTCTGGCTTGATCTGCCACAGACTCGCCCGGGCCGACGTCCGACGCGGCCGTCTCCTCGACACTGCAACCGAGCCTCAAGGTGCCGGCCCGCGCCCTCCTGGGACCGCTGGCGTCTCGCCGGCATTCAAGTGAACGGGCCGAAGGCCCGGCCTTATCGCGGAGGGCAGCCGCAAGGGTCACGCCCTCTTGGGACCTTGCGATCCCGGCGGCCGACCGGCGGTGATCGGCAGGCGGGTACTGGCGCTCAGGAAGCGAGCTCGCGGGTTCTTTGCCGGGCTGCCGGAAGAGAGATGTGCTTGCGTGCCCTCTCTTCGCGAAGCGAGCGGCACTACTCAACCTACGTGGAATCGCGCCGAGGCGACTAAGGGCCTGCTACGAAATAAATCAGCCAGGCCCCTCTTTCTCTCGCAGCTTGAAAATGATGATGCTGATGGCCGTCCTCTCCGGCCCAACGGGCCGGGAGACTCC
>Ga0209682_10000124_pt1 | contig 24925 bp, 20 predicted proteins | sample DOMMetBare2Fresh_2_FD_187471 | JGI IMG/M metagenome (GOLD analysis project Ga0209682, IMG submission 187471) | Wetland sediment microbial communities from St. Louis River estuary, USA, under dissolved organic matter induced mercury methylation -... | ecosystem: Environmental > Aquatic >... | reverse complement strand
GTACCTAAGGCCTTGACTTGTCAATTTTTTCTGCGCCGGGATACAATCCTGCGCTTTCAGCCGGCCATTGCACCCAGGAACTTCATGCCTACCATTCGCCTCAAGGAAAATGAGCCCTTTGAAGTCGCATTACGGCGCTTCAAGCGCACGATCGAAAAGAGCGGTCTGCTGACCGAACTGCGCGCGCGCGAGTTCTACGAGAAGCCCACCGCTGAGCGCAAGCGCAAGAAATCGGCAGCGATCAAGCGCCACTTCAAGCGCCTGCGCAGCCAGATGCTGCCGAAGAAGCTCTACTAGTTCTGCGCGAGTCGCCGGCCAAATCCCAAGCGCGCCCTCGTGGCGCGCTTTGTCTTTCTGGAGATACCAATGACGCTCAGAGAGCGAATCAACGAAGACATGAAGGCGGCAATGCGTGCGCGCGCAGCGGATCGGCTGTCGGCGATCCGCCTGTTGCTCGCCGCAGTCAAGCAGAAGGAAATCGATGAACGCATTACCGCCGATGATGCGATCGTGACCACGATCATCGAGAAACTGATCAAGCAACGGCGTGACTCCATCGAGCAGTTCGAGAAGGCGGGCCGCCGGGACCTGGTCGACAAGGAGACCGCAGAACTGACCCTGCTGACCGGGTATCTGCCGCAACAGATGAGCGAAGCGGACCTGCTCACGGTGATTGCCAAGGCGATCCAGGAGACCGCTGCCGCGGGTCCCCAGGCGATGGGCAAGGTTATGGCGGTGCTCAAGCCGCGCGTCGCTGGTCGCGCCGATATGGGCAAGGTCTCGGCACTGGTAAAACAGAAACTCGCCGGCTAAGGCGCCTCCGACGTTGTGATTCCGCAAGGCTTCATTTCCGACCTGCTCGCGCGCGTTGACGTCGTCGACGTCGTGGGGAGGTATGTGCAACTGAAGAAGGCGGGGCAGAACTATCTTGGTCTGTGCCCGTTTCACGGGGAAAAAACGCCGTCGTTCACCGTCAGTCCGTCCAAGCAGTTCTACCACTGTTTCGGCTGCGGTGTGCATGGGACGGCCGTTGGCTTTCTGATGGAGCAGCGCGGGCTTGGATTTGTCGACGCCGTACGTGAGCTCGCCCAACAGGTCGGCATGCACGTGCCTGAAACTCCCGGCGGGCGAGAGGAGGCGTCGAAAGCGCGCGGCCTGTCGGATGCCTTGCTGCAGGCGAGCGAGTTCTATCGACGCCAGCTCAAGGATGCGCCGAACGCGATCGGGTATCTGAAGCAGCGCGGTCTGACCGGCCAGATCGCAGCACGCTTTGCGCTCGGCTACGCGCCAGATGGCTGGCAGTCATTGCGCGAAGTGTTCGATCCATACGAAGACCCGAGATTGGTCGAGGCCGGTCTGGTGATTGCCGATGAGGGCAAGCGATACGACCGCTTTCGTGATCGCGTGATGTTTCCAATCCGGAATCGCCGCGGTGCCGTGATCGGCTTCGGTGCGCGATCAATGGATGGTTCGGAGCCGAAGTATCTGAACTCTCCCGAAACGCCCGTCTTTCACAAGGGCCAGGAGTTGTACGGCCTGTTCGAAGCGCAGGATGCGATTCGGCGCCGGGGTCGGGTGATCGTGTGCGAGGGCTACATGGATGTGATCCAGCTCGTGCAGGCTGGATTCGAAGAATCGGTCGCGGCACTGGGGACGGCGATCACCGGCGTGCATGTCGCAAATCTGTTTCGCACGACCGATCACGTGGTTTTTGCCTTTGACGGTGACGCCGCCGGGCGCAAGGCAGCACGGCGCGCGCTTGAAGCAGCGTTGACCGGCATCGGGGACGCCAAGCGTGCCAGCTTTGTGCTGCTGCCCGAGGGCGAGGATCCGGACAGCTTGGTCAAGCTGCATGGCGCGGCGGCGTTCGAGACGGAACTTGCGCGAGCGATGCCACTTTCGGCCTGGTTCATCCGCACGATTTCGGACGGCAAGGCGCTCGATACGGCCGAAGGTCGGGCGACGCTCGTGGCTGAAGCCAAGCCTCTCCTCTCGTCCATGGCTGCGGGCGCGTTGCGACTGCAGCTGATCGGTGAGGTTGCGGCCGCAAGCCGCATCGCCCCCGACGACGTCGAGTCACTATTTGGTCTGACCCGCTGGCGCCGATTGCCGACTGCGCCTGCGCCACGCGCAAGGAGGGTAGGGGTCGAAGTCGGCGACCTCAAGGCGCGCATCCTGCAATGGCTGATCCTGTTCCCTGAATTGGCGCGCGACTTCAATGCCGAGATCCTGCGCGAGACCGATGCCAGTGAGCAAACGATCGATCGCAAGCTGCGTGAGGTCTGGCGTGCCGCGACCCAGCCGGGGACGCCAACAACCGGCGCGCTGATCCAGGCGCTCGCCGATAGCGAGTTCCATGCCGGGTACGAAGCGATCGCCGCGCAGGGGCTCGCGGGAGACGACGACGCGGCCGCTGCTCGAGACGAGGTTGTTGGCGCGTTCGCCCGACTGGCGCAGCAGCGCCTGGAGGCCCGCCGCGCTGAACTCCTCGCGCGCTATCAGGCGGAACCCTCGGAGGACAATCTGCGTGCCTACCAGCAGGCCGATCGGGAATACGCAAGGCTGCGCTCGGCCGGCTGCACATAGCCGCGAGCATGCTGACCCGCATGAACCTCGGAATTCCTTGGTCGGCTCGGCTATACTCCAATGTTTCCGAAGCCGCCGCGGGCGGCATGGGCCGCGCAAGCGGCCAGAGCAGCGCAAGCAGGCCGCCCCCAAACGGGTGGATCGGCCAACACGCGATGGCGCGCTCTTCATGTGTGGTGGCAGTCTGTTGAAGTTCGGCCGGTTTGGGGCGAGCACCTGCCGCGGACCGTCGCGATGTGCTCGGTCGAACGAGGTCAATCCGGCGTTCGCCGGCACAGTGCGTTGGACTGACGGCAACTGCCGCGACGAATCTGATATCAAAACTGAACCTGACACGGCCTGAAGGATTGCGGTGGCGTTTTTTGCCTACATCTTCGAGGCTTAGTACAAGGTATTTCTCGGGTGGCTGAATGGTCAAGACAATGACGAAGGGCACCAAAGTGGCGGCAAAGAGGTCGACACACGCGTCGGCAAAGGCTTCCAAGGCTTCAAAGGCGGCAGCCAAGCCGCAAGCCAGGACGGCGGGCGCGGGGCCGAAAAAGGTGGCTGCTTTGGAGGCCGGCCGTGAACAGAAGGTCAAGCTGGCAGTCGTGCCAGCGGCGAATGCCCCGGTTGCCAAGGGTCGGCCTGGCCGCAAGCCGAAACAGGCTGAACCTGCAATGGGTGGCGACGCTGGCGGCGATGCCGTGCCAGAGGCCGGCGACGACACTGTCGATCCGGGTGTTCAGGTCGTCGAGAAGCTCAGCGTCAAGCAGCGCGCCAAGGACCGGCGTGCGAAGGAAAAGGCGCTGAAGGAAGCGCTGGAGCGCAGCTACCACGGCACGGTCGAGGATCTTGAGGCCCGCCGCAACAAGCTCAAGGCGCTGATCAAGCTCGGCAAGGAGCGAGGCTTCCTGACCTACGCCGAGATCAACGATCACCTGCCGGACAACCTGGTTGATGCCGAGGCGATTGACGCGATCATTTCGACCTTCGGCGACATGGGCATCCAGGTCTTTGACCAGGCGCCCGACGCCGAAACACTCCTGATGACCGAGAATGCGCCGGCCGCGGCCTCGGAGCTGGATGCCGAGGAAGAGGCCGAAGCGGCACTTTCAACGGTGGACGCCGAGTTCGGCCGAACGACCGATCCGGTGCGCATGTACATGCGCGAGATGGGGTCGGTCGAACTGCTCACGCGCGAAGGCGAGATCGAAATCGCCAAGCGCATCGAAGACGGCCTGAAGCACATGGTGATGGCAATCTCCGCATGCCCGACCACCATCGCCGAAATCCTTGCACACGGCGAAAAGATCCGCGCTGTCGAAGTGCCGATTGACGAGGTCGTCGATGGCTTGATGGACGACTCGGAGGATTTTCCGGCGCGCAGTGCTGCGGTCGCCGAAGAAGACGACGAGGGAGAAGAGACCACCGATATCGGCGCCAGCGGCATGACGGCCGGGCAGCTCGACGAGTTGCGCTCGCGCGCGGTCGAGAAGTTCGATCACGTCGCCAAACTGTTCGACAAGATGCGGGTCGCCTTTGAAAAGGAAGGTTACAAGTCACCGAGCTACGTGAAGGCGCAGCAGAAGATCCTCGATGAGCTGATGTCGCTGCGCTTCACGGCCAAAATGGTCGAGCGGCTGTGTGACTCGCTGCGTGCCCAGGTTGAGGAAGTGCGCAGCCTTGAAAAACAGATCTACGAGATCATGGTGAACAAGTGCGGCATGCCGCGCCCGCACTTTCTCAAGCATTTTCCGGGAGCCGAGACCAACACGCGCTGGGTAACGCGCGAGGCGGACGGAGGCCATCCGTATTCGGAAGTTTTGACGCGCAACCTGCCGGCCGTGCACGAACTGCAGGGCAAGCTGTCGGGTCTTCAGAAGCGCGTCGTGCTGCCGCTCAAGGATCTGCGCGAGGTCTACAAGCAGATGGCCACGGGCGAAGCCAAGGCACGCAAGGCCAAGCGCGAAATGACCGAGGCCAATCTGCGCCTGGTGATCTCGATCGCCAAGAAATACACCAACCGCGGTCTGCAGTTTCTGGATCTGATCCAGGAGGGCAACATCGGCCTGATGAAGGCGGTCGACAAGTTCGAATATCGGCGCGGGTACAAGTTCTCCACCTACGCCACTTGGTGGATCCGGCAGGCCATCACGCGTTCGATCGCCGATCAGGCGCGAACGATCCGGATTCCGGTGCACATGATCGAAACCATCAACAAGATGAACCGGATCAGCCGCCAGATCCTGCAGGAAACCGGTACCGAACCCGATCCGGCGACGCTGGCGGTCAAGATGGAAATGCCGGAAGACAAGATTCGCAAGATCCTGAAGATCGCGAAAGAGCCGATCAGCATGGAAACACCGATCGGCGACGACGACGATTCGCATCTGGGCGATTTCATCGAGGACACCTCGACCGTGGCCCCGGTCGATGCCGCACAGAACTCGAGCCTCGCCGGCGTGACCAAGGAAGTGCTGGACTCGCTGACGCCGCGCGAAGCGAAGGTGCTGAGGATGCGCTTCGGCATCGAGATGTCGACGGACCATACGCTGGAAGAGGTCGGTAAGCAGTTCGACGTCACGCGCGAGCGCATCCGCCAGATTGAGGCCAAGGCGTTGCGCAAGTTGCGGCACCCGAGCCGGTCAGACAAGCTCAAGAGCTTCCTGGAGTAGTCGGTGGGCGGCGCTGGCGATCGATTACGCTGCTCGTTAGCGTCCCCAATGAGCGGGCCGTTAGCTCAGTCGGTTAGAGCAGAGGACTCATAATCCTTTGGTCGTTGGTTCGAGTCCAACACGGCCCACCAAACCATGCGTCGAGACCCTTCCGAGTCCTCTGGGCGCCTGCGGCACCCGCAGCGGACTCGCTCGCGCCTTACACTGGGCGGCGCTCGCTCCTTTGGTCGTTGGTTCGAGTCCAACACGGCCCACCACACCATGCATCGAGAACGCTCCAAATCGTGCACCGCCCGACAGAGATAGAACAACCACTTGTCCGACTACCACGACTTTGACCATTTCGGCCTCGACCCGCTGATCGTTGCGGCGGTGAAGGAGATGGGCTACACGACGCCCACGCCGATCCAGTCGAAGGCGATCCCGATCGTCCTGAAAGGCAAGGACGTGATGGGCGCGGCGCAGACCGGCACCGGCAAGACGGCCGGCTTCGCCCTGCCGATCATCCAGCGCCTGCTGCCGCACGCAAGCGCCAGCATGTCGCCGGCGCGTCATCCGGTGCGCTCGCTGATTCTGGCGCCGACGCGCGAACTGGCGGAGCAGGTCGCGGACAACTTCAAGAAATACATCAGCAAGACCGCGCTGCGCTGCGCAACCGTCTACGGCGGCGTCGATATGGATCCGCAGACGCAGGCGCTGCGTACGGGCGTCGAGATCATCGTGGCCACGCCGGGCCGCCTGCTCGATCACCTGCAGCAGAAGAACACTTCGCTCGGTCAGGTGCAGATCGTCGTGCTCGATGAAGCCGACCGGATGCTCGACATGGGCTTCTTGCCCGATATTTCGCGCATCCTGAACCTGCTGCCGAAAGAACGGCAAAGCCTGATGTTCTCGGCCACGTTCTCGGAGGAGATCAAGAAGCTCGCGGCGAACTTCCTGCGTGATCCGCAGTTGCTTGAAGTCGCGCGTCGCAACGCGCCGGCCGAGCTGATCAAGCAGGAAATCGTCAAGGTGCACGAATCCGAAAAGACCGACGCATTGCTGACGTTGCTGAAGACGCGTGGGCCGGACGACGGGCGCATGAAGCAGGTGCTGGTGTTCGTCAATGCCAAGATCGAATGCCGCCGTCTTGCGCGTCAGCTGCAGAAGGCCGGCGTGAACGCGGACGCGATCCATGGCGACAAATCGCAGGACGAGCGGACGAAGGCGCTTGAAGGGTTCAAGAAGGGCGAGATCGAAGTGCTGGTCGCCACTGATGTCGCGGCGCGCGGACTCGACATCGTCGAACTGCCCGCGGTGATCAACTACGACGTCCCTTTCAATGCCGAGGACTACGTGCACCGGATCGGTCGCACCGGCCGCGCGGGCGCCTCGGGCCTGGCGATCATGCTGATGACGGGGGCCGACGAGCGCGGCGTGCGCGCGATCGAGCAGTTGACCAAGCAGAAATTCGAAGTCCAGTCACTCGCATTCGAGCGCGCCGCACGGCCGGATCGCGGAGAGCGGACGGAACGCGGAGAGCGGCGTGAGCGCCCTGCGCGTCGCGAAGGCGCGCCGCGCTCGACCGCCCGGAGCGCGCCGCCGTCGCCGGTGGATGATTTCTTCACCAAACCCTACGAGCCGGTCGCTTCTGAATCCGCCGCGACCGATACCGATGAGGCTGCGCCGCGCGAACGCGGCAAGAAGGCTGCGCGGGTCGCGGCCTTGCTCGGCGGCACGAAGCGCTGACCCGCGCCGCGATCAGGTGCTGGACGCCAGCGCCTGCTCCAGATCCCACAGGATGTCGTCGATCGACTCGATGCCGATCGACAGCCGCACCATCTCAGGCAGTACGCCGGCGGCGCGTTGCTCTTCTTCCGACAACTGGCGGTGTGTGGTTGAGGCCGGATGAATCACCAGTGACTTCGCATCCCCGATGTTCGCCAGGTGAGACAGGAACTGCAGGCGGTCGATGAACTTCTCGCCAGCCGCCGCCCCCCCTTTGATGCCGAACGTCAGCACGCTCGACGCACCTGGCTCGCCGTCGACGGAGCGCAGGTATTTCTTCGCCAGCGCGTAGTACGGACTCGACCTCAATCCGGGCCAGTTGACCCACTGCACGCGAGGGTGCGCTGCGAGGAACTGAGCGACCCTGCGCGCATTCTGCACGTGCCGATCCATACGTACATGCAGCGTCTCCAGCCCCTGCAGCAGCAGCCAGGCCGACAGCGGCGCCAGCGACGAACCGTGCACGCGCAGCACCTCCATGCGCGCCTTCATCGTGTAGGCAAAGTCGCCGAACGTTTCCCAGAACTTCACGCCGTGATAGCCCTTCGATGGCAGCACCATGTCGGGGAACTTGCCGTTGCCCCAGTTGAACTTGCCCCGTTCTACCAGCACGCCACCGATCGTGGTGCCATGTCCACCCATGTATTTGGTGGCCGAATGCACGACGATGTCCGCGCCCCAGTCCAGTGGCCGGCACAAATACGGCGACGGCATGGTGTTGTCGATCATCAGCGGGACCTGCGCCTCGTGCGCGATCGCTGCCACACGCTCGATATCGAGCACGTTGATTTTCGGGTTCCCCAGCGTTTCGCCGTAGACAAGCCGCGTGTTCGGTCGGATCGCGTTACGGAAGTTCTCGGGCTCGTCGGGATCGACGAAAGTCGTCTCGATTCCCATCTTGGGTAGCGTGACCGAAAACTGCGAGTACGTGCCGCCGTAGAGCAGAGACGAAGACACGATGTGCTCGCCCGGCTGCACGATGGCGAGAATTGCCGTCAGCTGTGCGGCCATGCCGCTCGATGTGGCTAGCGCGGCACGGCCGTTCTCCAGCGCTGCGACGCGCTCTTCGAAGACCGCAACGGTCGGATTGCTGATGCGCGAATAGACGTTGCCGAAGGTCTGCAGGTTGAACAGGCTCGCCGCGTGGTCGGCCGAGTCGAACACGTAGCTCGTCGTCTGATAGATCGGCTGGGCACGGCTGCCCGTCACTGGATCGGGCAATTGGCCGGCATGCAGGCAAAGGGTCTCGATACCGAATTGTCTGTCGCTCATGGTCGTGATCCGTTGTTCATGATCCGTTGTCCGTGCACTGCGATCCACGGATCACAGATAGCGGATCACTAATAGGGAAGTTGCCGCGGCCGCTTGGCCGAAATCACGCGCGTATTGACGCCCGCCCAGTTCAAACCGCCGTACAGCCGGCCGTGCTCGATCTTCACGCAGCGGTCCATCACGACATCGAGTCCAGCCGTGCGCGCCTTGTCGGCCGCGGCCTGGTTCACGACGCCGAGCTGCATCCACAGGCACTTGGCGCCGATCGCGATCGCGTCGTCCGCCAGCGGGCCGATGTCGTCGGCCTTGCGGAAGCAGTCCACCAGGTCGATCGGCCCCGCATGTCTCGCGGCCGTCTTCAGGTCCGGGTAACAGCGCTGACCGAGCACCTCATCGTACTTCGGGTTTACCGGGATCATCGTATAGCCGTGCTCAAGCAGATACTTGCCAACAAAGAAGCTCGGGCGATGCCACTCCGCGCTGATGCCGACGATCGCGATACGGCGGCAGTCGTGCAGGATCCGGCGCAGTGTGGGAATGTCGGAGTTGTCGGACATGGGGTCGGTTAGTCAGTCGCCGTCGGTGCGATTGTAGAAGGCGCGGCCCAGCGTTCGCGCCACAGTTCGACGGCACGCGCAAGAAAGGCTTCACGCGAATCAGCGCCCAGGCGCGCAAATCCAAGGTGCTGCCAGGCGCGTTCCAGTTCGGGTAATGCACCGAATCGATCGACCGGCAGCGCGCCGGTCTGCTTCGACAGCTTTTCGCCCGCTGCATTGGTCACGATGGGCAAGTGCATGTAGCGTGGCGTCGGGTAGCCGAGCGCACGCTGAAGAAAGATCTGGCGCGGCGTGTTGTCGAGCAGATCGGCGCCGCGCACCACATCGGTGATGCCCTGCGCCGCATCGTCGACCACCACCGCCAGCTGATACGCCCACAACCCGTCGGCGCGGCGCACGACGAGGTCGCCAACGTCACGCTCGAGTCGTTGCGCAAAGTGACCGAGCGCGCGATCGTCGAAGCCGACGGTTTCAGCCGGTACGCGCACCCGCAGCGCACGTGCCGGCCGACCCCGTGTTCCATCGCGACATGTGCCCGGGTAGATCCCTTGCGGCATCCCGGACTGCGCCGCCATCTCATCGATATCCTTGCGCGAGCATGCGCAGGCGTAGACGAGCCCCATTTGCTGCAGGCGTTCCAGGGCGGCTTCGTAAAGCGCGGCTCGGTCGCTTTGAAACACGACGGGCTCGTCGCTCTCCATGCCGAAGGCGGCCAGCGTGTCGATGATGTCAGCTGCGGCGCCCGCGGCCGCGCGCGGCCGGTCGAGATCCTCGATGCGGACCAGCCACGTTCCGCCGTGTGCGCGCGCGTCGAGCCAGCTCGCCAACGCGGCCACCAGCGAGCCGGCGTGCAGCGCTCCGGTTGGCGAGGGGGCAAAGCGTCCGCGGTAGGCGTAAGCGGCTGAATCGGCTGCGGCCATTCTTCGGGCTCGTGTTTATGGTCGGTTGAAGGGACAATAGCGCCCTGCGCCGTCGTTTCTGTCCATGACCCATCGCCCTGCCACCGTCTTCCTGACACTGCCGCCCGAGCCGGAAGTGGCAGGGGAGCTGCTGCGCCTGGCGATGGGGCTGGGACGCTTCACATGGATCGGCAATCTGGGACTCGCGCTGCTGCTGGTCATGGCCCTTTGGGGAAGCCCGCAGGCGCTGGCGGGGCTGGGCTGGTGGGTCGTGCTCGGCATCGTGCTGCTGACGCGCGGCGTCTATAGCGCACGCCAGGTGGCGCGACGGGATCTGCCCGACGAGGCCGCGCATCGCATCTATGCACTCTTCGCTGCGACGGAGGGCGTGCTGTGGGCCGGCGGCTTGATCGCGCTGCCCGCGCCGACGCCGGTAGGGATGGTGCTGCAGTTCGGCTTGTCGATCGCCGCCGTGGTCGGCTCGCTTCTGCCCTATGGGGCGATCCCGCGCGCCTGGCTGGCCAGCGTGGTGCCACTCGGATTTGCGCAGCTGGCCATTTTGCTGACGCGCGATCTGCCGATGGTGTTGCCACTCGCCTTCGCCTGGGTGATCTGCATGGGCATCGCGGTGTATGCGTCGCTGCGTCTGCAGCGCGGAATCGCCGAAAACCTGCGCCTGCGTTTCCAGGCGCAGGAAGCGGCAACGCTCAAGGAGCAGACGCTGCTCGAGTTGAACCATGGCCGCGATCAGCTGCGGCTCGCGCTCGAGGCGATCGATGCCGGCATCGGTGATACCAACGTCGTGACGGGTGAACGGTTCTTCTCCGCCCGCTATGCCGAGATCCTTGGCTATTCGGATCGCACTGCATTCATGCAGGCGCATCGCTTTTCCGAGGCATTGCATGACGACGATCGTGCGCGCGTGCTCGAGGCACGCCGGCGCCACATTGAAGAGGGCGTTCCATTTCGCGAGGAATTCCGTCTGCGCACTGCGCGCGGCGATTACATCTGGGTGCAGGCGCGCGGCGAATCGACACGCGGCGCGGATGGTCGTGCCACACGCTTCGTCATGTCAATTGTCGATGTCACCGCGCGGCGCGAGGCCGAGGTGAAACTCATCACGAGCGAACGGCGCTACCGTGCGCTGGTCGAGGCTTCGCCGTCATTGATCTGGATGTGCGATGGCGATGGCAGATTGACCTTTGTTTCGACACGCGGTAGCCGCGGCCTATACGGCTATGAGCCGCGCCACATGCTGGGCAAGCATGTGACATCGTTCAACGCGCCGGAGTTCGGCCGCCGCGAATTCCTGCGGCGGTTTCTGCCCGTATTTCACGGGTTGCCGGTCTACGACATCGAAGCCACGCACATCTCACGCACGGGCAAGTCGATCCACGTCACGGTCAGTGCGCTGCCCACGTTGGACGCCAACGGCAAGGTCGAATCGGTGCTGGGTATCTGCACCGACATTACGGCCCTGAAGGGGCGCGAGCGCGAATTGCACGTGGCACTGCGCAATCAGCAGGTGATTTTCGATGCGGCGGGCGAGGGCATTGCATTCGTTCGCGATGGCGCGATCGAAAGCGCCAACGGAGCGTTGGCCAAGATGCTCGGCGTGACGCGCGAATGGTTGATCGGCCGTCAGGTGCGCGAAATCCTGGCGCGTCCGGGCGATTGGGAGGATATCCGGCGGGTCACACAAGCGGCCGGGCAGCAGGGCGAAGCGGCCAACCACGAAGTGATGATGCGCGCGCCCGATGCGAACACGGGAAGCCGCAGCGTATGGTGCCAGCTGACCTCCCGCAGCGTTGGCGATGACGGAGAGACGGACGCTGCGGCCACCATGATCCTGGTGTTGACCGACATCACCACACTGAAGCGCCGCGAGGAACTGGCGTGGCATCAGGCGAACCACGACGAGTTGACCGGCCTGCCGAACCGCCGCCTGCTGGTCGAAAACGCGCGCCGCCTGCTGTCCGTGGCGATGCGCCGCAAGCGCCTGGCCGCCTTGATGCTTCTCGACCTCGACGGCTTCAAGGAGGTCAACGATGTGTTCGGCCACGCCCATGGCGATACGCTGCTGCGCCGAGTGGCGCTGCGGCTGTCGAGCGTGCTGCGCGAGTACGACCTGGTGGCGCGCACCGGCGGCGACGAATTCGTGGTGCTGTTGCCGGAGATCGACGAACCTCTGGTAGCCAATCACGTGGCCGAAAAGCTGATCGCCGCCGCGGCGGACAACATTGAGGACACCGGTCGTTCGGTGCGCATCCGCGCCAGCGTCGGCATTGCACTTTTTCCCGCCGACGGCCAGGACTTCGACAGTCTGATGGTGCGCGCCGACGCCGCCATGTATGCCGCCAAGGCGGCCGGCAAGAACCAGTACCGTCTTGCCTCGCCCCCCGAGGACCCCGCGGTACCCTTGCATTGAAAGGCCCGGATACGGGCGCATTCACGTTGCCTGTGCGGCCCGGCGCAAGTACTATCTGTCGCTGTTCTTAAGCCTTGACCCACTACATCATGGGGTACGTGCGGATTGCTCGACCCGGTCCGACGCAGTGCGCTCTGCGTGCCGCGCCGCACGCTGACCCCGCGTCACAGGTGCCACGGAGCAAGCGCACTTGAGCGCCGCTGGATCCGCGCCACCGGTTTCTGTGCAGTCGCTGCTTGACAGTGAGCGTCGCCTTCTGGCCGCCGCGCTGCTATTGCTGGCTGCGGTTGGTCTGGCATTGTTCGACCGGTCGAGCTGGATCGGGCTTTGGACCGTTCTGACCATGGCGACCGCAGCGACGCGCTGGCTCGTGGCGCGCTGGAGCGAACCGACGAGTTCTTCCGGGGCGATGCGGTCAGTCACCGGCCTGCACTTGACCGATGTCGGCCTGTGGACGGCGCTGCTGCTGACGACGCCGGCGTCGAACGGCGCCAATGGCGTCGGCGGCTTCGGCGCCGCGGGCGCGGTCTTGCTGGCGAGCATTTCGCTGCGCCATGTTGCGCCGGTCTGCACTCTGGTGATTGCTGGCTGGATGGTCGCGGCGGTGATCGTGATCTGGAATGTCGCGGTCGCACCTATGTTTCTTGCCGGATTCCCGCTCTGGATTTTCGCGGTCTGGCGGTCGGCGCGTGCTCCGGTAGACGCGCAATTTCCACAGCAAGTCCCTGCGCCGGCGGCTTTGATCAACGAACCGGCACCGGCCGAGCCGGCGGCTGGCGGACTGGATCGTACGACTGAGCTGTACGCACGTCTGCCTGGACTGGTCTGGAACGTCAACGCCCGCGGCCATGTGACCGAGGTGCGTGGCGATGCGCCGTGGCGCTGGGGCCTGCGCATCGGCGCCTATGAGCGGCCTCACTGGGCAGAGGCATTCGCCTTCGACGAGTCGAGTCGTGCTGAGGTCGAGAGTGCAGTTGCGCGCGCCATTGCCGGACAATCAACGTTTGACGTGCTCAACCGACGGCGCACTCGCCTGGGAGCGCTGGTGGCGCTCCGCAGTCATTTCGTTCCGTTCTCGTCACCGGAAACCGAGAGCCTGGGCGAATCCAACGCGTCGGCGCTGGTGCTGGATACGATTGCCGGTCCGCACGAGTTGATCGAGGTCGAGCAACTGCGTCGCAGTCGTGCGCAATACAAATCGCTGGTCGATGCGTCGGCAAGCCTCATCTGGGCGTGCGATGAGCATTTCCGCATCACGTTCGCGAGTCGGCGCGCGGCGCGTGAGATCTACCGCTGTGAACCACATCATCTGATCGGCCGGCCGGTATCCAAGCTGCTCGCCGAGGGCGTCGATCAGCGCACCGCACTCCGAGCGCTGGCCGGCTTGCGTGCCGGCGAATCGCTGCGCGATGTCGAAATGACCCATGGCGCCTTCGACCATGCCAAGGTGGCGGTCGCATTGACCGCCGCGCCGCTGCACGCCAGCGATGGCGCATTCCAGGGCGCGGTCGGGACGGTGACCGACCTGACGATCATGAAGCAGCGCGAATCGAGACTGGCTGAAGCGCTGCAGGTCGAACGCACGGTGCTGGACGCGGCCGGCGAGGCCATTGCGGTGGTCAAGGGCGGCAAGGTGCTGCGCTGTAACGATGCCTTCATGCGGCTGCTTAAGGCGGAGCCGGCGCATCTGGCGCGTTCCGATCTGGCTGAATACTTCGAACGGCAGGAGGACTGGAGCGAGATTGCCGGCGCCGCCGAGTTCGCGCGCGGTGAAGATCGTGCAACCGTCAAGGAGCTGCAGATTCGCCAGGGCGCACGCAAGGACGGCGCGTCGATGTGGTGCCAGGTCACCGCGCGCATGGTGGCACCCGATGAGCTCGTGATCGTGCTGGTGGACATCGATCAGATCCGTCGCCGCGAAACCGACGCGTTGCATGTCGCACACCACGATGAGCTGACGGGGTTGCCGAATCGTCGTCTGCTCGCCACGCGGGCTCAGTCGGCGCTGGCTTCTGCCGCGAGTGGGCGCAGCCTGTGCGCGGTGCTCGCCCTCGACCTCGACGGCTTCAAGGCAATTAACGATCGCTTTGGCCACCGCATGGGCGATGTCGTCTTGCGTGAAATCGCGCACCGGCTGCTGCGGGTCGTGCGCCCACACGACACGGTGGCACGGCGCGGGGGCGATGAATTCGCCGTGCTGCTGCCCGATGTCGGAACGCGTGTCGACGCGGAGCGCGTTGCCTCGCGACTGCTGCATGCCGTGGGCCAGCCGCTGATTCTCACCGGCGGGCGCGAAGGTTGGGTGTCGGCCAGCATCGGTATCGCGCTGGCGCCGCAGCAGGGCATCGACCTGGAGCGGCTGCTGCAGGTCGCTGATGCGGCGATGTATCACGCCAAGCTGCGCGGCAAGAACCGCTATGAGTTTCCCGCCGACGCGGCTGTGCTGGAAGGGCCGCGTGCAGTAGCGTCGCATTAGGGCGCGCCGTCCGCCGCGGCGCCCGGCCAGACACAGAGCGCTGCGCGACGGAGCATCCAGCATGTCCGCTGCGCCGCCGACGCCTCAGATACAGTTTTGGAAAATCGGCACGCAGGCCGGGCTTCGATCGCCTCTGCCCGGGCGCCTGATCGTTTGCGTCATTGCGGCCGGAATCGATCGGGAAATGGCTGAAGCTTCGGTTCAATTGCCGGACAGGAGGAACTGATGGTCACGGTGCGCAAGTCCGAAGAGCGGGGTTTTGCTGACCACGGCTGGCTGCGCTCGTATCACAGCTTCTCGTTCGCGGACTACTACGACTCGCGGCACATGGGTTTCTCCTCGCTGCGCGTGATCAACGAGGACCGCATTGCATCCGGCAGCGGCTTCGGCACGCATGGTCATCGCGACATGGAGATCATCAGCTACGTGCTTGACGGTGAACTGGCGCACAAGGACAGCATGGGCAACGGGTCGGTGATCCGTCCCGGTGATGTGCAGAGGATGAGCGCCGGTACGGGCGTGATGCATTCCGAGTTCAATCACGCGCAGGATCGCACCACGCATTTCCTGCAGATATGGATCGAGCCCGATGTGCGCGGCATCCGTCCCGGCTATGAGGAAAAGCGTTTCGACGCCAGCGAGAAGCGGGGTCGGCTGCGCCTCGTCGCATCGCCTGACGGCGCCGATGGCTCGGTGACCATTCACCAGGATGCACGACTGTACGCGGCACTGCTGGACGGGAGCGAGACCGCAACGCACATGCTGGCGCCGGGCCGCAAGGCCTATCTGCACGTCGTGCGTGGCGCCGTCGAGGTCAACGGCGTGGCGCTATCCGCAGGTGACGCGGCGATGGTGCGAGACGAATCGGAATTGCGTATCACGCACGCCCGCGACGCAGAAGTGCTTCTGTTCGATCTGCACTAGCATCATCTTGCATCGTTGGCGGAGAAATCATGGGCAATGGCAATCAGGACCTGCTGGCGCTGATCGGTCGCGTCCTGCTGGCGTTGATGTTCGTTCTGGAAGGCGTCTCGAAAATCGGTGGATTCAACGACACCGTTGGCTATATCTCGTCGCGGGGTCTGCCGCTGCCGACCGTGCTGGCCGGGGCGGCCATTGCCGTCGAGATCGGCGCCGGAGCGGCGCTCATCGTTGGCTACAGGACTCGCTGGGCGGCCCTGGTGCTGGCCTTGTTCACCCTGCTTGTGAGCGTCCTGTTTCACAACTTCTGGGCGGTGCCGGCCGGTCAGAGGATGGTGGAATACCTGATGTTCATGAAGAACATTGCGGTGGCAGGCGGCATGTTTGTGCTCGTGGCGTTTGGTGCTGGACGGTGGAGCCTGGACGGTCGCGCTGGCAAGTGATCCCTATGCACGGCGCAGTCCGGCTTGCCGCAGGGCCTCGTGCGTGCAGCATTCGATCGATTCAATGGCCGGCCGTAGCGCTACGCGAGCGTTCTCGTGAGAAAAGCGGCGATTTCACCCAGCTCTTCCGCGCTCAGCGAATGCTGCATCGGATACTCATGCCATTGCACCGCGTAGCCGAGCGCACGCAGCCGATCGCGGGAAGCGGCCGCGCGCTCGATCGGAATCACCGGATCGCTGCTTCCATGCGCCATGAGGATCGGCACCGCGGCGCTGGCTGATGCACGCTCGGATGACAGCGTGTCCGCAAGCGGCAGGTATCCAGACAGCACCATCAGCCCAGCCAGCGTCTCGTTTTGGCGCAGTCCGGTCTGCAGCGTGATCGCCGCGCCTTGAGAAAAGCCGGCGAGCACGATGCGTGAGCGTGCCACGCCGCGTTCGACTTCGCGCGCAATCAGTTGCTCGACCGCGCGTTGCGATGCGCGAATGCTCGCCTCGTCTTCGCGCCGGACCAGATCGGTGCCAAGGATGTCGTACCACGCGCGCATCACATAGCCGCCGTTGATGGTGACCGGCATCATCGGCGCGTGCGGGAACACGTAACGTACTGCAGGCGCGCCCATCGTTTCGAGTTCGCGCACGACGGGCACAAAGTCGTAGCCGTCGGCGCCCAGTCCGTGCAACCAGATCACGCTGGCGTCAGGGGCATCACGGGTCTGCAGTTCGACGCAGGCCAGCACATCGGGCGTCGGGTGTCGGGTGTCGGGAGAGCTTGGCATCGAGTGCTCGGTCAAGATGATTGATCGTCAGAGTCTTGAAGCATTCAAGGGGACGCTCAGGTGCCGTCCACGCCCGACGCCCGACGCCCGACACCCGACTGCGCGCGCAGCGCGCTCTTCGGCCGAAACGCGCGGATCACTTCATCATTCGTTTCGATGTATGGGCCGCCTATCAAGTCGATGCAATAGGGTACGGCGGCAAAGATGCCTGGCACTTTCGGCTTGCCACTGTCATCGCGCAGGCCCTCGAGCGTTTCCTGGATCGCCTTGGGTTGTCCGGGAAGATTGATGATCAGTGCCGCGTGGTCGGCCGTTTCGCGGATGACCGCGACCTGTCGTGACAGGATGGCGGTCGGTACGAACTCAAGCGAAATGCGCCGCATCTGCTCGCCGAAGCCGGGCATCACCCGCGTCGCCACCGCAAGCGTGGCTTCGGGCGTGACGTCCCGGCGCGCCGGTCCCGTGCCGCCCGTCGTCAGGACCAGATCGCACGCGACATCGTCGATCAGTTCCTTCAGCGCGGCTTCGATCGCGGCACGCTCATCGGCGATCAGGCGTTCGTGCGACTGCCACGTTGAGCGCAGTGCGCGGCCGAGCCAGTCGCGCAGACCCGGCAGGCCCTGGTCCTGATAGACGCCCGCGGACGCGCGATCCGAAATCGATACGAGTCCTACGATCAGGTCATCCGGGTTGCGGCGCTTTGCTCTCATGTGTTCGATACGCGCAAGGTCGCATGCAGCCATCGATACAGGTCGCGCGCATGCCGCGGCGCGCTGCCGGTCGCCAGCTCACGGCGCGCGGCGCGGATCGTCGCGCGCAGCGGTTGCGCATCGATGTCGGGATAAGTGCTCAGCAACTCCGTCAGCGCCCCGTCGTCTTCGAGCAGTCGGTCGCGCCAGCGCTCGCAGCGATGCATCAGTTCGACCGCCGCGCGTGAATCTCCGGTCACCGCGGCCAGCGCCTGCTCGATCGGCTCGGCTTCAACGCCGCGCATCAGCCGGCCGACATACTGCAGCTGCCGGCGGCGACCCTCGTGATCGGTGATGCGGCGCGCGGCGGCGATCGCCTCACGCAGTTTCTCCGGCAGATCAACGCGGGCCAGCTGATCGGCGTTCAGACCCACAAGCGCAACACCCAGATCCTGCAAAGCGGTCATTTCCCGCTTGCGTTGCGTCTTGCTGGGACGCTCATCCTGGGTGACCACGGCAGGAGCGATCGAGGCGGTCTTCATCGGCGGCTATCATAGCGGCCCGCCGCTGAAGTCCTGTCGATGAGCTCCCCGTTTGCACTTTCCGATGAGCGCCTGCGCGAGCTGGCCGTGACCGTGCTTGATCACGCGCGCAGGCTTGGTGCCAGCGACGCGTCATGTGAGGTTACGGAGGCCACGGGCCTGTCCGTGTCGACGCGCAAGATGCAGGTCGAAACCATTGAGCACACGCGCGACAAGGGACTGAGCGTCACCGTTTACCTTGGCCAGCGCCGCGGTAACGCATCGACCTCGGACTTCGCGCCGGTGGCGATCGCACAGGCCGTCGAGGCCGCTTACAACATCGCACGCTTCACCGCTGAGGATGACGCGGCGGGGTTGCCCGATGCCGACGTCCTCGAGCGTGCACCGCGCGACCTCGATCTGTTTCATCCGTGGGATCTGGATACCGATGCCGCCATCGAGCTGGCGCGCCGCTGCGAGCAGGCGGCCTTCAACGTCAGTCGGCAGATTACGAACTCCGAAGGCGCAAACGTCTATACCAACTCCGGGCGTTTCGTGCTCGCCAACACGCGCGGTTTTGTGGGCGGATTTGCGTATTCGCGCCACTCGGTCTCGGTCACCCCGATCGCGAAGAACAGGGACGGCATGCAGCGCGACGACTGGTACTCGTCGTCGCGCTTGGCCGGCGAACTCGCCTCTCCCGAGGCGATCGGCGACTACGCGGCGCGCCGCGCGCTGGCGCGCCTGTCGTCGCGCAAACTCGGCACGCGCCAGTGCCCGGTGCTGTTCGAGGCGCCGCTGGTGTGCGGCCTGATCGGCAGCTTTGTGCAGGCCGCCAGCGGCGGTGCGCTGTACCGAAAAGCTTCGTTCCTGGTCGATGCGCTGGGCAAGCCGCTGTTCGCCCCGCACTTGTCCTTGCACGAAGATCCGTACATTCCGCGGGCGTCAGGTTCCGGAGCTTTCGACGAGGAAGGCGTGCGCGGCCTGCAGCGCGATGTGATCGCCGATGGCGTGCTGACCGGGTACTTTCTGTCCAGCTATTCGGCGCGCAAGCTCGGCATGAAGACGACCGGCAATGCGGGCGGCGCGTACAACCTTGAATTGCATTCGAAACTCACACAGCGCGGTGACGATTTCGCCGCGATGATCCGGAAGCTGGGAACCGGGCTTCTTGTGACCGAGCTCATCGGGCAGGGCGTCAACTATGTCACCGGCGACTACTCGCGGGGTGCCAGCGGCTTCTGGGTCGAGGGCGGCGAGATCCGTTACCCGGTCGAAGAGATCACGATCGCCGGGCGGTTGCCTGACATGTTCGCCGGCATTGTCGCGGTCGGCGCCGATCGTTACGAGAGGGGTGGCAGGATCACGGGCTCCGTCATCGTCGAGGGCTTAACCATTGGTGGCGCATAAGGCTCTGGCCTGGCTTTTCGATGCAAATACCGTTTGCCCCTGGCCGGGCTTTGACTAAACTCTGCGGTGGAGTCGGTTCCAGGGCGGCGGGTGAACTCGCGGCACTCCGGCTCGCGTTCCCCGTCGACTCGATATAACGCAAGGAGAACTTATGCAACGTCGTTCATTCATGGCGCGAGCCGCGATCGGCACAGCGGCGGCGGCCGCGGTCGTCGCCGCGCCGGCCGTGCGCGCGCAGGCCGCCATTCGCTGGCGGCTTGCGTCCAGCTTCCCCAGGAGCCTCGACACCATCTACGGTGGTGCCGATGTGTTCGCCAAGGTCATCAAGGATGGGTCGGGCGGCAAGTTCGAGGTGTCCGTCCACCAGGGCGGTGAACTGGTGCCTGCCTTTGGCGTCGTTGACGCGGTCCAGAACGGCACCGTCGAGGCGGCGCATACGGCGCCGTATTACTTCTTCGGCAAGGACGAGACCTTTGCCTTCGACTGTGCGGTGCCCTTTGGGATGAACTCGCGCCAGCAAACGGCGTGGATGTATGAAGGCAACGGCTTGAAGCTTCTGCGGGAGTTCTACAAGCAGTACAACATCGTCAACTTTCCGCTCGGCAATACCGGCGCCCAGATGGGTGGCTGGTACCGCAAGGAAATCAAGACGCTCGCCGACATCAAGGGCATGAAGATGCGCATTGGCGGCTTCGGCGGAAAGGTTCTTGCCGCGATTGGCGGCGTGCCGCAGAACATCCCGGGTGGTGAGATCTATCCGGCGCTGGAGAAAGGCACGATCGATGCCACCGAATGGATCGGGCCGTACGATGACGAGAAGCTGGGCTTCAACAAGGTCGCCAAGTTCTACTACTACCCCGGCTGGTGGGAGGGTGGCCCGCAGCTGTCGCTGTACGTGAACCAGAAAGCCTGGGATGCGCTGTCGGCAGAGTACAAGGCTCTGGTGACGGCCGCCGCATCGCACGGGCACGTCGTTATGCAGGCGCGTTACGACGCGCTGAACCCGGCGGCGCTGAAGCGTCTCGTCGGTTCGGGGACGCAATTGCGCGCGATGCCGCGCCCGGTGATGGATGCCGCCTTCAAGGCGGCCAATGAGGTATATGCGGAGCTGAATGCCAAGAACCAGAACTGGAAGAAGATCTACGATGACTGGGTCAAGTTCCGCAACGACGAGATCCTGTGGTTCCGCGTGACCGAGCGCGAGTTCGACAACTTCATGTCGGCACAGAAGCTGTAGTCCGCCTTCCGCCAAGTGCAAAAACCCCGCCGACGCGGGGTTTTTGCTATGTGGGTGAAGCTACTTCTTCTGCGCCGATTCCTGGAGTTGGCGTTGGATCTCCTTCATCGGATCGACTTCTTCTTCCTTCGACGGCTCGTCAGTCTTGGCCGGCTCGCCCTCTTTCGGCGCCTCCAGCGCCTTGAGCGGATCGACCGCGGGTGAGGGCTGGTCTGACTGCAGCTCGATCTTCACCTTGTCGATATCGACCTTCTGTTCCTTCTCGAACGCCATCGTCACCAGGCCGGGGAAGATGATGACCAGCGCCACCATCACGACCTGGATGCAGACGAAGGGGACTGCACCCCAGTAGATCTGCTCGGTGGTGACCTTCGCGATCGGCTTCTTGGTGACCCGGTCCGTGTAGTCCTCGTGCGCGGCCACGCTGCGCAGATAGAACAGTGCGAATCCGAACGGCGGATGCATGAACGAAGTCTGCATGTTCACGCCGAGCAGCACGCCGAACCAGATCAGGTCGATGCCCAGCTTCTCGGCCACCGGCCCCAGCAGCGGCACGATGATGAACGACAGCTCGAAAAAATCGAGGAAAAACGCCAGCACGAACACCAGGATGTTGGTGACGATCAGGAAGCCGACCTGGCCGCCGGGCAGCCCTGTCAGAAGATGCTCCACCCATTTCGCGCCATCGACGCCCTGGAACACCAGATTGAAGATGGTCGATCCCAGCAGGATGAACACGACGAAGCAAGACAGCTTGGCGGTCGTGTCCATCGCCTGTTTCAGCAGCCGCAGACTCAGCCGCCGGCGCCCGAACGCCATAATCAGCGCGCCCGTCGCCCCCATCGCACCGCCTTCAGTTGGCGTGGCGATGCCGAGGAAGATCGTGCCGAGAACCAGAAATATCAGCGCCAGCGGCGGTATCAGCACGAAGGTGACCCGCTCCGCCATGCGCGACAGCAGCCCAAGCCTGAGCAGTTTGTTGGCCAGCGCCAGGAAAAAGCACAGCCCGATCGAGGCCAACATGCCGAGGATCACGAGTTCCTCGGTGCTGGCATTCGGTGTGTGCGACTGGTACCACTTGTCGAAGCCGATGCTGGCCGCGATCGCCACCACCACCAGCACGCCCAGCGACTTCAGGCCGCTCGAGCCATCGTCTTCGCGAATCGTGCGCGCTTCGGCAGGCAACGCCGGGACGTACTGGGGACGAAACAGCGTCACCAGAATGACGAAACCTGCATACAGGCCTGTCAACACAAAACCGGGGATGAACGCACCGCGGTACATGTCGCCCACACTCTTGCCAAGCTGGTCCGCCATGATGATCAGCACCAGCGACGGCGGGATAATCTGCGCCAGCGTGCCCGACGCGGCGATGACGCCCGTGGCAATGCGGCGGTCGTAGCCATAGCGCAGCATGATCGGCAGCGAAATCAGACCCATCGAGATGACGGAGGCCGCCACCACGCCCGTCGTCGCTGCCAGCATCGCGCCGACGAAGATCACCGCGAACGCCAGCCCGCCTCGTACGGTGCCGAACAACTGCCCGATCGTGTCGAGCAGATCCTCGGCCATGCCGCTGCGTTCCAGGATCAGCCCCATGAAGGTGAAGAACGGGATCGCCAGCAGCGTGTCATTCTTCATGATGCCGAAGATGCGCAGCGGGAACGCCTGAACCAGCGTCTGCGGCAGCAGGTTCAGTTCAATGCCGATGAAGCCGAAGAACAGGCCGCAGGCGGCCAGGCTGAATGCGACCGGGAACCCGAGCAGCAGAAAAACCACCAGCCCCGCGAACATGATCGGGGCGATGTTCTGGGCGATGAAGGCCATCATTGCCTTTCCCCCTTCGCGGTTCCGATGGCGACCGCTTCCTCCGCGAGTTCTCTCTCCGCTCGCGCGCGGATCGCCTCAGCCAGTTCCTCTTCCGCGGTCTTTTCGACCTTCTTCCGGGTCGGATCGTCAATCAGCCCCTGCAGGAACGCGAAGCGCTTGATCAGCTCCGAGATCCCCTGCAGCGTCAGCAGCGAAAAACCGATCGGCACCAGCATGTACACCGGCCAGCGGATCAGTCCGCCTGCATTCTCAGACATTTCCTTGCTGATGTACGCCTTCGTGAACAGCGGCCACGACAGCCATATCAGCAGCAGCGTCGCCGGCAGCAGGAAGCAGATCAGGCCGAAGATATCGATCTTGATCTGCGTGCGCTTGGCGAGGCGGTGCAGCAACACATCGATGCGTACATGCTCATTGCGCAGCAACGTGTAGCCGGCCCCAATCAGGAAAATCCCGGAGAACAGGTACCACTGAACTTCGAGCCACGCGTTCGAACTGACGTCGAAGGCCTTGCGGATGATCGCGTTGCCCGCGCTGATCAGCACCGCGATCAACACCAGCCAGATGATCGTGCGCCCGACCCGCTCGTTGAGCCAGTCGATGCCGCGCGAGAGTCGCAGCAGTCCTTGCATGATTGCTCCTCCAACAGTTGCCGACTCGCCGTTCGGTTGTCGCGCCTGCCCGCCACGCCTGCCGCGGAAGCAGGTCGCGCGATTCTATCCACGAACTCAAGTCGTAGGGCGGTTGGAGAACAGAAAGCGAAGGATTGAGCGGGGGCGATGCCGATCAGCGTCCGGCCAGGCGTGCGCGCCAGCGCTCGACCTGGGCCTTGACCTGCACCGGCGCGGTGCCCCCGGGATGGTCGCGCGCGGCAACCGAACCGTCTATCCGGAGCATATCGAATACCTCGGCTCCGGTCGCGGGCGCCAGCCGCTGCAGGTCGGCGAGCGGCAACTGCGCCAGATCGCAGCCGCGCTCTGTGGCGAGCCGCACCGCCTTAGCCACCGCCTCGTGCGCATCGCGGAACGGCAGGCCCTTGCGCACGAGGTAATCGGCCAAGTCGGTCGCCGTCGAAAATCCTTCCTCGGCTGCGCGCCGCATCGCCTCGGGGTTGACTTCGATCCCGGGCAGCATCTCAGCAAACGCGCGCAGGGTATCGAGTACCGTGTCGACGGTGTCGAACAGCGGCTCCTTGTCCTCCTGGTTGTCCTTGTTGTAGGCGAGCGGCTGGCCCTTCATCAGCGTCAGCAGAGCGGTGAGGCTGCCATAGACCCGGCCCGTTTTCCCGCGCGCGAGTTCGGCGACGTCCGGATTCCTCTTCTGCGGCATGATCGACGAGCCGGTCGTGAATCGATCCGGCAGCCGCACGAAAGCGAAGCGCGGATTCATCCACAGCACCAGTTCCTCGCTCAAGCGAGACACATGCATCATCAGCATGGCTCCAACGGCGCAGAACTCGATCGCGAAGTCGCGATCGCTGACGGCGTCGAGCGAGTTTTCGCAGATCGCCTCGAAGCCCAGCCGTTTCGCCACGAATGCGCGATCGATCCGAAAGGTCGTGCCGGCCAGCGCCGCCGCGCCCAGCGGCAGTCGATTCAGGCGCTTGCGGGTATCGAGCAGGCGTTCCCGATCGCGCTCGAACATCTCGACGTAAGCCAGCAAGTGGTGCCCGAAGGTTACGGGCTGTGCGACCTGCAGGTGGGTGAAACCGGGCATCACCGTGGCCGCGTGAGTGGCCGCCTGCGCGACCAGCGCGCGCTGCATCTGGGTCAGCGCATTCACGATGTGATCGACTTCGCCGCGCAACCACAGCCGCACGTCGGTGGCGATCTGATCGTTGCGTGAGCGGCCCGTGTGCAATCGCTTGCCGGCCTCACCGATCAGGTCAGTCAGCCGCTTCTCGATGTTCAGGTGGACGTCTTCCAGTTCGAGCAGCCAGTTGAACTCGCCGCGCTCGATCTCGGCGCGAATCTGCGCCAGGCCTTCTTCGATCGCCGCCAGGTCAGCGGAAGTCAGCACCCCGACATGCGCCAGCATCGCGGCGTGCGCAAGCGAGCCTTCGATATCCGCCATTGCCAGCCGATGATCGAACCCGATGCTCGCCGTGTAGCGCAGCACGAAATCCGCCACCGGTTCGCTGAAACGGCCGGACCACCCGCTTTGCTTGGCGTGCAGAGATGACGCTTTCTTTGACATGGCGAGTGAGCCTGCTTGCTTCGCGGGGCCGCGCAAGGCGATGATGCGACCTTTACGGACGCGCCGGGTTTCGATTGATTCGCGTCCGGACAACTACCGGGAAGTATAAGTACGTGCGAAGAGCCCCAGGAAAAGTCGACATCTACATCGGCTCGCGTGACGAAACCGCGGCGCCGACGCCGCGTCTGGTGGTACCCGATGGCTGCAACTTCGGCGTGATCCTGCGCGTGGCGATCGGCGTCAACGTTGCGGCATTG
>Ga0209682_10000123_pt1 | contig 25095 bp, 21 predicted proteins | sample DOMMetBare2Fresh_2_FD_187471 | JGI IMG/M metagenome (GOLD analysis project Ga0209682, IMG submission 187471) | Wetland sediment microbial communities from St. Louis River estuary, USA, under dissolved organic matter induced mercury methylation -... | ecosystem: Environmental > Aquatic >... | reverse complement strand
GGTGTCAGTTCACTCTCGATGCCCGCCTCGCAGCCGCAGGCGATGACCGAAGTGGCAAAGCCGGTGGCCGCCACCGCCGCGTGGCGCGCCCAGGTGGGGTTGTGCGCGGTGATGACGAGGCGCGTGGCCTTCATCGGGAAGGCCTCGGCGAAGCTGTCATCGATCAGCGTGCCGTTGATCTGCAGCGGCGCATTCATCATGCGGGCTCGAAGCAGGCCGCGGGCAGCAGTCGCCCGCCGTTGCAGCAACTGCACAGTTCGTCGTGGCCGATGGCGAAGTGGTCGAAATTCACCGAGCCGTGCGCGGCCATGTGCTTGCGCAGCGTCTTCTCGATCGCCGTGTCGTAGCCAGGCTCTACGAAGTGCGTGCCGCCCACCGGCAACGCGGTGATGCGGCCGGCGCGCGCGACCAGGGTGCCATCCTTGAAGACGTATTCGGGTGTGGTGAACATCGTCTCGCGGTTGGTGTCTTCGCGGTAGACCGCGATATCGGCCGCCGCGCCCACGCCCAGGTGGCCGCGGTCGGCGAGGCCCAGCAGCCGCGCCGGTGCGGCGCGCGTCATGATGGCAATCTCGTACAGCGTGAGCTCGCGCGTGATCGACTTCAGTGCCGCGTTCGCCGCCACCTCGGGGTGCAGGCGAGCCAGTTGCTCGTCGCGGAAGCTGCGGTCCATCAGCAGCCGTATCAGGTGCGGGTAGCTGGTGAAGGGGCCGCCGTTGGGATGGTCGGTGGTCAGCACCACGCGCCAGGGGTCGTTCACCAGCAGGAAGATCTCCAGGCCGATGGCCCATTGCAGCGCGTTGACGAAACTCTGCTCGCGGTAGCGGAAGGGCACCACGCCGCAGCCGGCGTCGCATTCGATGTCGGCGCCGATCCACTTGCGCGGGCTCGCCAGGTCCGCGTTGGCAAACTGCCGCATCGTGTCGCCCGACGCGGTGACGGTCTGGCCGAACATGATCTGGCCGACGTCGATGCTGACGTTGGCATTGGCATTCACCGCCTCGGCCAGTTGCAGCGCGGCCGATGAGAACTTCTTCGGCCCTTCGCGCCCGTAGGCATGGAACTGGATGTGCGTCAGGTGCGCCGGCAGGCCTTCGAGCGCGGCGATCGTCTGCAGCGTGGACTCGATGTTGCCCGCCACGCCCAGGTTGCTGCCGTGGATGTGCAGCGGGTGCGGGACGCCGAGTTCGCGCAGCGCACGCGCCAGTGTGTGGACCACCTGGCGTGGCGTCACCTGCCAGCGTACGTGGCCTTCGTCGACATCGAGCTTGCGCTGGTTGAACTTGAAGGCCGAGATGCCGCCCGGGTTGACCACCTTCACGCCCATGGCCTTGGTGGCATGGATCGTCCAGCCCACGTAGTCGCGGATCTGCTGGAAGTTGCCGCCCTCGGCCAGCAGCTGCAGGAACAGCTCGTCGTTGCCCAGCATCACGTAGGCACCATGGTCGAGGATGGGCACGTCGCCCATCTCCATGTGCGCGTGGCGCGCGTTGGCGGCCACCATCGCGGGCTCGAAGGCGGAGGTGTAGCCCATCTCGGCATAGCGGTAGCCGATGGCCAGCGTGCCGGGGGTGCAGGTGCCGCAGCTGGCCAGTTCCAGCGAATTGCCGGGCCGCACGATCGGGTTGCCGGCGGCGCGGTGGTCTTCGGGCAGCAGCAGGCGCGCCAGGTTGACCTTGCCGCCGCCGATGTGGGTGTGCATGTCGATGCCGCCGGCCATCACCACGCAGCCGCTGACGTCGATGTCCTGTGCCGCCTCGCCCGCGGCCAGCGCCACGATGCGGCCGTCGCGGATGCCGATGTCGCGCAACTCGCCGTCGACCCCGTTCGTCGGGTCGACGATGCGGCCGCCGCACAGGCGCAGCGTGGTCAGTGGTGCACCGTCGCGCTGCGCACGGCGGTCGTCGCCTGTGGGGCGGCCCGGCGGGATCACGCTGGCGTCTCCAGGCGCAGCAGCTGTAACGCAGCCTGCAGTTGCTGCGTGACCTCGGCCACGCTGGGCAGACCGTCTTCGACCACACGGTGCAGCGGCATCAGCACCACGCCGTCGGTGCGGAACAGGTGGCCGACGCTGCCGATGCCCGGTGTGGCCACGGGGATGAAGATGCCGGTGCCGCTGAAGCTCGCAGCCAACGCGGGGTGGCCCAGCACGATGTGCGGCAAGCCTGGCGCCGGTGGTGGCGGCACGGCGCTGAAGCTCGACACCCACAGCAGCAGGTCCACGGCGCGGTCGGCCAGCAGTGCCGCCGTGTCGAAGCGCAGCGGCTCGTGCTCGAGCCCGCCCGGTGCGACACGGGTGCGCGTCGGCAGGCCCGAGAGCCAGGCATGCACCTGGTTGGCGGTCGCCGCGCCGTCGCCACCGCCAAGCGGGAAGGTGGCGGCACGGGTGCTGCGGTTCAGCGTGCCGACGATGCGATTCAGCGACTCGACCACCAGGGCACCGTGCGGCGGCAGGCTGGCCGCTTCCCACACCAGCACGCTGTAGTGCGCCGCGAGCAGGCGTTGCGCCAGCGCTGCCAGCGCGGCCGGGGCGGGGCCGCCGGCCACCGCCACGGCCAGCCGCGCCACGGTGTCGAAGAGGTCGCCTTCGAGCGCCAGGACCTCGCTGCTCACGGGCGCCGCGCCAGCCAGGCCGGCCAGCGGCGCATCCGCGTCGGCGGCACCGCCCACGAACACGATGTGGCGTGCTGCGACGAGGTCTTCGCCGACGCCGAAACGGCGGAACAACTCGGGCAGGCGGGCCAGCGGCGACCCACCGATGCAGACGATGAGGTCGGCGCGCGTGCGCACCTCGGCCAACGTCGTGGTGAAGGCGCCGCGGTCCTGCAGTGCGCGCAGGCCGTGCATCAGCGCGGCACCGTTGGCAGCGTCGCTGATCGCGCCGGTGTCGTGCGCCAGCCGGTACAAGGCGCGCGCGCCGGCGGCGTCGGTGCCCAGTCCGGCGAACAACGGCTGGCGGCTGGATTGAAGCGCCTTGGCTGCTGCGGCGACGGCGGTTGCCAGGTCGACCTCGCGGCCGTCGACCCGCGGACGCGCAGCGGAGCGGCCGTTGCGGAACCGAGCCAGGGCCTGCTGCGCCCGTGCGCAATCACTGCCGACGAGTGTCAGCGTGCCGCGGGCGGCGTCGGCGTGCACGGCAAAACCGTCACACAGCAGCGGGCAGAAGGGGCAGGTCCAGGGAGCGGTGCCGCCGCTGACAGGGCTGACCGGGCTGACCAGGCTGACGGGGCTGGAGCTCATCCGGACCTTCCCACGCAAACGATGTGCCACCAGTGCATGGCCTTGTTGCCCGCGTCGCCGCCGGAACGTGGCACCCGGATCTGCAACACAGTGTCGCGCCGCTGGTCAATGGCTGCGTGCATTCTGGTGCCTGTGGGCCCTATTGCGCGGTGGCACGGTTCGTGAAGGCATTCGGGCAATGCAACAGCCGCCGTCTTCGCCGACATGGTGCCGGCCACCCCGTTACAGGCGCTGGTCGTGCAGTGCGCTGGCCACCAGCCACGCGTCGGCGCCGGCCGCTGCGGCGGCTTCCAGGTCGGCCGCATGGCGGATGCCGCCGGCACCGATGACCGTCGCGCTGGGCGCCTTGCGCCGCACGTCGGCGATGGTTTCGAGGTCGGGCCCGGCGTCGGAGCCCACACGTTCGAGCGTCATCACGATCACGCGCTGCGGCCACAGCTCAGGGGCGTCCCAGCAGCCGGCGGCGTCCAGGCGCTGGCCGTCTCGGCGGTCGAGCGAGAGCGCGGCCCTTGCATCCGTCGCGAAGCAGGCCTGCAATGCCGCGCGCGATGGCAGGGACTCGCTGGCGAACACCGGCACCACGCGCGCGGCGTCGGCGCCCAGTTGTGCGCGCAGGGTCCGGGCCTGGCCGGCGTCGGCAAAACCGGCATCGACCCACATTTCGGTCGCCGGCAAGGCTTGCAGCAGCGCCTGCAGCAGATCCACCTGGCGCGGGCCGCCCTGCAGGGCATCGAGGTCGGCGATGTACAGCGAACGTGACTGGCAGCGCGCCAGCAGCGCGTGCGCCACGGTCAGCGGGTCGCTGCCGGCGCACAACGCCGAGACGATGGGCTGGTAGTTGCGGCGGTCGCCGCGAACGGCGCGGACGACCTGCCCGCGCAGCAGGTCGATGACGGGGATCACGGGGACCACGGGGACCATGGGTTGCTGGGGAGAGCGGGCGATGAAGGCAGCTGCAGTGTACGGGGGGCCCGGTCGTGTCCATGCCGGCTGCTGAGCCCATGGTCATCGGCTGGGACGTGGGTGGCGCCCATCTCAAGGCCTGCCTGATGCAGGGCGGCCGCGTGCGCGACGTGGCGCAGTGGGCCTGCCCCTTGTGGCAAGGCCTGGCCCAGCTCGATGCCGCGCTGGCGCAGGCTGCCGAGCGCTGGCCGGCGCTGGCCGACGCCACCCACGCGGTGACGATGACCGGCGAGATGGTCGATTGTTTCGCCCACCGCGAAGACGGCGTGTGCCGCATCGCGGCGCGGATGGTGGCCTGGCTGGAGGCGCCGGTGGCCTTCTTCGCCGGCGACCGGGGCTGGGTCGCCGGCAGCGAGGTCGCGGCGAACTGGGAACACATCGCCTCGGCCAACTGGCTGGCCAGCGCGCGCCATGTGGCGCGCTGGGCGCAGGATCGTCTGGGTGCCGGCGTGCTGGTCGACGTGGGCAGCACCACCACCGACCTCATCCCCTTTCGGGCCGGCCGCGTGCTCAGCCGCAGCCGCAGCGACGCGCAGCGCCTGGCCTGCGGCGAGCTCGTCTATCACGGTGTGGTGCGCACGCCCCTGTGCGCGCTCGCGCCGCGCATCGAATTGCAGGGCACGGTGTTCAACGTGATGAACGAGTTCTTCGCCACCACCGCCGACGTCTATCGCCTGAGCGGTGAGCTCGACCCGGCGCACGACCTGCACCCGAGTGCCGACGGCGCGGCAAAGGACCGCGCCGCCAGTCAGCAGCGCCTGGCCCGCATGGTGGGTCTGGACGCGCGCGACGCCACGGCCGAAGACTGGCTGGCCTTCGCACAGGCCTGGCGCGCGGCACAGGTGGCCGAGATTGCCGGGCAGCTGCAGCGGGTGTGCGCCGCGCACGAACTGCCGGCCGACGCCTGGGTGGTCAGCGCCGGCTGCGGCGCCTTCCTGGTGCCCGACGTGCTCGATGCCGCCGGCCTGGCGCAGAACGCCCACGCGCTGGACTACGGCACCGACGTGATGCAGCGAGCGGCCGACGCACCGCCCTCGGTGACGCGCTGGGCCCAGGTGTGCGCGCCCAGCGTGGCCGTGGCCGCGCTGTACGGGCTGGAGCGTCACTGATGTGGGTCGTGAAGATCGGCGGCAGCCTCTTCGACGACCCGCTGCTGCCGCAGTGGCTGGACCTGCTGGACGAACTGGGTGGCGGGCGCGTCACCATCGTGTGTGGCGGCGGCAACTTTGCCGACGAGGTGCGGCGGGCGCAGGCGCTTTGGCGCATCGACGATCTGGCCTGCCACAACATGGCCGTGCTGGCCATGGTGCAGGGCGCCTACCTGCTGCGCGCCCTGCGCCCGGCGCTGCAGATGGTGTCGGCCGAGGCCGCGATCCCGCCCGTGCTGCGCCGCGGCCACACCGCCGTGTGGGCGCCTTTCGAGCTGCTGCGCGAGCGCGCCGACGACCAGACCAACTGGCGCCATACCGGCGACAGCATTGCGCTGGCGCTGGCGCGGCGGCTGAATGCCGAACGCCTGGTGCTGGTGAAGTCGTGCGCGGTCGACGCGCGCCTGCCGCTGCCGGCGCTGGTCGCCGCCGGCGTGCTGGACAGCGCGTTTGCCACGGCGGCGGTCGGCGCTGGTTGTGCCATCGACGTGGTGCAGCGCGACCAGTGGGCACAGGTGCGCAGCCTGCTGCTGCCGGGCCACGCGCAGCCGGCGGCGCCGTGACGACCGGCATGCCGCCCACCATCGACGAGCCGCGGCTGCTGGCACATCACGCACGGCCGGGAGCAGGCCGGCAGCGCGCGCCAAGCCAGAGCGGCGGCGGTCGGAGTGGAGCAGAAGATCCTGCGCCGCACGGTGCTCTGTGCCGAACGGCCGCGCGACCGCGAGCAGCAGTTTGGCCGGCTGGCATGCGCGACCGGTTGCGCAAGCTGAAGGTGGCGCTGGACTGCTCGCTACAGCACCTGCGCGGTGCCGGTGGCGAGTGCGCCCGTGGCTTCATGGGGGCGACGATCTCGTGCGCTCCTTGACGCGCGCGGCCAGGTCGCGCACCAGCGCGGCTTCCAGCACCGAGCCGCGGTCGCCGGCGCAGACGGCCGAACGGAAGCCGGCGAAATCGGGCGCCAATTCGGCCAACGCGGGCAGGTGCGGCAAGCGCAGCGCCCCGGCCAGTCCCACCAGTACGCCGGCGGCCCGGGCCCGCGCCACGAAGCGCCGCAGGTCGGGCAGTGGCACCGCGTCGAACAGGCTGCCGCTGAGCTTGTCGGCGGTGTCGGCCATCACGGCCGGAAAGCGCAGCGCGCGGCCGAGCAGGTCGAAGTCGATGCCGCGGTCGGCGATGAACACCGGTACCACCGGCCATGGCGCGGCGCCCAGGGCTTCCAGCACCGCGGCGGCGGCCGGCACAGGCTCGATGCCGACCTTCACGTAGTTGACGCCGCACTCGCCCACCGCGTCCACCTGGCGCAGGATGGCTGCCATGTCTTGCATCGGCAGGTCGCCGATGGTCGCGCTCACCGGCAGGCCGCAACCCTGCTCGCGCAACGCGGCCACGATGTCCCGGATGGTGGCCACGGGCAGGCCGCCCAGGGCGCCCGCACGGGGCTCCTTGAGGTCGATGAAGTCGGCGCCGTTGGCCGCCGCGGTGGTGGCTTCGGCCACCGTGCGCACACTGACCAGCAGCCGCATCACGGCACCACCCGCTGCGCGCGATGGGCTGCCACGGCAGCCTGCAGCCAGCTCCAGGCCTCGTGGGCTTCGGGGCCGGCGGTCTTGTCGATGGCGATCTGCAGGTAGCGCATCTCGGCGTCGACCTTTTCCGACGGCAGCATGTGCAGCCGGCTGACAAGCACTGCGCCTTCGATCACCGCCGCCTGGGCGCGGTTGAAGCCGGCAAACGCGGCATGTGCCTGCTCGTGCACACGGGCCATCTGCAGCACCGGCCGCTGGTCGTCGTCGTCGATGCGGACCAGTTCGAGTTCGACATGCGACAGCGCGACTTCCAGCCGCACACCGCGCACGCGCTGCGCCGGCATCGTCGGCCAGTCCTTGCGGCCGGTCACGCAGCCGGCGAAGACGCGCGGGTCGACCACCCGGTTGAGCACGGCATGGCGCGTGCGCAAGATGTTGTCCAGCGTGGTCGAGGGCTTGAAGGGCATCAACACCACCTCGTTGCCGCGGTAGCGCACGCCCATCGGCGCCACGTGAGTCTGGCCGGCCGGCGAGACGGTGGTGAGCACGGTTTCGAAGATCTCGTCGTTCATCGGTTGGCTCGGGCCGGTCAGCGGCGGGTGGGGCCGGGTGCGCACCAGGCGTCGAGGTCGTTGGCCGGGCCGTCGACGGCGCAACCCCAGTCCAGCGGCTGGTCTTGCACATAGCGTTTGCCCAGGCGCCAGGCGGTCTGGGCGTTTGCAAGTTCCACGCCCATGTAGAAGGCGTGGCCGGCGTCGTCTTCCAGTCCGAGTTGCGGCCACAGGGTGAACACGTCCTGCACCAGGGCGTGGCCGTCGCGGTTGTAGACATGCACGCCGGCGGCCGAGACCTGGATCCGGAAGCTGGGGTCGCGCACTTGCGCCGCCATGGACTCGATTTCCTGCGCCGTGTCGGGGTAAGGGTGCTTGGCATGCACCGTCATCAGCGCGTCGGTGATGCCCTTGGGCAGCGTCTGTTGCTGCACGGCGGCGTGCATGAGGCGGCGCGCCACGTCGGCTTCGCGCACCGCACGGTGGGCGTGGGCGCTGACCTGGGTGGTGAGTACGGCCGCCACGCCCAGTTCGGCGGCAATGCCCAGCAGCACGGCGTTGATGCCGCTGGTGTCGGCTTCGGTGAGCTCGGTGACGTTGCCGATGCCCATCATGATCGGCGCCTGCGGAAAGCGCTGGCGCAGCCGGTGGTAGCGCACGATCGAGCCGGTCAGGCCGAAGGGCAGGGGGTCGAGGATGCTGTCGGCCAGGAAGCTGCGCCCCTTGGATTGCATGGCCTCGATGGCCGTGTGGAGGGAGTCTTCGTCGGCCGGCTCGCGCGGGATCAGCACCGGCGTGGACGCCACCTCGTCGGCCAGCCACAGCGTATCGAGCGTGAGGCTCAGCAGGAAGTCCGCGCCGGCGCGACCGCCGCGCAGCAACTCGGTGGTGTCCTGCGAATCGACGCTCACCGCCAGGCCTTCGGCCTTCAGCGCCCGCACGGCTTCTTCGAGGTGCGGGAAGGGCGTGGCCGGCAGGCAGCCGAGGTCGATGACGTTGGCGCCGTCGGCCACCAGCGCATGCGCGCGCGCGACGATGGCCGGCACGGCCAGTCGCGGCGCATCGACGATCTCGGCGAAGATCGCCACGCTGTAGTGGCTGAGGTCCACCGGCTGCGCGGCGCGCTGGAAGAATCGCGGCAGGTCCTTCAGCTCTTCGGGCCCGCGCTGCACCGGAACGCCGAAATGCGCGCCCAGCGCCTCGACGTCGCCGCGGCAGCGGCCGGGCACGATGATGCGGTCGGGGCGCGGTTCGGCCAGCGTGAGCCGGCGGCGCACCATGTCGGCAGTCATCAGCGCGGCCACCTGCAGGCCGATCTCGCGCGCCTCCCAGGTGAAGGGCGCGGCCTCGATGCCGGCCAGCACGCGCTGCAGGCCGGGCAGCGCCAACCGTCCGGTCAGGAAGAGGATGTGTTCCATGCCAGCGACAGGTCGTGCAGGCGCGCGGCGAGCGCGGCTTCAAGCTCGGCCGGCGAGCACACCACCTGGCAGAAGGCGATCCCGCGCAGGCGTTCGACGTTGTCCAGCTCGATACGACGGGGACGCAAGGTGACCCAGTCGTGCGGCGACCTGGTCACCACCACCGGCTCGGTGTCGCAGGCGAACACGAGTCCCGGTATGCCCAGCTTGCCGGCCTGCGCGAACATGTTGGTGGGCAGGCTGTCGCTGATGCCGTATGCGCACTTGGCCACCGTGTTGCTGGTTGCAGGCGCCACCACCACCGTGTGGTAGACATCGTCGTACAGCGTGCCCACTGGCACCGCGCTGGCCGTCTTGTCGCGGAAGACGCGGAAGCGAGGCCTGAAGGTCTCCAGCGGCAGGCGGTAGATCGGCAACACCTCTTCGGCGGCGGCGGAAAGGAACAGGTCCACTTGCGGCAGCCGGGCGGCAAGTGCCAGCGACTCTTCCAGGAAATGCCCCGAGCCGGTCACGCACCAGGCAAAGCGCGTGCGCTTGCCTGGTGGCGCCGGTGGGTTCTCGTCGTCGTCGCGCCAGGCCGCGGGCCCGGGCGCATCACTCGGGGTGGGAGATCGCGATGCCCAGCTTGTGGAGCTTTCGGTACAGGGTGTTGCGACTGACATCGAGCGCCTTGGCGACATTGCTCACGTTCCAACGGTGCTGCTCCAGCATCTGCAGCAGTACCTGTCGCTCGTTAGCCTGGATCGGGTTGAGGTTGCAGACGGGCTTGTCCTCGGCGGCCGCGGCCCGCGCCGGTGGTGCCGCCTCAGCGGCCAACGGCACCGCCGGAACCAGCGGCCGCGACAGCACCGCGGGCAGGTGATCGGCGGTGATGGCCGCTCCGTCGGCCAATGCCACCGCCGAGCGCAGCACATGCCGCAACTGTCGCACATTGCCGGGCCAGGCGTAGTCGAGCAGCATGCGTTCGGCCTCGGCGCTGAGCCTGGCCTCGCCGCCGCTCTCGGCGGCGAGCACCGAGTTCACCACCTCGCGCTTGTCGCTGCGGTCGCGCAGCGCCGGCAGGTGCAGTTCGATGCCGGCCAGGCGGTAGTAGAGGTCTTCGCGGAAATGGCCTTCGCGCACCAGCAGCGGCAGATCGCGGTGGCTGGCGCTGATGAGCTGGAAGTCCACCGGGTGCACCTCTTCGCTGCCCAGCGGCGCGACCTGGCGCTCGTCCAGCACGCGCAGCAGCCGGGCCTGCAGGTCCAGCGGCATGTCGCCGATCTCGTCGAGGAACAGCGTGCCGCCGTCGGCCTGCAGGATCTTGCCGCGGCGGCCACTGCGCTGGGCACCGGTGAAGGCGCCGGCGCGGTAGCCGAAGAGTTCGGACTCGATCAGGTTCTCGGGCAGGCTGGCACAGTTGATGGCCACGAAGGCACCGCTGGCGTGCGGGCTGCCATCGTGCACGGCACGGGCGAAGACTTCCTTGCCCGAGCCGGTTTCGCCGCCCAGCAGCACCGGCGTGGCGCGGGCGATCACGCGGCGCGCCGTGGCCAGGTGGCTGACCAGCCGCGGGTCGCCGAAGGTCATCGCGGGTGTGCCGGTGCGCACCGGCGCCGTGCGCAGATGCGGCCGCGCCGGCGCGGCCACGGCCACCGTGCCGGCCCGCGCGGCATCGGCCTCGGCCGCTGGCCGCCGAGCCACGGCGAAAAAACGGTGTGCGGCGTTGGCGCGGTAGGTCACCACCGGGTGGAACGAGGACGAGGTGCTGCGCCGGAGCATGTCCTCGAGCGAGGTCTGGAACAGGTCCTCGATATGGATCGAGCGGATGTCGTCGGCCGTCTTCAGCCCCAGCTGGAACAGCGCGCTGCGGTTGGCTGCCAGGATGCGGCCGTCGTCGGCCACTGCCAGCTTGCCTTCGTGCAGCGTGTAGACGAACTCGGGCCGGCTGTGGAAATGCAGCGGGTGGGCGTTGCGGAAGCGCAGGTCGATCAGGCGGTTTTCGATCATGCGTGCCGTCATGCCCAGCAGCACCAGCAGGTGTTGCTGCATCAGGCCCGACCGGCTGGTCACGTCCAGCACGCCGGCGATCTTGCCCGCCGGGTCGTAGACCGGCACGGCCGAGCAGGTCAGCTGCGAGAACTGGGTGAAGAAATGGTCGTCACGACGCACGGCCACCGGGCTCTCGGCCGCCAGGCAGGTTCCCATGCCGTTGGTGCCGGCCTCGGGCTCGCTCCACATCACGCCAGCGCGCAGCCCCAGCGGCGCCGCTTCCGCAGCGAATTCCGGCGACGAGACCATGTGCACGATGACGCCGTCGGTGTCAGTGAGTACCACCGCCGAGGCGTTGTCGGCCAGCTGCTGCAGCAGCGTGGTCATTTCGAAGCGCGCGCAGTCGATGACGTCGGCCATGCGCGCACAGCGCTCTTCCAGGTCCAGCCGCGCCACGTCGGCGGGGTCGCGCGGGCGGTCGGGGTGCAGGCGGTACTCGTTGACGCAGCGTGACCACGAACGGGCCAGCACATCGTTGTCACCCTGGCTCAGGCCGCCGTTGACCACCCGCAGGATGCGGCTGGCGTGGCCCCCGGTCTGGGGCTCGACGTGGCGTGAGCTTGAGGTCATGTGGCCAACCCTGCGATGAGGAGCGCCCAATTGCGGTGCGCCAAGCAGTCTGGTGTGCAGTATGACCCCCCGCAACTAGGTGAACCCCGGGTCTGCGAGCATGATGGTGGCCTGCAACTTGCAGACCGGCCCGCCAACCGACCCCACCGACCAGGCCCGACGTGACCACCCGACCCGCATTGCTCCGCCTTACCGACCGCGCCCAGCCGGCCGCCGCTGCCCAACCCGCGGCGCCGATGGACCTGATCTTTATCGAAGGTTTCACGGGTCAGACCGTGATCGGCATCCACGACAGCGAACTGCACCTGCCACAGCCGGTGGTCATCGACCTGGTGGCCGGGCTGCCGCGCGCCCGCGCCTGCGACACCGACCGCATCGCTGACACCATCGACTACAGCGTGGTGCGCGAACGCCTGCAGCGGCTGCTGGCCGAGCACCGCCTGCAACTGCTGGAAGCCTTCGCCGAGGCCGTGGCCGACATCCTGATCGGCGAGTTCGGCGCGCACTGGGTGCGGGTGAAGGTCGTCAAGCCGCGCAAGTTCGACGACGTTCACGCCGTCGGCGTGCAGATCGAGCGCGAACGCCTGCTGGCGCCGCCGTGGCGAGGCGCCGCGGTGCTTCAGCTCATCGGCGCGGGCATGGTGCCCGAGCGCGAGTAGCCACGACACGATCGGCCATGAACCAAGGCCCGACCGGTTGCCCGGCCGGGCCTCGTGCTTTGCTGCAGCGCAGAGAGCCTGCTGGGCCTATTTGGCCTGGAAGGGGTGGGCCGAACTGTCCTTCTTGGCCACGGTTTCCGCCGGCGTGGGCAGGCGGTTGACGGCGCGCGAGATCGACTCGCGCACAGCCTTGTAGTTGTATTCCTGGATCTTCTTGTCGTCTTCGGCCAGCCAGTGGATGAAGACGCCCACCGAAATGAAGACGTTGTCGGCTTCGTCCATCGGGATGGTGCCGTCGGCCACCGAGTCGGCCACCGCCAGCGCCACCGCACGCTGCGCCGGGCCGAACATCTGCACGGCCTGCTTGGCGCCCTTGATGGTGACCTTGTTGAACATCACGGTCGCCGGCTTGCACAACAGATTGGGCGCCAGCACGGCCAGCAGCGAGGTGAAGCCGTCCTTGTTGTTGGTCAATGCGTTGGCAAACGCGGTTTCCGCGGCCGAGCCGCGCGGCCCGATCAAGAGGTCGATGTGGGCCACTTCATTGCCTTCGCCGACGAGCGATTCACCGACCAGCAAGCGATCAATTTTTGCCATGATTTGTCTTTCTCCTGACTTGGGTTCGAGGCTGAACACACCACTGGCCGATTCGCCAGCGCGGACGTTGCTCTATCACTTTCCGTGCCACGGCCGAGCCGGCGCGGCACCCCGGCCCGCAACGGGTGCGCAAGGTCTCAGGCGCTGGGCGCGCCACGCAGCCAGCCCGCGATCATGAGCGTGGCAACGGTCAGATCGGCCGTGGTTCCAGGGTTAATCCCGGTTGCCTTGAGGGCCTCGTCCCAGCGCGCGAACCCGGCGTCGGCATCGAGCGCTGCAGGCGCCGCGTGCGGCCCGCTCACCCTGGACAACCACCCCTGTGCAGCCTTCATGACAGTCTGTGCCACGGCCGGCCCCTGCTTTCTGACAATGTGTGAATCGGGGTCGCGGGCGAGCAGGGTCAAATACAGCCGCTGCACCGCGGCAGCGGCCTGGGGTTTGCCCGCAGTGAAGTCCGGGCCTGCAGCCAGCGCGTCCAGGCCGGTGCCGAACAGGTCGGCATAGCCGTTGTCGTATTGGCGGGCGATGAGGTCACGCGTTGCGGCCAGCGCCATGGCGGCGCGCAAGTCGACGCTCGGCGCGTCGTGCACGTCCTGCTCGACCGCTGACCCCAGCCCGCCGGGCCGCGCGCGCGCGATGGCGCGGTAGGCCGCTTGCGCGTCGGCCAGATCGAGGTCGGCCAACACGGCAAAGACTGCGCTGCGCAGTGCCGACACGGTCGCTGAAGGTGGGCTTAACTCGAAGGCGCGCGCCAGCGGCGCACACAGCAGCAGGATCCCCAGGTTGGTGTTGCAGCCGGCGGCCGCCTGTGTGGCCGCCACCGCGCCCTCGATGCGCTGGCCCACGCGTGCGCCGGGCGCGAACAGCGCAGTTGCCGCAGCCAGCGCGCTGGCGCGGAACAGCGCCGCCTGCATGCCATGGCCGGGAGAAAGGTCGCTCACGTTGCCGGGTTTGCGCACCGCCACGTCAAGCTCACATGCGGCCAGGAAGGCCGCGCGTGCCCGGGCCTGCGCGGCGGCACTCACGCGCGCGCCGCAGCCGCCAGGCGCAGCCCGGCGGCGCGGTGCTTCAGCTTGCGGTCGAGCAAGTCATCGACGATGGCGCGGGCGATGTTGAAGCCGCACGTCACACGTTGCAGACCCTGCCACGCGGCGACGCCATTGACTTCGATCACCTGTACGCCCGCGGCGCCGGGCATGAGGTCGATGCCGGCATAGTCCATCTCCAGCGCGGCCGCGGCGCGTTCGGCCAACCGGGCCAGCTCCGGCGTGAGTGGCGCGGCCACACAGCTGGCGCCCTGGGCGACGTTGTGCACCCAATGGTCGCTGACGCGTCGCATCGCGGTGACCGCACGGCCTCCGATGACCAGCACGCGCCAGTCGAACCCCGGTGTGCCGGCCGGCGGGAGGTAGCGCTGCAGGTAGGCCAGGCCGCCGTAGCCGGCGTCCAGCGCCGGCACGCTGCGGAAGCAGCCGTCCACCCGGCCCACCAACTGCAGGCCCTTGCCTTGCGATCCGAACAAGGGCTTGAGCACCAGCGCGTGGCCGGCCGCCGCTTCGCGCATGGCGATGTGCTGCGCCTGCGCCGCCGACTCGGTGGCCCAGGTGGGCGGTGTGGGAACCCGCGCGGCGTGCAGCAGCAGGCTGGTCATCGACTTGTCCACGCTGCGCTCGATGGCCCGGGCGTCGTTGTAGACCGGCACGCCCAGCTCGCGCAGGGCATGCAGCACGCCCAGGCGCTTGGTGACCTGCTCGAAGCTGCCGCCCGCGATGCCGCGCACCAGCACCGCATCGGGCAGGTCGCGGCCGAAGCCGGGCAGAACGAGACCGTGCCAGGCACGGCCCGTGTCGATGTGGCAGTCGGCCAGGTCGACGCAGCGGCCGAGCGCGCCGCGCGCGCGCAGGGCGGCCTGCAGCTGGCGCGTATGCCAGCCGGTCTCGTCGGTCATGACGGCCACCCGCATCGTCACGCCTCCTGCAGCCACAAGCCGCGCAGCAGCGCCATGTTCAGCGCCCCGCCATGCCAGGTGTTGCCGCTGTCCAGGTTGCTGACCCACACCTCGGCCGGCGCGAACAGCGCCGGGTCGATCTTGTAGAAATCGTAGCCGGCGGCGCTGAAGATGTCGGCGAACGAGCGGCCGTAATCGCGCGAATGCACCGAAGGCAGACGCTGCGCCAGGCTGCGCGCCGCAGCGTCGTCGCCGCGCACGCTGAGGTGAACCTGGCCGCCGTAGAGGATGGCGTCGTTCGTTCGGCCCATGGCCTGCACGCCGTCGGGGCTGGGTGCGGGCAGCGGCGCGCTGGCCGTGCCGCCGACGATGTGGCGCAGCTCGAATCCCAGTTCATGCGCCTTGTGCAAGGCCACCTCCAGCACCCGCGCCACCACCTGCGTCGTGCCGGCCAGGCTGGTGGTGGGTGTGAGCACCAGGCTCAGGCCGGCGGGTGCCAGACCGCAGTCGCGCAGCACCTTGGCCACCACCACGGGCGGCGGCGTGCGGTCGACCTCGAGCACCAGCACCCCTTGGTCGGACTGGTCGCGGTAGGCCAGTTCTTCGAAGAGCGGCTCCTTCACCGCCAGCGCGCGCGCCGGGCCCGAGCCGAGTGCGAAGAACTTCTTGCCGCCGGTCTCTTCCTTGCTGGCCGCCAGGCTCCAGCCGGCGTATTGGCTGCCCAGGCAGGCCAGCACCGGCTGTGTGCTGCTGACCTGCAGCCAGGTCGGCCAGCCTTCATGGCCGCCGACGCGCAACCTGGCATGGCCGAGGCCGCCCATGCAGATCTCGCCGATGAGCAGTCCCGCGGCCACGCTACCCGGCGCCTGGATGCCGGCGTCGATGATCTGCACCCCGGCGGCGTCGCGGCTGGCCACGACACCCAGCGTGTCGGCCTGCGCCAGCAGGCGCTGCAGCAGCGGCTGTGCCAGCGCGTTGACGCTGAGCCGGGGTGGGGTGGGGCTCTCGCTCATGGCAGTCTCTCCAGGATGTTCATCACGCCTTCATGCCGCTGGCGCAGGCGCTGGCGCACGGCGGTCGTGTCGGCGCCGCTGGCGCTGACGCTGCACAGCGGGGCGCCCCGTTCGAAAGCCGTCTGCGCCGCCGGCAGGTCGTGGCAGTCGCCAAGGTTGTGCAACGCGGCCGCCGCTGCTGCGTCGACCCGCAAGGCACGCGGCGCGAAGACGATGGCTTCGCCGCGCACCGCGACGTCGGGCGGGCCGGTGGGCGCGGTGTCGGGCAGGCCATATTCCTGGCAGGCCCGCAGGTGCGCGCTCATCACGCCGCCCGTCAAGTGGTGCGTGTACAGAGCCAGGCTGGCCGACGGGCGCGGGTTGACCTCGAGCACGCTGACGGCCGCGCCGTCGAGCATGAAGTCCAGGCTGCCCAGACCTTGCAGCGCCATGCCGCCGGCCAGCAGGCGCACGGCGCGCGTGACCTGCAGCGCGGCCGCTGCCGGTAGGGCCACCGGCCCGATCAGGCCGGCATAGGCGAAGGGCAGGCCGCCGGGGTGCGGTACGGCGACGTTGAAGCCCAGCACGACGGCGTCGCTGCCATTGGCGCAGAAGGTGGCCGACATCGGCACACCGGCCGCGCGGCGCTGGTAGTAGCGGCGCGCCTGGCCGTCTTCATGCGGCGGCGAGGAGGCCGGCTGCACATGCCCGCCGCCGCAGCCCTGCGCGTCCTTGGCGAGCCAGCCCTGCGTGTCGGCCGGTGGCGACAGGCGAGTCTCGGGGTGCGAGATGTCGTGGCGGGCCAGCCAGTCGAAGAACGTGGCAGGGTCGCGCACGCGCTGCACCGCGTGCGCTGCGGTGCCGATCAGTGGCAGCACCCGCGCACCTTCGGCCAGCAATTCGGGCTGGCCCTCGCAGCCGCTGCCGGCCACCCAGCCGGCCACCGTGCCGCGCCGCGCGAGGTCACGCAAGTGGCCGAGCACCAGCGCGGCGTCGATGCGCAAGGTCTCGGCACGGCCCGCCGGCAGCCACTGGCGGCTGGCGCGGCGCGTGTCGACATCGCCGAAGAGGTCGATGGCCACGGCGCCATGGCCATCGTGCGCGGCGGCCTCGGCCAGCGCGCGCGCTGAGATGGCCACCAGGGCCAGCGTCGGCATGGGCGCTCAGCGGGTGCGGCTGGACGCCTTCTCGGCCAGGAAGTCGCGCGCCGTGGCGAAGGCCTCGGGGAAGCTCAGCACCACGGCCTTCTCGGCCTCGCGCATGCGCAGCAGCAGGCGATGCTGGGTCTGGTACTTGACGTTGCCCACGGCCAGCGCGCCGATGCCGACGGCGCCGGTACCGACCAGCGGCTTGGCATCGTCCATCACACCGACACCGGCAATGCCTTCGGGCGGCACTGCGTTCACGTCGGCTGCCACCTTCAGCTGCCGCGCATGGCCCAGGTCTTCGGCCGACACCACCTGAACGCCGGCGGCGGCGCAGGCCAGCACCACGTCGGCCTGCGCGAGCGAACTGCGCACGGCCGCGCGGTCGCCGCCTGAGACGCCGTGGAGGGTCACGCCGAAGCGCTGGCTGGTGGCAAGCGCGGCTTCTTCAGCCGCGTCGATGCCGCTGCGGCTGGACAGCTGCACTTCGGCACCGGCCTGCGCGGCCAGCACGCCGGCCACGCGGCCCACGGGGCCCGTGCCGCCCAGGATCACCACGCGCAGCCCGGCCAGGCCGCGGCCGTGATGCTGCTGCAGCGCGTCCTCCACGCAGGCCACCATGGCCGCGGCGGTGGTGAAGGCCCCGCTGGGGTCGGCCATCAGCGAGACGACGAAGGGCTTGACCATTGCATTGCGGGCGCGTTCCACCATGTCGGCGGCCAGCATGACGTCACGCCCGCCGATGAACATGCCAGTGCGCGCCACGCCCTTGGGGCCGCGCGAGAAGATGGTGTCCTGCGTGAGGCCGGCGATGGCGTCCAGGCCCACGTCGGCATAGGGCACGATGATCTGGTAGCCGGCGTCGGCGGCCATGTTGATGTCGAACGGGCTCATCTGGCGGCCCGGGGTGAACATGTGCAGGATGTAGGGGCGTTCCATGGCGTGGCGAAGTGAAGTGGATCGGCTGTTGTGAAGGGGTCTTACTCGACCGTTGCGGCGGCCAGGCCTGCCTGCAGCAGCGCACCCTGGTTGTGGCCGCGCACGATCCGCAGCTGCAGCCCCGGCGCCACCACGGCGGCGGCCTGCGCGGCCTGCATCAGGCGCTGTGCAGTCTCGATCGAGGGCACGATCACGAAGCCGGTCGGGCCCCATGAACTTTGCCCGCTGGCGGCACCCGCCTCGCCGGCTGCGCGGGCGAGCCACTGCACCAGGCTGCCGACGGCCGCACTCGTGTAGGCACGCCCTTCCTGGGCTGGCGCGAAATGCGCGCCCAGCACCTGCTGCAGGCGGTTGATGCCGGCGGCGAAGGGCTCGAACTGCGCATCGGCCGCACCGGGCAGCACGCGCATCAGCACCTGGTGGCACAGGTCGGCAGCCAGGGCCTGCGGCAAGGGCGGCAGGGCGGCCAAGGCCTGCTTCTCGGCCGCGCCCGACAGGCCGCTGCGGCCGGGTTCGAGCACGATCACCACGCGCCAGGCGTCGGGCAGTGCCAGCCGGGCCAGGAGCGGTGCCGGGCGCGACGGCGCACCGGGGCCACCGTCGAGCAGCAGACCGCCCTGGTCGAAGCCGGCGATGCCGACGCCCGAGCGCAGCCCGCGGCCCAGCCACGATGCCAGCGTGGCGGTGGGCAGCGTCAGGCCATGCCAGGCCGAGAAGGCGCGGCCCACGGCCAGCGCCAGTTGCGTGCCCGAGCCGAAACCCGCATGCGCCGGCAACAAGCGCCGCAAGTGCAGATGCAGCGGCTGCTTGCAGCCGGTGCGTTCACGCAGCGTGTGCAAGTGCTGGCGGGCGCGCTCGATCTCCGCTGCCGCGTCGGCGCGCGAGGCGCTGACCTCGTCGCGTGCCCAAGCCGTGATCTCCACCGCCGTCTCGAAGCCGTCGATCACCAGGCCCAGGCTGCCGAAGCGCCGGCCCAGTGTGCCGGCCGGGTCGAGAAAGCCCAGGTGGAGGCGGCCCGAGGCCCGCAGCGACAGGCCGGCGGGGTGATCCTGCAGCGTGGGCGCGGCGGACAGGGCCGGCGCGCTCATGCAGCAGCCCAAGACGGCAGCATGCCCTCGGTCCGGGCGTTCAAACGGTGCAGGTTCGGCAAGGTCTTCATTCGTCGTTGCGGGCTGCGGCAAGGGCAGCCGATCATTGTTCAAAGCAAGGGCCGTTCCGCCGCGTCAGGTGCCGGGCGCCGAGCGGCGGCGGGCGAGCCGTGTCGGTTTGGGGACAGTCTGTCATCGCGCGGCGCATGCGGCCGGGCGCTCGATCGGTGGTTCCCAGGGCGCTGTCTCTGCCAGGAAGTCCTCCCCTGACGGCTGCGAGCGGCGCCCACGCATCATGCGCCACACCGAGCAACCCGAGAACCGGTGCCAGCGTAATGCGGCTCCATTGAGCAGGCGGCTCAAGCCGCATCATCTGGCCCAGGCCCGCGCGGCGGCGTTGGCGCAAGGCTGCTGCGGTGGCGGGCAGGCCTTGCCCAACGCAACGACCTGGGTGGCCCCATGATGTCGCCAGGGCGCGCCGCGTCCACGCCCCGTTCGGCAAACGACCGATGCCGCGGGACGGGCCGGAAGGCGCGGCACATGGCGCGGGCCCGGCGTGCGGCCTCGAACGCGCGCTTCCAGAACATTGCCCAAACACACGCCATGGCCGACCTGCAGCGCTGGCAGACCGCGCGTTTCAGGCTGGCGCCGGGTCAAACGCTGGGCGTGGGGTCTTCGCGCAAGAGGATGCTGGGCGAGTTGACGGCTGGCCGCCCCGCCACCGAGCGGCTGGCCGCGAGCTTCGACGCGGCGTTGGCGGCGGCCGAGCAGGGCCGCATGCCGTGCGCGTGCACGATGTCGCGGCCACGGTCGATGCATTCAAAGCGTGGCGCGTGCTGCGTCGCGGGCTGCGCCCCGCGCTGCCGTCGGCCTGCGCATCGGGCAGGAAGTCGGGTTGATGGGTGCAGTTGAGCAAGCCGCGAGGCCGCAACTGGCTCGAAGCCGAGGCCACGGTCGGCTGTGCCGACAGTCGGCAGTCCCGGCGTCCGCCACGACCGACGGCGAGGCGACGGCGGCAAGGGCCACCACGCCGCGCAAGCGTCCGACGCCGACGGGTCCGTGGCGCGGTTCAGCGCATCCGGCGAGCGTTTTCGATCACGGCCACTGCCGCCATCTCGGCCTTGAGCGACGTATCGAATGGCGAACGGCACAGGCCCGCATGCTCGTAGCGCAGGTTCTCGTACTGCTCCGCCGCGGCGGGGAAGTTGTCGAGCAGCGCGTCGAGGAACATGTCCGGCTCGGCCGCAGCCAGCAACTGGGCGAGTTGCCGCACCAAGGCCTGGTACTGATCGGCGCTAGCCGTGCGCGGATTGCGTTCCAGGCGCTCCAGCAGTGCCGCTGAAACCGCCAGCGTCTGCAGGCGCGCGGGCAGGCTGATTCCGTGACTGGCTTGCATCGTGTGTACTCCCGTGATCGCTGCACCCTAGCTGGGGGTCGGGCGCGCCGATTCAAGGTTCGGCCTCGGGTCGCCACGGACAGCGCGGTGTCCGGCTTCTGGCACCATCGACCGATGGCCACGCTGACACACGATGAAATCGAGCGCTACCGGGCCGACGGCTGGGTTGTTCCGCGCTATCGGCTTGCGCCGCAGCGCGTTGCCACGATGGCCGCCGCGCTCGAGGAGTTGCTGCGCAACAACCCGGGCGTGCGGCCGGAGAAGCTGGTGTCCGCCCACATTGCCGGCGACAACGGCGAGGGCGTGCGTGGCGTGAAGGATTTCCTGGATCTGGCGCGCGACCCCGAGATCGTCGATCTCGTCGCCGGTGTGATCGGCGACGACGTCGTCCTGTGGGGCTGCCACGTGTTCTGCAAACCGGCCGGCGCTGGATTCGAGACGCCGTGGCATCAGGACGGCCATTACTGGCCGATCCGCCCGCTGGCCACCTGCACGGTCTGGGTCGCGCTCGAGCCTTCGACGGCGGCCAATGGCTGCCTGCGCGTCATCCCGGGCTCGCATGCAGCCCGGCACCTGCATCCGCACCTGCACGAGGATCGCACCGACCTCACGCTGAATCAGCGCATGGCCGACGGCAGCTTCGACGAGGCACAGGCGGTCGACATCGAGCTCGAGCCGGGCCAGATGTCGCTGCACGACGTCTACATGATCCACGGCGCCAAGGCCAACGTCTCGGGGCAGCGTCGCACCGGCGTCGCACTGCGCTACATGCCGTCGAGCTCGCTGTTCGATCGCAGCATGCGGCCGGTCGACGGGCAGAGCGGGGTGCCGGTCAATTTCGCGCGTCGGCCGCTGTGGCTGGTCAAGGGGGTGGACCGGCACGGCAGCAACGATTTCGTGATCGGTCATCGCGCTTGAGCCCACGCCAGATGGCATGAGCCCGGGCCTGTGCGAGTCAACTTCGTCGCCCGCGTGCGTCGGACGCCGCGCGGCAGCGTCACCCGCCCGTCAGCCGCCGGGCAGCCGGCCCCATCCGTGCAGCCGCGCGGCACTGCCCAGCGCCAGCCACGCCACCTCCTCGTCGGACATCGTCGCGCCGTGGGCCTTCAGCGCGGCGAGGTCGTCCGGCGCGAGCACCTCGGCCAGCGCGTCCTGCACCAGCGCGTGCACGCGTCGGAGGTGGAAGTGGCGCCGTCCGCCGCTCCAGGCGTGACCGCGGTCGCCGCGGCCCACGGCCATCGCGGCCTCGCGCACACGGCCGCGCGCAATGGCGAGGAGGGCAATCTGATCGAGCTGCAGCCACAGCGTACCGTTGAGCGAGCGCAACTGCACCGCCTCGCACGCGGCGGCCTCGGCCGCGTCGAGCTGGCCCAGCTCGGCGAGGTTGGCGCTCAGGTCGCCCAGCAGGATGCCGAGCCGACCCTGCGAGCCGTCGTTGCGGCTCATCTCGATGCCCTGGCGCCCGTACTCGACGGCGGACTCGATGCGGCCCATGCTGGCGTCGCACTGCGAGCGCGCGACCATGGCGAGCGCGAGCGCGGAGTGTTCGCCGATCGCGCGCGCCATGCGCATTCCGCGCTCGACCACCGCACTGCACTCCTCCAAGCGCCCCCACTGCGCCAGGCACAGCCCGGTGGCCCAGTTGCGCGGCCCCCAAAGCCAGACCGGCCAGGTCGGGTCGAAAGTCGCCTCCATCTCGGCCAATGCCGACTCGCCGGCGGCACGGTCGTCCGTGAGCGACAGCAGGATCGCCTGCACGGCAAGCGCCTGGAACAGTTGCAGGCGATCGTCGATCGCGCGATACAGCTCGACGGCCCGATGCACGGCCTGCAGATCGGCCGGCTCGGCACGATGGTGCGAATGGCGCGCGCAAGCGAGTTGCAGGCGCGCTTCGTGCGTCGCTGGCGTCGACGGCTGCACCCGGATGACCGCCTGGCGGCAGTGCCGCAAACCTTCGAGCCGCAGGTTGGCACGCGGCCAGACCCAGGCGCTGGCGCCGGCCAGCGCCACGTGCAACCCGGCCTCGTCGGGTGCGCTGGCGAGCCAGTTGAGTGCCGCCCGCAGGTTGTCGAGCTCGCGCAGGGCCTCGGCGATCCGTCGGCGCGGGATCAGTTGCCAGCAATCCTGGTCGCCGATCTCGAAGTGATGCAGCATCGACAGCGCGCGGCGCCGCTGCACGTCCTGCATCTGTCCGGCGGCCTGTAACGCCTCGACGGCAAAGGCCCGCGTGCTGTCGAGCAGGCGGTAATGCGGCGGGTCGCCCGGTCCGACGACGAGCAGGGAGCGCTCGACCAGCGCGGCGATCAGGTCGAGCAGCGTGGCGTCGTCGGCCGGCCCGTCGGCCACCACCTCCATCGCGGCGCTCAGCGTAAAGCCGCCCGCAAAGACCGCGAGACAACGAAAGACGCGGCGCTGCGGCTCGTCGAGCAGGCGATAGCTCCAGTCGATCGCGGCGTGCAGCGTCTGGTGGCGCGGCAGGGTCGACCGGCTGCCGCCCTTGAGCAGGACCAGGCGCCCGTCGCGCTCGCCCGACAGGCGCGCGCGCAAAGCCCGCACGCCGAGCAGCGGCACGCGCGCGGCGGCCAGCTCGATCGCGAGCGGCAGGCCCTCGAGGCTGCGGCAGATCGCCACGACGTCGGCGACCGACTCCGGGCGCAGCGAGAACGTGCCCTGCACCGCGGCGACGCGGGCACAGAACAGGCCGACGGCGCCGAAGTGCAGGGCCTCCTCGCAGCTGGCGTCGGCCGGCGGGCAGTCCAGCGGCTCGAGCCCGAACTGCTGCTCGGTGCGGGTCCTGAGCGGCGCCTGGCTGGTGGCCAGGATGTGCCCCTTGTCGGCCTGGCGCGCGATCCGGTCGACCAGCGCCGCGACCTCGTCGATCCGATGCTCGCAGTTGTCCAGCACGATCAGCAGCTCACGCCAGCGCAGCAGGTCGGCGACCTCGGCGTCGGCGCACTGGTGCCCCGGCAACTGGACACCGAGTGCATGCGCCAGCGCCTCGGCGATCGGCGCTCCCTGCACCAGTTGCGTCAACTCGACCACGCACACCGGGATGCCGGAGCGGGCATGCCAGGCCCGCGCCGCCTCGAGCGCCAGGCGCGTCTTGCCGACGCCGCCCGGCCCGACGACCGTGACGACGCGGTGTTGCACCAGCAGCGCACGCAGCGCCCCGAGTTCGGTGTCGCGGCCGAACAGCGGCGGCAGGTCGGCCGGCACGCCGCCGGGCGGCTCTGCAGCGGCCGATGACCCGTTGCCGCCCGTGCGCGGCCGGATGCCGTTGGCCGCCGGCGCGGGATCGCGTTCGATCGCCTCGAAGGCGAGCTGGTAGCCGCGCCCGGGTACCGTGCGGATCGCATCCTGGCCGAGCAGCTTGCGCAGACTGGAGATGTGCAGGTGGAGGTTGTTCTCCTCGACCACGACGCCCGGCCAGACGCGGTCGAGCAGCTGCTGCTTGCCGGCGACCTGGCCGCGATGCTCGATCAGCGTCATCAGGATGTCGAAGGCCCGTGAACCGAGCTTGACCGGCCGGCCATCGGCGAGAAGCTGCCGCGAGCGTGGCACCACGACCCAGTGGCCGAACGACCAGATGCCCGAAGGTGCCCGGTCATCGTGCCGAGGCATCTCCGAAGTCGCGACGCTCACGACGACCTCGCCGGCGGCGCCTCAGAACAATTAAGGCGGCCGCGCAGCGCCGCCGCTGCACCGCCATGCACAGTCGAGTGCGCGCGGCCGGGAGGCGACGAACGCCGATCCGGACAGCAGGTCAAGAGGGGCGCGCGCCGCGCAAGGGCATCGTCGTCATCGCTTTGCCGAAGGGTCGACAGCAGGTGCGGCAAGGTCGGCATCCCGGGTTCGGGGGGTGGGTTATTGCTAGGGTGCGGTCAAGACAATGGCAAAACGAGCGTGACCTTTTTCACGAACTGTAACTAGTATCCGGCCGGTTTGCGGGAACTTGGCGCGCCCCCTTGCGGGTGATGTGCGGCTCGGGCTTTCGCGGTGAGATGCAGGTGAGCAGGGTCGGCAATTCCTGGGGCCGACCCGACGAGGGCGGCCACGATGCCGCCCAGGATCAGGCTGAAGACGTTCAGGAGGCTGCACCATGCAGTGGATCCGTCAACTCGCCACCCGTCTGACCCAGTCGCGCGCAGCGCGGCAACGCGCGGGGGGCCGAGCCGAACAGCGGCGACCCTTGAGCCTGGAGCCGATGGAGCCGCGGATCCTGCTGTCGGGCGACCCGAATGGCGTGCTGGCCAACGGCGTGCTGACCGGCAGCCTGACCGCCCTCGCCGACAACGTCGTCGTCGCGCTGAACCGCACGGTGACAGCGGACGGCGTGGCCGCCGACGGCGGGCTGATCATCGATCTCACGCTCAATGGCGACCTCGAGACCTTCGGCGACGCCGACCATGGCGTCAAGAGCCTCCTGCTCGACGGCAGCCTCGGCGGGGCCGATGCTTTCACGCTCGTCGACGCCTTGCCGATCGACGTCACCATTGTGGGCGGCGCCGATGCGGACACGATCAGGGGCCCGGCCCTGGGGACCGAATGGACGATCGAAGGTGCCGGCAGTGGCTCGGCGAACGGCATCACCCGCTTCACCGGCATCGAGAACCTCGTCGGTGGCAGCGACACGACGGGCGACCGCGGCATCGACATCTTCACTTTCGAGGCCGCGGGTTCGATCAGCGGCACGGTCGACGGCGGCGGTGGCCAGGACATGATCGTCGGCCCCGACGCGGCCAACAGCTGGACGCTCGACGGGGCGGATGCCGGCACGCTCGACAACCATGCCCGCTTCGTCAGGATCGAGAACCTGGCCGGGGGCGCGGACAACGACATTTTCCGCGTCCTGCCGGGCGGCTCGATCACCGGATTCATCGA